>ERZ795030.1259-NODE-1259-length-35287-cov-5.206999_pt1 | contig 35287 bp, 28 predicted proteins | sample MGYA00375122_ERZ795030 | MGnify/ENA primary metagenome ERZ795030 (study PRJEB30165, sample SAMN05720146) | activated sludge metagenome | isolation source: anaerobic digester from wastewater treatment plant | place: Japan | collected 2015-04-20 ... | reverse complement strand
CGCGACCACAATCATCAGCTCAATCAACGTGAAACCGGTGTTTTTCTTCATGTGACAACCCTCCAACGTGTTTGATTCGTTTTTCGTGTCGTTTCGGATTTAACTGTTATCGGTTCCCGGGGCAACCGTCCTTACCTTTTCCAGTCGTCAGGACCGTTATAACAAGCGGTGTGCCAACGATCGCGCAAATACACGTAAAGCCTTCTTGTGTAATGAGTTAAGGAAACAAAAGGCAGTGATGGAGCGAGTAAAAGCCCTTGGATGGATTGACAATGTGTGCGCCAGAGGGCCGTTTTTTGTCACTCAGACTAGGAAATGGCGTTTTCAAGAAAGGCGTGGCTGCATCCCGCCCCAAAACCGCCTTTTCGAAAGCGCTTCGGGAGAAAGCGGCTATGGTTCCAGTTGAACTCCACTGGGAAGGTTTGGAAGACGTAGAGTGAAGAGAGTTCCCTCTCCGAGGACGGAATCGACCGTGACCGAACCGCCGTGCACGCTCATGATGTGTTTCACGATGGCTAATCCGAGACCCGTGCCGCCTAGATTTCGGCTGCGCGCGTGGTCGATGCGGTAGAAGCGTTCGAAGATGCGAGGCAGGTGTTGGGGAGCGATGCCGGGGCCGTTGTCGCGAACGGCGATATGCGTTTCGCGGGAGGTTTGCTCAACGGAGACGGAGATTTCGGTGTCGGGGTTGCCGTACTTGATCGCGTTATCCAGGAGATTGATGACGGCCTGTTCCAACAGCGAAGCGTTGGCATGCACTGCCATGCCGCGTTCGCACGCCACCGCGAACCGCATGCCCTTCGTCTCCGCCTTGGCAGCGCAGGCGCGAACGGCGCTTTCGATGAGGGGGCGCAGGAAAACCGTTTCAAAGGGAATGTCAGCGAGTCCTTCGGAGCGGTCAAGACGGGAAAGGGCGAGAACATCGTCGACCAACAAGCACAAGCGGTCTGATTGACGACCGATCGTCTCAAGAAAGGTTCTGGCCATGATGGGATCGTCCATCGCTCCTTCGAGCAGGGTCTCGGCGCATCCTTTGATGGAGGTGACCGGCGTGCGTATTTCATGCGAGACATTCGCGACAAAATCGCGCCGCGCGTTTTGAAGTTTCTGCACATGGGTTCTGTCTTCGATCACCAGCAGGACGCCGATCCGACCCAGGCGATCATCCATCAAGGGGGCTGCCTGCACGCGCAGGAAACGTTCCTCTGGTCCGAAAAGCGCAATCTCGTCATCGGTGGGCGCGGAGCCGAGAAGCGCTTGGCGGACGCAGCGTTGCAGGTCCGCATTGCGGATGCCTTCCTGGATCGTGCGCATGCGGACATCCGCAGAGGAGACGTGAAACAACTCGGCGGCGGTTCGGTTGATCGACAGGATGCGCTCTTCGTTGTCCAATGCGACGACGCCTTCGACCATGCTCGAGAGAATGGTGTCGAGTTCGTGGCGTTGGCGGTGGACGGCTTGGAGACGCTGTTCGAATTCCTCGGCCATTTTATTAAAGACAAAGACAAGTTGGTTCAACTCGCGCGTCGAGGCGGCGGGAAGACGTCTCGAAAAATCGCCGGACAGATAACCTTCTGCGGCCTTAGAAATTTCGTTTAGCCAGGCGGCTATCCGCTTTGCCATGAATAGTCCGAACACCCCCCCGAGCAGTCCTGAAGCCGCGACGCCGGAGATAACGGCGAAAGCGCTGGGGTGCACGGAGAGACCGCTCGCGGCAACCCATGTGCCGAGCAAGGCGCAGATCGCCGGGAGAAGGATGCAGGGCGGGATAATGTACCATGCCAATTTTGTTGCGGAACGCTGCATGATTCTCCTTGGAGCTTGTAGGATGCGCCTTCTGCAGGCGTCATTGTGGAGCATTTTTGGTTGGCTGGGCAAGTTTCGAGATGTCTTTCCCTTTGAGCGTGGCCATTTGCGCCCCAAGAATCGCCAATGTCGATTGGCGGCGCGATGGGCGGCAGAGTTGACATAATGTGATGTGATGTGATATGATGCGTCGCGTTTCGAGCTGGTGGATAGGCGCTTAGGTGCGTCGAAACTGGATCGCACTTCGCCCTGAGGCATGTAGGAAGCCTCAGGGAGTGAGTATGCTGATAACGTGGAGGGTTCTGTCAATGCCACAGTACAAGAAGTTAGCCATTCCGAATCCGACGGATTTGATTTTCGGGGTTTCTCCTAAGCCGTTGACGACGCGCCGAGGCCTTGTCATCGGGGGTGGGACGGTGTATCCCGAGATAAATTTCACTCTTCCCCCGATGGAAGTGAATGCGGATTCCATGGGGCGCGTGATCGAGCATTATCGGGAAATCGTCGAGGGGGTGTTGAAGCGGGCGCATGAATTGTCGGCGCCGGGCGTGGTGATTGAGTTTGAGACCTTGCCCGACATGACCCAGACGCCTAGGTGGGGGCTTGATATTGCGCGTGTGCTGCTGGACGGCATGGAGTCGGCCTATCAGAGATACGGAATCCGGTCGGTTTTGCGGATGACGCCCAACGATAATCGCGAGATGACTCGGCCGCCGGTAATGCGCAGCGGTCCTCATTGGGAGTCGATGCTGTGGCTGTTCGATCAATCCGCGGCGGCGGGCGCTGAACTGCTAAGCATCGAATCCACCGGCGGCAAGGAGATTCACGACGAGGCGTTGTTGATGTGCGACTTGCCCCAGGTGATTTTTGCGCTGTGCATCATGGGCGTGCGTGACATGCGCTATTTGTGGAGCGAATTGGATGCGATCGCCCGGCGGCATGGCGTTCACTGCGCGGGGGATACGGCTTGCGGCTTTGGCAACACGGCCATGGTGCTTGCCGAGCAAGGCATGGTGCCGCGCGTCTTTGCGGCGGTTGTTCGCGCGGTCACGGCGGTCCGATCGCTGGTGGCGTATGAATGCGGCGCTGTCGGCCCCGGGAAGGATTGCGGCTATGAAAATCCCATTCTCAAGGCGATAACCGGTTACCCGATGTCCATGGAAGGCAAATGCGCCGCCTGTGCGCACTTGAGTCCTTTGGGCAACATCGCCTCGGCGACGTGCGACTTGTGGAGCAACGAATCGATCCAGAACATCAAACTGCTTGGGGGGATGGCCCCCACCGTTTCCATGGAACAACTGACGTACGATTGCCGACTGATGAATCTGGCAACGGCGCAGGGCAAGGCGGAAGCTCTTCGTTTTCGGAATTTGCTTGTCGATTCCGATGCCGGGCTGGACCCGCAGGCGTTTCTTCTGTCTCCGGAGAACTGCGTCGCCATCGCCCAGGCCATTGTTGATGCCGATGGGTATTACGAGGCGGGGAAATCCGCCGCGCTGGCGGCCATCGGCCTTTTGCGGAACGCCTGGGCGGACAAACGAGTCGTCATTGCCGAGATGGAGCATCCTTGGCTGGACATGATGTATGCCGCTGTCGCGGATCTTCCTTCTTCGGAGGAAACGTTCATTCAGCAGATGATGGATGTCGTCGACACTTCGAAGTTCATTCCGAAGGAGTATGCTTTGTAACGGCGCGCGGATGCGGTAGGAAAACGCCGCCGTGTCGACGTTGCGGCGTTATTCTTGAATAACATCCATGGAAACGATGCGCCAGGCGCCGTTTTCGTTCTGAAATCTGAATGCGGCTCTCATGGTTATGCCGCTCACGAAGGTAATGACGATGTTCGAGGCCACGGCCGCATCGGCGTCCCATGCGATACGGGCCTTGGAAACGTCGATGTCCTCGGGGGTGTTGTCCTGCCGTTGGTGTTCGGCCATGACGGCCATCAAACGCGCTTTATCGCCGATAAGCGGACTCGCGAAGTTGTCCGATAGCAGGCTCGTCAGGGCGTTGGCGCCTTGGTCGGGAGATTCCATGCGGTCTAGCGCTTCGCGAATATGGGTTTCGGCCTGAACGCGTTGCTGGTGACGTGCATAAGACCGGCACCCATAAGCAGTGGAAACGGCCAGTCCTGCCGCGCAGACAAGCGCTATGCCGATATATAGGCAGCGTTTTCGTTGTGTCACGTCATCGTTCCTGATAGAGAAAAACCGCCCAAGCCTAGTGTCCGTCGCAGATTATGCCCGATCCCCGTGGCGCAAGGCCACTTGAAAGTGAGGGCAGGGGATCATGTCACAAAACAAATTGGACGTGGGATATCGCTGGCCTTTTCACAATCAGCTTCGCGTTTTGGAGCCGGCAGGTTTGCAAACGTACGTGTGATCGGGGGCGTTTTGAGCGAAACGCATTGATTCCTTCCCGTGTTTCATTTACGATTCGTGAAACGTTTTGCATCAGAGGGAAACGCCATGCGACCAACCAAACTCAGCGCGAAAGTGTTCTATGAATTGCCTGGAATGCTGGCTCGATATCTGGAGGGCGGCAAGAATCTATGGATGGAGTCGTTGCCGCGCGAGGGAAAGCTGACTCTTCTGAACCGTCCCGGGGCATTCAGTGATCTTGAGTCGTTGGCGGTGGAGCGGCGGCAGTTACTGGATATATTGGGGCATGATCGCGCGCGCGCGTTGTTGTATCGGATCGGTTTCGAGCAAGGGCGCAGGGATGCATCCCGTCATTACGCGATTTTTTCGCAAAATGCGCGGCTTGCGCTGCAGGCAGGCCCCGTGTTCAAGCAGCTTCAAGGGCGTTTCGTGGCAGAGCCTCCGCGTTTTGAATTCGATCTGGACGCAAAGACTCTTTATCGCGAGGGCGTGTTGCTGGGCAATGTGGAGGCGCAAGTGCATCGGATGATTCAGGATGCGCCGGGGGAATGCGTGTGTTGGGGGACGGCGGGGTATCTTTCGGGACATATTACGGAAGTGCTTGGCAAGCCCGTGCTGACGCTTGAGACGGAGTGCGTTTCGGATGGAGCGCCTGCGTGCCGTTTTATATCGAAATTGAGCGCGGAGTGGGGGGGGGAAGCGGAATGGGCGCGGCAGGCGTTTCGCTTGGAACCGGTGGATCGTGAGATCGCGCGCGCGGCGGAAGGAGTTCCTGTTGAGGTTTCCGTGAAGGACAGCGCGACGCCGTCGGGCGGCGAGGAAGATGATGTTCCCGTGGCCCCGCCGGAGATTGGGATTGATGGATTTTGGGCGCGCGACGCGTCCATGCGCCCGGTCGTGTTGCGGGCGCGGCAGCTTGCCGTTTCCGATGTGCCGGTCTGCATTGTCGGCGAGTCGGGGACAGGCCGCGAGACGTTGGCTAAGGCGATGCATGCGATGGGCCCTCGCAGTGAAAATCCTTTTGTCGTCCTGGATTGCATCGGCATGGATGCGGACATGCTGGCGCGGGAGCTTTGGGGGCATGCGCCGGGCGCGTTTCCGGGGGCGGTGCGCGCGAGCATGGGGGCGGCGACGCGCGCCCACGGCGGCGCGTTGTACGTCAACGAGGTGACGCGTTTGCCGTTGGATGTGCAGGGCGGGTTGCTACGGGCCTTGGAAGACCGGCGCCTGTATGCGCTTGGGGAGGATCAACCGCGCGAGGCGGATTTCCGTTTGATCGCAGCGACGCAATCGGAATTGAAAGAGGCGCTTGATGAAGGGCTGTTGCGCGAGGAGTTGTATTATGCGTTGACAGCAGGCCGGATTGCCATGCCCGCGTTGCGGAATCGCGGGAGCGACGCGGGGACGTTGGCGGCGTCGTTCTTGAAAGAGGCTCGTTTGCGGCATGGGAGGCCGGATATGCTATTTTCGGAGGAAACGCGCGAGGTGTTGCTTGACTGCGCCTGGCCGGGCAATGTGCGTCAACTCCGCAATGCAATCGAGTATGCCGTGCTGGTGGCGCAGGGCCCCGAGATTACGCCGGCGGATTTGCCCGAGGAGGTTCTGGTGACGCGCATGTCGCGCGGCCCGCAGGAGTTGAACCGCGACGTGGTGCTTGCGGCGTTGCGTCAGTCGCGCGGCAATCGCAGTGAGGCCGCCGAGCGTCTAGGGGTGGGGCGCACAACGTTGTGGCGTGCGATGCGACGATGGGGCATCGAGTGATCTTTTCGAGGAGTCGGACCGTTTTCATCCGTGCGAACGCATCCATATATGGAAAGGAAAAACATGCCAAGCGCCGTCGAAATGCTCGAGCGAAAACTGAACGATTTCAACCCTCGAGTGCGCCGGGAAGCCCTGGAGGAGTTGGCGGCGCTCGCCCGTAGCGACGCGGCGTTTTTTTCTCCCGTTCGCCCGGTCGTGAATCTTCATTGCCATAGTTTTTTCTCGTATAACGGCTATGGCTATTCGCCTTCGTTTCTTGCGTGGCGCGCGCGGCGCGAGGGGATGATGATGGCGGGAGTGGTGGATTTCGATGTGCTTGATGCCACCGACGAGTTTTTGGATGCGTGCCATCTGTTGGGTTTGAAGGGATGCGCTGGATTTGAAACCCGGGTGTTTCTTCCCGAATTCGCCTCGCGGGAGATCAATTCTCCCGGCGAGCCAGGCATTTCCTATCACATGGGCATTGGGTTTACGACCTCAACGCCGGAAGATCGCGATCTGTTGGATGCGATGCGCGCCGCAGCCGGTGCGCGCACGCGCGATATTGTCTCGCGGGTCAACGCCTTTTTGGCTCCAGTCGTGTTGGATTATGAGCGGGACGTGCTGCCGCTTACGCCCGGGGGAAACGCGACGGAACGGCATGTTTGTCAGGCGTATGAGCAGAAGGCCGAGTCGATCTTTCCGGATATCGAGGATCGTGCGGCGTTTTGGGCGTCAAAGCTGGGCGGCGAGAGGGCTGCAATGAAAGCCTGCATGGCGGATTCGGCGGGTTTTCAAGGGCTAGTGCGATCGAAGACGATGAAATCGGGCGGCGTGGGATACGTGAAGCCCGATGGATCATCGTTTCCGAGGTTGGCTGCGGTGAATGCCTTCACCCTTGCGGCGGGGGCGATTCCGGCGATGACGTGGCTCGATGGTCTTTCCGAAGGGGAGCAGGCGATCGAGGAATTGATCGATTTGCAGATATCCATGGGCGCGGCGGCGCTGAACATCATTCCTGATCGCAATTGGAACCTGAAGGACTCGGAGCTAAAAAAGCGCAAGGTCGCCGAGTTGCATCGCATCGTCGAGGTGTCGAGGCGGCGCCATTTGCCCATTATCGTCGGCACCGAGATGAATGCTCCGGGGCAGCGGTTTGTCGACGATTTCGACGCGCCCGAACTCGCGCCTCTTGCGCCGGCGTTTCTGGAAGGGGCGTGGATTCTGCATGCTCACACCGTGTTGCAGCGACTCGCCGGCATGGGCTATGTCAGCGCGTGGGCGGAGGATCATCTTCCTGATCGCGCGGCTCGAAACGCCTTTTTTTCCGGCTTGGGCGAATGTCTGCCCGCCGGTCTTGTGCGGCATGATACGCCGCTTTCTGCGGCGAGTTCGCCGGAGGACGTATGTACGGCGCTGCTGGGTTGAATAGGATGTTTGCCGAAGCCGCGCGTCTGTTGCGACAATGACGCGATTTCGGCGTTTGACGACACGCAGTATCATCGATGCAGGCGGGAGTGTTTCGGAATGAACAGATGCATGTGGGGAAAAACGACTGTTTGGGCGGGGGCGGCGTGGGCCCTCGTGGCGCTGGCGGGCTGCGGTCTTGTCACGGAAAAAGACTTGATCAAGGTGGCTAAGATTGGCGATCGCTATATCACGCGAGGCGATCTTTCGCAGTATCTGCGCCTTTTGCCCGACGATCAGCGCCCCAAAATTTCCACGCGCGGCGATTTGGGGCATGCGCTGCGGATGATGGTGGATGCCCGACTGAAAGAGGATTTAGCCATTCAACTGGAAAAAGAGGGCAAGATACATGTTTCGCTCGAAGCCGCCGCGGAACGGTTCTATCAGCGCTATCCCGAACTGCGCGTTCAAATCGGAAACCCGCAGGATTTCAACCTGACCGAAGATCAGCTCAAAGCGATAGAGGCCGAGAAGCAGGCGGGGATTGATCGGATGCAGCGGCTGATGCTCGCCGATGCGGCAATATCCTATCTGGCGCGCGAAGGTCTTCAGGACGGCCAGTTCGTCCCCACAAAGGAGGAGTTCGAGCAGGCATACGAATTCCGCAAGGGCGAACTCCGCACTTTCGAGCGCGTCGCGTTCGTCGGTTTAGGCTTCCCCGCATCCTCTCCAGAAGCGCGCGGCGCCGCCGCCCAGGCCAAGCAACGGCTCGACCTGCAGGAGTCGATCGAAACGATTATCGACGAGTACGCCCGAAAAGGATTGGCGTTCCCGATGAATTCGGAGATCGAGAACAATCCATCCGTCGAGCGATTCAAGGGCTTCTGGCAGCAAGCCACCGGGGCCAAGCCGGGCGATGTGGTAGGGCCGGTGTACGTGACGGGCATGCAGGCCATCGCGACGGACGCTTCAGGGAAACAGGTTTCGCACACATTGCCGGAGTCGTATCTTGTCGCCATCATCGTAGAAAGCTATCCGGAGCGCGACAAGACCCTTGAAGAGGCGCAGCGAGACTTGCTGCCGGACATTGTGCTGCCGAAGGTGATGAAACGCTTGTACGAGGAGAAGCGCGTCGAGTTTTACGAGAACAAGCTTCCGGACCCCGCATTCTACGGCAAGCCGGGCGGCGGGTGAGAAGGTGGCGCCCCGAACGGGAATCGAACCCATGTCTAATCCTTAGGAGGGACTTGTTCTATCCACTGAACTATCGGGGCGCACGCGTGGAGTGTACGTCAAAAACGCCAAGCGGGGCAAGGGGCTTCTTAGACATTCACCATCATATCGGCGACGAGTTTCGCGAATCGGCTTGGGTTGGGCGGAATGGCGCCTTCGGCGAGAAGAGCCTGCCCGTACAGAAGCTCGGCATAGTCGGCCAGCCGATCGGCGGCGGTCTCTTGTTCGTGCAGCGCCCGCAGCTTGGGCAACACGGGATGGCCGGGATTCAGTTCGAGGATGCGTTTTGTTCCCGGCACGGATTGGTTCGCGGCGCGCAAGATTTGTTCTAATTGTGGACTGAGGTCTCCTTCTCCGGTGACGAGGCACGCGGCGGATGTCGTCAGGCGCCCGCTGAGCCGCACGTCCTTTACGTGATCTTTGAGGGCTTCTTTCAGCGCGTCGAGCAATGCGCCGTAGGATTGTTCGGTTTCTTTGCGCGTTTCTTCGGCGGCTTTGCGTTCGTCTTCGCTGCCGAGTTCAACGGCCCCCCGTCCAACGGATTTCAGGGATTTCCCTTTGTACACAGAGGCTGACTGAACCCATATTTCGTCGACCGGATCGGACAGCAGCAGCACTTCGTATCCTTTATCGCGGAATGCCTCGATATGCGGCGAGTTCTCAAGAGCGCTCTGCGATTCGCCGGTGATGTAATAGATGGCGTCTTGGTCGGATTTCATGCGAGCGACATAGTCTTCCAGCGAGGTTAGGGATGCATCGGCGAACGTCGAGGCGCATAGCAAGAGGTCGAGGAGCGTTTCTCGGTGTTCGCGGTCTTGGTATAGGCCTTCCTTGATCACGCGTCCGAATTGCGCCCAGAACTTCCGATATTTTTCGGGATCATTGGCGCGCAGATGCGTGAGGGTGTCCAAAATTTTTCCTGTAATGCCTTTGCGCATGCGCTGAATTTGGCGGTCTTGTTGCAGTATTTCGCGCGAGATGTTCAACGAAAGGTCTTCCGAGTCCACCACGCCACGCACGAAGCGCAGGTATTCGGGGAGCAGCGCCTTACAGTCGTCCATGATGAATACGCGTTTGACGTACAGGTGGATGCCTCGATGTCCGTCGCGGAAAAAGAGGTCGAACGGGGCTTCCGAGGGAATGAACAGAAGCATCTGGTATTCGAGCGTTCCCTCAATCCGGGATCGAATGATCTCAAGCGGCTCGTTCCAGTCGTGCGCGATATGCTTATAAAACTCCTTGTATTCGTCTTGCGACACATCGTCCTTGGGGCGCAGCCAGATCGCCTTCATCGAATTCAGCGTGTCGAGTTCCGGCTCCTGTCCTTCCTTCTTCTCGGCGTGCATGCGAATGGGATATGCGACAAAATCCGAGTAGGTTTTCACGATCCGCCGAATCGTTTGCGGATCGGCGTAATCATGCAGTCCGTCCTCGAGGTCGGTTGATTTCAGATGCAGCGTGATATCCGTCCCCACCTCGTCCTTGTCGACGGTTTCAACGGCGTATGTGCCTTCGCCGGAAGATTCCCATCGCGTTGCGGCCGTTTCGCCGGCGCGGCGCGTTACCAGCGTCACGTTGTCCGCGACCATGAAGGCGGAGTAAAAGCCAACGCCGAACTGGCCGATTAGTTCCGGGGGCAGCACGGCGTCCTTTGCCTGGCGCAGGCGTTTCAAATACTCCTGAGTTCCGGATTTCGCGATAGTGCCGATGAGGTTGATCACTTCTTCTCGGGACATGCCGATGCCGTTGTCGCGAACGGTCAACGTGCGCGCGTCCGGGTTGACGTCAATGAAGATGTGCAGTTCGGTTCCCGCGTCGAGCCATTCGGGCTTCGAGACTGCTTCAAAGCGGCGGCGGTCCAACGCATCCGACGCATTCGAAATAAGCTCGCGCAAAAATATGTCCTTGTTGGAGTAGATCGAGTGGACCATAAGGTCCAGCACCTGTTGAGCCTCCGCTTGAAAAACGCGGATTTCCTTATCTTGCGACATGTTTGCGTCCTCGGGTTGTCGTACATATCATGCGGCAGGCGGCTGGCGCGCCACGCGTGCCGAAACCGCGCCCCAAAGGGCGCCCATGATAGATCAAAGCGCGGTCGTCTGTCCAAAAAAGATTCGTTTGAAAGCGCCTGGCTTCGGGTCCTATACTCGCGCGACACAGGACGGTCTGTATCGTGCGGTTGCAATCAGGGGAGGCGTTGTATGAGCGGAGTCGCAGCGGAGGCGGGGCGCATTCCGACGCTCCATGTCGTGGGAGATTCGATTCCCCAGGCGTATTTCCGGGCCATCAAGGCGGTGTGGGAAAATGGTTTGGCCATCCGTACGGAGTACGATCGCAAGGACGCCTCGGGCAACTACATCGATCCGCCGAGCCGGGATGCGCGTGTTCTGATCGAAGTGAAGGATCCCTTTGCACAGCCGCGTTTTCCGCCCATTTCCTTCTGCGAGATCGGCACGTACATTGCCGAAATCATGGGCGTCAAGGATTATCGCGTCGTGCCCTTCGATAAACTCAAAGAAGCGGTGCATGGCGAGCTTTCGGCGCAGGAGTGGCCGTATACCTATCACCAACGCCTTTTTGCGCATCCCGATGCGGACGGATCGGTTGTCGATCAGATCGCCGTCGCCATCGATCGCGTGGTGCGCACGCCGTATACGCGCCGCGCCGTCGCGACAACGTCCGTGCCGAATATTGATCCGTTCCTCACCGAGGATATCCCCTGTTTGCGGGAAGTTCAGCTCCGTTGTCCCGAGGACGCCGACGGGAATCTTGTGTTGAACATGAACACCCTGTGGCGATCACGCGATCTCTATAAGGCGTGGGGCGATAATCTGATCGCGATCACGTTCTTGCAAGGCGTGCTGGCCAAGCGGATCGCCGAGCAGTCTGGCCGCACGACGCGCGTGGGCAGTTACGCCGATTACAGTTGTTCGCTGCATATTTATGGCCAGGATTTTGGCGCGGTCGGCGGCGACACGGAACGCGGCTTGCAGAGTTTCTTCGACACGTTTGACGAGGAAACCTTCATCGCCCGATCGCTGTCCAGCGAAATCGCCCTCGACATGCTGGTGCTGCCGCAACTGCGCGATCTGTTGTCTGATCGCCAGATCGAGCAATGGAAGTTTCCGGATGCGTCGATAAAGCTGATCGCGTCTTTGATCAACGATCTGGAGAGCGGCGTCTACTCGGCGTGAAAGCGCGCGCCCACGGGATAAGATGCCGGTAAACGCAGGGGGCCTGGGGATGAATGTGCGTCAGTCCGCAACGGCGATCCTTTCTGAGCTGGCCCAATCCGCCGCGGATCGGGTGAAGGTGGCCGTTTGTGACATCGATGGGGTGTTGCGTGGAAAATCGTTGGACAAAGATTATTTTCTGACTTCGGCCGTGCGGGGTTTTGGTTTTTGTGACGTTGTTTTTGGATGGGACAGCAGCGATGCGTGTTATGATAACGTAGCCTACACCGGCTGGCATACGGGCTACCCGGATGCCCGCGCCCGCGTCGATCTCGCCACGCATCGCCGCATTCCGTGGGAAGACAACCAGGATTTTTTCCTGTGCGACTTCGAGGATGCGAAAGGCAGGCCGCTGGGCGTGTGCCCGCGCCAGCTTCTCAAGGGCGTGGAAAGCCGCCTGCGTGATGCGGGTTTTGCATCAAAGGTCGGTTTCGAGTTCGAGTGGTTCAACTTTAGGGAAACCCCTCAGGGTCTTGCCGAAAAACGCTATCAGGGGCTGACTCCGCTGACCCCGGGGATGTTCGGTTATTCGATCCTGCGCGCGGGACAAAACAGCGATTTTTTCTCGGCGCTGACGAGCGATCTCAAAGGCTTTGACGTGCCGCTGGAAGGCATTCATACCGAAACAGGACCCGGCACGTACGAGGCTGCGATTCGTTGCGCCGACGGACTCGAAGCTGCCGATCGCGCCGTATTGTTCAAGACGGCGGTGAAACAGATTGCGCATCGTTTCGGCATTGTTGCGAGCTTTATGGCGCGATGGAACAAAGCTTTGCCAGGATGCGGCGGCCATATCCACGAGAGCCTGATCGATCTCAAGACCGGCGAGAGCGCATTTCATGATCCCGGCGCGCCCGGTTCCATGACGCCGGCGTTCGAGAGTTTTCTCGCGGGGCAGATGCACTGCCTGCCAGAATTGCTTCCGCTTTTCGCGCCAACGGTCAATAGCTACAAGCGACTTGTCAAAGGCTATTGGGCTCCGACCTCGGTCACGTGGGGGCGCGATAACCGGACGGTCTGCTTTCGCGTGATTTTCGGAAGCGCCGCAAGCGCGCGTCTTGAGTGCCGTGTGGGCGGAGCGGATCTGAACCCATATCTCGCGCTTGCCGCTTCATTGGCGAGTGGGCTGTATGGCATCGAAAACAACATGAAGCTCACGGCGCCGCAGGTTTCCGGAAATGGCTACGAGCACGATGCGGCCGTGGCGTTGCCGCGCGATCTCGGTCAAGCCGCCGAGGCGCTGGCGAATTCGAAGATCGCGCGCACCTTGTTGGGCGATGCGTTTGTCGAGCACTTCGTCAACACGCGACTCTGGGAGTGGCGGCAATATCAAACCGCCGTCACGGATTGGGAACTCGAACGCTATTTCGAGATTATTTGACGTTCTGCAGAAACCGCGGAATAGAACAGGAGTGGACGTGTCATGAAACCGGTCAATTTCAGTTTTCCAACGCAAATACAATTTGGTCCTGGAGTGCGCGTGCGTCTTGGCGATGTTTTGAAGACGCGCGGCAAGGCGCGACCGTTGGTTCTCACCGACCAAGGCGTCGCGGGACTTCCTTTTTTCAAGAGCATTGTGGCTGACCTCGACAAGGCCGGACTGGCCACGTTGGTCTTCTCCGGCGTGGTGGGCAATCCCGTGAAGTCGCAGGTGACGGCGGGCGTCGCAGCGTTCAAGGCGCACAACGCCGACTCGCTGGTGGTCATTGGAGGAGGGGCGGCGCTCGATGTCGGCAAGGCCGTCGCGCTGATGGCGCATCACCCCGGCGATCTCTTCGACTACGAAGACGACAAGCCCGACGGGCTTCCCGTCGACAGGGAAATACCGTTTATCGTCGCGATGCCGACGACCTCGGGCACCGGCAGCGAAGTGGGCCGCAGCGCCGTGATTTCAGACGACGCAACGCACGTGAAGAAAATTATCTTTTCGCCGCGCCTTCTTGCGCCCGTTGTGTTGGCCGATCCGGAGCTTACTCTCGGTCTCCCTGCGGGCATGACCGCCGCGACGGGGATGGATGCGTTGTCGCACTGTGTCGAAGCGTTTCTCTCCAAAGGCTTTCACCCCATGTGCGACGGCATTGCGTTGGAAGGCGTGCGCCTCGTGTCGCAGAGCCTCGTCGCTTGCGTCAAGGAGCCGAACGACATCGAAGCGCGCACGAACATGATGATGGCATCGATGATGGGCGCGGTCGCGTTTCAGAAGGGCTTGGGCGTAACGCATTCGCTCGCGCATTCGCTTTCTGCAGTGTGTGACATGCATCACGGGTTGGCGAATGCCATCATGTTGCCAGCCGCCATGCGTTTCAACAAGAGCGCCGTCGAGGGCCGCATAGCGCGCCTCGCCGCAACGGTCGGCGCAGGATCGACGGCGGATGCGTTCGTCGATTGGCTTGTGGCGCTCAACGCCGAAATTGGCACGCCCAAAACCCTCGGCGCGGTCGGCGTCCAGCGCGGGCATCTGAAGGCTCTTGTCGACATCGCCGTGGAGGACGTCTGCCACGGGTGCAACGAGAAGCCCGTCACCCGCGAGGATTTCGAAAGCCTGTTTGCCGAAGCCCTGTAGGATTTCGCTACGGTTGCGGATTGTCTTAGTGGACAGCGCCCGGTCTCTGAGCCGGGCGCTGTTGCTATCTCGGAATCTCGACGCGCAGGTGCATGCTCTTCAGGCGGCTGAGGTGCAGCAGCCCGTAGCGCGAGAGCGTTGCGCCGCGGCCCGTGTCTTTCACGCCGCACCATGGCAGTGCAGGGTCCAGGAAGTCGCAGCGGTTCATGTAGAACGTGCCGGTTTCGATGCGCGCGCCGATGCGAATCGCGCGCTCGATGTCCATCGTCCAAATCGACGCCGTCAGGCCGTAGGGGCTGTCGTTCATGTAACGAATGGCCTCCTCATCACCCGACACCGGCGTAATGCCGATGACCGGCCCAAAACTCTCCTCTTGCATCAGGGAACAACTCTGCGGCGCGTCAACCACGACAGCCGGCGCGGCGAACCATCCCTGCTTGGGGATATCGAAGCTCTTCGGATCCAGCGCCAGCTTGCCGCCGGCGCGCACGGCGTCCTCCACTTGTTTGGCCAGAAAAGCCGAGGCCGACTTCGAGGCCAGCGGGCCGATCGAAGTCGTAGACGCCATCGGGTCGCCCAGCACATAGGCGCGCGTGCGCTCAACGTAGGCGTCAACGAACTTGTCGTAGATCACGCGATCGACATAGATGCGCTCGACCGCGCAGCACGACTGTCCCGCGTTGTAGAACGCACCGTCGATGCAGTTGTCCACGGCGAAATCGAAGTCCGCATCCGCGCATACATACGCCGGGTCCTTGCCGCCAAGTTCCAGACCAACATCGATGAAGCGTCCTGCGGCGCTCTGATTGACCTGGCGGCCGCCCTCGACCGATCCCGTGAAGGATACATGGTCGACCAGGGGGTGCTGGATGAGGCGTTCGGTCACGTCATGGTCCGCCGCGACGGCCTGCACGAGATTGTCTGGCGCGCCTGCCTTCGCGAAAGCGTCGGCAAACGCCTGCGCACACAACGGCGTTTTGCTCGAGTGCTTGACGATGACCGAGTTGCCCGCAAGCACCGCCGGCACGACGACGTTGACCGCGATGAGCAGCGGGTAATTCCACGCGGCGATATCGAGCACGACGCCCAGCGGCTCGTGGCGGATGTAGCGCTTGAAGCCGGGCTTGTCCGGCAACCACTCGTCGGCGAGGGTTTCTTCGGCGATGACGGCCATGTGCTCGGCGCGACCGATCATGCCGTTGACTTCGTTCATGGACTGCGACAACGGCTTGCCCATTTGCGCGGTGATATCTTTCGCGACTTGATCGCGCATACCTTCGAATGCCTTGACGAACTTGCCAATCAACGCCACGCGATCCGCCATGGCTGTTTCTCGCCAGCCCAGAAAGGCCTCGCGCGCGCGTTGGACCACGCGGTCCACTTCGCTGTCCTGGAGCATCGGAACCGTGACGGCTACCTGCTCTGTGTAGGGGTTGATAACGCTAAGTTCATGTTTGCTCATGGATCATCCTCGTTGTGGCGCCCTAGCATGTTGTCCGTTTGCGGCGTGAGTATAGAAAACGCGGCGCAAAGAATCCAGAGGGCGAACGCCTCTGGAGAATGCACGAGAAAGCGTCCGGGAGATGCTTTCTCAGGAACCCTTGGCCGCGGCGTTCACCGGCGCCTTTTCCTTTTCCATAGCGCCGGTCATGGGGATGAAGTAAACGCCGATGTCGCGGCGAGACTGGACCTTGCCGTCTTCGGTCTTGGTGTAGACGTAGAGGACTTGCTTGCCGCGGATGGGCGGGCCGACGGGAATGATGAGGCGGCCGCCGGGCTTGAGCTGTTCGAGCAACGCAGGCGGGACGTACCGAGCGGCGCAGGTCACCATGATGATGTCAAAGCCGCCCTCCACCTCGGGCCAGCCGAAATAGCCGTCGCCGACCTTGGTATGCACACGGTCGTAACCGATCGCCTGCAGCGCCTTGGCGACGCCCTTGCCGAGGGGCTCGATAATCTCGATGCTGTATGCCTCGCTCACGATACGGGACAACAACGAAGACTGAAACCCGCTGCCGGTGCCGATCTCGAGCACAACATCGCCCTTCTTGGGCGCGGCGAGCTGGGTCATGTAGGCTTGGCCGAGATAATCGCTCAAGGCGGAGCCATAGCCAATGCCCCAAGGTTTCGGCTCGGATTCGTAGGCGCTGCCCGTAATGCCGGTCTTGCCTTCGTAGTTGTAATGGAAATACTCGCGGGGAATCTCGCGAAATGCGCGCAACACTTCGGGATCGGCGCTGCCGAAATGAGCCGCCAAATATTTCTCGATGCGCGCAAGCGCCTTCTCTTTGCGCGCCTGGATCGCGTCGAAGGATTCTTTCGAGATGGCCATCTTGCGGCCGGATTTGTCGACGAGTTCGGTGTAGCGCTCGTAGGTCCACGGCGCGAGGGGCTCGATTTCCTTCGCCACGGACGCAGTCGCGGCGTCAACAGGCGCAGCAGATGTTTCGCTTGGCGCAGCAGTCGTCTCGCTCGGAGCCGCAGTTGTTGCGGATGGCGCGGCTGTAGCTTCGGGTGGCGCGACGGTCTCTGCCGGTGGCGCTGGGACAAGTATCGGCACAGGTGCAGGTTGCGCAACCGGCGGTTGCTTGGCATCCACGATGGGCTGGCTGTTGTCACAACCTGCGCATCCGTACACGGCAAAAATCGCGATCACGGAAAAACCAAAAAAACTACGCATGTGACGTGACACCTCTTCTCGCGCTATGCCTCGGATATTGCGACGTGGTCAGCGCCGTACGCCATCCGAAGCGGGAAACACACCCCACGCGATTATATACAAGACCGCGGCGAGAACCAATACGGCGCCGTACCCGTAGGATACGGCTAGTAATGTAGCCAGTGGCGAGGCAATAACGGAGAAGGCCCCGTTGATGGACCACGCCATGGGCACAAACGGTTGCATGCCGCCGCGCAGCGCGCCCAAGCCCACGGAGAAGGGCATGCCCAACACAAACGACACCGGCGCTACCAGTAGCGCCGTGAGGCCGCACTTGACGACAAACGGCATGCCCGCCATCCACGTCGCGATGGGTTGGAACCACAACACGAAGAGCAGTGGCACGAGTACAGCGACGGCGACGGCCACGTAGGCCAGGGCGGTGCGCGGGCGTTCTGCGTAACGCCCGGCGTACAGACTGCCGAGGCCCGACCACACGAGCATGCTCGACAGGACCACCGCAAACGAGGTCACGGAATCGTTCAACACCCAGCTCAGACGCTCGATGAGGGTCATCTCGATAAACAGGAAGCCGAGCCCGAGGCATGCGAAATACACAACGCCGCGCAAGATCGTCGTGCGCGGCGCGGTGATGCGCCCAATGCGGACCAGCGGCAACGCAGAAACGATCGCCGCGAAAAACAGCGCCTGAATCAGCACCCCGAGGTTGACAAGATAGCCGACCTCCTGTTGCGGAACCATGTCGAGCTTGGCGAGCACCGTCTTGAGGTGTTCGGGGCGCAACACGTAATGCGGAAAGGGACGGTCGTTGGTGATGGGTGCGAAATTGAAGAAGGCTTTATCGACAAACGTGCGCGGTTGCGCAAAGAGCGTCAGGAGTTGATCGCGGATGCTGTCGCGTGGCGTGCCGGTTTCAAGCGACTCGCCCGTGTCCTCGAACGTGAACGGCGGAAGGTCGTTCCACCCCTCGACCGTCGCAGGGTCGATGCCCGCGAAGAAGGGCGTGTCGAACGAACGCTCGGAGCAATACGTGCGCATCGCGGCAATCTCATCCGCCGTGAAAGGCGCCTTCGCGATAAGGACGGAAACCTCCCATTCGCTACGATACACGAGGACGTGCGTCTGTGGTGCGTCGATGTTCAGTTCGGTCAGCGCCTGTTCGACGGTGCGCGCGACCTTGACGGCATAGCCGGGGAAATCGCGGATCGGCGCGGGTACAGCAATGAGACCGTTCGGCGAGAGAACGCCGTAGTACTCCTTGATCGCCTCGACACTGAAGGCATAAGCATTCTCACGACCGGAATCGAAGTAGTCCGGCGATACCTCGACGAGGTCGAACGGTGTGCGCGTTCGCGAGAGATAGGTCTGCGGCCCCTGCAAAAGGAATTCGACTCGCGCGCCTTTCAGTTTGCCCGATGTCTCGAGCGCCGCGCCGCCGTCGAGCGCACGGCATATCTGTTCGTCACTATCGAGGGCGACGATGTCGCGACAGCCCAGTTCCGCCGCCTCGGCAATGCGGAATCCGCCGCTGGTCCCGACGAGCAACACGCGGCTGGGCTTGCGCAGGACATACGGCAAGCTCGTGAGCGCGCCGTTGACGTACATGAAATCGATCGTGGCTGCATCCTGCGGCAGCGAAGCGAGCCGATTACCATCCTTGTACAGGCCAAACGCGCGCGGCGGATCGGGCACGCCGAGCAAGCCCATGTTGTTCGTCATCGAGAGGTCGCGGCGCTCGGTGAAGTTGTCGAGGATCAGGTAATAGCCCTTGGGCGACTTCGCTTCGCCGACGATGCGGTTGCCTTCCACGTTCAGGATGGGGTAGATCGCCTTGTATTCGAAGTATTTTGCTTGATTATTGAAGACGACCCACGCCTCGCACCCGATCAGCAGGGCCACGCTGACGACGGTCAGCGCAACGACTTTGCGGCGACCCAGCTCGCGCAGTCCGGCAAGCACCGCGAGCACCGGAAAAGGCAACACCGCGCACAGCAGATAAAACGGGTGGACATAGAACATCGCGCCAAGGATGAGCATCGCGCCGATGCCCGCGCCGATGAGGTCTGCCGCATAGAGCTGCGCCATGCGGTTCTGGTACGCCGTGAAACAGAGGCCCATGTACAACCCGGAGAAAAAGTAGAACGGCAGCAGTGCGAGATAAAGCCCGCCGATGTGGAGCAGTTGTCCCTTCCACAACACCGGGTTCTGCAGTTCGATCGGGTTGAATGGGCTGATCGTCGTGAGGTGATAGCCCGCCGTCGCGGTGAACAGAATCACCAACGGCAAGTACGCCAGCATCGATTGCGCATGCCGCAGGAACGACGCTCGGAACAGCGCCAGCACAACGCCGCTGAGGGCATATCCGAACATCGCGCTCGAGATCACCCAGTAACCATATTCCGACCAACTCGCCACCGCAAAATAGCGCGTGAGCATCACTTCGAAAGCGATAGCGCATAGAGAGATCAGGAGAATCGGAAGCGTACGGGATCGTGCGGAACTCATCGGGCCTCTCTGTATCGTCAGAATTGCGTATCTCAAGGGGGCTGTACAACAAATTTCCAGCGACTCGCGAAACATCATTCTACGCCGTCGCGAATTTTCCTCGGCGCGCGCCGGGCGATATAGTGCTCCTGCAAACGGCGCATCGTCAAGCACGACAAGCGCTGAAAAGGTTGCAACGCCGATTTGCGAATATATGATCCGATTTGCGACTCTTTTCCTCCCGCGTGGTGCGGGACAGGTCAGGATTGCAAAACCAATCGCCGGAGGTGCTGGAATGTATCGTAATTTGACAAAAGCAGTGAAAGCCAAAACAGGCCGGTTCTCATCCTGGGACAAGAGCGGCCGCAATGCAGACGTGTGGTGGTGGGCGCCGGGAAAGAGCCGCGTGCTGGCGGACATCAAGGGGCCGGGGCGCATCACGCACATCTGGATGACCCAGTTCCACCATTACCGCGAATGCTTGTTGAAGATCACATGGGACAATGCCAAAGCCCCGAGCGTGCTCGTGCCGTTGGGAGATTTTTTCTGCCTGGGGCACGGCATTGTGAACTCGTTTGAAAGCGCGTTTTTCACTGCGTCAACTTCCCACAACAACAAAGTGCTCCAAGGCTGTGCGTTGAACTGCTACATCCAGATGCCGTTCCGCGAGCGCGCCGTGATTGAATTGGTCAACGAGAGCGCGGAAGAGCACGCGAATTATTTTTACGTCGATTACGAGACCTACGACGAACCCTTGCCGGATGATGAACTCTACTTCCACGCGGAATGGCGCCGCGAAAATCCCTTCGGCGGTTGGGGCGGCGAGATCATGGCGAACGCGCCCGAGGCCGACATCGTCAACACGGAAAAACTGGCGTGGGACAATAACTACGTCATCCTCGACGCAAAGGGAAGCGGCCATTACATTGGATGCAACCTCAGCGTCACGAACTTCCAGGGATCGTGGTGGGGCGAAGGCGACGACATGATCTGGGTCGACGGCTACAAATGGCCGCCAGACTTGCACGGGACCGGCAGCGAGGACTATCTGAACCAGGCATGGGGCATGCAGCCAAACGCATACCTGCGCAACGGATCGTCCATCCACGAACACAACACGAACGGCTACCAGACCAGCTACGTATTTCACCCGGAAAACCCGGTGCGCTTCAACAAGTCCATCAAGGTGACCATCGAGCACGGCCACGGCAACCATCTTTGCAACGAGATGGCCAGCACGGCCTACTGGTACGCTGACAAGCCCTATCCTGCGGCGAAAGTCCCACCGGTTGCCAAACGCCTCGCCGTTTTGCGCGACGCCACAGGCAAATGGACCAACCCGAAGGCGGCGCAGATCACCTCACGCGTCATTTCCCCCAATAAGGAAATGCGCGAGATGAAAGCGAAGTGGAAGAAGGCGCATCCGAAGAGAAAGATGGCGTAACGATCGCCGAAAAGAAACGATGGGGGGAGACTCTTCGAAGAAGTCTCCCCCCATCAAGATACTCTTCTTACGGCAAGGTTTCGGCGAGAATCTTCTTCGCGCGCTCGGCGCGATAGGCTTCGATCTTTTTGAATAAATCCGGATGCGCGATTCCCAGGATGCTGACCGCCAACAAGGCGGCGTTTGTCGCGCCGGCCTTGCCGATGGCCAACGTCCCGACGGGAATTCCTGCCGGCATCTGAACTATCGATAGCAGCGAGTCGAGCCCTTGCAGTTTGCTTTCGATGGGAACGCCCAATACGGGACGCGTCGTTTGCGCCGCAATCACGCCTGCCAGATGCGCCGCGCCGCCCGCGCCGGCAATGAACACTTCACACCCGCGCTCTTGAACGTCCGAGAGGTAATCGGCGAGTTCTCGCGGCGTGCGATGCGCAGACAAGACGCGGCACTCATGCGGCACGCCGAACTCGGCAAGCGTATCCGACGCCGCACGCATGGTATCCCAATCCGACTTGCTGCCCATGATGATGGCAACCCAAGGACCGGTCGTAGTCATGATTCACCTCTCGGTTGGATGTTGGATGAAATACGATCAATCTATGGCGAAGAAGGTCAGGCGTCCTCGTGCGGCTGTTCGTGATCCGCCGCGAACTCTTCCAGCGCGTCTTCAATCATTTTCCGGTGATCGCACTCGAACAACTCGCGATCGGCCTTTCTCCGAAAGAGCACGCGCCGCTCGTGGTGCTCGTGCGTGGCAACGGTTTTCAGGCGGCGATCGATGACTTTACGTCGATCTTTTTGCCATTCGCCATTCGCGTCTTTGTAGTATCCGGGCCTAATTTCGTCTTGCACGGCTTTCCCCCTGCCTCGACGCAAACGCGCCGACTTCTTGCGTTTCCACCGTCCGTCGGCATGAGTATACGGGGCGAACCCGCGCTCGTCAAGAGATGCCCGGCGAACTTTTCCGAAAGGTTGGTGTCGAAGAAAGTGCGTCAGGAAACAACCGGTCGATGGCCGCTACATTAAGGAGGAATTCACGATGCGAAAAAACGTATGCAAGGCGATAGCGGGAGTGCTATTAGCGCTGGGTTGGGCGAGCTCCGCCTTTGCAGCGCCGGTGACGGAAGGGGCGTTGCAAGCGGTCGACCAGGAAGGCAACCTGCTCGGTTATTGCCCCTTGAAGCACACGGACGTGAAAGTCGATATATCCGGATTTGTGGCGCGGGTCACGCTGACGCAGAAGTTTGAGGCCCTCTTTCCGAACCCGATTGAGGCGGTCTATGTGTTTCCGATGTCCGAGCGAGGGGCCGTGGATTCGATGACCATGACCATTGGCGATCGGGTCATTCGCGGCGACATCAAGAAACGCGCCGAGGCGCGGCAGATCTACGAGGAAGCCAAGCGGCAAGGCAAAACGGCGAGCCTGCTTGATCAGGAACGCCCGAACATCTTTACGCAATCCGTGGCGAATATTCTGCCAGGCAGCGCCATTGACATCACCATCACGTATGTCGAGAGTCTCGAATACGAGGCGGGTGAGTATACGTTCGCATTTCCCATGGTTGTAGGCCCCCGCTACATCCCCGGTCAGCCGTTGGCGTCTGCGACGTCCGCCGACCATCGTCTTGTGCCTGGCCTGAAGCCCGGGCCGGACGCGACGGACCGCGTGCCTGATTCGGGGCGCATCATGCCGCCTGTTACCCCGGAAGGCACGCGCGCGGGACACGATGTCTCGCTTGAAGTGCGCCTTGACGCGGGCGTATCGGTGCAGGATGTGATATCCGAATTGCACAAAGTCGATATTGAGCGCCCGTCCGAGCGCCAGGCGGTCGTTCGCCTGCAACATCAGAACGAGATCCCGAACCGCGATTTCATCCTGCGCTACAAAGTCGCCGGTGCGACACTTGAAGACGCGGTCCTGACGCACGCAGACAAACGCGGCGGTTTCTTCACGCTCATCATGCAACCGCCGGCAAATCCCGCGCGCGAAAGTGTCGCCGCGAAAGAGCTGTATTTTGTCATCGATTGCAGCGGTTCGATGAGCGGCTTCCCGATCGAGAAAGCCAAAGAGGTCATGCGGCGCTGTATCGAAGGTCTCGGGCCAGCCGATACATTCAATCTCGTCTCGTTTGCCGGCGGGATGGGTTTCTGTTTCGATAACCCCGTGCCGAACAGCGGCGATCATCGCGCGAAAGCCCTTGAATACCTGCGTAATTTGCAGGGCGGCGGCGGGACCGAGATGTTGCCCGCGATTCATGCAGCGCTGGCCGATCAAAAAGGCGCCGACCGTCTGCGCGTGGCGTGTTTCATGACGGACGGGTTCATTGGCAACGACTTCGAGATCCTCGATGCGATCCAAGAGAATGCGGGCACGGCACGCGTGTTTGCGTTTGGAATTGGCAACTCGGTCAACCGTTTCCTCATCGAAGGCATGGGGCGGCTGGGGCGTGGCGCTTCGGAAATCGTATCGCTGGAATCCGACGCGGACAAGGCCGTGGCCCGGTATATCGATCGCGTAAAGGACCCGCTGTTGACCGATCTGTCGGTCGCGTTTGACGGCGTCAAGGTGTCGGACGTTCTCCCAGAACCCAGCGCCTTGCCTGACTTGTTCGCAGGGCGCCCTTTGGTGTTGAAAGGGCGCTATAACGGCAGCGGCGACGGCGCAATCGTCGTGAAAGGCAAAGCAGCAGGGCGGCCGTTCGAGCGGCGCATCCCTGTCTCGTTCAAAACCGACGAGCCCGCAAACGAGGCCTTGGCGTCGTTGTGGGCGCGTGAAAAGATCGAGCAACTCATAGCCAAGGATTACTTGGGGGCGCAGCATGGCAAGCCTGACAAAGACGTCGAAGGCGCCGTGACGGACCTCGGGCTGACGTATCGCCTTGTGACGCAGTACACCAGTTTTGTCGCCGTAGAACAACGCGTTGTCACCAAGGGCGGCAAGACCGTCACCGTCGAGGTCCCTGTCGAAATGCCCGACGGCGTCAGCTACAGCGGCGTGTTCGGCGACGGGGGACAGGTCATGAGCCGAGGAGAAGTGAAATCCGGCGGCGGTCGCCTGTACCAGACAACAGCCGGCAAGACAATGCCAGCTGCGGAGCCGCGCCTGTCAGTAAACGACGCAGCAGAGATTGCGGTAGCGTTGCCGGAGAAGCAGTCCGGCATTGACGTAGCGTCGCCGGCGAGCAGCGTGACCAAGGACGACGCGGCCCTGGCTAAACTTGATCCGGCCTTGGCGGCACTCGTGAAGGGAAATGCCGGCAATGCAAATGGCCTGAAGATCGTTGACGGAATGGTTGTGGTGAAAATCGAACTCACGGCGCTCAACGATGAATATCTCGCCGCGATCAAGGCCCTCGGCATCGACATCATCGCACAGACCTACGCCAGCAATACCGTCTTGGCAAAGGCGCCCACCACGCTCCTGAAAGCCATCGCGGAAAGGCCGTATGTCGTGAGGATTACATCCGCAACGTCTTCCCGTTCGTAAACGCGTTTGCACGGAGGCGCTAGGGCTGATCCTCCACGATATCCGTTTTCCGGGCGCGTCGGCGACGGCGCGCCTTGTTTTTTCGTATCCGGTCTCGCTTAAGAGCTTCGGAGCTAGCAGATCCAAGTTGCTGGGATTCAAGCAATTCACAAAGACGACGGCGTGCGTAGAAGCGGTTGAGCGCCTGCGATCGCGCCCGTTGCATCTTCACCTCAAGGCCGCTGGGGCGATGCACAAGCCGGACGCACGTTGCGGTCCGGTTGACATGTTGGCCGCCGGGACCTCCGGAAGTCACGAACGATTCGTCCATGTCCTGTTCCAACAGCCCGCACGCCGCCATGCGGGCGAACAGCTCGGCCTCTTTTGCCGGCGTCACCCCAAATCGCGACATGTTCCGCTCGAATCGACGGTGCGCACGGTCCACGTGCGCGGATGTTCGGCGTAGTAACGGAAGGGCGTGGGGGAGAATGCCTCGGCAAGGTGATGGCGGAGGTTTTCCATGCCCCACATTTCGGTGGTGCCGTGCTCGAGGGTGATGATCGCGACGCCCATTTCAGCCAAGCGCTCGCGCACAGCCCAGTAACAAGCGCCGTCGTAGCAGACGATCATCACATCCGCGCCGCTCTCGACCATTTCCTTGTCGGGACCAATGCATCCCACGCCAAGCGCAGGGCGACTCACTATCCGCTCCGGATCGCCGATAACCTGCACGCTGTCCTCGCCCAACGGCGCGATTTTGCGCGCAATGTAACGAGCGAATTCGCGCAACGACTGCGGCGCGATCTCGTACATGCCGTGCAAATTCCAGACCGTTCCCTCTTTAATGCGTTTGGTCAGGCCCAACCCCGCCGCCCACGAATCGCGGATGCCGATTCCCGGCCAATTGTCCCAACTATCATGCGCGCGCAATACAACAAGGCCGGAATCGTCCAAGAATTGCTGCTTGGCGACACCGGGCTCGATGACGCGCCAGTTTTTTTCCTCGGCGCTGTGTTCCCAAAAGATAGGCTCATGCACGATCAACAGATCACATCCATCCGCGTGGGCCTTCTTCATCGTGTCGAGCGATCCAAACCACGCGACGCCCGCCTGGCGCACCTCGCGCATCGGATCGCCGTTTTTGCAGCCATCAACCGTGTTTTCGCGATTCACCCATGGGCTATGCTCGAGAAGATATGCGTGTATATCGTGCGTCGTGGGCATGACGTTCTCCTGGTTGGCCTGCGTGCGGCGATTTCCCCATGACCATATCGCATCCTCTCCTCCGGGGCAAGTGAGAACATGTGCAAGAGAAGGGACTGCTGGAACGGGGAAAAAGACAGGAAGGGCGATAGCGTTCCACTCGAAATGACGAACACAGAACACGCCTCCCCGGCCGGAAGGGCGCTCTGCATGCCTGGCGTCGTGAACGTGACCGTTGAACTATGCGATCAGATTCAGATTTTCACCCACATTGGGATCGAGAGGAATCACGGAACTCCGGATCAACTCGATCGCCTGTGCGCCTAGATTCTTGACGGTGATCGGCTGTCCCGATCCCGCAGCACTGTTCTGGCGCATTTCCTGGGAAGTGACGGTTTGAATTTCGGCCCCGACACCGCTCACGGCAGTGATATTTGTCATCGGGCGCCTCCTTTCTTCTCGCGGTCGCACATCCCGCTCCTGGATATCTCCCTCTCGGGCAAGCTCCCATGTTATTGTGCGATAAGGGTTTGTCGCCGTCCCTAGCTTGGCGGCGGTGGCTACCCCACGGAGCCAGCCTATCTGGAAGCCCCTCCATGGACTTCCATCACATCCTATATATCGGACAGTCTGAGCAGAACTTTAGGAGACTGACTCAAAACAAAAATCATTGGGCGCCACCGCCTCCATCCTGTCGCCCTTTTGCCATCCAGTCATTAGTCGTGCGCTTGACGATGCCCCAACAGAGCGCTAGACTTGCCCGGTCAAGGCGTTGCCCCAAATGGGAAAGGCGGATGCAAAGTGGCCGATACATCCAGAAGGAAACCGAGTTCCACGAAGCATTTCTCCCCTTCGACCTGGGGCGGGGGAGGAGCGCGCCTGGCTGTCTTCTGGGTCATTGCCGTGGCAGGATTGCCGTTGCTCCTCCTTGCCTGTTTGGAACTCTCCCTCCGAGCGGCAGGATACGGCTATCCCACCCGTTACTTTCTTGAGAAAAAGATGGATTCGCCGCACGGCGTCCAGAGGTATGCAGTCGCCAACCCCGCATACCTGCTTCGTTTCTTCCCGCCGCAGGCCGCCCGTCCGACGTTTCCATCGGTCTTTCCCGTCGCAAAGCCCCCCAACACCGTCCGTTGTTTTGTATTGGGAGAGTCATCGGCAATGGGCGAACCCAACGCCGATGCCGGGTTCTGGCGTTTTTTGCAGACGATGCTTGAGGCGCAAGCGCCGGAAAGGCACGTTGAGTTCATCAATTGCGCCACCCCCGCAATCAACACCCATGTTTTGGCGGCCATGGCGCGTGAGTGCATCCGGTATTCTCCCGACCTATTCCTCGTTCTCGCAGGCAATAACGAGGTCATGGGCCCATTCGGGCCGTCAAGCGCCTTGGGCGGCCATGTGCCGAGCGTTCCGCTCATCCGGGCCGGTCTGTTGTGCCGGACGTTTCGCTTAGGTCAGTTTTTGGACAAGACAATATCGTTCGTCACGCGCGCCAAACCAGTCTCTTCCCATGGTTCAGAGAATCCCTTCCTGGGGCGGGAAATCGCGGCGACGGACCCGCGACTAAAAACTGTCCGCGCCGCCTTTCGCCGAAACATGGACGATATCCTGTCCACGGCAACGAAAAACGGCGTGCGCGTAGTCGTTTGCACCGTCCCGGTGAATCTTCGCGACTGCCCCCCCTTCGCGTCCATGCCCCGCCAGGACATGGACGCAGCCCAGCGGGACGAATGGTCCAGCCGCTTCAAAGAAGGCATTGCCTTGGAAAAGGCTTCGAAACCCGCCGAGGCATTGCAGGCCTATTACGCAGCGGCGGCGATCGATGATTCGCACGCGGAACTCCAGTTCCATTTGGGGCGTCTCCATCTGGCCGCGGGCGACGCCGAAGAGGCCTATCGCCGGTTCGCTGCGGCGCGCGATCTGGATGCAGTCCGCCTGAGAGCGGACGCAGCGTTGAACGATATCGTGCGCGATCTGGCGAAAATCTATTCCTCTAACCTAGTCACGCTCGCCGACGTAGAGGACGCATTGAGACGCACAAGTCCCGGCGTCATTCCTGGAAGCGAACTCTTCTACGATCATATCCACATGACCCCCTCGGGCAGTTATCGCGTCGCTCAAGCGATATTGCCCGTGGCGTCCAAGGCTCTTTCCGGAATCCTGCCCGATGACGTCGCCGCCGAACCACTCACCGAGGAACAATGCTGCTCGCGCCTGGCGATTACCGGATGGCATCGTCTTCGCGACATGCAAGCGATGATGGCCGCGTTATCCACGCCTCCGTTCACGGCGCAATGGAACCACGCCGCACGACTCGGCGCCCTGAAACGCGAGACGTCGCGCCTGCTACGGAGCCGAACCCAAACCGATTTGCTGCGCGATCTGCGTCAGGTGGAACAGTTCCTTGCCGAAAAATCGGATCGGATATCCCAATGGGGGCGTCTCCAGGAAATGTATTTCGAGCTTGGGGATTACGCGAAATCGCTGGAAAGCGTCGAAGCCGCCCTTGCACGAAACCCCCTCGAAACAAACCTTCGGGCCGCGTATGGCGTTGCATTGACCAACGTCCGGCGTGCCGAAGACGCCCTGAGACAATACCGTCTTGTTCTCGACGCCACGCCCTCGGAATTGATTTTCGTGCGTAGCGCGGTGGGGGGGATGTTGGCGCGGGGACTCTGGATGTTGGGACGTTTGGACGCGGCAGAGACTCAATTTCGAGAACTCTTGGAACGCGATCCGCACAATACGCCTCTTCTGGAGGATCTCGGATCTCTATATGGAGCGCGGGGCGATTGGGACCGGGCCATTGAGTGTTTTGACAAGGCGATCGAAAACAGATGGGAGGCCTCGACAGCCTGCATGGCGCTTGACCGAACCCTGATCGCGCGGGGCGATCCCGTCGCCCGGATCGAGCATTGGCGGCGATGGATCGAACGTTTTCCTGATCGCGTTTCCTTGCATCGGCAGTGCGCCATTGCGCTCGATATGCAGTTCGACCTCAAAGGCGCGACCGAGCAATGGCGCAAAGCGATCGTCCTTGACCCCACCGACGCAGGGTCCGTAGTGGACCTGGCCAACGTGTTGCGACGCGGCGGCGATACGGAGAATGCGGCGCGGGAATACAGACGCGCGATCGAAATGGACCCGTATTTCACCGCTGCCCGCAATGGATTGGCGGGGCTGCTCAACGCGCAGGGCGATCTCGAAGGCGCGCTTGACGTGTTTCGCGACCCGATACGGAACAATCCGAACGATAGAAAGGCATACGAAGAGTTGGATGCGTTTTTGACGTATCGGGGGGAAGCGGACTTGAGGCTTCGCGAGTGCCGGGCGCTTGTGCGGGATTATTCGGACGTCGCGCAGGCGCATTTTATCTTGGCGCGAGCATTGGACGCCGCCAGCCTGCTGGACAGCGCCCTTCCCGAGTACCGGCAAGCCCTAACTCTAGACCCGGATGATCCCGACAAGAAAACGGATCTGGGGTGGGCTCTGCAGCGCAAAGGCTACAAGGAAGAGGCGGCGGCGCTGTACGCGGAAATCCTGGCGCAGAATCCCTACCATGCGGCCGCCTTGAACAATCGAGGATTGCTCGCGTTCGATCAGGGAAAACTCGACGACGCCCTGCCGGATTTCCGTGCGGCGCTCCGGCTGACGCCTCAATTCGAAGTCGCCGCCGAAAACATCGACCGGGTCTACCTTCGCCGAAAGGATACGGAAGGCCGTTTGCGCGAATGGAGATCCCTTGTCGAGCGCATGCCCGACAAGCCGTTGCCTCGTCATCGTTTAGGGCTAGCGCTCCAGGACGCTGGCGATTGGGCCGGCGCTTCCGCCGCATTCCAAGCGGTCTTGAGCGGAACGCCGGATTTCACCCCCTCAAGAAACGCGTTGGAAAAATTGATGCGGGAACGTGGATCCCAGGGTTTCGATCGTGGGCTCGACGGTGCGGGGGGGACATGACCGCAAAGCCTTTCGCGCTAAGTGTAAAAGCGAGAATCCGCAATGAGGAAGGCAAGGTGCTTTTGGTCCGCCGTTCGAGACGGGCAAAGGGCAATCCGGGAAAATGGGAACTCCCTGGCGGCAAAGTGGACCCCAACGAGGATATCGGGCGCGCCCTGAAGCGTGAGGTCGCGGAAGAATTGGGGATCGTCATTGAACCAATCCGCGTCGCGGGAGCCGCGCAATCGGAATTGTCGGATCGGGTGGTGGCATACCTCGTGTTTGACGCGCAAGCGATAAGCGGCGTTATCCGCCTGAGCGACGAACACAGCGAGGCCGCTTGGATGTCGGCCACGGAAGCGGGAAAAGCCGATGTCGTGCCGTATTGCCGCCCGTTTGTGGCAGAAAGCGCGTAGTCACCACACGCGCCAATCGTCGCGTCGCGAAGGCCCATCGGCGCCCAAGGATGTCTTTGTCTTGGGGGGGCGGCCCCGTTTTTTGGGCGCAAACGCCCGCCCCAATCTCGCTTCAAGCTCGTGCACAAAAGCCGGATCGCCGCACGGCCGCCCCGTCCGGGTGCATCGCTCAATGCCGCGAACCAGCGAGGCATCCTCCGTCATCAGCCATTCCGCATGCGGCGGACCAATGGAAAACGGCAACGGCGCAAGCGGCAACGGCCCATTTTCTTCCGCCTTTCCGCACCGCCAGGCGGCGCTCGACCACGGATACGCCGACGCATGCGTCACGAATCCTTCGCGCACGGCAAGACGTTCCACGTACCGCACGGCTTCCGGAGCGTGCCGCGAGTCCAAAGGGCATGAGCAGAAACGCCCCTGCCAAACGCGCCCCGCCAAACCCGTTGTTGCATTGAAATGCCGGGCATGGGCGGCGTGGACGACGCGCAGGGCATACGCTATTGCATCAGAACGCGGCGGTACAAGCACGAAATGCACGCGAGACTTCAAAATGCAATACGCCAACGTCGCTATTCCCGCATCCTGAAATGCGCGGGCGATCGCGGTTGTATAGAAGAGGCAGTCGTCAGGGTTTCGGAATACGTCCCCGTTCCCGCACGCGCGTTGCATCACGTGATGGGGCTCCCCTGCCGCAACGATTCGAGCTATACGTGCCATGGGAGCATGGTACCCAGCCGAGAAGGGATACGCAATAGGAAGCCCACGCTCGTCGCCACACAAAAACCGCCGTGGGGCCTACGTCTGCTCCGGGCTTGAAGGCGAATCAGGGGGGGCTTTCTTCGCACGAGCATTGGCATTGGGCGATTTCGCGCGCCGTTGCGCGTCGCGCAACGCCGCCCGAAATGATTCGTCCCCCAGGGTCTGTCGGAACAGTTCGCGCTGCGCCGCCGCATACTGAAGGCGAATGTAGCGGAAATCCAGGATCGCGGTGACGACGGAGACGAAAAACAATGCCGCGATCGCCGTGCAAAACAGGGTAAACGTGACGATAGAGTTCCGGAAAAAACCAAAGTAGGCCCCGCTTCCTGCAAGGAGAATAGCTCCCGCCGTTGAAGCAAGGCCCACTTTCCGCCATGTTGACTGTGCGATAACCGGTTCCAAGGCGCCCTGGGTCTCGATGGCGCGGCAACGCCGCGTCGCGTTTATTGCTGCGGGTCCACCACCCACACGCGTTCCATGTAGGTCTCGCCCGATTCCGACTTGACTTGCCGCGTTTCGTAATGACCTTTGACGACTCCCTCGCTAGGCTCCGAGGACACGGATCCCGGAGTCTGGGCTTTCTTTTTCCGGTTTTCGTCAACAGCGTCGCCCACGAGTGCGCCGGCAAGCGCTCCCGTCGCGCCGCCAATCAACGCGCCCTTGCCGCCATCATGGCTTCCCGAGTTATTGCCGATGATCGCGCCCAATCCCGCACCGGTGGCGCCCCCGATCATGGCTCCCTGTTGCGTGGGGGTCATCTGACATCCCGTTGCGGCGATTGCGAAAACGGCGCCAAGCGTCAGGAAAGAAAGTATCGTTCGGGTGTTCATGATTCGGTTTCCCTTCTCTTGCAAGACTCGTAACCTAAACAGGTTACCACCTCATCCTCCGAATGTCACTTTCTCCTCGGAGGAATTGCCTGCCTTTCGACTCCGCCGTATCAGACGCGGTTTCACGTCGATTATTCACCACGTAGCAGAAACACCGCAAATAGATTGCTTCTTCCAACGCAACGGGGTATAGTCGCTGCAGAGCCTCCCGCTACAGGAGAAGCCAAGCGTGTCTCCAAAATCATTGCCCGCGATGAGAAACGTCGAGGTGGTTCCGTTTGAACACGAGGGTGAGCGCCTTGTGTGCATGACTGATCCCGAGGGGATCATCGACGGTCAACTTGTCTTGAGCCAATTGGCGTTCTTTGTGGCCAGTCTGCTCGATGGCGAGAGTTCGGTGTCCGACATCCAGCGCACGGCAAAGGAATTGTTCGATGGCCACGTCATCAAAGAGCAAGACATCCGCCGCGTGGTCCAATATCTGGACGAGAGCGGCTTTCTCGTAACGGAAAATTATCTGACCATCCGCCAAGCGGTTATCGACGCCTATGTATCGGCGGACGCTCGCCCGGCGCATCTGGCCGGCAAAACCTACCCCGATGCCGCCGAGGAACTGCGGGAATATTTCGACGCCCTGTTCGATGGACGATGGAAAACGGCGGGAAAGGACTCTGTTGATGCGCCTCCCCTGCGTTGTCTTATCGTTCCGCACATTGATTACGAACGCGGCGCGGAGGCCTACGCGACGGCGTATCGGCTGCTCAGGCAGACGCCTGCGCCAACCACGGTCTTGGTGTTTGGCGTGGCCCACATGGGGCCTCCGGTTCCGTTCACGCTCACGCGCAAACACTTCGAAACGCCGCTCGGGACGTTGAAGACCGATAGCGCAGCGGTCGATCGTTTGGCGGCGGCGTGTTCATGGGATCCTTTCGAGTACGAACTCATCCATCGCACCGAGCATTCCATCGAATTGCAAGCCGTGTTGCTGGCGCATTTACTAGGGCCGGATGTGAAGCTGGTTCCCGTTCTCTGTGGGGACTTTGAAGGCGAGAACGAACGCGGACACGCGCCGATCGACGCGAAAGTCGATCGTTTCCTCGACGAATGCCGTAAACTCGTAGCCGAAAGCGAGGGCAGGACGCTCGTGATCGCTGGGGCCGACTTGGCCCACGTAGGCAGGCGCTTTGGCGACGATTTCGAGATCGACGAGGACGTCATCCGGTCCATTGAAAAACGTGACCGCGAAGATTTGGCCCATGTCACTTCCTTGGACCCGCAGGGCTTTTACCAGTCCGTGATGAAAGACGTCAACGCCCGACGCGTCTGCGGCCTCAACTGCATCTATTCGGCGCTGCACGCCGTCGCCGGCATCGCCTCCACATCGGAGCTTGCCTACTACGGGAGCGCCCCTGATCCCGCTGGCGGAATCGTTTCCTTCGCCGACGTTGTGCTACACTGATCCTTTCCGTCTGTGGAACCCACTGGTCTCCCTGCGGGACAACTGCACCCTGGAAAATGGTTGGCTGGAGAACCGACATGACGCTTTTCGAGGAATTCCGCTGGCGCGGCATGCTGAATCAGTTCACGCACCCGGAGTTGGAACAATTGCTGGAGAAAGAACCGCTGACGTTGTATTGCGGCTTCGATCCCACCGCAGACAGCTTGCACATCGGCAGCCTGCTGCCCATCATGGCCTTGATGCATTTCCAGCGGCGCGGCCACAAGCCGATCGCGTTGGTCGGCGGCGCGACGGGTCTGATCGGCGACCCTAGTTTCAAAGCGGCCGAGCGTTCGCTGCTGACCAAGGAGCAGGTCCAGATAAACCTCGACGGCATCCGCGCGCAACTCGAACGCTTCCTGAGCTTCGACGGCGCGAACGCGGCGGTCATGGTCAACAACGGCGATTGGTTGTGCCAGTTTCCGCTCGTTGATTTCCTGCGCGATGTCGGCAAACACTTCTCGGTGAACGTGATGCTCTCGCGCGAGAGCGTGAAGCAGCGCCTGCATGATCGCGATCAGGGCATCTCGTACACGGAATTCTCCTACTCGCTGTTGCAGGCCTACGATTTCCTGCACTTGCACGACGCCCACGGCTGCCGTCTCCAGATCGGCGGCAGCGATCAATGGGGCAACATCGTCTCGGGCATGGATCTCACGCGCCGCCTGCGCCAAAGCGAGACCTTCGGCATGACCTTCCCCTTGATCACCAAGTCGGACGGCAGCAAATTCGGCAAATCGGAATCGGGCAACATCTGGATCGACGCCGCACGCACGTCGCCGTACAAGTTCTACCAGTTCTGGATCAACCAAGCCGATAACGACACGTCTCGTCTGTTGCGTTATTTCACGTTCATGTCGCCCGAGGAAATCGAAGCGCTCGATCGCGAGCTGACCGAGGCGCCGGAAAAACGCACGGCGCAGCGCCGCCTCGCCGAAGAGGTGACGCGCATGGTGCACGGCGAAGACGCCCTGCAAAACGCCATCCGCGCGTCGCAGGCAATGTTCGGGGGCGAGTTGACGGGACTCGACGACGCCACGTTGGAAGACGTCTTCAGCGAAGTGCCGTCGGCGGAATTTCCGCGCGCGACGCTCTCCGGCGATCGTCTCTTGCTCGACGTGTTGATCGAGGCGGGCGTGTTCCAGAGCAAGGGCGAAGCGCGACGGCTCGTGCAAAACGGCGGCCTTTACCTGAACAACCGACGCATCGACGCGGAAGATACGCGCCTCACCGAACAATCCCTCTGCTCGAATCGCATGGCCGTTGTGCGAACCGGAAAGAAAAATTATCATTTGCTGAAATTTGGAGAGTAGAAACTGGGGAACCCTTTTTGAAAAAAGGGTTCCCCAGACCCTTCCCAAAAACTTTTCACGGTTTGTACCTGTGTCTGATCATCAAGGAAGCGCGAAGCCGGTAAAAGTTTATGGAAAGGGGTGTGGGGAAAACCTCTTTCCAAAGAGGTTTTTCCCACGAAATCCTGGAGGCTTCAATCGCATGTACATACACGTAATCGGTTCGGGAAGCTGGGGCTTGGCACTAACGCGGCTGTTAGCCCTCAACGGACACCGCGTGCGTCTGTGGTGCCGCAAGGAAGATCGCCCCGACGAACTGCGCGCGCTGCGCCACAGCCCCGTGTTTCTGCCAGAAGTATATCTTCCCGATTCCGTCGAAGTCGTCGAGGACGTTGATCCAGAGGTGGAGATGGCCGTGCTGGCCGTCCCCTCGCACGCGATGCGGACCGTCGTCGAACGCTACCCGCTCTCGCCGAAAACCATTCGCGTCAGCGTTGCCAAAGGGATCGAAAACGATTCCCTCAAACGCATGAGCGAAGTCATTCAGGAAGTTTCCGGTCCCTGCACCGTCGTTTCCCTATCGGGGCCAAGCCACGCCGAAGAAGTCGGGCGCGACCTCCCCGCATCCCTTGTGGCCGCCTCGCCCCATGAAGAAGCCCGTCGCGCCGTACAAGAGGTCTTCACCGCGCGAACCTTCCGCGTATACACGAGCCCGGATCAGGCGGGCGTCGAACTCGGCGGCTCCGTCAAGAACGTCATCGCCATCGCGGCGGGCGTTTGCGACGGCTTTGGCTTGGGCGACAACGCCAAGGCGGCCCTCATCACGCGCGGCCTTGCCGAGATCGCCCGTCTTGGCGCGGCGATGGGCGCCGACCCGTTGACGTTTGCGGGACTGAGCGGCATGGGCGACCTTATC
>ERZ795030.1256-NODE-1256-length-35339-cov-11.259636_pt1 | contig 35339 bp, 25 predicted proteins | sample MGYA00375122_ERZ795030 | MGnify/ENA primary metagenome ERZ795030 (study PRJEB30165, sample SAMN05720146) | activated sludge metagenome | isolation source: anaerobic digester from wastewater treatment plant | place: Japan | collected 2015-04-20 ... | reverse complement strand
AAAGACAAAAGAATAAAGACAAAAGAATAAAGACAAAAGAATAAAGACAAAAGAATAAAGACAAAAGAACAAAGACAAAAGAATAAAGACAAAAGAACAAAGAGCAAAGAGTAAAGACAGAATAAATTGTTTAATGTTTAGTGTTTAGTGTTTAATTTTGTTGAATTGTTGAACTGAGAACAAAAAGTAAAGATAAAAAAACGATGAACGAAGAACAAAGCTAAAAGCTAAAAGCTAAACTCGCGACCCCGGAACACGGAACTCGTAACTTCCCTAACTTCTTATAACTTCTTTAACTTCCAAACTACTAACTACTAACTACCAACTACCAACTACCAACTACTAACTCCTAACATATCAATCCCCATCATGACCTCCAAAGAAATACGTCAATCATTTTTAGACTTTTTTGCATCCAAAGATCATAAAATCGTACCTTCTGCACCCATGGTTATCAAAGACGATCCAACTTTGATGTTTACCAACGCGGGTATGAACCAATTCAAAAACATCATTTTGGGTAATGACCCTGTTCAATATCCACGTGTGGCCAATTCTCAAAAATGCTTGCGGGTAAGCGGCAAACACAATGATTTGGAGGAAGTGGGACATGATACCTATCACCACACCATGTTTGAGATGTTGGGCAATTGGTCTTTCGGTGACTATTTCAAAAAGGAAGCAATTGCATGGGCCTGGGAATATCTGACGGATGTTTTAAAACTGGATAAAGACAGACTTTACGTTTCAGTATTTGCCGGAGCACCTGATGAGGGCTTGGAACGCGATAATGAAGCTGCCAAATTTTGGTTGCAATATGTTTCCGCAGACCGCATCATTGACGGCAGCAAAGCTGATAATTTCTGGGAAATGGGCGATACCGGTCCTTGTGGTCCCTGCTCCGAAATTCACATTGACTTAAGAAGCGACGACGAACGGGCAAAAATTGACGGAAAATCATTGGTTAATCAAGACCATCCACAGGTTATTGAAATTTGGAACAATGTGTTTATGCAATACAACCGCAAGTCAGATGGTTCGTTGGAAGAACTTCCTGCCAAAGTGATTGATACCGGCATGGGCTTCGAACGACTGTGCATGGCTATGCAAGGCAAGCAGTCCAATTACGATACGGATGTTTTTCTGCCAATCATCAATACCATCGCCAAATTGAGCGGTATTGCTTATGGCGCCAATGAGCAATCGGACATTGCGATGCGCGTGATTGCCGATCACTTGCGCACCATTGCCTTCTCCATTACGGACGGACAATTGCCTTCCAATGCCAAAGCCGGCTATGTGATCCGTCGCATTTTGCGCCGCGCCGTGCGTTATGCTTATACCTTCTTAAATCAACATCAAGCTTTTATGTATCAATTGATCGATGTACTGATTGAAGTGATGGGAAGCGCTTATCCGGAATTGATGGCACAAAAAACACTGATAGAAAAAGTGATCAAAGAAGAAGAAGATTCTTTCTTAAGAACTTTGGAAACCGGCATCAAACTGTTGGATAAAAACCTGCCTGCCAATGGTGTGTTGAGTGGAAAAGTTGCTTTTACACTTTATGATACCTATGGGTTTCCATTAGACTTGACTGAATTGATTTTGCGCGAAAAGGGCATGCAAGTCAACCACGATGAATTTAACGCTGAAATGCAGCAACAAAAAGAAAGGGCACGCAATGCCGCAGCGATTGAAGCCGGCGACTGGGTTGTTGTACGTGAAGGTGACAGTCGGTTTGTGGGTTATGACTACAAAGAATTTGACACGGAAATTCTTCGTTACAGGAAAGTCAAACAAAAAAACAAAGAATATTACCAGTTGGTATTGTCGAACACGCCTTTTTATGCAGAAATGGGTGGACAAGTCGGTGATACGGGAGTGCTGAAATCCGACACTGAAACCATCACCATCCTTGATACCAAAAAAGAAAATAATCTTTCCGTACATATTACTGCTACGCTGCCTAAGGATGTAACCGAAGCATTTACAGCCGGCGTCAATTTGGAAAAACGTGCCGCCACAGAAAGTAATCACTCTGCAACCCACCTGTTGCACGAAGCTTTACGGGAAGTGTTGGGTACCCATGTAGAACAAAAAGGATCGTTTGTCAGTCCGGAAAGTTTACGTTTCGACTTTTCCCATTTCCAAAAAATGACCAAAGAAGAAATCCGGGCTGTGGAAAAGATTGCCAATCAAAAGATCAGAAAGAATTACCCCCTGGTAGAAACAAGGGAAATGCCTATTGCAGAGGCTCAGGCTATGGGTGCCATGGCATTGTTTGGCGAAAAATATGGTGAAACCGTGCGTGTGGTACAATTCGGCACTTCAGCCGAACTTTGCGGGGGAACACATGTTCAATCCACCGGTAATATAGGCATGGTCCGCATCATATCCGAAAGCTCGATTGCAGCAGGCATCCGTCGTATTGAAGCCATCACCGGAGAAGCGGTAGAAAAACTATTGGATTCAGAGCAGGATATCCTCGCCGAGGCCAAAGAGATATTGCACAACACACCTGATATACTGAATGCCATCCGCAGACAGGCAGAAGAGAACGCTGCACTGAAAAAAGAAGTAGAAGCCTATCAGCAGGAAAAAATCATGCAACTGCGGAAAGAATTGTTGGCCGATGCAGTTGAGGTGAACGGCATTAAAACCATCCGCTATGAGGGCTCACTGACTGCCGACCAGGCGAAAACACTGGCTTTCCAAATCAGAAACCTACAAAACACGCAACTGTTTTTTGTAGCCGGTTGTGTGCATGAAGGCAAACCCTCACTCACGGTTTTATTGAGCGATGATCTGGTAGAAAAAGGATTAAATGCCGTGACCATCGCCCGGGAAGCTGCCAAAGAAATTCAAGGTGGTGGCGGCGGTCAAGCTTTCTTCGCTTCAGCAGGAGGAAGAAATGCAGCCGGAATCAAACAAGCGGTGGAAAAAGCGGTGGGAATGGTTCATGATGTTTGAGGGGGAGGTAGTTAGTAGCTGGTAGTTAGGAAGTTAAAGAAGTTATAGAAGTTAAAGAAGTTACGCGTTCCGTGTTCCGGGGTCGCGAGCTTAGCTTTTGTCTTTGTTCTTCGTTCATCGTTTTTTTTCTTTACTTTTTGTTCTCAATTCAACAGTTCAACAATTAAACAAAATTAAACACTAAACACTAAACATTAAACAATTTATTCTGTCTTTGCTCTTTTGTCTTTGCTCTTTTGTCTTTGCTCTTTTGTCTTTGCTCTTTTGTCTTTGTTCTTTGTTCTTTGTTCAAAAAAAAAGAGTTGCCTCATTTTTTCTGAGGCAACTCCTTTTTTTAAAATCAGCATTGTAAGCTTTAGAATTTAAAGCGTACACCAAGTGCGATGCCGCTGTAGTGAGGTTTAATAAGAGCTCCGTCAGAAAGAAAATCTATTCTGATACCGGGTCTGTAATCGAGTGAAAGCAACAACGGAAAATCGATGTGTTGTTCCAGATCATACTCAATACCAATTAAACCGAAACCACCCAAATTTAAGTAACCATCCCACAAAAAGCCAATTTGAGGGCCTGCTCCGAGGTACCATTTTAATCCTTCCGTAGGTAAGTCAAACATCCACTCATAAGCACCACTCAAATAAGCAACTTCGTGATGAAAGCCAAGACCAAATTCTAATCTGTTAGCTTCTCCCAGGGGATGTTGATAGCTGATTTCACCCGGCCAACCTAAACGCACACCGATAGATCTTTGGGATTGTGCACTTACCATGCTCGTAAATCCAATTACTAAAGCTACTGCAATAATTAATTTTCTCATAAGGTTTAAAATTTAATTAATTAAAAATTAGGAGCTGCAAAGCTATAAAAAAAGTTTAATCCTGCCAATCACCATGCATTTTAATAAGTTCTATTAACTTATCAACAGCTTCTTTTTCATCAATATTCTTCTCCATCAATTCCCTCTTTTTGTACAAATGTACTTTTCCGCGTCCGGCACCAACATAGCCATAATCTGCATCTGCCATTTCACCGGGACCGTTTACTATGCAACCCATTATCGCAATTTTGAGTCCCTTGAGGTGTGAAGTAGAAGCTTTGACACGTGCCACAGCATCCTGCAAATCAAATAAGGTGCGTCCGCAACCCGGACACGAAATAAATTCGGTTTTAGAGACCCGCACACGCGATGCCTGTAAAATACCGAAAGCCACAGCATTCACCTGCTCTACTCCTATGGATTTGGGAGTGGTGGCTTCATCCACAGTCAGAAAAACACCATCACCAAACCCATCTAGAAACATTACCCCTAAGTCGGCCGCAGCATTAATTTGTAATTCTGACAATTGAGATACAGTATATTGCCGGCACAAAATAACCGGTGTGGCTATTCCATGATTCATCAAAGCATGGAAGAATGCCCGCATCTCTCCAACCGGATTTTGATGACAGGATTGCAATAAGACAACTATCTGTAAATCTGACCTTAACAAACTAAGAATGGCATCGTTTAAGTCCGCATAGGTTAATTGCAAAAATTTTGCTTCAGATATATCTTGTGCTAATTTATCAACTGAAGAAAGGCTATAAACAGGATAAACAGCTCCGGTCCTACTCTTAATGGTTCCATTTTGAACCAAATAATCCGGTTCAATAGCGAAACGACCTTCTTTATTCACCAATACCACAGGGACTTGCTCACCGCCTATGTTCAATATCTGATGGGTCTTTCTTCTTGTATATTCAAAAGGAGAAAAACCAGGATTAAGTTCAGCGGCAATGGTTTTATGCCCTTTCTTTAGAAGCACATGATTCACCAATTGACGGGCTACAGGTATCTCTGCTTCCGGGTCTTCACTCAGTGAAACACGAATGGTATCACCTATGCCATCATGCAACAAAGCCCCGATGCCAACCGATGATTTGATGCGACCGTCTTCTCCGTCACCGGCTTCGGTAACGCCAAGGTGCAAAGGATAATGCATGTTATGCTTGTCCATTTCCGAGACCAACAAACGCGTTGCATGCACCATAGATAAGGTATTGGATGCTTTCATCGAAATCACCACATCCTTGAAATTTTCCGCTTCGCAAATGTGCAAAAACTCCATGCACGATTCCACCATCCCTCTTGGCGTGTCACCCCAACGATTCATCATCCGTTCACTCAAAGAGCCATGGTTGACGCCAATGCGGATGGCGGTGCCCTGCTCTTTGCATATATTCAACAATTCCGTAAATTTAAGCTTGATTTTCCGAAATTCTTCCTGATATTCTTCTTCCGTATAATCAGTAGTGCGCACTACCCTTCCGATATAATTACCGGGATTGATACGGACTTTCTCAACATACTGCGCCGCAATATTGGCAGCATCAGCCCGAAAATGTATATCAGCCACCAAAGGAACAGTGCAGCCCTGATTCAACAAAGCCTGTTTGATGTTTTTCAGATTTTCCGCTTCCTTCACCCCCTGCGCCGTAAAGCGAACAATTTCGGCGCCCGCTTCCACCATCCTGATACATTGTGCCACCGAACCCTCAGTGTCATTGGTGTCGGTATTGGCCATGGATTGCAAGCTGACAGGATATTCACCGCCCAGGAAAACATGCCCGATATGCACCGTATGGGCTTGTCGCCTGTGATAATTAAATTGATCAATCATTTTTTGGAGTCTAACAAAGAACTGCAAACTTATATTTATTTTGTCAATCTTGAAGCTTTTGTCGAAAAGTTTTTATGTGGGGAGTGTTTATTAGTAGTTGGTAGATAGTAGTTAGTAGTTAGTAGTTTTTTTGGAAGTTATGGAAGTCAGTAGCCAGTAGTTAGTAGTTAGTAGTTAGTAGTTTTTTTGGAAGTTATGGAAGTTAAAGAAGTTAGGGAAGTTAATTGCTAGTAGTTGGTAGTTAGTAGTTGGTAGTTAGTAGTTGAAGTTAAAGAAGTTACGGGGTTCGAGTTCAGTTTTTAGCTTTTAGCTTTTAGCTGTTTGTTTATCGTTTTTAGTTCTTCGTTTGTCTTTATTCTTTTGTCTTTGTTCTTTGTTCTCAATTCAACAATTCAACAGTTAAACGATTCAACATTACACACTAAACATTAAACAATTTATTCTGTCTTTGCTCTTTTGTCTTTGCTCTTTTGTCTTTGCTCTTTGTTCTCAATTCAACAATTCAACAGTTCAACGATTAAACACTAAACACTACACATTAAACAATTAAATGCTATCTTTGCATCGTTTTTTTCAATAGATATCATGCGCTTTAAACCTAAGTTATTTTCAAGTTTACGAACTTACTCCAAAGAACTATTTTACAAGGACTTAATGGCCGGCATTATTGTCGGAATTGTGGCTTTACCCTTAGCCATTGCGTTCGGGATAGCGTCAGGAGTGTCCCCTGAAAAAGGGCTTTTCACTGCTATTATTGCAGGTTTTATCATTTCATTTTTAGGAGGAAGTAAGGTTCAGATTGGCGGACCAACCGGTGCTTTTATCGTCATCGTTTATGGTATAGTACAGGAATTTGGGATTGCAGGACTGACCATTGCCACTATCCTGGCGGGTGTTATGCTTATAGCCATGGGCTTGCTTAAGCTTGGCGCAATCATCAAATTTATTCCCTACCCCATTGTGGTCGGTTTTACGAGCGGGATTGCCCTGACCATTTTTGCGACTCAGATAAAAGATTTATTTGGCATGACCATAGAATCGATGCCGGCAGATTTTATCAGCAAGTGGATTGTGTATGCCAAAAACATCCAAACGACTAATTTTGCGGCTTTGGCTGTCGGAATTCTTAGCATTGTCATCATTATCTTTACGCCAAAATTTTCAAAAAAAATACCCGGTTCTCTGATTGCCATTGTTGTAATGACAGCTATAGTTTACGTTTTGCGCGAATTTTTCGGTTTTACTTCCATTGAAACCATCGGCGACAGATTCAGCATTGATCCCTCTTTGCCCAAAGCCGATGCACCCAGGATTACTTTCGACATGGTGCAAACGCTGATACCGGCCGCTTTTACCATTGCCATGTTAGGTGCAATAGAGTCATTGCTGTCAGCTACGGTTGCTGATGGTGTTATTGGCGACAGGCATCATTCCAATACAGAATTGATAGCACAGGGGATTGCCAATGTGGTCACGCCTATTTTCGGAGGAATCCCCGCAACCGGTGCCATTGCCAGAACCATGACCAATATTAACAATGGCGGACGCACTCCGGTGGCAGGCATCATTCATTCTATCGTCTTGTTGTTGATTTTACTGTTTTTGGGGAACCTCACCAAACACATTCCCATGGCTTGTTTGGCAGGAGTGCTCGTCATGGTTGCATACAATATGAGCGAATGGCGGACTTTCAGGGCCTTGCTGAAAGGTCTGAAATCAGATATGCTGGTATTGGTCACGACCTTTTTACTGACAGTCATTTTTGATTTGACCATCGCCATTGAACTTGGTTTGGTATTGGCGGTTGTATTGTTTGTCAAAAGAATGTCTGAAAGCTCTCAAATCAGCATATTTAATGAAGAAGTGGAAGAAGCTGAATACGTTGAAGGCAATATTGAATCTGGGATGTTACAACTCCCCAAAGGAGTCGAAGTATATGAAATTGAGGGTCCGTTCTTTTTCGGATTGGCTAATAAATTCGAGGAAACGATGAAAAAAATCGGTAGCAGTCCGGATGTCAGAATTATCAGAATGCGAAAAGTGCCCTTTATTGACTCTACCGGATTAAATAATCTAAGCAACCTCATCCGGATGTCGAAAAAAGACAAAACTGTGATTGTGTTGTCGGGTGTGAATAAACAAGTCCGCAACGCCATTAAAAAAGCCAACATTGACAAGAGGATCGGAGATGAGAACATTTGTAATAACATCACCGAAGCATTAGCAAGAGCAGAAGAAATCATAGCGAAAAATAAAAAATAGTAAAAATTTGATTTATCAAATTCATTTAATTATTTTTGTCTGATATTTTCTTAAGATGACCAATCGATACGAAGAGCTGATCAGCAAGTTTGAGATAAAACTGCGAAAATTAATTGCGGAGTATCAGTCATTGCAAGTTCAAAGTGATAGTCTGAAAGCGGAGTTGGCACATAAAAATGAAAGTCTGATTGAAGCTCACGGTACTATACTTGAACTGAGAAAACAAAACGATCACCTGTTAATGGCTAATCAGATCAGTGGAAACAAAGAAGAGCGTGCTGAAGCCAAAAAACAAATTGACAGGATGGTGCGGGAGATTGATCAATGTTTAGCTCTCTTGAACGAATAGAGCATATGAACGACGATATTTTTATCATACATGTTCAAATTGGAGGTTTTCCTATTGCGTTACGCATTCCCCGGAGTGATGAGGAAAAATATAGAAAAGCCGAAAAGATGGTTACCAAGCTGACTGAGATGTATTATAACGAATACAGTCAGCATGCTTATGAGGACATACTAAAACTCGTTGCATTCCAATTAGCGGTAAAGGTTTCAGAATATGAACTGAAAGAAGACACAGCTCCTATCGCAGAAAGAATTGAACTGCTTGAAAAAGAGATAGATGCTGTATTGAATCAGGAATAAGTTTATCGTACAATCAATTATTCCCGCGCATATCAACATGACTGCATTCATGCTTGATGTGCGTTTTTTTGTGTCTGACATTGATAATAAATATTGTAAATATTAAAATACACGCATATGACCCTATATATGATCATCACCGGAATAGCCGGTTTGCTCCTTGGGAGCGGGGTGATATTAATTATCAACTCTGCCCTTCAAAAGAAAAGAAAAAAAGATGCTTTAGCCGAAATAGAATTGCTCAAAAAAGACCAACTGATTGAGGTTAAGGAGAAATTCATTGCACTTAAGGCTGAACACGAACAACAAGTGCAACAGCGCAACGCCAAAATACAAGACAGAGAAGTAAAACTCCAGCAGCGCGAAATGCAACTCAATCAAAAGCAGGGAGAAGTTCAACGTAAAATAAATTCAGTGGATGCACTGAAAGAATCACAAGAACAACAACTTCAACTGCTTGAAAAAAGAAAAGTCGAACTCGATCAGCTTGTCCATCAGGCTCAGACGCAATTGGAAAATGTTTCAGGTTTATCCGCCGCAGAAGCCAAAGAACAATTGATTGAATCTTTAAAAGATGAAGCCAAGACCAATGCCATGGCGTACATCAACGACATCATGGCTGAGGCGAAGATGACTGCCAACAAAGAGGCTAAAAGAGTGATCATCAACACCATCCAAAGGGTAGCTACCGAGACAGCCATTGAAAATTCGGTAACGGTATTTCATATTGAATCGGATGAAATCAAGGGTAGGATCATCGGTCGTGAAGGTCGTAACATCCGAGCTTTGGAAGCAGCTACCGGTGTGGAGATCATCGTTGATGACACACCCGAAGCCATCGTTCTTTCAGCCTTTGACCCTGTGCGCAGGGAAATTGCCAGGCTGTCCCTGCATCAATTGGTTACCGACGGACGCATTCATCCTGCCCGCATCGAAGAAGTAGTCAACAAAGTACAGAAACAAATAGAAGAAGAAATTGTTGAAGTGGGTAAACGAACTGCCATAGATTTAGGTATTCATGGTTTGCACCCGGAACTGGTACGTTTAGTGGGAAAAATGAAATATCGCTCTTCATACGGACAAAATCTCCTGCAACACTCGCGCGAAGTGGCCAATCTTTCTGCTACCATGGCTTCTGAATTAGGCTTGAACCCCAATGCTGCCAAACGTGCCGGATTATTACACGACATTGGGAAAGTGCCTGATGACGAACCGGAAGTACCACACGCAATCCTTGGTATGCGGCTGGCTGAAAAATACAAAGAAAAGCCCCAGGTTTGCAATGCAATCGGTGCGCACCATGATGAAATTGAAATGGAAAGCCTGCTTGCACCCATCGTCCAGGTTTGTGATGCTATTTCAGGGGCAAGACCCGGAGCAAGACGTGAAATTGTGGAAGCTTATATCAAGCGCCTCAAAGACCTTGAAAGTCTGGCAGCACAATATCCGGGCGTTGTTAAATCCTATGCCGTACAAGCCGGTAGAGAACTGCGCGTAATCGTTGGTGCCGATAAGCTGGATGATAAAGAAACCGAATTATTATCATTCGATATCGCCAAGAAAATCCAGGATGAAATGACCTATCCCGGTCAAGTAAAAATTACGGTAATTAGGGAAACGAGGGCGGTGAGTTATGCGAAATAAACGAAGAGCAAGGAACAAAGACAAAAGAGCAAAGACAGAATAAATTGTTTAATGTTTAGTGTGTAATGTTGAATCGTTTAACTGTTTAATTGTTGAATTGTTGAATTGTTGAATTGAGAACAAAGAACAAAGACAAAAGAATAAAGACAAACTAAGAACTAAAAACGATAAACAAACAGCTAAAAGCTAAAAACTGAACTCGAACTCCGTAACTTCCTTAACTTCTCTAACTTCTTATAACTTCTTTAACTTCCTATCTACTATCTACTAACTACTAACTTCCATAACAAACAAACATAAAAAAACCACTTGCATTTTAATATCTTTTCAATAACTTTGCGACGTCAATTTAAGGTCATCTTACTTGACATAAACACCAGTCAGAACTAACAACTATACACAAAAACAGACATGAACACTTATTCAATCACGACGAAGGCAATCGCTCTGTTGTTAGCGGTTGTCATTTTATTTTCCGGTTGTGCCAGTACTACGCTGATACAATCAATTCCGGGAGAAGCAAAAATTTACATTGATGGTCAGCCCGTAGGGAAAACGCCCTACTCTCACACTGATACAAAAATTGTGGGGAGCACAACCTCAGTGAAATTAGTAAAAGAGGGTTACGAAGATTTTTATGCTTCCTTTTCACGAACGGAACGAGCTGATGTGGGCGCTATCATTGGTGGTATATTTTGTTGGATTCCTTTTTTATGGACGATGGAGTATAATCCCATACGCACCTATGAGATGATACCGGTTGCTGAACAAGAAGAACAGCCGGCTATCCAAACCACACAAACACAAGACGACCAATCGTCTTCAAAATTCGAAAAACTTAAGGAGCTAAAACAGCTGCTGGATGAAGAGATCATCACCCGGGAAGAATTTGAAAAAGAGAAAGCAAAAATATTAGGAGCAGAATAAGTTTTATTTGAGAACAGCAGCTAGGATATTCGCTAATTTCATATTTAATACAAAAAACCAACTAAATCATTGTGATGTGAAATAGTTGGTTTTTTGTGTCTTCTTTTTTGAACGATAAACGAAGAACAAGGAACAAAGACAAAAGAATAAAGACAGATTAACGAAGAGTGATGAACTAAAAACTAAACTCGTGACACCGGAACATGGAACAGGGATATTCGTTTAATTCAACTTTAAAAGCAGAATTAATAAATATGTTGGGGCTGTCCCAAAAGCAAATATTCAACAAAAAACAGCAAGGTGTTTTAGAAGTGTCCCAAATGCAAGACACTGAGATTGAGGGCAAAGGAGCATACTAAAGTATGTGACTGAGCCCGAATATCGAAAGTAACGTGGTTGCTGAGCAAGGTCGAAGTACAGCAGTTGGGCGCTTATAAAACACCGTTTATGGAATCAGCCCGAGCATCTTACTCCTTGCAAGCATGCACGCACCAGTAAGGCCAACTTTGTCACCCAATTTGGAAAGCTTTATAGCCGTATCCTTGCTTACTAAGTTTAAGGAATATTTTTTTACGGCACTCTTAAGGGGTAACAATAAATAATCTCCGGCATTTGCCACGGTTCCTCCTATAACAACCAGCTCCGGATTCAGTAAATTTATCAGCCCCGCTATGTGTTTTCCAAGCGTGTTTCCTACATCCTCTATCAGTTCTATTGCCAATATATCCTCGTTTAGTGCCGCATGTATAATGTCCTCTAAAATTATGGACTTGTTTTTTTCTATTTTCTTTGTCAATGAAGACGAATAGCCTTCTGCAATTTTTTCAAGGAATTTTTTATAAATGTAACTTCCGGAAGCCTCCGTTTCAAGGCAACCTTTCTTTCCACAGTGGCATATTATTTCATTGTCAAAGGCGGTCATATGTCCAAACTCACCCGAAAATCCCGATTTACCATAGTATAGTTGTCCGTTGATGATAATCCCCAGCCCAAGTCCCCAGCTTACATTGACGAACAACACATTTTTTTCGCCACCGACACATCCTTTCATATATTCACCGTAAGCCATCGATCGTGAATCATTGTCAATGGTAACATGTATCCCAAAGCGCTCCTTAAAAACTTCTGTCAGTGGTCTTTCGTCAAAATAAAAGAAGCTGTAGCTGTGTCCGGATTCAGTATTAACCCGCCCTGATATATTAATACCGATACTCAATATCAAGTCTCGTGGAACTGTCGTTTGTCCCAAAAAGTCGCTTATTATTTCACACAAGTTGTCGAAGCTTTCGTGTGTGCGATCCATCTGAAAAGGTATATTCATCTGTGAATCAACCAACTCTCCCTTAAAATTGATCACACCTATATTGATGTGAAATTGCCGCATATCTACTCCGACAAAATATCCGGAATTCGCGTTCAGTCCGTAAATGCTCGGACGCCGTCCACCGCTGGTTTCCTGTTTTCCTAATTCCAAAACAAAACCGTCATCCATCAGTTCCGCAACCAACTTGGTAACAGTAGGTACACTCAAGCCCATTTCTCTGCCCAAATCCGCCAATGTACACTCACCATTGTTGATGTAACAACAAATAATTTCTCTTTTCAAATAAGCATTTTTAGAACCTGAATTTATTTCCTGTATAAATTTTAAAGTCATATCATCTTTACGGTTAATAATTGCTAATATAAATTGTGCAAGTTTAAAAGAAAAAAAAGAAATAGAAAAATTACACCTGCATATTTTAACAATTAAATTACATTTAAGGAGAATTTTGAAACAAAAACATGCCCTTCAACATATTTGATAAAATATTTTATTAATTGTGTTGTTTATAATAAAATAGTTTTATATATTCGCAGCATAATTATAATTGTAAATGCAATTTATCACAAAATTCAAACGAATAAAGAGTTTTATATGACAAAGACTGAAAACATAAGCTACGTCGCCTTCTTGTCTTTTATCGCAGCCCTGGGCGGATTCCTGTTTGGTTACGACACCGCTGTAATTTCAGGAACTGTGACTCAGGTGACTTCCCAGTTTAGCCTCACGCCACTACAGAGTGGCTGGTATGTAGGCAGTGCTTTGGTCGGCTCTATCATCGGTGTTTCCTTCAGTGGTGCTTTAAGCGACAAGCTGGGCAGGAAACCCACGATGATGATATCAGCCGTTTTGTTTTTCATTTCGGCTATCGGATGTGCGATATCTCCCAATCTTGATGTTTTAGTGATCAGCAGAATGATCGGTGGCGCCGGTATCGGTATTGTATCCATCGTTTGTCCCGTTTACATATCTGAAATTTCCACCACCACCTACCGGGGCAGAATGGTATCGCTTTATCAGTTAGCCGTAACTATCGGTTTTTTGGGAGCGTACCTGATGAATTATTACCTGCTGAATCTGTCTCACGTTTTTCAATCAACTAATGAGTTGATATTTAAAATATTCAGTACCGAAGTATGGCGTGCTATGCTTGGTGCCGCAGTCGTTCCGGCTCTTCTGTTTTTGGTTGTTATTTTCTTAATTCCTGAAAGTCCGAGATGGCTGATTGTCCACTCGCGCGAGTTGGAGGCAACCAAAACACTGAGCAATATTTACAGGAATAAGGAAAAAGTTCAATTCCAAATAAGCGAAACAAAAGCAATGCTTCAAGGCGAAGAGAAATCCAATTGGAAAATTCTGCTTGAACCCTGGATTCTCAGAGCAGTGCTTATCGGGGCAGCAATAGCTATGCTGGGACAATTTATGGGAGTAAATGCCGTGCTGTATTACGGACCGACTATTTTTGAAAACAGCGGACTGTCAAGCGGAGACTCGCTGTTTTATCAATCGCTTATAGGAGTGGTAAATGCTGCCACAACCATTTTGGCTATGTTCTTCATAGATAAAATAGGTAGGAAAAAACTGGTTTACATCGGGGTTTCAGGCATGATACTGACACTGATCCTGATTGGTTTTTATTTTTTCAAAGGTCAGGAAATGGGACTTTCAAACTTATTCCTGCTTGTATGTTTCCTGCTGTATATCTTTTTCACAGCCGGATCGATCAGTGCCGTTATCTTCGTGTTCTTATCGGAAATGTACCCTACGAAAGTACGTGGTCTGGCCATGAGTATTGCCGGACTCTCACTGTGGGTGGGTACATTCCTTATCGGACAGCTGACTCCCTGGATGCTTTCCACCCTGACTCCCGCAGGAACATTCTGGCTTTTTGCTGTAATGTGTATACCTTATATATTGATTGTATGGAGGTTAATGCCCGAAACGGCAGGAAAATCATTGGAAGATATAGAACGTTTTTGGATGAAAGAAAAAAAATAAAAAAATTATGAATTGCAAGAAATTAATATCGCAGTATCGCGACGAGCTTTTGAACAATGTAGTTCCTTTCTGGTTAGAGAAATCGCAGGATAAGGAATATGGTGGTTATTTCACCTGTCTCGACAGAGAAGGAAATGTATTTGACACCGACAAATTCATTTGGCTGCAGGGACGGCAAGTGTGGATGTTTTCCATGTTGTATAATAATGTGGAAAAACGACAGGAATGGTTGGATTGTGCCATTCAGGGAGCGGAATTCCTGAAAAAATACGGACACGACGGCAATCTAAACTGGTATTTTTCACTGACACGGGAAGGGAAGCCCTTGGTAGAACCTTACAACATCTTCTCCTACACATTTGCCACAATGGCTTTCGGACAACTGAGCAAAGCCACAGGTAATAAGGAATATGCTGAGATTGCCCGAAAAACATTCGATATTGTGCTTGCCAAACGGGATAACCCCAAAGGAAAGTGGAACAAGGCACATCCCGGAACACGCAATATAAAATCTTTTTCCTTGCCTATGATTTTGTGCAACCTTGCCCTGGAAATCGAGCATTTGCTGGAACCCGAAGTGTTGCAAAAAACAATAGACGAGTGCCTGCACGAAGTGTTGGAAGTGTTTTATCGTCCCGAGTTGGGCGGCATTGTTATAGAAAACGTAAACACGGACGGCTCGCTGTCCGATACCTTCGATGGCCGTCTCATCAATCCCGGACATGCCATTGAGGCCATGTGGTTTATCATGGACCTGGGCGTACGCCTCAATCGCCCCGAGCTTATCGAAAAAGCCGTAAAAATAACGCTCACGATGATAGAATATGGTTGGGACAAAAAATACGATGGTATCTTTTACTTTATGGACAGAAAAGGTGCTCCGCCCCAGCAACTTGAATGGGACCAAAAACTTTGGTGGGTACACATTGAGTCGCTTATCTCGCTTATCAAGGGATATCAACTAACTGGTTCCAAAGAGTGTCTGGCCTGGTTCAAAAAAGTGCATGACTATACGTGGAAAGGATTTAAAGACACCAAATACCCTGAATGGTGGGGCTATCTCAACCGTCAGGGCGAAGTGCTGCTCGATCTGAAAGGCGGAAAATGGAAAGGGTGCTTCCATGTGCCGCGCGGATTATATCAAGTGTGGAAAACGCTCGAAAAGATAGAGTTATCAGAGAATGTAACAAATAAAAACTGTTAAGAGTAAACTGTTTCAAAACCCGGCTACAGCAAAAACAGAGCTTGGTAGATCATTAAGTAACCGTCTTCTAAAAGACACAGGCTTTATTAACTAAAAGAAAACAAATGGAGAACACGCAAATAACAATCAAAAAAAGGTCAGCATATTTCTTTATGCTCATCTTTTTCATACCGCACTTCCTTTTCTCGCAAAATACACAAATCTCAGGTCATGTAACAGACGAAAACAATGAACCTGTCATTGGTGCACAAATAATAGAAAAGGGAACAAAGAACGGAACAATTTCCAGAATGGACGGGAGTTTTTCACTTCAAGTTCAGTCACTTCGGGCCAAACTGGAAGTTATATCTTTAGGTTATGAATCGACAGAGATTTCTTTGGATGGTAAAAACTTTGTAAACATTGTACTTAAAGAAACTTCCCTCGATTTAGAGGAAGTAGTAGTGATTGGATATGGCACCGCTAAGAAAAGTGACCTGACAGGTTCAATAACTTCTATAAAAAGCGACGAGCTGATGAAAACCAACCCTGTTAGTATCAACCAGGCTTTACAGGGAAAAATATCCGGTGTGCAGGTAAATCAATCGGATGGAGCTCCCGGTGCCGGCATAAGTATCCAAATCAGGGGTGCAAATTCATTTACCACAAGTACAGAACCCTTGTATGTCATTGATGGCATTCCTTATGGTAGTGCCCCCGGTTTTAACTACGAGCATGCAAGCAAACAATCAAACAACCCATTGAATCTGATAAATCCAAAAGACATCAGTTCAATTGAAGTTCTAAAGGATGCATCTGCCACAGCCATATATGGCTCCCGGGGCGCAAACGGCGTAATACTTATTACTACAAAAAAAGGTGCATTGGGCAAAGCTAAGATCGACTTAACCACCAATTTTGGAGTATCTAATATCATCAATAGCATTGAAGTATTGGATGCCGCTACCTATGCTGAATATAGAAACGAACAAGTGATTAATGGTTACACTTATGACGGACTTCCCTTCACAAGGGATGATCAACTACCTTATCCGGCAATAGGCTACTGGCAGTATACCAGGCTCCCGGATCCCTTGTCCGGAGACACGGTTGTGGTTGACAGTGTATATGTACCAAGTGCACAAGATTTCAGGAACGGATATTTAGACGGAGGCACAAATTGGCTGGATCAGATATTCAGGACAGCTTTTAGTCAGGATTACAACATAAGTGTTTCAGGTGCCGACAACAGGGGTCAATACTTATTTTCCGGCGGTTATTTAGATCAACAGGGAATTATTTTTAATTCTTTTTATAAACGCTACAACGTCAGATCAAACATAACCCGGAAAATCACTGATTGGCTGGAAATAGGCAACAACCTGAGTTTTACAAAGTCAAAAAACCGAATGGCACGAACCAACGTAGAAGCATATGGCGTCATACCATCCGCAATAGGATTTAATCCCACACGCCCGGTATTTGACCCGGAAAAAGACTCCGGCTTTAGCGAAGACCTGGCAAGTGGCCTGTCTAACCCTTATCTATATACCCGGGCTGCAAAAAATATCGTCTCATCTATGAATATACTATCATCTGCATTTGCTGAAATTTCTTTTACCAAACAATTGAAATTTAGACAGAATATAGGATATGGTTATAATTCAAATGCAAAAAATGAATACTACAACAGATGGGTTGACGTAGGGCTGGCTCCTAAAAACGGATATGCCGTACAAGCAGATAATTATTATGAAAGTTTTACATCAGAATCTATGTTGATGTATTATGCTACGTTAGCAGAAATACATCAAATAGGAGCTGTTGCAGCCTGGACATACGAAGATGCGGGTTGGGGAGAAAAAATAATGAGAGCAAGTAATTTCCCCAATGACCTTACAGAAGAGCATGACATGAGTGCCGGACTGATACAGGAAAAGAACAATACACAAAAAGGAAAAAGCTCTTTAATGTCTTACCTTGGCAGAATTAACTATACTTTAAAGAGTAAATATTTATTCACAGTATCGTACAGAAGAGATGGTTCGAGCCGACTTGGAAAGGGCAATCGCTGGGCAGATTTCTTTTCAGGTGCATTTGCCTGGCATTTAGGAGAAGAACCCTGGATTAAGAGCCTGAATACATTTGATACATTCAAGCTGCGAATAAGTGCAGGACAAACAGGTAATCAGGGAGTTGCCGCTTACGCCACCCGCTCCAAAATGCTTACACAAAACAAGGGATATACCTACGACAACAGTTACGTCACCGGTTTTGCTGAAGATTACTGGAATGGACCATCCAACCCAAACCTCAAATGGGAAACAACCACTCAGTATAACCTGGGAATTGATGTGGGTTTCTTAAAGAATAGGATAAACTTTGTTATCGATTTATATAAGAAAGACACCAAAGACCTTTTGCAGTATATGATAATCCCTAACAGCACCGGATTTAAGGGTGTTTATACAAATTATGGAAATGTAGAAAACAGAGGATTGGAGATAACCGGTAGTTTTCACCCCATCAGCCAAAGAGATTTCAGTTGGAAAATAGACATAAACACTTCTATGAACAGAAACAAAATCGGCGGCTTGAGAGGAGACCAATTTGCAGATGTAGCATGGGGACTTGAGAGTATGTTCCTTAGAAGAAACGGACAACCTATAGGGCTGCTGTATGGCTATAAAGAAGATGGATTTTTTGACAATGAAGCTGAAGTTCGTGCTTACCAGGTCTATGCAGATGAATCTGATGCAAAAATAAAGAGCATGATAGGACAGGTAAAGTACAAAGACTTAAATAATGATGGGATGCTTGACGACAGAGACAAGACAATTATTGGAAATACAAATCCGGATTTTATTTATGGTATTACCAATACACTTACATACAAAGATTTTACACTTAACTTGTTTATTCAGGGCTCCCAGGGGAATGACATCCTTAACGCAAACGTAAAAAAGTACGACTTGTCCGGAATAGACAATCTGCCCAAATATATTTGGGATGAAAGATGGACAGAAAAGAATAAACTAAACGCCCGCTCTCCGCGACCAGATGCTACCTATTCACGTGCAATGCGGGCATCAGACAGATATGTGGAAGATGGATCCTATATAAGACTTAAAAATGTATCTTTAAGCTATCTGCTCAAAACGCCGTTTGATTTTATTGAAACTCTAAGAATAAGCGTTGGTGCAACAAACCTGTTTACCATTACAAAATACAGGTGGTATGACCCGGATGTGAATTCTTTTGGAAGCGACCCTTCCCGAAGAGGAGTTGATATGTCTTCCTATCCAAATGCCCGGGTTTTCAATATTGGATTTCAACTTGTTTTCTAACATTTAAACTTTTATTTCATCATGAAAATCAAATATTTCACTTTTCTGACAACTGTTTTATTGCTCATTGGTTGCTCCAGCCTGCTCGACGAGAAACCGTTTACTTTTGTAGCCGGCGATGACCTGGTTGAAAGCAAAAGTTATAACGAATTAGTAGCAGGGGCTTACAGCGGATTACATTTCTCTTTTGAGTGGGGAAATTTCCACCAAATAGTCAACTTCGACACTGACTATCAAACCGGTCCTACCTGGGCATTCGGAAAAATAGGAGCCGGTAACTTTTATGAAGATGAAAATACCAAGAACTTCTATAACGGCTTTGCAATAACCATTCACCGGGCAAATTATCATTCGTATCTGATAAGCAAAATGGATATTGATGAAAAAGAGAAGGATAACGCATTGGGAGAATTGGCTTTTCTGAAAGCATTTTCTTACTTCAATCTGGTACAGTTTTATGGTCCCGTTTGCCTGTACAAAGAATCCGTTTCTGAAGGTGCTCCTCTTAATATTCCACGTTCATCCGTTAAAGAGGTGTATGAACACATTATCGAACAACTTCAGTATGCTGAAGAAAAAACTTACTCCGTAAAGGACCCAAACTACAAAAAAGGACATGTGTCCAGCGGTGCTGCCAAAGCCCTTTTAGCCAAAGTTTATTGCACCATTGGCTCTGCTTCTATGGAAACAGGAAATCAGATATACGTGCACGGCGGTGTACCGGTAACCTACGAAGACGGTGAAAAAATTTATGTCCCCGAACCGGAAAAACTGACATTTGAAAAAGATAGAGTAGCCGGATATGAAGATTTCAATTCATTGGAATACTATAAAAAAGGATTGGCAAAAGCCAAAGAACTCATTGAACTGAATGATTTTGACCTTTTTTCCTCACAAGAAGAACTTTGGAAAAAAGAAAATAAAAACGGAAAAGAATTTATTTTTTCACTTCAAACACAGCAAGACAATCCTACCTTAAGCAATTACGTATCCAAAGAGTATATCGGCTATTACAACGAACTGAAGAATGGCATATTGGACGCCGGATTTTACATATTAAGAGATCATTGGTTTCAATTGTTTGATGAAACTGACGAACGCATAACCTGGGGCGTAGTTCATCGCCAACCCTTTGCTTTTTGGGACGGAAAACTGCAATATTGTTACTATCCGGCCAGAGACAGTCTGAAAGTGAAAGCCGGGACTGACGGCTACGAACCTACTGACATGCTAAGATATGACGCACATCTTTATGGAGCTAAACTGAATAAATTTAAACAAATCAGCCATAGAGACGGAAACAGAAGTGATTTTAACTGGCCCTTCATTCGCTATGCAGAAGTTTTACTTTTGTATGCCGAAGCTGATAATGAAGTTAACAACGGACCCTCTGCCGAAGCCATTGCAGCCGTAGAAAAACTCAATAAAAGGAACAAAAGCAAATTGGCTTCCGATATAGGATTAACAGAGCCCTGGACAAAAGAATCTTTCCGTTCCTATATACTGGAAGAACGAGCAAAGGAATTTGGAGAAGAAGGCCATAGAAGATTTGACCTGATACGATGGGGAATATATCTGCAAACCATGAATGCAATAGGCGGAGCAGATGAAAACGGTGTCTTGAAAAGAAGAGAAAAAAGACACTTGTTGCTTCCATTACCAGCTGACGAAGTAAATACAAATGAGCATATAGACGTAAATAATCCCGGATGGTAAAAAACAAATAATTATTATCGTTGATCACATGAAAAAGAATTATATAAACAAACTGATTATTGGAATTGCAGTTGTTGTGATTGCATTTCACAGCTGTAGTGAAGATAAACAAATATACGGACCTCCCACGATAAGCAAGGTTACACTTATTAACAGCCTGGACTCGGCAATTACAGCTGCCGATATGGGGGAGTGGGTAGCTATTCACGGAGAAAATCTATTTAACATTGAATATATTAAGTTTAATGATATAGAAGTAAATCTCAAAGAAATTTATTCAGACGATAAAGCCGCATACACACAAGTGCCAAAAGATATGCCCACAGAGCTGTTAAACAAGATATTTATAAAAACCGCTTCCGGCAGTGCTGAAAAAGAGTTTATTGTCAATCTTCCACCTATCATTCTGACGATGATGCAAAATGAGTACACTCAAGCCGGAGAAATACTGAAAATATACGGCAAAAATTTCTCGCTCTACCAAGTTGGGAGTTCTACCACTGTTGTCTCCTTTGGAGGAATAGAAGAACCCGTAATATCAGCATCAGAGGACGAATTATTAGTCAAAATACCTGAAGGAGTGCCTGTAAACTCAAAGATAGAAGTGATAAACAAAAAATTTGACTTGACAGCCACTTGCCCCGGATATTATAAAGACACACACAATATGATCACTAATTTTGACCCCGATTTTCCCTATAGCGGATTTGACGGAAGTCAATGGGTAGGAAAATGGCCAAACCCGGAACCATTATCAGGCAACTATCTTAGGTTTGAATCAAGTCCGGGTTTATATCCCGATGGCTTGGGATGGCTCTACCTGTTTCAATTGGATTTCGACTATACTGAGGATATGATCCTGCACCCTGAAAATTACATCTTGAAGTTTGAAATAAATATGGAGAAACCTTTTATGGCAACTCAACTCTTCTTTTATTACTATTGGGATCAGAATCCTGCTCCGGACCCTATAGGTGGTGAGATCATTAAGGTAAAAGAATTTAATCAATGGGAAACCATGGCAATTCCACTTGATAAAATCATACCACGCGGATTAAGCGGTGACGAAGTGGTCAGATCTTTCAATGTCAGAATTCAATGTTTTGCACCAACAGACGATCTGTTAGTGGGTTTTGATAACTTTAGAATTTACCAAAAGGAAACTTTTAATTAACAAGCTGAAATAAAAAATAATTAATCCCTATAGAAACAAACGTATGAAAAAAATAATAAACGCATTTATTTTAGTTACAATTCTCATTATAAGCTCATCAGGTTGTGAAGATTCTACGAAGGACACTTATAAACCATGGAAGGATGACATAGATAAGCCTGCTTTCCCCAAGTTAGAAGGCACTTTCATCCAGGACTGGCTTGTCGGCAAATGGGACTATTCAAGATGGGATGATGAAATGAGAATACTAAAAGAGGCGCAGATGAAATATGTCATTCTGCTACCTACCATGCATGGAGATACCGCGGAAAAATATACTACGCTTTATCCTTCCGATTTATCTTTTGCTACCCACAGTGGTGTTGATGTTGTCGAAAATTGCCTTGCGGCAGCTCAAAAATACGGACTTAAAGTGTTTTTGGGACTTAACTTTCATGCCAATTGGTGGAAAGCTGCAAATTATCCGCCCGAATGGCTAAAAAAGCAAATGGAGTACGGAAACATGCTGGCAAAAGATTTAATAAAAAAATACAGGCCCAAATATGCAGATACAATGTACGGTTGGTATTGGGTTTGGGAGATCAATACCAATCAATGGAACAACAGCTACGCTAATAAACGCCTGGTTGATGCGATGAACATCAACTTAGATTTCTTAAATAAAGAAACGCCCGATATGTATGTAATGATCAGTCCCTTTTTTCAACAAAGATACAGCGACATCAATAACGACAAAATAATATGGGAGTATATCATCAGTGAAGCTCATTTTAAACCCGGTGATATTTTTGCTCCTCAAGACTGTGTTGGTGCGGGCGGACTAACCATAGACGTGTTGGAAGAATGGTTTATCATGCTGAAAAAAATTGCAAGAGCAAAACCGGGATTACGCTTTTGGGGTAATACTGAAATATTTAAGAACCATAACGATAACCAGCTTTATACAGCTACGATGGATATGGTTAAAAGACAAATGGATATAGCATATCCACTCGTTGACAGACTGATTTGTTTCTCCTACACACACTTTTACAGTCCATCCCTACGCATCGATCTGTTTCACAAAACCTATTTGGATTATCTGCAATCAGCAGGCAGTTTATCATTTCAACTTCCTGTAGAAATTCCCACAGGATTGAGGGTTGAAGAGAAAACGACGGATCAAGCCAAGTTGGTTTGGGATGAACCGGACGACAGGAAAAATATTGTAGGCTATTTCGTATATAAGGACAACGAACTGATAAAAGACCGGCAATACGACGGAGAAGGCCTTTGTCATACATATGTATTGCTGGAAGACTTGCTACCGGATGTTAGTCACACTTACTCGGTTTGTTCTTATAATGCCATAGGAGAAACTTCAGGTAAAACGGAACTTGTATATTGAAGAACAAAGAGCAAAGACAAAAGAGCAAAGACAAAAAGAGCAAAGACAAAAAGAACAAAGACTAACTCTGTTTTTAGCAGTTTCCCTGCCCGCTACCTAATGTAATTTCAATAATTATGAATAAATTTACAGCGAATAGAAATTACACACTTTTGGGGACTACCGTTGGGAAGATTAACCACGGTAATAACCGGCGTTCTCATTACTGTCCCAAAAGTCCCCCGGGGGATTTAAGGAGACAGATCAGTTAAAACAATTAATAACCAATTAAAGTAATTAACAACCAATTAAATTTTTAAAAAAATGAAAACAAAATTTTACTTATTAGTTTTGTGCTGTTCTATGATTGCAACAGCTACGGTATGGTCGCAAAAACCATTTACGTTATCTGAAGATGGGACAACACTTACAAAATGGACAGGATTAGAGGCTCATGTTGATATGCCAACTGTAGCTTTAACTTACCCTGAACTTGATGCTGTAACTACTATTGCTGCGGATGCGTTTGCAGGAAACACGACGATGACACATTTAACCATTTCTAAAAATGTATCAGATATTTGGCCATATCTTTTTAATGGACCGGATAATATTCAAAGTATTTCTGTACATTCAGGGAACATTCATTACAAGGCTGTAGATGGGGTGCTTTTTAACTTTGAAGGAACCCATTTGGCTTATTATCCTCGTGCCAAAGCAGGTACTACATATACTATTCCTGCTGATGTTACGATGATATGGGGTGGTCTTGGATTTTATAGAAATATGAATCTTACAAAGATAATATTACCAGCAACAGGGTTTCAAATAATGATGGATCATGCTTTTTGGGGTGCTACCGCATTAAAAACTATCGACAACCTTGATAAAATAGAAGGAACAAGTATACCCTCCGCTGCATTTTCAGACTGCTGGTCGCTTGAATCCATTACCCTGCCAGCCAATATTACAACCATTGGAGAGAAAGCTTTTTTCAACCTCCGCGACATAACCGAAATTACGAGTCTTAACACTACTCCACCAACTTTAGGCAATAACGTTTTTGCCTGGGATAGTTGGCTTAACGAACACATGTTAACACAAACACGTACTGTATATGTTCCGTCGGCCGCTGCCAAAACTGCGTATGAAGGATCCGATTGGGGAACAATATTCGGTCACGACAACATCCAAGAAATAATCGCAACAAGCATAGGTGAACTTAACAACCAATCTGACATGGCAATCTGGGTTAAGGATAACAAATTTCAGGTTAAAGACAATGAATATGGATCAGAACTTAGCTTTAATATTTTCAACAGTACAGGGCAATTAGTTCAGTCTCTCTCCAATCTGTCCGAAACTATTGATCAAAATTTAAAGGGACTTTATATAGTTAAAGTTAAACGAGCAGGAGAAGCAATAAAGTCATTTAAAATTATGCTTTAACTCATGGCGGTATCTCATAAGTGTACAACTGCTGCGCTTCGACTTTGCTCAGTAACCACGTTACTTTCGATATTCTATATCAGTATCATCCCCCAAAGTCCCCCCCCCTTGGGGGGATTTAGGGGGGGCTGATAATTCAAAATAATTAACAACCAATTAAATTAAAAAAAATGAAAACAAAATTTTACTTACTATCTATTTTCTGTTCCATTATAGCAACAGCTACAGTATGGTCACAAAACCCATTTACTTTATCTGCTGATGGAAAAATACTTGAAAAGTGGACAGGGACAGATCCTACGGCTGACATGACAGCTTACCCCGAGCTTGAAGATGTAACTACTATTGCTTTTGGAGCATTTAACGGAAACACGACATTGGAAAGTATAACTATCTCTAAAAATGTGACAACGATTGATCAATACACTTTTGCCTGGATGGGAAATATTAAAAATATTTTCGTAGCTGAAGGAAACGGTTTTTACTCGGATGTTGATGGGGTGCTTTTTGACTGGGGAAAAACCATCTTATTTTCTTATCCCCGTGCCAAAACGGAGGAAAGTTACGTTGTTCCTTCTACAGTTACAAAAATAGGAGGTCTTGCATTTCATAGAAATATGAATCTCAAAAAGATAACGTTACCTGCAGAATTTAGCGAAATACAGCTGAGTGAAACTTTTTGGGCTGCTGCTCAATTAGACACTGTCAGCTGTCTTGGAAAGGTAACGTCTATACCCGCAAGCACGTTTTCAGACTGCTATGTGCTCAAATCCGTTACTTTGCCAGATGAACTGACCCTGATTGGCTCAAAAGCCTTCAATCAATGTCAATCATTGTCTGCTATCACTATCCCTGCCAATGTTACAAGTATTGGAGATCAAGCTTTTTTCAACAACATCGCACTGACCGAAATTGTGTGTCTTAGCGCCACTCCACCGACTTTAGGAGGCAATAATGTTTTTACTGTAAATCCGGATGCCACCATGCCGGAGCGTACTTTATATGTGCCGGTTGGTTCCAAAGCTACATACGAAACCGCCTGGGAAGGCAAATTCACTGGTACCATCGAGGAAAAAAATCCGGCAGGCATAGGTGAACTTGAAGGGCAATCCGACTTAACAATCCGGGTTAAGGATAACAAATTTCAAGTTAAAGGCGATGGATCAGAACTTAGCTTTAATATTTTCAACAGTACAGGGCAGTTAGTTCAGTCTCTTTCAAATCTGTCCGAATCTATTGATCAGAATTTAAAGGGACTTTACATAGTTAATGTTAAAAGAGCAGGAGAAGCAATAAAGTCATTTAAGATCATACTGTGATTGATTTAACACTGCTTCAACCTGCGTAGCACACAAAAATTTACTTGTTTTTTAAAGCATGAAGATATGGAATTGGTCCGGTATCACATGTCTGAGACCTGACATAATTCGGATATCAGAAGACAAAACATTATGTACATATAAAACGAACATGAACTAATTTAATCGTATGAACAGAAGACAATTTATAAGCATAGCGGGATTAAGCTCGGCCGCTATGCTTTTCTCGAAAGACGCGCAAGCCCGGTTATTGAAAGAAACAGCAAAGTATTCTCACATAAAACCTATTACCGGCTCCTGGATTGAATTTCAGCATCACTTACCCAATGAAAGCGAATACTGGGACGAAGCCCTGGCTTCTTTTTCTGCAGATCAGTGGCGAAGAAAAATCTTTGAAATGAAAGAAGTGGGGATGGAATACCTGGTATTGATGAGTGTTGCTCTATTCGGGAAAGCACTTTATCCTTCTAAATTGGCTCCGCAAATGAAGTTAGGATGTGATGACCCGCTGGAAGCTGTATTGGGAGCTGCCGACGAATGTGGGATCAAGTTCTTTATAAGCAACGACTACTGGGGCAACCTTCATGATGTGGAAGTGATGATGAGCGATAGCGAAATAAGAGAGTTAAGAGAGAAATCCATGGTTGAAATTGCAGAAAAATACAGTCATCACAAATCTTTTTACGGCTGGTATTTTCCCAATGAAGCATACCTTGATCCGTATTTTTCCGACAGCATGATCAAGTATGTAAACGACTGTACCGACCTTGCAAAATCTCTGACTCCAAACAGTGTAAACCTGATCGCTCCTTATTACATAGTCAGGGCAAAATGTGATGATTTTTTTGTTGATCAACTAAAAAGTTTAAACATAGACATCATAGCTTATCAGGATGGAGTAGGAGTAAACCACACCAAATTGGGCGAAGCCGGCAAACATTTTAAAACCCTGCAACAAGCCCATCAAAAAGCACAAAAGTCGAGATTGTGGGCTGACATGGAGTTGTTTTATTTTGAACAAGGCACAAAAGGCAATCTCTTACCCGCTGATTTCAATGACAGGATACTGAAACAGATGGAAGACATATCTCCTTATGTAGAACGCATATTGTGCTATCAGTACATCGGTGTAATGAACAAGCCCGGCACCGATATTATTGCAGGAACAAAAGAGTCAACAAGGCTTTATCGGGATTATACAAAGTGGCTGCGAAAACATAAAAAGTGATTTTGATTTATAGAAGTTACATACCAATGTATTTACGCGGAATACGGCTAATTGCACGGATTGGGTCGGGATTGTTTTTACCTGTCCTGTTCTTTTTGGCATTAAGCTCTTGTACAGAAGATCAGCCAGGTATTCTTGAGCTTGAAAACACTCCACTCAAGTTTGAGGACACTCCGTTTGTACCCGAAAACGCTCAGGAGACAACTACTTCTGCCCCTCTTGAGAAGAAATTCACAGGTACTTTTGTTGATTTTTGGAATAAAGGCGGTTGGACTCAGCAACAATGGTTAGATCATTTTGATGAAATGGCAGAAATAGGTATAAACACGGTAATAGTCCAATTTGTTGCATTTGACAACAAAACCAACACCTACACCTGGTTTAACTCATCCAATACTTTTGCATCCGGACATATATTTCCGGATGCATTACCCAGATTGATGTATGCAGCCGAGCAAAAGAACATGAAGGTTTATATCGGATTATATTTTAGCAATGAGTATTGGGATAATCAGACCAATGTCTCCTGGCTTCAGACACATGCGGACAGGTGCAACTTTATAGCCAATGAAATAGCAGGTCAATTCGGGAGCAGTCCGGCGTTTGAAGGTTGGTACATCCCGCACGAGCCGGAACCGCACGCTTATAATTCTGCAGCCCTTGTAGGTTCTTTTAATACGAACTTTGTTAATAGGATCTCCGATTATACTCACACACTAAATGACAAACCGGTTGCAATTGCTGCCTTTTTTAACTCAGCATTAACTACAACCAATGAGCTTTTATATTTCATGTCGGACCTCAGTAAAGGCAATTTGCAGATCATCATGCTGCAAGACGGAGTTGGTGCCGACCATGTCTCATTGGACGACTTGCTGATGTATTACAATGATGCCGCCTGGGGATTATATGGAGAAAATCCTGATTATACCGGGCTGTTTTGGGCTGACATAGAAACTTTTTATAATTATGCCCCTGCAAACATAAATCGGATTGTCAGGCAAATACAAATTGCGTTTTCATTTCCGCATATCACTAAATTTGTGTCTTTTCAGTATTACAACGACATGTGTCCTTCAGGCCCTAACGGCTCCGATGCTCTGAAGTTACGGAATGACTATATTGATTATTTGAATGAGCTCAGTACCGGTCTGATTTACGTAAGGATGTAACAAATTACTGCAATAACGAATTTTTATAATCATAGGAAACATAGATGCAAACAAACGACTCCATTGCAGGCAAAGGCAAGCAAAAAAAATTTCACAAACGAACCTCTTTTGTATTATTTGTCGGCTGTGTGATCGGTCTCGCCATAGCTGCTTCTTTGTATCAAACTGCTGTGTATTTTTCTACCGATGAATCATGTATGCTCTGCCATGTGCATCCGCATGCAGAAGAAAGCTGGAAACAATCGGTGCACATGAATAACAAAAGCGGAACGAAAGTGAGTTGCGTGGAATGTCATTTACCACCTGTGGAAAACACCCTGGATCATTATACAGCCAAGGCTAAATTGGGTTTAAAAGATGTGTGGGGTTATCTGACCAAGGATAGTGCTGATTTTAACTGGGACGAAAAGTCACAGTTAGAAAATGCAGTGAAATATATCCCTGACGAGTCCTGCAAAAGCTGTCACCATAATCTTTTTCCTGAAGGGGTCACGGATGAAGCGATCATAGGCCATTTACATTATGAAGACAACGAAAAAACTTTAAACCTGCAATGCATCAGCTGTCACCTTGATGCAGGGCATTACGACCCTTACTACAGCCACAAACAGATGACTGGAATTCCTCAGCTGCAAATAACAGATAGTTCGCTTTTTTACAAAGAAGCGACGAAAGTAGATACTTTTGCAGATTTTGTCGAGCAATTACCGGGTACACCCTATTCATTTAAAATGGTAGCCATTCCCGGAGGAACATTTTTGATGGGAAGTCCTGAAAATGAATCTTTCCGCAGCGATTCGGAAGGTCCGGTACGAGAGGTGACGGTCAACAGATTTTTTATGGCTGAAATTGAAACAAGCTGGGAGTTGTATTGGTCGTTTTATGCTGCTACAATGAGTGAGGGGCGTACTCCGCCGGAATACGTATATGCCAACAACAGCAGCAACCCCGATGTTGACGGAATTTCGGGACCTACGGCTCCTTTTGGCTTCCCCGATCAGGGATGGGGCCTGGGACAACGGCCGGCAATTACGATGACCCATTATGCAGCAGAAACTTTTTGCCAGTGGTTATCTTTGAAAACCGGTAAAAAATATCGCCTGCCCACTGAGGCAGAGTGGGAGTATGCCGCCCGGGGAGGAACAGATACTCCTTATTTTTTTGAAGGAAAACCCAAACAATTTTCCAATCAAGGTTTCCTGAGGAAAATATTTCCTGCCGATACTGATGTAATTACCTCTTATATCATATATGGCGAGAACAGCAATGCCCGCACGCAAGAACCTTCTGCGGTCAAAGCCAACCCTTTCGGATTGAAAAACATGTTGGGCAATGTTTCGGAATACTGCATGGATAAATTTGATGCATCAGCCTATCAAAAAACAGCTTACCGGGTTACAGACCCTGTTCATACCACGGGGGAAGAATGGGTCATCAGGGGTGGAAATTATTATTCGGATGCCAAAGATTTACGTTGTGCCGGTCGCGATCACACCAGACACGATGAATGGCTCAAAACGGACCCTCAGCAGCCTAAAAGTATTTGGTGGTATTCGGATTTCAAAGCAATTGGTTTCAGGGTAGTTTGTGAAGTGGATTCAATTTTATAGAAAAATCAAAATAACTAACAATCAGATTAAATTAAATAATTATAAAACACAGTAATTATGCAAAATAAAAAAGACGATCAAAAAAATGCTCTCAGCCGCAGATCATTCTTAAAGGGATCAGTTGTGCTGGGAGCAGCAGGAACACTGGGCGGTATCACAGGCGGAGCCGGCATACTCTCTTCCTGTAGTGACAAAAAGGTAAGGTACGTTCCATTGAAGGAAGAGGGTACATTTTACGTACCCGACTTACCGGATCGGGCAGATAGCGGAAAAACATTAAAAGCCGGTTTGGTTGGTTGTGGTGGCAGGGGATCGGGTGCTGCACATGACTGGATGATTGCTGCCGATGGTGTGACCATTGTAGCCCTTGGGGATCTGTTTCAGGACAAAGTGGACGGATTGGCAATGAGCTTAAAAAAGGAATTTGGAGTAGAAATTCCTGCCGAAAACAGATTTGTTGGATTTGATGCCTATAAGAAAGTTGTTGATAGCGGAATTGATGTGCTGATTGATTGTTGTCCCCCGGTTTTTCGGCCGGATCATTTTAAATATGCTGTAGAAAAGGGCAAACATGCATTTTTGGAAAAACCGATTTGCGTTGATCCGGCAGGATATCGCACTATCATTGCGGCTGCCCGCCAGGCACAGGCAAAAAATCTGAAAGTGATAACCGGAACACAAAGGCATCATGAAAGAAGCTATGTAGAATCCCATAAGAAAATCATGCAAGGTTATATAGGTGAGATTGTAGGCGGTAATGTTTACTGGAATCAGTCCATGCTGTGGTATCGTGAGCGCCAAAAAGGCTGGACAGACATGGAGTGGATGATCAGAGACTGGGTGAACTGGAAATGGCTGTCGGGTGATCATATTGCGGAGCAACACTCACACAATATAGATGTGTTTACCTGGTTTTCGGGTTTAAAACCGGTAAAAGCCGTTGGTTTTGGATCACGCCAGAGAAGGGTTACCGGTGATCAGTTTGATAATTTCAGTGTTGATTTTACCATGGAAAATGGCATACACTTGCACAGCATGTGCCGGCAAATCAATGGTTGTGAAAGCAATATAAGTGAATTTATACAAGGCACGAAAGGATCCTGGTCTTCCGAGGGAGGCAAGCACAGCATCAAAGACCTCGCAGGGAATATCATATGGGAATATGATTATGATGCAGAAAATGCAACTTACAAACAAATTAGTCCCTATGCATTGGAACATGTGAATCTGGTAAATTCCATCAGGAAAGATATGCCCATCGAACAAGCTTCTGAAACGGCCGTTTCCAATATGGCTGCTATCATGGGACGTGAATCGGCTTATACGGGAAAAGCTGTGACATGGGATGAAATGGTCGCATCTCCTTTGGATTATATGTTGAAGGATTTGACTCTGGGGAATGTGGATATGAAAAATTTTGTGGTGCCGGTTCCGGGACAGTAAGTATTATAAACCATAAATTAATAAAGACATGACAATTGACAGAAGAAATTTTTTAAAGGTATCTGCGTCCGGTGCAGCTTTGGCTGCTGTTGCAAGTACGCCTGTGTTGGGAGCTTGTACGAGTACGGCTTCCAAAGGAAAAATTGCCGAAGCAAACAAAACCCGGCTTAAGCTTTCATTTCAAGAAGGTACCGCACCGGGTGATAATTTGCATCAGAAGTTTGATTTTATGGAAGAACTGGGTGTAGTGGGCTATGAGCCGGGTGGATTCGGATTAAAAGATCAAGTGAAAGAAATTCAGGATGCATTGAAAGGGAGAAATATTCAAATCTCCGCAATTTGTGCAGGATTCAGAGGCTTTATTCTTTCCACCGAAGAAAGTGTTCGGCAGGAATGTATAGATTCGATGAAAGAGATCATTGAAGCTGCCGGAGCATTGCAGTCTGTAGGGGTGATCATTGTTCCTGCTTTTAATGCTCAGAAACCTGTTTTGCCCCATACCCGCGAGACAAGGGATTTTCTTTGTGAACAGTTCAATATCCTGGGTGATTTTGCCAAACAGCACAACACCACTGTAATTTTAGAACCCCTGATGAGAGGAGAAGCTTTTTATCTGCGTCAAATAGCCGATGCTGCCTCCATTTGCCGTGATATCAATAATGACGGAGTGCGTTGTATGGGTGATTTTTGGCACATGACCCACGAAGAAACTTCGGATATGGGTGCCATCCTTTCCGGAGGAGCGTACTTACAACACATGCACATAGCCAGTCGCAAACGCAGGGTGATGCCGGGAGAGGACGGTGATGCCGATAATTATGTTGATGGCTTCAAAGCTTTGAAAATGATAAACTATGATAAGTTTGTCAGTTACGAGTGCGGACTGGCAGGTGAAGACCGCGGTGCTACCATTCGTGCCTCTGTTGATCTTTTACGCGAACAATGGGAAAAAGCTTGATGACAGCGTAATGAAGCTGCCTCAAAAAAATATTTAACTGATAAGCGCAAGGGTGTTTTAAAAGTGTCCGAATACGGGGCACTTTTAAAAACCCCGGCCGGTATTTAACACATAACTCAATATTTGTAAAACATGAAAGATTCAATAAAAATCAGGTTATCCATCATGATGTTCCTTCAATATTGCATACAAGGTTCATGGTATGTCACGATGGGTACTTATCTGGGGCAAACATTGAAATTTACAGGTGTTCAGATTGGATTGGCTTATGGCACTGCCGCTATCGCCGCTATTATCTCACCTGTTTTTATTGGCATGATCGCTGACCGTTATTTTTCACCTAACCGTGTTCTTTTTGTTCTTAACACCATCGGTGCTGTTATGCTTGTTTTACTAACGAGAATAACAAATTTCTCACTTTTCTTTCCGGTGCTGTTGATTTATTCCATATGTTTTATGCCAACGATGTCTCTTACCAATTCTATTTCTTTTGATAACCTTAAAGAACCAAGTAAGGATTTCTCGAGAATTCGCCTGTTTGGTTCATTGGGATGGATTGGTGCCGGACTGATCATCAGTAGCCGGGGATTAGAACCTTTTGCAACACCATTTTTAATTGCTGCAGGGATATCCATGTTTGCCGGACTTTTTGCGTTGCTCTTGCCTTATAAAAAACCGATTCAGGTTGAAAACAAGATTTCAGTTTCTCAAATACTTGGTTTCGATGCCTTTAAACTTACTAAAGACAAATCATTTTTTGTTCTGATCCTTATTTCTACTTTAACTTGCATACCATTAGCATTTTATGATTCATTTACAAATTTATATATTACTAATGTTGGAATAGGTAATGCTGCTGCAGCCATGAGCCTGGGGCAAGTTGCCGAAATAATTTTCCTTTTTACTTTTCCATTTTTCTTCTTAAAATTAAGATATAAAGGTAGTATTGTTGCAGCGATTTTAGCATGGGTGGTAATGTATGGCTTTTTCGCCCTGGGAGCATACACCGGATATAAAGGTTTTATCTATTCTGTTCTTCCATTACATGGCTTCTGTTTTACGTTCTTTTTCGTTGCCGGACAATTATTTGTCGACGAAAAAGCTCCATCCACACTGAGAAATTCAGCCCAGGGTCTGTTGACTTTTGCCACCTACGGTGTTGGGAAGTACTTAGGTACATTGGTAGCAGGAAATGTTGTTCAGACAAACACTTCTAATGGAAATTATAATTGGACATCAATTTGGGCTGTGCCGTTTTTCATTGCAATTGTTTTACTGATCGCTTTTATTGTTTTCTTTAACGAAAAAAGAGATAACAAAAAAATATCAGTATAGAAACAAACCCTCAGTTCTTATAATCATTAAAAATTTTATAGTATGCATAGAAAACTCAAAATGGGTATGGTAGGCGGTGGTAAAGATGCTTTTATCGGAGCAATCCATCGTAATGCTGCCCTTATGGATAATTTGATTGAATTGGTTTGTGGATGTTTCAGTGTCGATCCTGAAGTGTCACAAAGTTCCGGAAAATCGTATTTCCTTCCTGATAATCGTATTTACAATTCTTATCAGGAAATGTTCGAAAAAGAAATGACCTTACCTCCAAATGAACGAATGGACTTTGTAACCATTGTCACTCCCAATAAGTGGCATTTTGAACCGGCTATGATGGCCCTCGAAAGGGGTTTTCATGTAGTGATAGACAAGCCCATGACTTTTTCTTTGGAAGAAGCAAAAAAATTGAGAGATAAGGTTGAAGAAACAAATTTAGTTCTTGCATTGACCCATGTATATTCGGGTTATCCTGCCGTTAAAGAGGCTAAAGCACGGATCAGGAATGGCGAATTAGGCAAATTACGAAGACTTTATGTTGAATACACCCAGGGCTGGCTGACAGAACGAATTGAACTGCTGGGTGGTAATAATGCGGGTTGGCGTACAGATCCCAAACAAACAGGCAAGGCAGGATGTATAGGCGACATCGGAACCCATGCGTGGCATTTAACTGAGTATATCACAGGTTTGAAAGTTAAAGAGATTTCTGCAGACGTAAGAACTTTTGCGGAAGGAAGACTTGTGGATGATGACGGTGCTGCTTTTCTAAGGTATGAAAACAATGTGTCGGGGGTCTTAATGGCAACACAGATTGCTGCAGGAGATGCGAACAATATTCGTGTCAGAGTATATGGTGATAAAGGTGGATTAGAGTGGCAGCAAATGGATCCGAACAAGCTAATTATGAAATGGCTTGACAGACCAACAGAGATCATACATACAGGGAATAATGGGTATATGAGTGATTTTGCTGTTTGGAATACCAGAACTCCCGCAGGGCACCCTGAAGGGTTCATTGAGGCCTTTGCCAATATTTATCGTAACTACGCACTCGCCGTTATGGATTTTAAAAATGGTAAAACACCTGACTATAAAACATTAGATTTCCCCAATGTTTATGATGGAGTGAGAGGAATGCAGTTTATTGAAACGATGATCGCTGCAGGAAATGACAATAACAACAAATGGCAAAAATGGGTTGATTAAATATTTACTTTTGAGACAGCCCCGTCAGGTTTTAGTTAAATACAAACCTGCGTCTGGATTGTGGCTAATTTGGGGAAAGTTAGGGGAGTTATTTTTAGTAGTTAGTAGTTGGTAGTTGGTAGTTAGTAGTTCGGAAGTTATAGAAGTTAAGGAAGTTAGAGAAGTTAGGGAAGTTAGGGAAGTTAAAATATTAAACCACAAAAGGCACAAAAGAAACTTCACCAATCACCACTCACCAATCACTGTTCACCACTCACCAATCACTAAACAATTCAACGATTAAACAGTTCAACAATTCGACAAAATTAAACACTAAACATTAAACATTAAACAATTTGTCTTTATTCTTTGCTCTTTTGTCCTTGTTCTTTTGTCTTTGCTCTTTGTTCTGAAAAAATTC
>ERZ795030.1255-NODE-1255-length-35379-cov-7.342911_pt1 | contig 35379 bp, 24 predicted proteins | sample MGYA00375122_ERZ795030 | MGnify/ENA primary metagenome ERZ795030 (study PRJEB30165, sample SAMN05720146) | activated sludge metagenome | isolation source: anaerobic digester from wastewater treatment plant | place: Japan | collected 2015-04-20 ... | reverse complement strand
CTCCCCCAGAACCACTGACTCCCCCAGAACCACTGACTCCCCCAGAACCACCCACCCCCCCCGAACCACTGACCGCGCCAGTTCCACCTTGACTCGTTCCGCCCGTTGCCGACGTTCCACCCTTGCCAGCAGTTCCTCCTCCGCCCTGCTCAGGGCCGTCGTCGCTACCACAGCAGACCACGGTGAAAACGGCTGCCGCGGTCATCAGGATGCGCAGCACGGGAAGCCTTCGAAGACGTTCATGCGATGTTTTCATGCGATCACCTGTTGATTCCCTCATCGTTGTCACGGCGCGCAGCCAATGCGCACGAGTATGTCGAACTCAGAGCGGACAGCAAACGTTCGTGGGTGCGGCAGACCAAACGCATGGATTAAGGGATCAATGTGACACCCAAAACGGAGGCTTATCAACGCAATTCGTTGCGGAGGGCTCCGCCGGTCGTGGCGCAGGGACAATCGTAGCGAGTGTCGTGCGGTCTATGGCCTGTAGCGTTTCTCTGTTCTTGCTTTTCTCACGGTCTTATGGCGTCGCCAGCCCTCCACTCCGGCCCATCCCCCACGCCGCGGGGCTGGGAACGAGAAGCAGGGTAGTACAAGCGCCACGCAACGAGAAAACTGTGCTTTCGCAGGCCGATGGTTCGTTCGCCGAGCCACCGCTCGGCAAACATATCGCACCGCAGAATGGTTTTTGCTCATAGAAGGGAGCCACGACGGCCTGGCTGAATTACCGATGTGACTCCGAGCGCAATCTCCGGAGGATTTGTCTCGACAGGAATTGTAATTTCGCTTTATTTTCAATAGGTTATATTCTGTGAAGCCTTCGTGAACCCCTTGTCCGGGAATGCTTTCCCGATCATGGCCCCGCACAACTCTTCGGCGTATCTTCCATTTCCTCCCCCACGAAAATCGGCTCTCGCTGAAGGCGAACGCCAAACCTATCCATGACCCGATGAAAAATACTCGCTTCGAGACGAAGCAAGTCCGACGTGGCCCCGCCACGGTTGACCAGAGCAAGCGCATGCTTTTTCGAAATACCCACGCCGCCGACCGTCATACCTTTGTGAAATCCAGCCTTTTCGATGAGCCAGGCCGCGGGCACTTTGAACCGGCCGTCGGGGTTTGGATACCGCGGCACAAGACCAGCCTCGGTAACGATTCCAAGCTCGAGAGCCCGCGCTTCGAGACGTTGCAGCGCCTGGGCATCGATGATCGGGTTGACGAAATAGGAACCCGCGCTGCGCGATTCCGTATCCCGTGGATCCACGACCATCCCTTTGCCACGGCGTAGTTCGAGCACCGCTTCGCGAACCTCCGCGGGATTCACCGATGCTCCCTCCCGTACCCCAAGCGAACGAGCCAGTTCGGGATAGCGAATGATGTCACCGCCATCGGCGCGCAACCGAAGCACGACTTTTTCGATGACGTGACGAGCATTGCCCCGAAACCTGCTGCTTCGATATCCCAACGCGCAGTCGGCTGCGGGAAATATGACGTGCCTTTTCGCGTCGCGATCGAAGGCGTGTACCTCGACGAGCACCTGAGACAGTTCCGTGCCATACGCGCCGATGTTTTGGATGGGCGATGCGCCCACCCATCCGGGAATGCCCGACAAACAAGACACTCCCGCCCATCGTCGTTGAACGCACTCTCGCACGACGTCATCCCAGACTTCCCCGGCGCCCAGATGAAGCAAGACTTCACAGCCCTCCTTGGTCGCATCGAACCGACGAAAAGCTGGACGAATCACCGTTCCGGGCCAACCCCCATCGGAAACGATCACGTTGCTGCCGCCGCCGAGAATGAATACCTCGTCGGACTCGTTCGCCAATTCGCCGAGAACCTGCTCGAGTTCCGTTTCATCATCGATATCGATGAGGCGTTTTGCGGGACCACCCAGGCCGATGGTGGTCAGCTCCGCAAGGGAAACGTGCGAACGCTCATGCATGCGACGGTCGTAGAATGCCGTGGCTGCCTCGGGCAAGTCCTTGGCAAAATTGTCTTCGTGTGATGGGCGATGATTCGATTCCCACCGTTGTTGGAGAAAATACGGATGATGATCGTTTTGTTTCGGGCGTTGCGGAGCTTATCGCGATCGCGGCCTGGGCGGATGGTTCTTGCAAAGCCCTAATCGCTCATCGGGAACGTCGTCGGAAGCCCCATACGGCAGCCGCGGCGGCCAACAATCCCCACAGGCTCCCATTGCCACGGGCGCTGCCCACATGGCATGCACACCCACTGACGGACTCGGGTTCATGCCACGTGCCAGGAGAATTTATTTCAGAAGTAGGTGAGCCGTCCTGCCCCCCGACCCCGCTATCCCCGACTCCGCTATCACAGGGGTCGTTGGGTGTTGAGGCTCCTGGCATCACGCATTGCAATGCGCCATCGATGCAGACCGTTTCCCCTCGGCCGCACGTGTGATTGCAAGCCTTTCCTTCCCCAAGGGACTCCGGCGTGCCGTTATCGATCTCCCCGTCGCAGTCGTTGTCGATGCCATCGCAGATTTCTTCCGTGGCTTGCGCGGCCTGACATGTCAACCATCCCGCCACGCACTGCTTCACACCGACCGCACAGGCGCCCTTTGCCCCTTCGACGGTGCAACTCGCCTGCTCTCCCGTTGGATCGGGTCCTTCGCAAGCCGACCAAGCAGACCAGGAACAACCGTCCGCACAGCTTCGATGTTCCGTTCCGCAGTCACCGCATTCACGGCTTTGCTCTTCACCGCTGGCGCATTCGCACGTGGTGATGTTGATCCTTCGGGCGCCGTTATAGCTCGACGAAAAGCTCCTGCTTTGACGAACGATGCCGTAATTGCAGCCCTTGGCTTCCACCACCTCGTGGTTGCCCTGACTGTCTTTTTCTCCAATGACCAAGATCACATGAGTGCTGCTGGCGGCCGCATCCGCGGGCTGCAAGCTGCTCATCGGAACGACATTCCAAAACTCGTGATTTTTCGTGAAGCTCGACGCCACATACCGATCCACATCGCAAGCTTCTACCGGGAAAGGCTTGGGTACTTGCCATGCTTTGGAGACGAAACCCGAGCAATCCGCGCCGTACTTGCCGCTATGGGTGCATTCCGGGCAGCCGGTGGACCCCGCTTTCGGCGTGCATTTGCCCGGTTCACAGTTGGTCAGGTCAGGCTTGCATCCCTGGCCACACCAACACTCCCCTCCCCAAGCGTAGGAAAATCCCTCCCCGGATTTGCCCCGACACACGATATCTTTCGCGGTTTCCGTAGGCGGCGTGGCGCTCGACGTCGCCGAAAAAGCCAGTATCCCAAGACCTACGGCAAGGCTCCATCGCGTCTTCATGGCGTCCCCCTTCCCCAATCGATCAGCCGGACTCCGTTCGTGTCGAAGGCCATCTGCCACATTCGCCCATCCGGCCCCAATCGACACTCCACACGTTGATCGTATAGGGTCAATACCCAGGGACTGATCGTTCGCGAGATCTCCTGCAATGACTCATCCAGCACAACCCATGCATATTGCTCCTTTTGCACAGGATAGGGCGATTCTGTAGCAAATTGCGCTTCGTGCAACACCACATGAACCTGCCCCTTGGCATCCATGTCCAGCCATACGATTCGCCTTATAGGAAGCTGTCCTTTTAGGGATACGGAACGCATGGTTTCGCGGTGGATTCGACGCCCGATCGATACGATGGCCTCGCCTCGTCCATCGAGTTTTCCTTGTAAATTCCATCCGTTAGCCACAGGGCGTCCCGTGATGATCTGCCGTTCACAAGGCTGCAGGGCTCGGTCGAGCACTTTCACGCTGTGTCGATGCTCGACTTCCAGCCATACCCCATCCGTTCGCGCGATCATCGCCGTGACCAGTCCACTATGCGTAATGCCCCTTCCTTGAATCTCGATTTGTTGGAGAGGGTGACCTTGTAAGTCCATGAGGAGCAGCGTTTTGGACACGAGCCGGTCGGCCAGCACCATCACGTTTTCGTTCACCAACTCGATATCGTCGAAGGTAGGCGCCGGGAGCGCCAGCGTTTGGATGAGGTTGCCCTTCGGGTCGGTATCGAGCACCCGACAGTTGACTTGATCCAGGATCAAAGCTCCCCCATCAGGTTTGATGACAAAACTTTTGGGCCCCTCGCTATCGGCTTCTTGTCCGATGATACGGCCGACGGTCTTATCCCATGGAAAGACCCAGGTCATTGGGTCGTGCGAGACGATGGGCTCGGCTTCGGCCGTGCGTGGAGCGACAAGACTTAGCGTACAGGACGCAAGTATCACGGTTAGGACAGCGTTTGGGCGCAGACGCATGTTTCACCTCTTCGTTCTGCTCTTTACGGCCTTTCGCAATCATAGCGCAAAACCGGGCAAGAGGTGGCCCAGCATTGACAAAGGCAAGGTGTATTGAGCAGTCAGCGGTCGATTTCGGGAGCGACGACATCGAAGCTGGAGATGAGGGCGACCATATCCGCTACGAACAGACCGGGGCTTTTGGGTTCGATGATGCCCATGGCGGTGAACGAACCGGTGCGGAAGCGGACACGATAGGGTTGTTCTTGTCCGTGGCCGATGACGTAGCAGCCCAAGTCACCGCGAGCGCTTTCCACATGGGCATAAACCTCGCCATCGAACTTCAGTTTCTTGGGCAGGGTGCCCCGGATTTCTCCCTTGGGATGCTCATCCATGCGCAGCAACGCCTGGCGAACGATCTTCGCGGACTCGCGCATCTCGTCGACACGAACGAGAAAACGGTCGAAGCAATCGCCGACGGTTCCCATTTTTCCGCGTCCGATGGGGATTTCGAATTCGAGTTGCGGGTAGACCCCGTAAGGGTCATCGCGACGCACGTCGCGTGGGACTCCGCTTCCTCGCAAGTTGGGGCCGACCAGTCCCCAATCGATGGCTTCTTTGCCGGAAATAACCGCGATATTGGCGCATCGTTGCACGAAGATCTCGTTGTAGGTAATGAGCCGATCGAACTCATCGACCATGGGAAGGAAGTGTTCGATCCACTCCAGGACTCGGCTTTTCCATGTGTCGTTGGGCACGTCGTGGGAGACGCCACCGATGCGGCAATAGTTGTAGGTGAGGCGCGCTCCGCACAATTCCTCTATGAAATCATTGACGAATTCGCGCTCCCGCAGCGCTTGGACGAAGGGGGTGAACGCTCCCAGGTCCATGGCCATGCAGCCAAGGCCGATGAGATGGCTGATGATGCGGTTGAGTTCTCCCGCGATGCATCGCAGGTATTGGGCTCGTGGGGGAACTTCGACTGCGAGCAACTTTTCGGCAGCGATGGCCCACACCTCGTTGCAGAACATCGCCGCCAGATAGTCCACGCGGTCGGTATAGGGCATGAAGCCCGCGAGGGTATTTCGTTCCCCGATCTTCTCGATGGAACGGTGCAAAAAACCCACATCGGGAATGGCACGGCTGATGATCTCGCCGTCCGTGTGCAGGATGAATCGCAACACGCCGTGGGTCGACGGGTGATGCGGGCCCATGTTCAGGCTCATCTCTTCGCCGTCGGGCGCCTGGGTCACAATGACTTCAGCCATGATTTCCACTCGAGTTCGGTTTCGTCGATCCGGTCGGGTTGGGGGCTTCAGGACCCGATGGTATCGCCATCATCCTTGGATTTATCTTGTTTTTCCGCTTCCTTAGCCGTAGCCGATTCGGAGACAGGCTTTTCCTGGGTTTTTGCAGCAGCTTTCGGCTTTTCTTTGGCTGTGGCCTGGGGTTCGGCTTTCGCTTTCGCAGCAGGTTTGGCAGCCTCCGATGCCGCTTTCTTCGCCAGCATGGCGAGAGGATTGGGACGCGTGGTGGGAATACCCTGGTAAAAAGGCGCCTCCTCATAATCCTTGCGCAGCGGATGCCCAACCCAATCGTCGGGAAGCATGATGCGACGAAGGTCCGGATGCCCTTCGAAGTGAACGCCAAGAAGGTCAAAGCATTCGCGTTCTTGCCAATTGGCCGCCGACCAGATGGGACATAAGGTGGCAATCCGAGGGTCGGTGCGGGACAACGATGCTTTCATGACCGCCCGATGCTTCTTGTCGTAGCTCCGCAAATGGTAGACCACGTGAATCGTCCCCTTCTCGGAGGTCTGCTCCTCCTGCGGCGTGCGCACGAAAGCGTCGGGATAGTCCACGCCCGTCAAACATTCGAGAAAGTCGAAAGCGAGCGTGGGCTCATCACGAAGATGCCGCGCCACCTCCACGATTCCGTCAGGGGAAACGAAAAAATAGTCGTCGGTCGAAGCCAGACTGGCAGGGGTGTAGCCGAAGACCACGTCCTCGCCGAATTTCGCTTGAAGGGCTTCGAAGATGTTTTTGGAATCCATCTGTCGTTCCGCTTATCGCTAAAGGCTCATCGGGATGTTTTGGAGACGCTCCGAGAAGCCCCGTAACGCTCCTGCAAGTATTTCTCGCTCTTGATTTTTTGCTGAATCTTGATGAGCCCCTCGAGAAGGGCCTCGGGCCTCGGAGGACATCCCGGGATATACACATCCACCGGAAGGATCTGATCGACACCTTTGACGACCGAATAACCGTATTGAAATAGCCCTCCGCAGTTGGCGCAAGACCCCATGGAAATGACATATCGCGGTTCGGACATCTGATCGAAAAGGCGTCGAACACGCAAAGCCATCTTATACGTCAACGTCCCGGCGATCATGATGAGGTCGCTCGAACGAGGACTCGGACGAGGAGCGGCTCCAAAACGCTCGAAATCAGCTCGCGGACCACCGGTTTGCATCAGCTCGATCGCACAACATGCAAGACCAAATAGCAGGTACCAAATGCTGTGAGCACGACCCCAATTCATGAGCCAGTTGAGCGTTTGATCCACGTTGGTCTGGATGACCGAGCCGACCTCGCCGGCATAGCGAGCTTCCATGCCAGTCGTCGAATGGGTTGAAGAAGTCACCTAGATCTCCTGAGGTGCCGTTTCAGGCAACGCGTTGGGATGAGAGCCATCGCTGCGAACGTCTTGAGGGCCGCGACGATCCGAACGCAGCGTTCGAATCCATTCGAGATCGCCTTTCATCCATACGTAGGCCAAACCAATCAGCAAAATGCCGATGAACATGATGATTTCCACCAAGGCAAACCACCCCATACCCTGGGTTACCCACTGTTTGAAAACGGTCGCAACAGGATAGATGAACGCAATCTCGATATCGAAGATGATGTAAATCAGCGCCACGATATAAAAACGTGGGTTGAAGTTGAACCACGCTTGCCCCACGGGTGCTTCGCCACACTCATACGTTTCGAGCTTCTTGCTATACATACGATTCGGCCGGATCAATCGACCGAAAAGAAGCGCTCCAAACACGAAGAGAATCGCGATCAGAAAAAACGCGCCTACACTCGCGTATTCGAACAGCATCTCATCGTCCTTCCACGTTCGCGCTTCGCTCGCGAACTTGCACGACCGCCCGCTCGAAAGCGCGACGGTACGGAAGGAAACTTAGGAGACATGGGGGCCAAGGGTCAAGGGTAGCGGCACCATCCCTGCCCGCCTACCGCTCCCCCAACGAACGATCCGTCATGGGAAGCCAGATTCAATGACAATTCCGGGCTTTCGCCGTTGCTCCCTTGCCCTATTATGCCTAATTTGAGGAAAACTATGACGTCCAGCCATTTCGCGGTCATCATGGCCGGTGGGTCCGGAACTCGCTTCTGGCCCGCCTCTCGCCATCGAAATCCTAAACAATTCCTTGCCTTGGGCCCCAACCCCTCCGAACCCCTGTTGCTCGGAACCGTGCGGCGGATGACCGCTGTCGTCCCCCCATCCAATATCTTGATTGCCACCGGTGCCCATCTCGTGGAGCACACGCGCCAATGCCTCCCCTTTTTGCCCACGGAAAACATCCTTGCCGAACCCACCGCTCGCAATACAGCCCCCTGCATTGCGTGGGCAAACGCTGTGATTCGACGACGCGACCCCAACGCCATCGTGGCGGTCCTGTCCGCCGATCATGTAGCCACGGACGAAGTTGGATTTCAGTCCGCCGTCACTCACGCGATGCAAGTGGCCGCTAGCGGAATCATCACAACGCTCGGAATTCAACCGACTCGACCAGAAGCAGGATACGGCTACATCGAAAAAGGCGCGGCACGCGGCGATGGTGCCTTCGAAGCCCTTCGTTTCGTGGAAAAACCAGACCTTGAACGGGCCCACGCCATGCTCGAATCAGGAAAATTCCTGTGGAACGCCGGCTTTTTCTTTTTTCATTCGCAACAAATGGTCGATGCGATTCGTGAACACCTGCCGCTTCTGGCCGAAGGCGTGGATGCCCTGAACCGGGCCGCCGCCGACGGCCACGAACAATCCGCGCTGGAAAAAATCTTCCCCGCCTTTCCTTCCGTGAGCATCGATGTCGGCGTCATGGAAAAAGTCAAACCCTTGGCCGTGGTACCCGCCAACTTCGGTTGGAGCGATGTGGGCTCCTGGCAAACCGCATGGGAACTCGCTCCCAAAGACGACAGCCGTAACGCCGTGCCCAACAAAACCATCACCATCGATGCTTCCGGAAACATCGTGGCCGATTGGACCCTCCAACGGCACGAAAAAGTCGTCGCCTTGATCGGCGTTCACGACCTCGTCGTCGTCCAAACCGAAGATGCCTTGCTCGTCATGCCGCGTGACCGAAGTCAAGACGTTCGACAGGTCATCGATGCGTTGCGAGAACAAGGCAGAACCGACAAACTGTAGCGGTTCGAGCCTCATGAGAAGCATAATCCGCATTCACACCCCCTCGTGAGGCCAACAAGCTTTGACGGAACCCAACAGGTCGTAGTACCGAGATCGTCGAACCCTGAACCAAGCGGGTGCATGCCCGTGATCCTTGGGAGGTTGTTGATGCATGGCAGTGGATGGAAACCAGGGACCAATACACACCAGGGAAGATGCCCCATGACCCGCAATCTCGCGGTCGGTCTCTTCGCACTCGTCGGATGCTTGACCCTCGCGGGTTGCTGCGGTGGAAAAGTGCAGGACTGCAACAAACTCGTCACCGTCATCAACAAAAACGGCGAGTCCATCAAAGCCGCTACCGCAAAAATGAACGCCGCCAAGGAAGATACCAAAGCGATCGAAGAAGTCGCCTCAACCATGGAAACGGCCGCCAATGACATCAAAGTCGTCGAAATCAAAGACGAAGAACTAAAAAAAATGGCCGTCGAATATGAAGAAATGCTCCGAACCGGCGCCAAGGCGGCCCGTGACATGGTCAAAGCCGCCAACGAAAACGACCTTCCCGGACTCACCAAAGCCATGGGCGAAATCAGCAAAGTCGAAACGACCGAGGCCAATCTCGTCAACAAAGTCAATCAATACTGCGCAAATTGACGCTCCAGTCGCGTGACGTCGATTCAATTCGGCCCTCAAGGTCCCACCCGCCGTTCTAGCATTATTTCCGCCCCATCCGCGCCCGCCGCGGTTCCGTGCAAACACGCATCCTGACGTCATGCTATTGTTCTATGTCCATGTTCAGGCGCACAACAATCCGCACCGCCCTTGAGACCATGGTTTCGGCATTTGACGCTTTCGCAAACGTGTCCTTCGGACCCCTTGCGTTTCGATTCGAGGAGCCATGAACTCACGAACGCCCCTTTCCCAATATCGTCCGTTGATGTGGATCCGAGCGCTGGCTCTCACCAGCGCAGCGCTGATGATCGCTTGTAGCGTCTCCGATCAGCCCTTGGACGTGATGACTTCCATCACTCCCGCACCCACCCCTTCCCACCACGCCATGACCATACCCAGCGCGGCGGAAGATATCCCCGCGGATCGACGTCACCACGATGCGCCGGTCGGATATGACTTTCGACGCCTCGACGATCGTGCTCATGCATTCAACGCGAGCCAAGGACTCGCCGCCACCGTGGATGCGGAAGCTGCCCTGCGTATCTCGACGGCCCGTCCCACGACTCCCGCACAAGCTTGGGATGTCTCCCTTCGCTGGGAAGGCGTGGGACGTTCTGGAGCGATTTCTCCCGTTCCTGAGCCCACCGCGGGTCCGAGCATCGTGAAAGGAGCGGTACGTTTCGAGCGGACAGAGCAGTTCGAAGAATGGTTCGCAAACGGCCCTCTGGGCATGGAACAAGGTTTTTATCTCATTGCCCCCCCGAGTTTGCCAGAATCGGCGCAAACGCCCGGCTTGCCCGAATCCCCTCTCGTGCTCGAACTCCAGGTTTCGGGCTCTGTGCATGCCGTAACCACACCCCGTGCCGGTACCCTCTCCCTGCAAGATGAGGCTGGACGCACCATCCTTTCGTACAGTGGTCTCGTGGCATGGGACGCCAACGGTCAACAAGTACCATGTTGGCTCGATGCACAAGGGACGACGATTCAGATTGTCGTCGACGATCGAGGCGCGAGCTATCCGTTGACGATCGAACCGATCCTGTGGGTCATCGATCAAAAGATTTTGCAAGATGGCGCCGGGACCAACAACGATCAGCTTGGATATTCAGTGGCGATCAGCGGGGATACGGCCGTCGTTGGGGCTTTCGGTAACGATGAAAAGGGCGTGGATGCGGGGGCCGCGTATGTGTTCACGCGCGAAGGCTCCACCTGGGTTCAGCAACAAAAGCTTTTGGCTTCCGATGGGATGGCAGGAGATTTTTTTGGCGCCTCCGTGGCCATCGATGGCGATACCATCGTCGTGGGCGCGTATGGAAATGATGAGGCGGGGGCCGAAGCTGGCGCCGCTTACGTGTTTTTGCGTTCGGCAAACCAGTGGACCGAACACAAAAAAATCCTCCCCACGAGTCTCGAAAGCTTGGACTACTTCGGTATCTCCGTCGCTATCCAGGGCGATACCATGATCGTCGGGGCCAACGGCGATGACGACAAGGGATCGATGGCGGGGGCTGCCTATATTTTCCGACAAAACGCGGGCGGGACGAATGCGTGGGGACAACAAGCCAAACTGACGGCAGATGCCGGAGCCGAACAGGATCAATTCGGTATCGCGGTTGCTGTGGATGGTAGCTCAGTGCTGATCGGCGCCAGTGGCGATAGCGAAAAAGGGTCGCTGGCGGGAGCGGCTTATGTTTTCGCGCGAACGGGAAGCAATTGGTCGCAGCAAAGCAAGTTGATGGCAAGCGATGCGGCGGCGTTGGACAAGTTTGGCTCCGCCCTGTCCATCAGCGGCGATACGATCGCCGTGGGGGCTAGCCTTGCCAACACACCTTCCGCCGACGCGGGAGCTGCCTACGTTTTCGTACGAAATGGAACGGATTGGACGCAACAGCAGAAGATCATCGCGCTCGACTCCGATGTGCAAGATTACTTTGGCGCCGCGATTGCGGTGCATGGCGACCGGATGGTGGTGGGCGCGTGGGGCGACAAGGAGGCTGCTGCCAATGCTGGCGCCGCTTATGTTTTCCAGCGCTCTGGAACGAATTGGACACAGCAAGCCAAGGTTCTATCCACCGGGATCGTCGCGAACGATTGGTTCGGTATCGCGGTCGCCCTCGATGGAACCCGCGCGATCGTGGGTGCAACGGGAGAAGATGATACCGGGTCCAACTGCGGCGCGGCTTTCATCTTCGAACAAGATAGCGCTGATCCGTCATCCTGGCCCCAACAAGACAAGCTGCTCGCTACCGATGGATTGGCCGCCGAAAACCTGGGATATGCCGTGGCGGTCGATGGTTCCTTGGCCGTGGTAGGGGCCTACGGAGCGCGCGACCGCGGCATCGCCACCGGCGCCGCGTACGTGTTTTCCCGTGAAGCAGCCGGATGGAAGCAGCTTGCGAGATTGACGCCTTCGGATGGTGCCGCCACCGATCGCTTCGGTTTCGCGGTCGATATCAGCGGCGAAACCGTCGTGGTGGGAGCGTATCAACACGATGGCGTCGGCTCCGATGAAGGAGCGGCGTATATTTTCGTTCGTTCCGGCTCCACCTGGTCGCAACAAGCCAAACTCGTGGCTGGTGATGCCGCGGCTTCCGACTACTTCGGTGTCGCGGTAGCGGTCGATGGTGATACGGCGGTCATCGGTTCTTACGCCGATGACGATAAAGGAAGCAACTCGGGTTCCGTTTACGTTTTCGAACGCTCTGGGACGGCTTGGAACCAAGCGCAAAAACTTGTGGCCAGCGATGGGGCGGCGAATGACAACTTCGGACGCGCGGTGGCGCTGCAGGGCAACACGATCGTGGTGGGCTCTCCCAATGACGATGACGGTGCGAGCAACTCCGGATCGGCGTATGTATTTGAAAAGACAGGCACTTCCTGGTCAGCCGCCGCAAAACTGAACGCCGCCGATCCGAACGCCAACGCCTACTTCGGCTTCTCCGTGGCTGTCGATGCCGACACGGTGATCGCTGGTGCTTATCGTGACAATTCCACTGCCGCGAACATGGGGGCCGCTTATGTCTTCGTTCGGGACTCGGGAACCTTTTCACAACAAGCCAAACTCGTCGGAAGTGAAAGCGCGGCCGAGGACCGCTTCGCCCAATCGGTAGCGATTTTTGGCGACGTGGTGATGGTCAGTGCCCATCTCGCCGACCCCAAAGGAAGCAATTCCGGCGCTGCTTACGTCTTTGGACGGCAAGGAGCCACCTGGACAGAGCGACAGATTCTCATCGCTGACGATGCTGCCGCCAACGATAACTTCGGCATCGCCGTTGCCGTTTATGAGGACCTCGCGCTCGTGGGCTCCAATGGTGATGATGATAAGGGAAGCTCCTCGGGCGCCGTATACGCCTATATCTTGCGAAAAACGCTGGGGGAAGCGTGTGCGGAGGCGGGGGAATGCGAGACCGGTCATTGTGTCGACGGCGCGTGTTGTGCCCAGAGCGCTTGTCCGGATTGCCATTCCTGTGCCGCTCCAGGTTCGCAAGGACAATGCACGGCCATGCCATCGCTCCAAGGAAAATCCTGCGGAGACTCGTCGACTTCGGAGTGCTCCCAACCGGATACCTGCGATGACCAGGGCGTATGCCAGCCCAATCACGTTGCCGAAGGGACGGCTTGTGGTAGCCACGAAGCTACCGCGTGTACGGAACCGGATAGCTGTGATGGGCTCGGAACTTGTTTGCCGAATCATCGTCCAGAAGGCTATGAATGTGGCGACAACACCAAGAATGAATGTACCGATCCGGATACATGCAATGGGGAGGGAGCATGTGTTCCCAATCATCAACCGGATGGTACCGCCTGCTCCGGAGGCGTGTGTGATCAAGGACAGTGCTCTGGAGGGGGAACAGGAGGCGCCGGGGGAGCGTCGGGCTCGGGAGGCTCGGGAGCCGAGGCCGGACAAGGCGGCTCGGGAGCAAGCGCTGGAACTTCGGGCAGCGCGGGCAGCGGTGGCGCGAAAACTCCCCCCGCTGCCGATTCAGACTCCGATGACGGATGCGGCTGCCGAATGACTCGGCATGCTGCCCCCAACGGTTTTCTCGTGGTTTTGCTGATGGCGATGGCCGTGATCGCCCGACGAAATGGCTCGTTTCCATGGCGCAAGCTTCTTGCCTCTGGCTTGCTGGTACCTGTTGTCTCCGCCACGGCATGCGGCAACGAAACGGATATCGTCGTGCCTCCCGACGCCAATGGTCAGGGAGGTTCGAGCGCGGATGGCGGAACCGACGGCGCCGTCGGAGGACAATCCGGTACGGGCGCCTCCGCGGGCGTTGGAGGCTCAGGTGCTTATGGTGGAGGAACCGTCTGCCCCCCAGAAAAACAATGTGGCCTCGCGTGCTGTACCGATAACCAGGAATGCATCGATAACCAATGCTTCGAAAAGTGCCCCGCTCCCCGAGAGCGTTGCGGAGATCCCCCCGTATGCTGTGAAGCCGATCAGCAATGCCACAAAGGTCAATGCATTGCCGCCTGTACGCCACCCACGGTCCCCTGTGGTCAGGAGACAATCGTATGTTGCGATGCCACCGATGTGTGCTTCAACAACCAATGCGTCGTTCCAGGCGGGGATTGTATCGACTTCGCGGATTGCGATGACGACGAATATTGTGAGCCCACGCTGAATCGATGCCTTCCCGCGACTGCCTTGCCCGCCTGTGAATATCATCCTCCGGTGGGCGAATTCCAACCTGCCAGAGAATGGGCCTATTCGCCGGTCACCGCTCCGTATGTGAGAGCATCCTCCTCTTCTCCTGCCGTCGACATCTGCTCACAAGGATTTCCTCTCGCTTTCGCCAACTCCGATGAAGCGTTGGCCGTCGTTCCTCTCGGAGGGCTGATCTTGCCCTTTTTCGACAAAGACCGAACCGCGATGATTGTTTCCACCAACGGTTGGTTGACGCTCGATGCGAACTACCAGGGCGGACCTGCTCCACAAAATACCGAATTGTTAAGCCCCTCTACCCCCAGCCTCGTCGTGGCCCCCTATTGGGATGACCTGAAAAACGTGACGGCTTGCGCTTCCGTGAATACCTCGGTGGGAAGCGTAGCCGTGCAATGGCGCGGACAGGTGGGCAACACGGGAGAATGGATAGAGTTTCAGGCGAATTTGCATGCCAAAAACCATGCGGACCCGGGAGTCATCGAACTCAAATACGCACAACTTGGTTCAACGCAGGACGGTGATGGGGCCACCATCGGTATCGCCGAGGTGTCCACCGGACGAGCCATCCAACACGGCTTCAATCGAAATGGTGCGGTGAACACAAGCACATCCCTGCGTTTTCACTACGTGCCGTTGCGCAATCGCTTCGATGCTCTGGCAGGTCCCGCCGTCTTCGATCTCGATGGGGATGGCAAACCAGAGGTGATCCTTGCCGCCTATGACGATACCCCGACCAGTTCCGGCGTCCCCAACGATCCCATCTACGATATGCATAGCGGCGTGCTGACGATCCTCAACGGAGAAGACGGCACCATTCAGGCTCGTCCCTTCGAAACCCCTGGTTATGCAGGGTACCTCGGCGCTGGTATCGCCCTGAGCGTGGGCGACCTCGATGGTGATGGCAAGGTGGAAATCGTCGGCGTGGGAAGGCTCGAACCCATGGTGGATTCGAAACCTTATGTCAAGGCATTCAACGCCGATGGGACCCTGAAGTGGATATCCAACACCGACGTTGGATTCAATCATAACGGTTGGGGGGGCGGCGTTCATATTGCCGACTTGGATGGCGATGGGCGCGCGGAGATCTTTTTTGGTCTGAGCGTGTTCAATCATGAAGGCATGCTGCTGTGGAGCAAACCGGTGGAGTATGGAAGTCCAGCCACCACCGCCGCAGACCTCGATGGGGATGGTGACCTGGAAATCGTTTCCGATCGCAGCGCCTGGCATCACGATGGCACCCCGTTATGGCAGCGTCCAGACCTGGGCGCATACCACTTTCCCAGCATCGCGGACTTCGATCTCGATGGAAAACCAGAGGTTGCCCTGGTCGCTAACGGTTCGCTCATCATCCTCAACGGTCACGACGGCAGCACCTTCTGGGGGCCGCTGTCTTTGCAAACCGATGGCGGCGGGCCTCTGAACATCGGTGACTTCGATGGCGATGGCTATCCCGAAATCGGCACCGCGGGCGAAGGATTGTACCTCGTGATCGACTTGCAATGCGAAGGCTCCCCTCTGCCCGCCGGTTGCGATCGAACGGGTGTCCGATGGAGTTCTCCCACCAAAGATATCTCCTCCAATGTCACTGGCTCTTCCTTGTTCGACTTCGAAGGCGATGGAGTCGCCGAAGTCGTGTATTCCGATGAATGCTTCACCCGCGTGTATTCTGGCACCAGTGGCAAGGTGCTTTTCGAAACCTCCGTCAACACACGCACCGCCACGGAATATCCCTTGGTCGCCGACGTCGATGGCGACAACAACGCCGAGATCATCGTTGTCGCCAACGAAAACGTCGTCGGCTGCAGCACCGCCCCGTGGAGCATCGGACTAACCGGCGCCCCCTGGAAACCCGCGGATTACCCCGCTCCTTTCTGCACGACCTCCCTGTGCGGCCATCGCGGTATCGCCGTATACGGCGATGCTCTCGACAATTGGGTGCGCACGCGACGCGTATGGAGTGGACACGCCTATCACATCACCAATGTGCTTTCGAGCGGTGCCATCCCGCAACACGAAGAACGCAATTGGACCAATCCCCGCTACAACAATTTCCGCATGAATGCCCAGGGTGCCGCGCTGTTCAGCGCTCCGGACTTGCAAGTGCAACTCGACGTCGATCCCCTCGTCTGCCCCTTGCGTTTACGGTTGCGAGCCGCTGTCGCCAATCGCGGAGCCCTCGGCGTCTCCGATGGCGTCGATGTCGCTTTCTTCAAACGCGAAAAATCAGACTGGTCCTGCCTCGGAGTCGTCCAAACCGCCGTCGACTTGTTGCCAGGCGACGTCACCGAAGTCACCCTCGATTACACCTTGAACAACGAAATCGATGTCGAACTCGAATTCAAAGCCGTCGTCGATTCCAATTGCGATGGCGTTGGCAAACACAACGAATGCGAAGTCGGCGGCGAAGACAACAATGACGATACCGCAACCGGAATGTGTAGCTCTGCCATGCCTCCCTCCTGACTTGCCCTGACGCCCATTCTCTCACTCTCTGCTACCCAAAAGTGTAAGCAATATGTCGTCTTGGACCCCAAGGTCACGGCCACGGCGCACGGCACACAAAAACGGTCACGATGCACGAACATCGGTCCACAAGCCGGAACACTACGCTCCACGTATCGAAATATGCAGACAATCCGTTGGCATCCCGGCTCGATGCTTCCTTGCCACGCAGGGCGCATCCGGCGATCCGCGGACGACTATCCCAGCCGAGCAGCAGCACAAGCCTGGCTGAGCTGACCATCACCCACCTCGCACAGGATGAATGCTTCACCGAGCTTTTGGAGAAGGCTTGGTAGCCCGCGAGCATCACCCCATACTGCTCAACCAGACGTATTTATTGATGGTTTTACAAGGGTGATCCAAATGGACGCAAAGACCAGCTCAACGTCCAGGCAACCCCCTGCTCGTATTCCCATCCAATTCAGGAAAAAATTTGGGAATCTGTCAGCCCGCTCCCCTGAAATGACTCGCCTGTCGGTCTTTCCCCGTCTGCGCTTCCTGCCACACCAATCCCACGAGCCCCCTTCACCAAAAGGATATCGACGGTCCACGGCAGCCGTGGAAACGGAGTCCCTTAAACCAATAAAATTACGTAATTTCAATAGGTTGTAACGATTGCCCCTCCGTGCCCGTGTCGGATGCCACCCAAGCATCCGACACGGGCGAAGCACGCAATCCCACGACCATCCCCCTTGCGGTTCTCCCAACGGTTGTCGTGGATGATCACTTCCCCGTCGCTGCGCCGATGGTGTCGACGGGGACCCTACGCAAACGAAACTCGGTCTGTATGGGCTTGCTCGCCTCATGCCCTGCCTTGCGCTACCGTCTGGCCACGATGCGAGCGATTATATCCCGAACGATGGGGCTCTGTCTGATCGCGGTCGGCTTCGTAGCCTGTGGTGAATCCGAACAAACTCCACAAAATACAAGCGATTCCGGAGTTATTGGCGACGCGATACCCGACTCGTTCACCGACAGCGCGGACCCCGAAACCGCGTCACCCCCCGTCGATACCGGAGCAGAAGCAGCGCAAGACGTCAGCTCCGACGTTCCCATCGAAGCCGCCATGGATGTGGTGCAGGACGTGCCATCCGAAGCGTCCGTGGGGCCATGCGGACGACCCTGGAATCATGACGTCGATGCTCCCTATGCGATCGAAGCCACATGGATGTTTGGACGCAAGGATGCTTGTGCTTGGCAAGATGTGTTGGAAAAATTTCATCGTGCGGGAGGACAGTGGGTCTGGCAATTCGGTCCGGAACTCAAACCTCGCACACGCCAGGATCTCGAATCCGATCCCGCGTTTTCGGACTGCAAAATAGGTGCTGTGAGCTGCATCCAACACGCCATCGATAGCGTCGGAGAAAGCAGGATCGAGGGTTTTCTCAGCTACTCGTTTGGTCAGGCCTATTCCAGCGCCATCGCTGCCTGTCCCAACCTCGACCAACAAGTCACCATCGGTTCCACGACATGGCATCGGATCGTATTGCCCACCACCTCGTCGCAAGGCTCGTGCCCATCGTCCGGAAAGGTATGGGTCATGTTTGCGGTGAGCGATGGCATGGACTCGGAACAACTCCTGTTGGATGGCGCGGATGCTCTTGGAATGAAGGTTATCCTCGGTATGCCGGGCATTGCCCATTCGAAAACGAAGCCCTGGGATGTGGAACCTACCTTGCTGGCGGCTGGCAAAGAATGGTCTCGACGGGTCTTTCTCGATTACCAGGCCCGTGCGGCCTTGCACCCAAGTTTTGCGGGCACGTACCAGACTTTCGAGGTGCCTCTCATCGCTACCGGTCTCGATGCCGCTTACGGCATGTATGGACAGTTGGCCGAGCTATTTCATGGCTTGTTTCCCACCAAGCTCTTCGCTCTTTCGCCCTATTGGGCAGCGAACAAACTCCACGGCAATTCCACCGCCGCGGATGTTTCGGCGGGTGTGAAACGTCTCGCCATGCTCGGCATCGACATCATTGCGCCTCAAGATGGCCGTGGCACTTCGAAGGGGGCATTGTATTGGCCTTACGAAAAAGACAAACCCATCGAGCAAGTCGATCCCGAACTTGCCAAAGCCTCTTCCGTGCCCGCGGGGGCAACCTTCGCGCAAACCTATAACGCCTCGACTTTTGAGCTTTTTCTTGCCGCACGAAAAGGTATCGATGAAGCCAACGCCGCGGGGGCTCACGCCACGTTATGGGCGAACTTCGAAGCTTTCGAACCCACCACCACCGAACCATGCTCGTACGTCACCGAATTGGGAAGAACTTCCCTCAAACGCTTGGATCGCGCCATCACCATGGGGGCGGGCCCTGTGCAACACGTCATCTCGTATATGTATGATCCGCTGTTCACCTGTACGACCACAACCCAACCCAAAGCGCTGATCGATGAGATCCTCGAACAGGCATGGCGCCCCCTCGTGGATACCGCCTTCAAGTTTTCGAGCGGCGGAAAGGAAGGAATCATCGTGCGCGGCTATCACGTGGCCGACCGTAATCCTCGCTTCTCTTTGACTTGGTATGATTCGGCTTGGACGGTGCAAACGACTACCGTGGTGCCTTCATGGACCAATCCTACCTGGGGGCTGGATCACGAGGCGCGCCCGTTTGCTCAGGAAGCATTCATTCCCTTCGAATTCAAGGGTCTCGCGCCAGCGTTTTGGATCCATATTCGCGCCGAAAACGATGCAGGCTCCGCCTCCGAATCCTTTAGCTTCGCGTATTGAATCCGCCTTTCGCCGGTGGGCTCACCTTCTTCGAACAAAGCATGGCCGCTTCGCCGACGAAAATCCTCTCCTCATCCTATCCGTATGGGATCTCTACGATCGAATGGCTCGAACGGAATAATGATCCGAGAAACAAGGGGATATCTCGATACGATTGAATCCCGATTGGGATAGCGATTCACCCACGGATTTCGGATCCAGACGATGCTCTTTGGGGGGACCATGATCCGTGCTCCCTTCGGGGTGCCAGTCGACGATCAACACCAATCCTTGCGGTGCGAGGATATGGGCAAGGGCCGCGTACAGCTTCGGGCGATCCGGGACTTCATGCAGGACATTCGCAAGCAACACCCGGTCGATGTTTCCTGCCTCCATCTGAAGCAATTCATCGGTGGACCCCACGAGCGTTTCGATCGGGGCCAGGTCGAGCCCTGCAAGCTTCGCCCGAAGATGATCGAACATGGCCGGTTGGCTGTCGACTGCCCATACCTTGCCATTAGCGCCTAGTTTTCGCAGATGCTGCGCGATCGGAACCGCGAAAAAACCAGTCCCGGCCCCAAAATCAAGCACCTTGGCCCCGGAAAATAGGTCGAGAAGACCGATGAGCGTCTCGGGAGGTTGTCGGCTCTTTCGCGTCGGTTCATCGAGTCTTGCCGCTGCTTCCGCCGGAAATAGGCGCCCGTGTGAACAATGATGATGCTCTTGATGCATGACCCAACCCTCGGGCCACCGCCCGTGATTGTCCAGGGCTACCGCTGAACAGGACCGTCACCATCCATTCCAAACCCCGGTCCATTGGGAATTACGCGGTTCGGACAGCTCTGTGCTACCTTGTTTGGGCTTGGAACCAAGCTTGACGAAAGAATCGAGTGCCGCCGTGCGGCTACGAGGATGGATGTTCGAGCATGAACAACACGTTTTTGTCACGCCTCAGGTCGATTCGAAGCCGGATCATCCTGTCCATTACGGGATTGCTGCTGCTATTTCTCGCCACTACCGTGCTGATGTCACGCTATCAACTCGGCATCGCTCTGGACCGTGGCGCCTTTCTCGCCAAACACCTCGGCCGATTCGAAAACACCACGGCGTTCATGGCACGAGCCATGTCCGCTGTGGTGGAGTCGATCGGCAATGATCAGGATTTGGTTCGATGCCTGGCCGCACGAACCACCCCTGACGTCGAATCCGCTGCCCCCACATCCGCCTGTGACCCGGAAAATCGCTGGAAAACCGCCCGTGGCGTGTTGGGCGCCGCCCTCGAACCCGAATTGATGCTCCTCACCGATGTCCACGATGTTCCCGTCGGAAAAGCTCCCGAGGGAATCACCGCCGAACGCCTTCGGAGACAGCTTTTCTATCAACGCATTGCCCAGGGCATGGTCCTATCCGGTTATGTACAACTCGAGGGAAAACCTTATTTCGCTACCGGAGCGCCCATTCGCGATAGCACCGGACGCCGCGTGGGAACCATCCTGGTTGGCTTCTCCCTCGACCACTTCTTCATGGACTTCACGAAAGCATCCGATGACAAAAAAAACAAATGGCAGAACCTTTTCTACTTAGTTGATGGAAATGTGATCGGTTCGACCTTGGGGGAAGTCATCGACCCCGCTTCCCTCGCCAAAGCTTACGAACCAGCCAATCGACACCATGACCGAGAAGGAAGCCGCACCTTCGAGGTCTTGATGCTCGGTGATACCATGTACGACTTCAGTTCCATCCCCCGAACCATCTTCGTCGAAGACAAAGAAAAACGCGGCGAATTGGTGATGGCACGCATTCGTACAGGCTTTCTCCAGGACCGAAACCGCGTCGAAGGCCCCATCCTGTGGACCGGCGGCTTCTCGCTCATCGTCTCCATTCTCCTCGGCTTTCTGGTCGCCCGCGGCATCGTTCGCCCTCTGCAAGGCTTCATCGGCTACACTGAACAGATGGCCAAAGGGGGCGCCGACCTCACCCACCGATTTCCCGTCGATGGCAACGACGAACTCGCCCAATTGGCCCGCAATCTCAATGCCATGCTGGATCACCTGCAGATGCTGTTCAACGGAGTCAAAGCCTCTGCCTTGGAAGTCGGAAATTCAGCCGCCGAGATCTCCGTGACCGCCGGCCAACTGCACCAACGAAGCCGCGAAGAAAGCGTCAAAGTCGAAGAAATCGCCACCGCCGTCAGCGAAATGAACCAGATGATTCAACAGCTCTCTTCCTATTCACAAAAAGCCGCCGACCACGCAAAAACCGGCGGCGAGGCCGTCGGCGAAGCTTCCAACGCCATCATCGATATCCGAAAAACCGTCGTCGACGTTTCCGAACACGTCAAAACCCTGGGAGAACGCTCCGCGCGCATCGGCAATATCGTTGAAACCATTGGACAAATCGCCGATCAAACCAGCTTGCTCGCCCTCAACGCCTCCATCGAAGCCGCCCATGCCGGCGAACACGGCAAAGGATTCGCGGTCGTCGCCAACGAAGTGTCCAACCTGGCCGAACGAGTCAATAAATCCGCAAGACAAATCGAAGAGCAACTCGCGCAGATCCGCTTGCTCACCGAACAGGCGGTGCGACGAATGGGCGACGCCACCAACACCGTCGACGCCGGGGTGATCAAAGTCGATTCCACCTTCCGCGGCCTGAACGAAATGATGGGATTGGTTCAGGAAATCGGCGAACGCGAAAAAGAACAGGCCGCCGTCTCCGACAATATCGCCCGCAATATGGAAGATATCTACATGCTCGTGCGCGAAGGACTCAGCGCCAGCGAGCAAACCGTCTCCGAGGGCGACCGACTCAAGCGCTTGGGAGAAGCCCTGCTTGCAAGCGTCGAACAGTTCAAAACCGATGACGCCCATGCTCCCCAACCCCCGGGACCCAAAGCCCTGCTCCCCGCCAAACCCGGACAGAGCTAAAACGATGAATATCGTCGCCCCGGACTCCAGCGAACCCCTCGAACTCATGGGCTTTCGCATCGAACATTGGCGCTTCGCCGTGCGCCTGTCCCAGGTCAAAACCTCGATGATGCCTTGCCCCGTCACCCGCGTTTTTCTCACCCCCCCCTTCGTCAGCGGCATCATCAGCCTCCACGGCTCCATCGTTTGCGTGCTGGACCTCGGAAAATTGCTCGCCCTCTCCTCCTCCGGAGCCAAATTCCGCAGATTCGTCGTGCTCTCCGACAATGGCGTGGAAGCCGCCATCCCCGCCCACGATGTATTTCGAATCCCAGACGTGAACCCCTCCGAAATCGAACCTGTTCCCGCGAACTTGCCCCCCGACCATCGAATGCTGCTCGAAGGCGTCATCAACCAGGCCGCCCGCGAAGACGTTCACCCCGAGGTTGGCAATACCATCACGCTGCTCAACGCCAAAACTCTCTTCGATTCCCCACCGCTTCGAGCTTTGCGGGGACTATGAGCCAGCGAGAGAATTGTCGCTACCCTGCGCGGAAGAAGGGGGCGATTTTCCTTGTCGGCTTCGGATAAAATATAATAAATTCCGATAGTTACGCTAATAGAGGGAAGGGCTCGATCGCGCGGCTCTCGGTGTTCCGCAAGCTTACTCCACCGAACGAATGTGCGTCTTGTAGCTCTCCCGAGCAGGCGGCGGCGGAACGAAATCAGGATAGCCCAGCGCCAGCAACGCAATGACCTGGGCCCCTTCTTGAATTTGCAAAATACCCCGCGAAGGAGGCGCTGCGCCCACCGAAAGCCATATCGCCCCAATCCCGCGGGCCCAGGCCGCCAGACACATATTCTGTACCGCTGCCGATGTGCATTCTGGGTTTTCTACGATTTCCAATGGTTCGACCCCCGGACGACTCACCACCGCGACCATATACGGCGCGCCACCAAAGTCGTCGCGAAGAGATAGAAGCCCCTTGCGCTTGGGCTCCGGAACATCTGGCGCTGCCAGAAGCTCATCGACCTTGGTTTGCACCATCGCCAGCAATCGTGCCCGCGCCTTCGGTCCCACCACCACGAATTCCCAGGGCTGCGTATTTCCATGAGATGGCGCCCACATCGCCGCCTCGAAAATCTCATCGAGCTGCTCTTGCGCAATGGGATCCTTCTTGAACTTGCGAATCGTCCTGCGTCCCTTGATCGCTTCCAATACGTCCATGTCCAACCCTTTCCTCGCTTTCGATACCCATGACAAGCCACTATATAGCTCGCCCATGAGCACCAACCACCGTTAGAATCCGTGCAAGAACGCCAACCTTGGCACAACTGCCCGCGGGGATCCAGAGAGTCTTTGCCAACCGGTCATGGTCAAGGCAAACGCGAAAACGCTCACGGCCCACGGCCCACGAAACCGGTCACGGTCACAGCCCACGAAATCGGCCACAGTCAACCCATATTGATCCCAGCAGTGCGATGAGGCGCATGACCAAATCCATCAAAGCAAACCCGTCCGGGAGGCGGGAGACTATACTCGACGTATCGCAAAATGCCGTAGCGTCGATGCCATCTGGGGATGGGGCCATGACAAGCGGTTTGCCTACATCCCCTGGCTTTCGAATCACTTCCCCCTGCTCATCAATCCCGTTGCCCCAACAGGCTGTCGTCGATAAAAACAAGATCTTTCATCCGCTCATTACATTGTTTTATCTATTGTTTACGCGTAGTTATCTATTTTTGATCCACCGCTGTAAGGTATCCGCTTGGCACCACGTTCCAGAGCCATGAAACGGATTCCTACCTTATTGCTCACTTCGGTCATGGCTATGGTTGCTTTGGGTTGCGGCGCTTCCAGAAGCATGGGGGACAATTCCCCGCCCATCCCCAAAGAGTCTGCCTCCGCCCCTGCATTACAACGTTCGCTATTTTCTCGTGACCTGACGGGTTCCGTCAGCGAGCATGATATCCAGACGATCCTCGGTTCCCGCGTGGAATTGGGCTTCCCGGCCCGCATGGGTGTCGTGGTTCTCGGTGAGCCTTTCCGGGCCGAATCCGCTGCTTCCATCGACCAGCATTCGATGATTGGCCCCGCCATGGTTCGTGCCCTCGATGCTTCCCCTTACGTTTCCCATATTACCGATATATCCACCGGCCTGCCCAATCCCCAGGGAATCGAAGGCTTACGCACCATCGCCGCCCGCTACCGCGTTCGATATCTGCTCGTTTGCCATGTAGCCGCCGAGGATGGCTCCCACTTGAACAATTGGGCATGGCTCTATCCCACCGTGCTCGGCTTCTTCATGGCCCCTGGCGTCACCGTGGGCTCCCACGGACACGTCGAAGCCAGCCTCCTGGACGTCAAAACCGGTACCGTCCAATTTACCACCATGGAGCCGTTCGAGTCGTCGAGTGTCACTTGGGTCATCGGTTCTTCCCGACACCACGAACAACAAGATGCCAAAGCTTTGCAAAATGCGTTGGATGCCCTGGCTCGCTCGGTATTGATGCAAATGGAACGGGTTGCCAAGTGGGAGAAAAATCAAGAAAAATCCCCGGCCCATACCGAGCCCGAAGACCTGGCCTTGCGCTGACGGGCTATCGCAAAAGCGCAAACGGCGAATTCACCTCGACGACCGAACCCTCTCGTTTCGTATCCCCTTTGTTATCCGAGTACCGACCGGGCGCTGAATCCCCCTTCTCCTGAGCCATCCCCTCATTTTTCCCCGGGGCCTTTCCTTCATCCTACGACAGATGGAAACAAGTTCCTACCATCGCTTGGCCACGGTCACGGTCACGGTCACGGTCACGGCATACGCGAAACGCTCACGATCATCCCATATTGTTCACCGCAGTGCGCCAGTCCCATGGTTAGTAGCTCAGGGAAACTGTTGGGGGTGCTCCAAGGCAAGCTATGGAATCGAGGTAGGATAAGAGGCGATACGCCGTATCCTTCAGAACATTTTTACCCCACCTCCCCAACGCCACCACCCCCGCCAACAGCCTGGACTCCTTTCCCAACTTATCCAACACTCCTCGGCCCATGAGCCATCCTAAGCAGCTCCTTCTCGACGAATACGAAGCCCTCGCCTCCCAAATCGCCTACCACGAACGATTGTATCGCGATGGCGTCCCCGAAATTCCCGATGCCGCCTTCGACGATCTCGTCGACCGCTACCAACAACTCGCCGACGAACTCGAAATCCCCCCGGAGCAGCGCATCGATCAAACGCCTGGCGTGGACCATACCGATGGATTCGTGCAGGTCGAACATCGCTCGCCCATGCTCTCGCTCGAAAAAATCTCCCCCTATCGTCGCGACGGCAAAGGCGATTCCCTGCCTTCCCTCGGACAATTCCTCTCCTGGTATGACCGAAGGCAAAAAGACCTGGGCATCCATCGGCACGAGCAACTCCCCCTGCTCGTCGAACCCAAAATCGATGGCATCTCCGTCTCGCTGCTTTACGTGCGGGGCCAACTCCAAAGGGCGGTCACGCGCGGGGATGGGAAAAAAGGCGACGATATCACCCGTCAAGTCAAAAGCGCCCGCGCCGTACCCGAACGACTCGATGGCGTGCGTGGCTCGCTCGAAGTGCGCGGCGAACTATATTGGCCCCTCGACGCCTTTTCGGCCCACAACCAGAAACTGATTCTCTTCGGCGAAAAACCCCTCGCCAACCCCCGCAATGGCTGCGCCGGATTGATGAAACGAAAAGACCCCGAAGGGCTGCACCACGCCGGTATCCGCTCGTTCCTTTACCAAATCCCCTGGTCCGAAGACCTGCCCTTGCCCACGTCGCAATTCGAGGTCCTGCAATGGCTAAAGCACTGCGGTGCTCCCGTGTACCTCGACGAAATCTTCCTCGCCCATCATCCCCACGACGCCTTCCATTACTGCGAGCAATACGCGGAGCGTCGTCCACATCTGCCGTACGAAATCGATGGCATGGTCATCAAATTGGATCGCCTCGACTTGTACTCGCGGCTCGAAGGCACCGGTCACCACCCCCATTGGGCCATCGCCTACAAATTCCCTCCGGAGCGAAAACCAACCCTGCTCAAAGGCATCACCGTGCAAGTCGGAAAATCCGGCAAACTCACGCCCGTCGCCGAACTCGAACCCGTGCTCGTCGCTGGCACCACCGTCTCCCGCGCTTCCCTTCACAACTTCCCCGAACTCGAACGCAAGGATGTGCGCGTGGGCGATACCGTATTCATCGAGAAAGCGGGCGAAATCATTCCTCAGGTCGTCTCGGTGGATCTTGATAAAAGACCAATAAATACCGAATCTTATGCCAGGCCCACCGCCTGTCCCGCCTGTGGCGCCGACGTCGTCTCCGAAGATATCTTCATCTACTGCCCCAACCCCTCCTGCCCCCACCAGGTGCGTGAACGGCTTCGACACTTCGCCAGCCGCGGCGCCATGGATATCGAAGGGCTCGGTGCCGCCCTCGTCGAACAAGTCATCGACAAACTTGGCGTTGTCTCCCCCGATGACGTGTTTCGTATGAAAGAAGCCGACCTGGCCGGTCTCGAACGCATGGGAAAAAAGAGCGCTGCCAACCTCATGAAATCCCTGCAGATCGCAAAAGATAGGGGACTGGCGCGCGTGCTCGTCGGCCTTTCTATTCGTCACCTCGGAACCACCATGGCCGAAGACCTCGCCAATCACTTCGAAAGCGTCGATGCCTTGCTCGACTTCGCCCAACGCTACCGGCAAGGCGACCCACAAGCCATCGAGCAAGTCGCCCCGGAAAAAGGCAGCGGTGTCATCGAAGGGATGGCACGAAAAACCGCCGATAGCATCTTCGCCGAGCTGGCTTCCCCTTCCGTGCGTGGCGTGATCGAGGGCCTTCGCCAGGTCGGCGTTCTGCTCGAAGCCAAACGCCAACTATCGGATGCCGTAGTCGGCGTGGTCGGCAAATCCTTCGTCCTCACCGGCAGCTTACCTACCTTGAAACGCGACGAAGCAAGCGCGTTGATCAAAGCGGCGGGGGGGATCGTCGGAACTTCCGTATCCAAAAAAACGGATTATGTCGTGGTCGGCCAGGATGCGGGCAGCAAGCTCGACAAGGCCCAAAAACTCGGGATTAACCTTCTCGACGAAGCAGGATTGCTTGCTTTGTTGAGGAAATAATCTTGCGCGTCATCAGCATCGCACGAGCAGGCGTCACTTCACCTCTTGCCCCGAGGCTGAAGGCTCCGGATGCGCTGGGCGCGCGGCATCCAACACCGCCTTGATTTGCTCTTCTTTCTTTTCCCCTTGCAGAAAATCAACCAGCTCTTCCTCCGACGTCAGAAAGTACATGCCGGGCATGATCGCCGTGGGCTTCATCAACGTGTACTTGCGCGCCAAACTGCCTTGCGTGTCCCGGTACACGCGCATCACCCGGATATCCCTTCCCTTGGTGGCAGCTTGAAGCTCCTGCCAGGTAGAGTCGATCCCCTTTTTAATAATAGGACAGATCGTCTCCTGATCCAAAAACACGATTTGCGTGATTTGCGCGTTCGATTCGGATACCGCGGATTCCGTCGAGGATTTGGAGCATCCACTGCACGGCACCGCCCCTATCACGAGCAAACACATCCGATACAACCAACGAAAACGCATGAGTCCAACCTTCGGGTACGTCGATGAGGATACAACGCGAGACGCGCGGAGCAAGCCTGCTCATCCCTTCTCTAATGCCGCCAACAGTGCTTCGGCCCCCTCCAACATCGATTCCCGACTCGGAGGCGCCTGCTCCTTGATATCGACCCGTTCCAATCGATCCTCGGGAATATTTTTCAAAAATCGACTCGGCGCTCTTTTCGACCCTTTGCCATGAAACGTCCGCTGTTTCGCACGGCAAAGATAGAGTCTCGTGCGCGCTCGCGTCAGCGCCACATAAAATAACCGCCTCTCCTCTTCCACATCCTGAGGCGTCACATCCGTGGTTTTCCCATCGAGCGTTCTGGCATGGGGGATGAGCCCCTCTTCGACCCCAACCACAAAAACCGTATGAAATTCAAGGCCTTTGGCTCCGTGCATCGTCGTCAGGGTCACGACGTTGCCCGCGTCGTCGTCCGCATCCGTTTTCAATGTCAATAGCTGCAAATACTCAGACAGCGCTTTGGCACCAGTCTCCCCGGTTTTATCGAAACGCGCCAGCGTATTGAAAAAATGCTCCAGGTTGGCTCGCCGCCGCGAGGCTGCCTCCTGCGATCCCGAGCCGGACATGATATCGGCAACCATTCCCACGTCCGCCACCAACTTGCGCGCCACCTCCGCCGAAGCCAGCCCCCTGTCGATCCCACGGGCCACCGCGCCCAATGCCGTCACCAGCGCTTCGCATCCCGCCACCGCCGCCGTCGCAAGCCCCTCGATCGATGACGCCTTCGTCACCGCCGACCATAACGTCATGTCATGCACAAGCGCGTAGGCCGCAAGACGCTCCACACTCATTTGACCAATTCCCCGCGGCGGATAATTGATGATGCGCCGCAACGACAGCTCGTCATGCGGCTGCAACGCGGTCCTCAACAACGCCACCAAGTCTTTCACCTCTTTTCGTTCGTAATACTGCGTGCCCCCTACGACACGAAAAGGGATCTGGCGCTGGCGAAACGCTGTCTCGAAAGGCTCGCTCTGTAGGTTGGATCGATACAACACGGCCATCTCCCGCGCCGCCAGCCCATCGCGAATCAACCGATCCACCTCATCGCCCACGAAAGATGCCTCGATATCCGCATCCGCCGCCACCACCAGACGAACCTTGTCTCCCGCTTCCCGCGTGGCGATCAACCGCTTCTCATGGCGACGCGCCGTCGAGGCATGAATGACCGCGTTCGCCGCGGATAAGATGGCCTCCGTGGAACGATAGTTGTTCTGCAACTTGACCACTTTCGTTCCCTCGAAATGCTTTTCGAAGTCCAAGATGTTGCGAACATCCGCTCCGCGCCACGCGTAAATCGATTGGTCGTCATCGCCCACGACGCATACGTTGCGATGCTCTTGCCCGAGCAAACGCATCACCTCGAATTGTGCGTAATTGGTGTCTTGGTACTCATCGACCAGAATGAACCAATACTTGGATTGCCACCGCTCCAGGCAATCCGGACGAGTTCGGAACATCCGTCCCACCTCGCAGACCAGATCGTCGAAGTCGAACGCGTGGAACGTGCGCAGCGCTTCCACGTACCGCGGATAAACCCATGCCGTCACTTCATCGTAGGGATCCGCGAACCGGGGCTCGTACTCCTGCGGTGAAACAAATGCGTTTTTCGCCGCCGAAATGCGCGCGGCTATCGCATGCACGTCCCAGCGACGATCCCCTCTTCGAGCGCGAAGTATCTCTCGAATCGCACTCGCCTGATCCGCCTGGTCGAAAATCGCAAACCGGCCATCCCGAAAACCAAAACTGCGCGCCTCCGCACGCAATACGCGCAGCCCAAACGAATGAAATGTCGAAATACAACTGTCCTGCGCTCGTTTTCCCACCAGCTTCTGCACACGCTCCGCCATCTCCTCGGCGGCCTTGTTCGTAAACGTCAACGCAAGAATCGCCCGCGCCGGCGTGCCGTCTTCGATGAGCCGGGCAATGCGACGGGTAACCACCATGGTTTTTCCCGAGCCGGCTCCTGCAAGCACCAGCATCGGTCCCCGCGAATGCTCTACCGCCGACCGTTGAGAAGAATTGAGTTCCGTTGCCATCATCAGGACCCTCGCCCCTAGCGCACAACCGTGGGAGCAGCAAAGGCCGAGATGATTTCGAAACCAGCTATCCGCGTGAAAAGCTGCTGAGAACCAACAATTGGCCGTTGTCGATGCCTCGACATCATGCCGGTCGATACCATGCCGAAAGAATCAGTGCTCCCCTTGCGCTCCCTCCGGCGGTGGGCCCGGCTCTGGCGCCTCCGGCACTTGGGAAGGCGATGACCCAGGCTGATCTTGCGGCGCTTCCGGAGCAGGTCCCCCACGTTCTTCCGAAGGCTCCGACGGTTGCCCAATGGCCTGAATGGGACGAATCAGATTGCGAATCCTCTCGCCTGAACCCCCCAACGATATCATGGGTTGACGATTCGCTCGTTCCGCCATCACCCGCGCATTCGAAATCGATGACTTCTCCGACGCTTCCTCAGGGTCCGCCAGCGGTTCCGACTCCGCTGACGGTGGTGAAAGAGACCTTTCTCGCGAAATCCGCATCGGTGAACGACGTTCCATGGCTGGAGTGGATGAACGGCGTCGATCCATCGTTGGCGAGGGGGACGGTGCGGGCGCCTCTGTGGCTGCCGCTGTATCCGCTTCCTTTTTTGAATCTTCGGCTCCCGTGGCCGCCCCCGCGGTTTCAGGATCCACAAGGTCGTAGACCACGAGCCCGAACATGCCTAACAGCATGAAACCAAAGGATATTTTTATGGCCCAGGACTCCACCGCCGAGGAAGTGGTTTTCATGGAAGGTTCTGGTCGAAGAGACGCCATGACGACGTTCGCTCCCATCAAGCTCGAGACGATTCAAAGCTTACACCAATGGCAAAAAGCGCAAGCGCATTTCGTCGGGCGCTCGACGAACCAATCGATTTTTATCCGGAAACGATGTCCTTCTGCTCGATGCGCACCTGTACCCATTGCCCTTGCCGTCCCGTGGTGGTGCGCAGCCGAAGGCCATGGGACGTCAAGCTCGTTCCATCCGCAAGCTTCAAGGCACGAACCGTTTTGCCCTGTTGAGATCGGTGAAATCGAGCGCTGCACGCGTGGCCGAGTTCCGTCAGCAGCGATGTCCTCCGACGCTTATCCTCTTCCGATACCTGATCGGGGTAGCTGTAGGCGGCCGTTGCTTCTCGCGGTGAAAATGGAAAGACATGCAGCCGGGCAAACTGCACTCGTTCCACCAATTCGAGCGTTTGCAGAAAATATTCTTCCGTTTCCCCGGGAAAACCTACGATGAAATCCGCCGTGATCGCCGTATCCGGACGAACTCTTCTCGCTTGCCTCGCTATCTCTTCGACATCCTGCACGGTGTAGTTGCGACCCATGGCTTGCAGCACCGGGAACGACCCGCTTTGCACCGAAAGATGAAGGTGGTCACAGATACGCTCGTCGCGAAATACCTTGAAAAAACGAGGATCTAGATATTCCGGCCCCAACGATGACAACCGGATCCGTTCGATGGTCGTTTGCTCCAAGATGGCGGTGAGCAACGAGGCCAGCTCCGATTCCCACGGATGCGTCGATATGGAGCATCCCCAGGCGGCGAGATTGATGCCCGAAAGCACCACTTCACCGCCCCCCGAATCCGCGAACGCCCGCACCGTCTCCAGCACTTCTTCGCGTGGAACCGTCCGATGGGCCCCGCGTGCCAGACGAGTCGCGCAAAACGTACAACCATTGTCGCAGCCGTATTGAATCGGGACCAGCAGCCGCGTGGGAAGCGTGGTGATGGACGCGCGAGGTGCTGGTTTGGCCCCAAAAAGGCTCAATAACTCCGCCTCCGAGCCACAGATCTGCGCGCCGCCAACCGCCTGCTTCCAGGCCTCCCCATGCGCTCGCGGACCGCAGCCGAATACCGCCACCCGTTGACCGTCCCGCTGCGCCGACCGTACCGCACGCCGTGACTTGCGCTCCGATTCCGACGTCACCGTGCAGGTGTTGACCAAAACCATATCCGCCTGCTCGGCCCGCTGCACTTGCTCATGACCCGCTTCACGCAACGATGCCACGACCCGCGCCGTGTCCAGCAGGTTCATCTTACATCCAAAAGTCCGAACAAAAAACTTCACTCCGAGGCTTCCCTCCACGATATCCGTCTACTTCGAAGCAGCCTCCGACGGCTTTCCCCCCACGTTGGCACAACACCGAAACCCGAGATGATAGTTGGAGTGACTGCCCGTCGATAACACGCTCGTCGCATGCCAATCCGGCGCGCGCCAATGACAATCATCCTCGTGGGCTTCGTAGGTCCCAAAAATGAACCAACTCCCCTTCATTTCCGTCTCCCCATAGTGACCCAGACTCGCGAGCTGATCGGGCTTCATCGGAAGATTCATGTGCTCCGCCGCGTTGCCGTGCTGATCGAATACCCCCAGCGGGCTCACACACTTGGGAAAAGAGCCCGCAGGATACGTGTTCGAACCGCACTTGCGGTATCCCCCTCCTTGACAATCCTTGTTTTTCTTGCTGCCCGTCGCACATAAAGCGTGGTTCTTCTCCTTGCCATAGGCCCACACCAACGTGCGATTGTTGTTGTGAATCGACTTCATGTCGCGACGAGACCGGCCAAACGCATATTCGTCTTTCGGATCTCGCAAACTGCCCGCGCACGCCCCTTCCCATTCATGCGCATCGCATAACCGTTTGCCCAACGCCTTGCACAACAGCGCGGCCTCCCGCGTCGTCACATGAACCACCGGATATTCACACGGCATATTCGGAAATTCATATTGATCGATGCATACCCGCGCATCTTGCGGCTTCTCTCCCTCCGACGCTTTATACAACGGAACCATGTTGCGCATCCCGCAAATGGGATCGTCCAAATAACTCAATCCCGCCGCTTTCCTGATCTGAAAGCACTCTCCCCGTGTCATCGCCGGATGCGTCTCCGACGGATTGCCCTGCCCAAGAATCGACGATCCCTCCACGATCTGCCGCACCGCCGCCATCGTTTCCTCCGTATAGCCAAAGTAGGCCTTCATCCGACGAAACAACACTTCGCGCTGGTCCTTGAGCGTCTCGGGCATCTTGCCATCATCAGGCTCCACCAGAGGAGCCGCCATTGCGGTAGGCTCCGACGTGCTTCCCGCGGCCCACAAAAGGATTTTCCACGTCGTCGGGTTGCCCGTTATCGTCGGCTTCTCATCATTATCGCAGCCCCCAAACACACAACCGCTCATCCCCACGACCCAAAGGGCGGTTCGAAACACGATTCGTTGGAGGTCTCGCCACGGCATCGCCCGGTGCTATAGCCATTGGCACCTTTGCCGTCCAGAGCGGCGCTACCTGACGAACGCCTGTGCCGACTCTCTTTCCGCGTTGCTCCTGCCCCGAAACCGCCCCGATGGCTATCCTCGTCAACGAGGTTTTCAATGATGCGATTGAATAACGATAATCTATAAATAAAGGATTGTATGGTATGTCGATTGGCTTACGACAAGGATTATTCCAAATATGTGGGAGCCAAGCGGGAAAAGAAGGCTGTGCGGCGGCGGCGATGGCCCTGACTCCCTTTAGGTTTCCATGCTCCCGGACAGGGGGCGAAATCGTTGTAACTAATTGATAAACAACGATAAATTTAGTTGCCCCCAGGGGTTGTTTCCCGTTCGTTCGGTCTTTTGGCTTTTCGTCTCCGACGGCATCCGAAGCTAAAAGGCCCTGATTTCGACTCCTTTGGAGCCGTCAGGCGCGCATGGTGCGAGGCTGGACGCACTCTTTCTTTCTGCTATGGCCACTTGCCCAAAGGAGTGAGTCGCATGCGGAGCGAACGCATCGAGTTTCCGGGTAGCCAGGGGACGCTCCTGGCGGGTCGTCTCGAATGGGAGTCGTCGACCCCAAACGGTTGGGCACTGTTGGCCCATTGTTTCACCTGTTCCAAAGATATCAAAGCGGCGGTTACGATCGCGCACAGGCTGGTAGCTGCCGGGTTTGGTGTTCTTCGCTTTGATTTTACGGGTCTGGGAGGCAGTGAAGGCGATTTTTCCAATACCAACTTCTCGTCCAATATCGATGACCTCGTGCTTGCGGCCGACTGGTTGCGAGCCGAGCGTGGCACGCCTGCCTTGCTCATCGGCCATTCGCTCGGTGGTGCTGCCGTCATCGCCGCGGCCCACCGCATAGCAGACTCCAAAGCCGTGGCTACCGTCGGCGCCCCGTTCGATCCAGGCCATATCAAGCGTCACTTTGGCCCGCATCTCGAGCAAATCGAAAAAGCAGGCTCTGCCGTCGTGCAATTGGCTGGGCGCCCTTTTACGGTTCGACGCCAAATGCTCGAGGATCTAAAGGAGCATCATCAGCAACAGCGTTTGCGAACGCTGAACAAACCCATTCTCGTGCTTCACGCTCCGCGCGATGAGGTCGTGAGTATCGAACACGCGGGACGGATCTTTCAAGCCGCCATGCACCCCAAGTCATTCGTCTCCCTACACGACGCCTGCCATCTGCTTCGACAGCCGCGCGATGCCCGTTATGCCGCGGACGTCATCGCAAGCTGGGTCAGCCGTTACCTCGATTCCTCCCGTTCCTAGTTTTAGTTCCTAATTCTAATTAGAATCAGAATTCCAATCCCCCCTCCGCATCCCAGAAATCCTGCATATCGATAGGGTAGCCCATCGTGAGCCAAATCCGCTGGCCGGGCAGTACTACGTCGTAGACAACAACGACACCCCTGCAGCAAAAAATAGCCCAAATCTCTTTTAAATCAATAGATTACATTCGAATTGCCCACCCCGGTTCCGACAAATCCTCAAGGATTCGGCGCCCCAGGGGTGAGCGTGGACGTGGTCATCCAATCCGCGGAAGCATTATCGGTATCTTGGCCGTTGGGCTGCCGAATCAGGCTCAACACATCTTTATTCGAGTCTTTTACGGTTGTCGCCGTACCTTCCACCAGATCCCAGGTCCCGGGGATACCGTTGAATACGGCTCCCAGCACTGGTCCCCCATAGCAAAACGCGTCAATGAGGGTTTGCGTGGAAGTATCGAATAGTGCCACCCCATCCGACGGTCCGTTTTGAACACTAATCGTGATTTTTTCGGTCATGACGCCCGCCGGCACGGTGACTGGATCCATTTTGGCGACCCAATACCCATGGGCTGTCAACGTGCCGGACATCGGAATGCGAGCATATTCTTTGGGGGGCGTGACACCACCGTTGACGAAAATAAGGACTTTGCCGGTGAGATCCACGGCGGTGGCGGAACGATTGAAGATCTCGATGAATTCCGCGGTGTCATCGCCCGGCTGGTCGTAGTCGATTTCGTTGATGACGAGATCAGGGCTTCCCCCGCTCGCACCCGCGCTTCCCCCCGTACCGCCCGTGGCTCCGGTACCTCCCGTAGCTCCCGTACCGCCCGTGGCTCCGGTACCTCCCGTGCCCCCGGTTTCACCCCCGCCCGTACCGCCCGTGGCTCCGGTACCTCCCGTAGCTCCCGTACCGCCGGTTTCACCCCCGCCCGTACCTCCCGTTTCACCCCCGCCTGTACCGCCCGTTTGTCCGCCCCCCGTTCCCCCTGTCGCGCCCGTGCCTCCTGTCTGCGTTCCTCCCCCCGTGCCGC
>ERZ795030.1235-NODE-1235-length-35717-cov-7.259632_pt1 | contig 35717 bp, 38 predicted proteins | sample MGYA00375122_ERZ795030 | MGnify/ENA primary metagenome ERZ795030 (study PRJEB30165, sample SAMN05720146) | activated sludge metagenome | isolation source: anaerobic digester from wastewater treatment plant | place: Japan | collected 2015-04-20 ... | reverse complement strand
AGCTCTTCTTTTTTTAAGTCCAATCGATTGATATAGGCTTCGATAGCTTGCAAGTCATAAATAGCGGAGGTTTTGGAGCGGGCTTTATTTTGCTCATGCTTTTCCTTTGCAAGAGCTTCTATGTGGTTTTGTATAGTTTGTGCATGGGAGATAGCACGACCTAGTTCGATTTTTGCTTCCTTTTCCGCAAAATCTCGAAGAGAAAGTATTTTTTCTAATCGAAAGTTAAATTTTTTCAAAGTGTTTCTAGTTCTTCTTTTGGAATAGCTATTTCAGCTATTTCCCCAAGACGTTTTATCGTCTCTTGTATAGTAGATGGTTCATTTTCTTCTTGCATGAGAAATGCTTCTATGTCTGCGTGTTTTTCTATAGCTCGGTCGATGTCAGGGTTTGTCCCTTTTTGATAGGCTCCAACAGAAATTAAATCTTCTGATTCCGCATAGATAGCAAGCAATCGACGAAGTACCCCACAAGCTTCCTTTGTCTTGGGCCCTGAAACACGATTTGCCAAACGACTAATACTTGCCAAGACATCAATTGCAGGATAGTGGTAGGCTTGGGCAAGGCGTCTACTTAAAACAATATGTCCGTCGAGGGTACCGCGAACCTTGTCTGTAATAGGCTCGTCCATGTCATCTCCGTCGACGAGTACAGTATAAAAGGCGGTAATAGTTCCCTTTTCGCTCGTTCCGCTTCGTTCAAGGAGCTTCGGTAAGAGTTCAAAAACACTCGGCGGATAACCACGCTGAGCTGGCGGTTCTCCTGCAGAAAGCCCTATTTCTCTTTGTGCATGCGCAAATCGCGTAACTGAATCGAACATGAGCATCACATCTTTACCTTGGTCACGGAAGTATTCGGCAACAGCTGTTGCAACATAGGCTCCTCGAAGACGGGCTATGGGGGATTGGTCTGAGGTAGCAGAAATAACAACTGAGCGTTTTAATCCTTCCTCCCCTAAATCTCTGTGTATAAAGTCTAAAACTTCACGTCCTCGCTCTCCGATCAGCGCAATAACATTGATATCTGCGTTTGAATTTCGCGCAATCATACTGAGTAGGGTTGATTTCCCCACACCGGAGCCAGCAAAAATACCGAGTCGTTGCCCCTTCCCAACCGCTAAAAGAGAATCTATAGCGCGTACTCCTGTTACAATTCGTTCAGTGATGGGCTTTCTAGATAAGGCAGGAGGAGCAGAGGCAAGAGCAGGATAAAAGCTTGTTGTATAAATTTCACCTTTATTGTCGCAAGCTTTACCACGCGCATCGATTACACGTCCCAAAAGCGCCTCTCCAACGCCAACTTGTAAAACAGAACCGCTTGCTATTACCTTGCAACCTATTTCGATTCCTTTTGTTTCTTCATAGGCCATAAGTTGCACAGTCGTATGATGCAAACCTACTACTTCAGCTAGAATAGATCGACTTGTCTTTTCTCCGGGAACAGATACGAGAATATTGCAAATTTCTCCCATCACGGATTGTGGTCCATGGCTTTCAATGAGCATTCCTTTTACAGAAATAACAGAGCCCGTATATAAAATAGTATCTGTCGTATCTGCGGTACGTATATATTTATCTATAAGCGTTTTCATAGATTATAGCTCCGGATTGATTGAGCTTGACTTTGTAATTGTTTTAATGGGTGAAATTTCAAGGATTTTTTGTTCAAGTTCATTGAGCTGACTGGAGATTCTTGCATCGATGGCACCAAAATCTGTTTCAACTACACAACCGCCTTTTTCAATGGTCGTATCTTCCACGACGGTAATATTTTTAATATTTTCAACAGCCTTCATAAACTCTTTTGTATGATCGCTTGTTAATTGCAAATCTTCTAAGCTAACACGAAGTGTAACATCACCTCGACCTTTTACCTTTCGAAGCGCTTGTACAATATTGCTCATCACAACGTTTTTTTGACTTTCAGAAATAATTTTAACAACCTTTCTCGTCATTAGAATGACAAGTTCTACTATTTGTTGTTCAGTTTCATCAAGTATTTCTTGGCGCTTACTCATAATACGCTCAATTATAAGATGGAGTCTTCCTATGAGACGATCAACTTCATTTTGACCAGATCTATAGCCCTCTTCACTTCCCTTATCAAAGCCTTCTTTGTGGGCATCTTTGACAAGGCTATCCCTATTTTTTTCAGCTTCTTCTTGTATTTTAAGAGCTTTTTGCTCTGCTTCTTGAATTATTTTTTGTGCTTCCAGTTCAGCTTCCGCCTTAATGATATTTGCTTCATCGGTTTTTCGCTTTACTTCTTGAAAAGCAGCATTTTCTGCATTTTTTATAATTTTTTCTGCTTCTTCATCGGTTTTTGCAAGGAGGGCTTCTTTTTCAGCTTCCCATTCTTTTTTAAATGCTTCCGCTTCACGTCGTAAGTCATCAGCAGTAGGTCCTAAATATTCGGGGATATCAGAAATTTCCTCTTCTTCTTCCTCTGGTGCATAGTTGTGAGAAAGTTTAAGAATTACCTTGGAATCGGTATTTGTAATTTCCGTTGGTCTAAAAACTGCCTTTGCCATTCTCCTACCTCAATTCACAGATTTATGAAATCAAAAATGCGCTCTTTTTGAATATTTTACTATACAACAATCTCGTCTTCTCCAGAACGTGCAATAACAATTTCACCAGAATCTTCAAGACGGCGAATTGTAGAAACAATTTTTTGCTGCGCTTCTTCAACATCTTTAAGTCGAACAGGTCCCATAAACTCCATATCTTCTTTAAGCATCGCAGCAGCACGTTTTGACATGTTCCTAAATATTTTGTCTTGTACCTCTGTATCAACCGCCTTGAGCGCCTTAGCAAGCTCTTGGGTGTCGACTTCTCGCATAACCTTTTGTATAGCACGGTCGTCGAGCATAACAATATCTTCGAAAACGAACATTCGCTTTTTGATTTCTTCTGCCAAGTCTGGATCATCTTCTTCAAGCGATTCAATAATAGATTTTTCTGAAGAACGATCTACAAGGTTTAGAATTTCAACAATACTTTCAACACCACCAGCTGCAGTATAGTCTTCACTAGAAAGCGTCGAAAGTTTTTTTTCGAGCACTCGCTCAACTTCACGCAATACATCGGGAGAAGTTCTATCCATTGTAGCAATTCGCCGTGCAACATCGCTTTGTATTTCATCGGGAAGATTTTGTAAAATAACGGAAGCCTTATTTGGCTCAAGATAGGCTAAAATAAGCGCAATCGTTTGCGGGTGTTCTTGCTGAATAAAGTTTAATAAGTGAGCGGGGTCAGTTCGCCGAATAAAGTCAAAGGGGCGCACTTGCAAAGAACTGGTAAGGCGATTGATAATATCGATTGCCTTTTGGCTTCCAAGAGATTTTTCAAGTAGTTCGCGAGCATAGTCAATACCACCAGAAGTAATAAAGTTCTGTGCGGCCATAAGCTCTTGAAATTCTTCTAAGATTGCTTGTTTTATTTCTGAGTCAACGGTGTCAAGTCGCACAATTTCAAAGGTGAGCGTTTCTATTTCATCTTCTCGCAAATGCTTAAATATTTCAGAAGAAAGCTCAGATCCTAAGGAAACTAAAAAAATTGCTGCTTTTTGTCTACCTGTAAGAGATTTATAATCTTTTGGCTTCTTACTACCAGTTGAGGCTGTAGCGCCAGCGGGTGCGCTTGGTTTCGATTTCGCTTGTGCTGCCATACTATTCCTCCATCAACCAAGTTCTTATGAGCATAGCAACGTCTTCTGGATGGTCTTTTGCAAGTGCAATTGCATTTTCTTGCAGTTCCGCACGTCTACGCTCTTCAACAGACATAGTAACTTCCATGCCAGCTCGTTCTGCTTCCAAAAAGGTTTCTTGACGCATTTTTGCGTGCTGCCTGAGAAGCTCTTCTTCTTTTAATCGTCGGCGTTTTTCAAGCTCGCGAGATATCGTTCTAAAAATAATAAAGGCGAGCAGGACAAGAACAATACCGCTCAAGATATAAAAGACCGTTTTCTTTGTTTGTTGCGCGCGTAAAAGCGCCGCATCTTCGGCGGCAAATTGTGCTGTTCGGTCAAACTGAATGTTTTGCACAGAAACAGAGTCGCCTCTTCCCCGTTGATAGCCTATAGCATCTTCAACAAGCCGTGTCGTATTTGCAAGCTCTTCTGCGGTAAGCGGTATATACTCCCTTTTTATAGAGCGATCAGGTAAAAGCTCTGGCTCACCCTTGTCACTATAGACAATTCTATTTCGACCATCGATATTTACCGAAACAGAAATACGATCAATCGAAGGGCTTATCTCTTCTTGGATTTGCTTTGTATTTATAACTTCATTTCGTTTTACCCCTGTTTCTTCAGAAACGCCATAGAGATTTGACATATCAGAATAAACAGGAGCGGTTTGCCCCTCAGCACCAGCTGGACCTTCAGGATTATAGCCAGTACCAGTCCAACGCTTTGTAACCGTTTCAGATGAAAGGGTAATAGATTCTACGAGCTCAGAGTCATCATAGGGAGTGTCGGGATTATCAGGGCGAATAGTAATAGGAGAATACTCAGTTGCGTCAACAAAACGTTTTGACATATTCATATCAATTTTGATATTTAAGTCGCGCACGCGATCGGGGGTAAATATCTGTTGCAGGGCTGAAAGCACCTTTGCTCTGTACTGCGTTTCTAGGGTAGAAATAAGTTTTTGTTCACGCGCTATAATATCAACACGATCAATTTCTGCCATACCAGCAAAGTCGTTTAAGACATTACCATTCGAATCTGTAATAGTAATATTTTCTTCTTTAAGACCTTCAACTGCAAATAGCAAGAGCTTTTGTATACCCTGCAATTTCTTTTTGTTTGTTAAAATATCGCTTCCGGGTCTATGATATAAAATAACACTTGCGGTTGTCGGATTTTGATCAGCTGCAAAAAGAGTTCTCTCAGGACGGGTTATAACAACATTTGCCCTATCGACTTCTTCAAGAGATTCAATGTGCTGTGTTACTTGGTTTGTAATAGACCTCAGCAAGTTTACATTTCGCTCAAAATCAGTCGTTGTCCAGCGCTCGGTATCGAAGAGATTCCAAGGACTGACATTTGTAGGAGTTAAATCTTCTCGCACCAAAAGCGTCCGTGCCTTTCGTGCTGTTTTCTCATCCGCAACTGAAATAATACCTGCTGCATTTACCGTCGCCTGAATATTTTCTTCAGAAAGACGTATAAGGATCCTATCGCGAGAATCCTCGTCAGTAATGGGAATATTATACAATGGCACAGTGCTTGGCGATGAGGATAAGACAGATATAAAAACGATTGCACCAATGACAAAGATAATTATGCCAGTAATTACCACTTTTTGTACTGTGCTACCCTTCGACCAAACTGTTTTAATTTGTGAAAAAAGCTTTTTAAGCCATTCGTTCATCATGCCCTCCCGTGAACGAATAAATAATATATTGTTCAATTATAGCATAAGAACTCAAAACTTAAAAGCGTTTTTTCTTTTTTTTGCTATAAATCAAGGGGTATTTGCTATTTAGAAGCTAAAATCTTCTTTTTATAAGCAACTTTCTTTTATCGAGTGGTCGTAATTTCGGACCATCCCTTTATCATCCTATCTATAACCGCTTGTGCTAAGGATAGGGACAAATTTGCTTCTGCCATTGCTATGGTTACATCATGTGCGTCGACTGAATCAGGGTCGATAATTACCTGCTCAAATAGGGCTGAGCTTTTATTCTGTGAATCGTTTACATAGGAAATAGCATCCAAAAGATAGTTGTCAAAAGACTTTCCCTCTTCAGTATTTGTTATGCCCAAACCATCTTTTATTTTTTCTAAAGCCTTGCTTAATTGAGTACTTGAAACAGCATTTGAGGCTGTTGTACTTGCATTATAACGCAATAAATCCAATGAACTAATCATGAAGTCCTCCCAAACCAATCATAGCATATTTATTTTCCAATCTGCAAGGCGGATTGAAACATTTCTTTTGAACCTTGTATAACCGTAGCATTCGCTTCATAGGCACGAGATGCAGAAATAAGGTTCACCATTTCATTTACGATATTTACATTTGGATACTCGACATAGCCAGTATTTGGACCAGTTTGAATAGCATCAGGATGTGTGGGGTCGTAGACAAGGCGACCTTGGCTATTGTCTTTTTCTACCCGAAGCGCGCGAACACCCTTCCCTACTCCTGAGTCCTTATCTGCAGGAACAAAGGGATTTCGATACTGTAAATCATCTTGAATTGCTTCTAGAATAAGCGTCGATTTTTTAAACTTTCCGCCGTCCGCTGTTCTCGTTGTAGAGGCATTTGCAATATTGTCTGAAATAATATCCCTTCGTAAACTTTCAACTGACATTCCTGTCGCTGCTATATTGATACTGGTAAAAAGTCCCATTTCTTATCCTTTATTTAAGCACAATGTGCATTTGTGAAAATTGAAATGATTGCATTTGAGTAAGTAATTGATAGTTCAACTGCGTTTTCAAAATATCCATGGCTTCAGCTTCGGCATCAACGTTGTTGCCATTCGCATCGCTTGTTGTGGCATAATCGAGTACGCGACGAGGTTCAACAGTTCTATAATCGGTATAGGTTTTTGATTGGATATGGCGATCATCGCTTGTTTTTAACACAAAGCTGTCTTTTGCATTTTTTTCTGAGTCGATAGCCTCTTTTAAGGCTGCTTCAAAATTTACTGTCGTTCGTTTGAAGTTTGGCACTCCGGCATTTGCGAGGTTGTTTGCACTCACCGAATATCGTAGCGTGCTCACATCCATCGCTCTATGTAATAAATCAACTGACCGTGTAAAACTGTTCATTTAATCCCCCATTTGAATGAAATGTTACAGTTTAAACATCGGCCATTTGAAGGAATACTTTATAAAATATATTTTGAGAGGTCTTGATCTTTTACAATGCTTTCCAGTCGCTCTTCTACATAGCGACTTGTAATTTCAATTGTTTCGCCGCTTCTTTCGTCTGCTTCAAAAGAAAGCTCTTCAAGTACTGTTTCCATGATGGTATGTAAGCGTCGCGCTCCAATATTTTCAACCTTTGCATTTACTTCCTGTGCAATTGCACTCATTGTATCGATTGCTTCAGCCTTAAAATCGATGGTTACGGATTCAGTTTTTAAAAGCTCGCTATATTGCTTTGTTAAGGCGTTTTTGGGTTCAGTTAAAATCTTTTTAAAGTCGTCGGCAGTAAGAGAGTCAAGCTCGACACGAAGCGGAAAGCGACCTTGCAATTCTGGAATTAAATCGCTCGGTTTTGCAAGATTGAAGGCTCCTGCTGCAATAAATAAAATATGAGTTGTATCTACAACGCCGTGTTTTGTGTTAACGGTCGAACCCTCTACGATAGGTAAAATATCGCGCTGAACTCCCTCACGGGAAACATCTTGGGACCCACGAGAATTACTTACCGCAATCTTATCTATTTCATCGATAAATATAATACCCATTTCCTCAACTCGTTTTCGAGCCTCTTCACTTACTTTTTCTGTATCTACCAGTTTGTCAAGCTCTTCTTCAAGAAGGATTCTGCGAGCATCTTTTATACTGAGCATCTTTTTTTTGCTGCGACCACCGCTGAGCATAGAAGTAATATTTTGCATTGTTTCTTCAAAGTCTTCTATATTTCCACCGGCAAAAATTTCCATTGTCGGCATACGGTTTTGTTTTGTAATTGTAATTTCAACTTCTTTATCTTCGAGCTTTCCTTCACGGAGCCACTGGCGAAAACGTTCTCTCGTAGATGCATCTTCAGATTCAGTTTTTTGCGCGCTTTGCACTGTCTCTGCACTTTCTAAACTAAATGCAGGGTTCAAAGGAAGAAAAGAAGGATTGCTTTGCTCTTTTTTCTTTGAAGGGCTTGGTGGCAAAAGTAAGTCCAAAAGAGCTTCTTCAACGCGCTGCTCTGCTGCTTCTTTTAAGCCTTCTTGCATTTCGGCCTTTACCATATTGAATCCAACAGCCATTAAATCGCGTATCATCGACTCGACGTCGCGACCGACATAGCCCACCTCGGTATACTTTGTCGCTTCAACTTTTAAAAAAGGTGCTGCGGTAAGCTTTGCAAGTCGCCGTGCTATTTCAGTTTTACCAACTCCTGTAGGCCCAATCATCAAAATATTTTTAGGGGCAACTTCTTCACGAATATCTTCAGGAAGTTTTAATCTGCGCATTCTATTTCGCAATGCTATGGCTACAGCTTTTTTTGCCTTTTGTTGCCCTATAATATAGGTATCCAGCGCACTCACTATTTGTTTTGGTGTAAGTTCTGTTTTATCGCTCATTTTCTTTCCTTTATTCTAACTCTTCTATTATAAGATTTTGGTTTGTATAAATACAAATATCACCAGCAATTTTTAAGCTTTTTTCTGCAATTTCTTTTGCGCTTAAATTTGATGACTCAATATAAGCCAAGGCTGCCGCATAGGCATAATTTCCACCTGAACCAATAGCCAAAACATCGTTTTCAGGCTCGATAACATCCCCAGTCCCCGATATTAACAAGATTTTGTCCTTGTTTGCAACAAGTAGGAGCGCTTCTAGTTGACGAAGTGCCTTGTCTGTGCGCCAAATTTTTGCAAGTTCGACTGCAGCACGTGTAATATCTCCAGAATATTCTTTTAGCTTCATTTCAAATTTATCGAATAAATTAAAGGCATCTGCTGTTGCCCCGGCAAAACCAGTGAGCACAGTATTGTCATACATGCGACGCACTTTTTTTGCGTTTCCTTTCATAACAGTATTGCCCATAGTAACTTGTCCGTCGCCAGCCATAGCCATTTTTCCATCTTTTTTCACCGCAATAATCGTTGTACTGCGAATTTTCTCATACTCAAAGCTCATTTTTACCTCCATGCGGATGAGATGCGTTGTATGTTTGTATCAATTGTTCCTTTGTTATATGTGTGTATTTTTGTGTAGTCGATATATTTTCATGCCCCAAAAGCTCTTGTACGACGCGAATATTTGCCCCGTTTTTTAGCATTGTTGTTGCAAAGGTATGACGAAAGGCATGGGGAGAAACGGGTTTGTTTGTTCCTTCCACCGAAGAATAGCGGTTTACCACATAAAAAATGCCACGTGCTGTTAGACGTCCCCCTCTTTGATTGATAAAAAGTGCTTCGCCCTTTACCTCATTTTTTTGTATTATTTCTGCTCTTTGCACGAGATAGACTTTGAGGGCATCCACTGCATCTTGAGAGAAAAACACCTTTCGATCCTTGCTGCCCTTTCCGGTAACAATCGCCGATGAAAGATTTGCGGCTAAGTCTCGAAGATTCAAGTTTGACAATTCGCTCACGCGAGCACCCGAGGAGTAGAGGCATTCAAAAATCGCCCTGTCTCGTTCTGTCCACAAAAGTTCTTTTTTTTCTGGCTGTTTTCGAAGTGCATCGACTTCAGAATCACTCATGTACCGAGGTAGTTTCTTGGGAATTTTCACCGTTTTTAAGTCAAGCGCAATATTGTTTGATAGTATATTCATTCTATAAAGATACAAAAAAAAGCTTCGTATCGTACAGATAAATCGGTTAATTGTTGTAGCAGTTTTTTTTTGCTTAGATAAAAGGCCTACACAGGAACGCATATCGATTAAACTTATCTCAAAAAGTATTTTTTTTTCTTTTTCTGGAAAAGAAGAAAGAAAAAAAGAAAGGTCATTTCGATAGGCTTTGAGGCTATGTGGTGAGAGATTTTTTATGCCATCTGCATACTGCAAAAATGCTTCGATTGCTTCGCCTAAAAACACCACTACTCCTCAGCTTCTCCTGTCAGAGCCCTTTGAGATTCTGCAAGCTCTTGAGCAATTTCCTCGCTTTTTTTTTCTTCTGCTTCACTTGTGCTATGCAAGTAATCGCATTCTGGATTGATACAAGACTTATAAGAGCCATTTTTTTTGTCGTATTTTTCAACTAAAAAATACCCACATTCTGGACAAGAGGCATTGATGGGTTTGTAGTGCGATATAAAATCGCATTCAGGATAGTTTGTACAGCCGTAAAACTCCTTTCCTCGTCCCTTTGTTTTTCGCGCAACTATTTCGCCGCCACAATCAGGTTTTGGGCAGGGTGCCAAGGGTAGCGATCGTGTATTTCGGCATTCGGGGAAACCAGAGCAAGCAATAAAAAAACCAAAGCGTCCAAGTTTTTTTAACATGGGTTTTCCACATAGTTCGCAGATTTTATCGGTTGGTTCGTCCATTATCCCCTTCATGCTTTCAAGGTTCGACATAACTTCATCGACGCGGTCTTTGAATGGATGAAAGAAGTCAGCTATCATCGTAACCCAGTCTTGGGTATCTTCTTCGACATTATCGAGTTTTTCTTCCATTTCACGTGTAAAGTTTTCGTCAACCACGTTTGGAAATGAATCGCTGAGAATATTTGAGATAATACGACCGAGTTGTGTTGGAACGAGTTGTTTATTGCTCCTTGTAACATAATAGCGATCGAGCAAAACCGAGATAATGGGAGCGTAGGTTGAGGGTCTCCCAATGCCCTTTTCTTCAAGCGCCTTGACAATGGAGGCATCGGTATAGCGAGGAGGTCCCTGCGTGAAATGCTGAGCAGGATGAAAGGCTTCTACCTCAAGCTCTTCGTTGAGCTTTACAGAGGGTATTTTTCCCGACTGTTCTTCCTTTGTGGAAAGGAGTTTTATCACTTGGTAAAAGCCTTTTTCAACGAGTTTTGACTTCGATGCACGAAACTTTGCATCGCCTGCGCTTATTTCCACCGTTGTTGTGCGACTTTTTGCATTTGTCATTTGACTTGAAACAAAGCGTTCCCAGATAATCGTATACAAGCGCAATTGATCACGATTCAAATATTCTTTTACATAGTCTGGCGTATACGATACATAGGTAGGACGAATCCCCTCGTGGGCATCCTGTGCCTTTGTGCCAACAGCGTATTCGATAGCTGCTTCAGGCAATTCTTGAGGATAGAGTTCTCCTATAAAGGTGCGTACTTCTTCAAGTGCTGAGGCAGAAATTCTCGTAGAATCTGTTCTCATATAGGTAATTAAACCAATGCGATCTTGTCCAAAATTTACACCCTCATATAATTGCTGAGCTATTTGCATTGTTTTTCGAGAAGTAAAACCCAAACGGTTTGCCGCAGTTTGTTGTAAGGTAGAGGTCGTAAAAGGTGCCTTTGGGCGTATAGTTTTTTCGCTTTCTTTTATATCACTCACAAAGGATTGAGCGCTTTCTATTTCCGCAATAAGATCATTGACATCTTGTCCAGATTTAAGAACAGGTTTTTCGCCCTTGTATTGGAAAAGCTGTGCAGGAAAAACTGTTTTACCCTTGGAAAACTCCGCTTCTAAACTCCAGTATTCTTCTGGAATAAAGGCTTCAACTTCTTTTTCTCGCTCACAAATAAGTTTCAGGGCAACAGATTGTACCCGACCTGCGGAAAGTCCATTTTTTACCTTTTTCCATAAAAGTGGGGACAGATTATAACCAACAAGGCGGTCTAAAACACGTCGCGCCTTTTGAGCGTTAACCTTATATTCATTTATTTCAGCTGGATTTTCGACTGAATCTTTAATCGCTTGTGGTGTAATTTCATTAAAAACAATGCGTTTTATAGAAGCTTCTGTTTTTTCAGACAAAGAATTTTTCAAATGCCATGCGATTGCTTCACCTTCACGGTCATTATCACTTGCCAGTAAGACAGTTTCAGATTTTTTTGCTTCTTTTTGCAAGTTTTTCAAAATTTTTGCACGGCCTCTCACTGTGATATATTCTGGCTGAAACTTATCTTCGACATTTATAGCAAGTCGAGACTTTGGTAAGTCAATGAGGTGCCCCATAGAAGCTTCAACCTTAAAACCAGGTCCGAGATATTTTTCTATTGTTTTTGCCTTCGCTGGAGATTCCACGATAACCAAAGTTTGCTTTTGCTTTGTTTTCTTTGTTGTTGTTTTTTTTGTTGCTACTTTCTTTGTTGTTGTTTTCTTTTCAGCCATAAAAAATCCTTCAGTTTCAAAATATATCTAATTAGTTTAAATCTAGCTTGTATTGAGAAAAAAGTAAACTAGTATTTTTTATACTTCCTTCACTTAAATGTTGTATAATATCTTTTGCGCTAGAAATAAGCAATGCTCCGTCATCAATATAGTTTTGTACCGCCCATTTTTTCTGTAATTTTTGCTTATCGCTCGCAGAAAGGGCAAGTTTTTGAAAAGAGTACTGCAGGGCAAGCTCATGGAAAAAAAGTTCGCGATTTTCTTCGATAGCACAAGAAGCGGTTATAAGAGAGCCTGAACCGCGCGGTGCTTCTACAACAAGCACGCCCTCCGAAAGCCCTGCAATGATACGATTTCTTTTGGGAAAATGCCAAGTAAGCGCAGGTGTCAAAGGAGGATGCTCGCTAAGCAAAAGCGAACCTTTTTCAAGCATCTGTAAAGCTAAGCGTTTGTGATCACTCGGATAAATGCTATCTAAGCCCGAAGCGAGAACAGCGATAGTTTTTCCATCTTTTGCCTCGAGCGCTCCCTTGTGCGCATAACCATCAATTCCCCGAGCAAGTCCCGAAACAATCGTTAGCGCATTTTCGGCAAGGCTTTTTGCTATATCAAAGGAAGCCTTCATTCCTCGCCCTGTAGGACGACGAGTACCCACAATGCCCAGACAAAGCGAATGCAAAAGGCTTGCTTCCCCGCGATAAAATAAGGCAAAGGGCGGGTCGTGAATTTCTTTTAATAAGGGCGGATAGGCTTCTTCATCATAAAAAACAAGCCCAATAGAATAAGCCCTCATAAGAGCAATTGTTTTTTCTAGGCGTTTTTCTATTGACTGAAAGTTAAGCTTATCGATTTTAAAATCTCTTTTTATAAGAGATGCAATTTCAATCGGTCGCATCTTTAGAAAGGTTTGTATATCTTTCGCCTGCTCTAAGATAAGATATTTTTCAGAAAGAGAAAAAAAATCGTAATGAGAAAGCAATAAAGCAAGGGCTCTCATCGTTTTTAATCTCCATACAAGGCATCGAGCACGATTTTTTTATTTTCCTCAGCCTGGCGTGTCCTTTGCTCGCTAGCAGAAAGAGAAATTATTTTATCATATACATCAAGCGCCTTTTCAAACTCATAGCTCATATAATAAGCTCGAGCTAAAAGGAACATTGCATCATAGTGTTTTGTTTCTATACTTAGTACTTTTTGCAAGAGCGGTATGGCTTTTTCTGCTTCATTTAAATCAAATAAATATAAGACAGATAAGCCATACAAAGAGCGCACATAGGTAGGCTCCAACTCAATCGCACGTTTATACGCTGACTCAGAAAGTTTTAGATAATACTCTGCTTTGACTCTGCTACCATTTGCTTCAAAGTCTAAGCTTGCCTTTGCCATAAAACCAGCAGAGACCCCTATAAAATAATACAGGTTTTGATTTGTAGGATAATACAAAACAGCTTTTTCAAGCGCTTTCAATGCCTCATTGTACATTTGTTTATCGAGATAGCGAGTCGCAATCATCTTATACCAAATACCGATTTGACTATTTGCCTCGCTTATATCGAGGACCCGCTTTTCAAATTTTGCAACAGCTGCTTCCAATTCTTCAATAGTATTTGGACTGGAAACTTTTTCTTCCATAAATTGTAATCGTTTTACCGATTTAACTGAAGGTCCACAAGCAAGCAAGATGGATAAAAAAGCCATCAGCAAAATAAGCCTAGCTATTTTAAAAAAAATCTTTTGTTTTTTCATTTTTCTCCCTTCATCACACAAAATAAGTCTAGTATCTTAAAAGTATAGGCATATCCCTTCAATAAGTCTAATATAAAAAAACTTATTTGTCGCTCTTTTTTTTAAAATATCTTTCATGATACTTTTGCAATTCCGAAGCATCAATATGTGTGTAGATTTGTGTCGTTGCAAGGTCCTGATGTCCTAAAAGTTCTTGCACTGTGCGTAAATCAGCACCACCCTGCAATAAATGAGTAGCAAAAGAATGCCGCAGGGTATGTACCTTTGCTTCAAGCCCTGTTTTTGCCTTTAAATCCTGAAATTTTTTCCAAATTCCCTTTCGACTGAGCTGTCCCCCTGCATAGTTTATAAACACATAGGGGCTTTGTTTTTGCTTAAGTATTTTAGGACGTTCTTCATGAATCCACTTTTGAAACCAATACAGAGCTTCATCCCCAAAAGGTAGGATACGCTCCTTATCGCCCTTGCCTTGGACCCAGAGTATTTGCTCCTTTAATTGCAGATTTTGCATAAGTAAGGACGAGGCTTCGCTTATCCGCAAACCAGATGAATATATTATTTCAAATAAACAGCGATCTCGCACGCCAAGAGGTTTTGTTGTATCGATTGCATCTAAAATGGCCTCAACTTGTTCAAGTTCTAAAACACGAGGCAAAGAGCGATGCAGTTTTGGTTTTTCAAGTAAAAGCGCATAATTTTCTTTCCAGATATTTTTACGGACCAAAAAAGCACCAAATGCCCTAAGGGCGGCTATATCTTTTGCAATAGTCGCCCCATCTATTCCTGCTTTTTTCCTTTCAATGCCATAGGCTATAAGATTTTCTAAGCCCACCTTCTCCAAGGCAATTTCTTTTGTATCGCACCAGTCAAGGAAGGCTTGCGCAGAAAAGCCATAGGTTTCTACACTTAAACGAGAACGCCGATCAACGGAAAGTAGTTCATCTTCAAAGGCATGTACCAAAAAAAATCCTTTAGGGTTTTAAGTTTATACCCGATTTGTTTCGGTAAAAAGCAGGTGTTTCTAAATCATTTTGATTTCTCGAAGATAGATATTGTGCCTGATTTTTTTCCTTCTTTTCTTCACCTTGTATTTCCGACCACATATCAGAAGAGATATAAGAATCTTTATCAATGTCTTTTTTAGTCTGCTGCTTACTAAACATACTGGAGTCAAGTTGTTTTTTCATCGATCGATCTTTTGCAAAACCAGTGGCAATCACCGTTACCTTTATGCTATCTTCCATATTTGCATCGAAGGTTTGTCCATAAATAAGATGGACATTTGGATCAGCACTTGAACGGATAATATTAACAATTTCTTCTACTTCATCATAGGCTAAGCTTTCATCTGAAGAAATATTGAGTAAAATATTTTCTGCTCCATCGATATACGAATCTTGCAGTAAAGGATTGTTTATAGATTGCGTTGCTGCATCAACTGCCCTATTTTCACCGCGAGAAACACCAACGCCAAAAATAGCGTCTCCCTTACCCTTCATCGTTGTTTCAACATCAGCAAAATCAATATTTATGTTTGTCTCCCCATGTTGCGTAATAAGGTCAGAAATCCCTTGCACACCCTGGCGTAAGATATCATCTGCTATCATAAACATTTTTGCCATGGTTAAATTTTTTTCATTTACTTTTTTGAGGTTTTCGTTGGGAATAACGATGAGGGTGTCCACATTTGGCTTTAATTTTTCTATACCCTCTTGTGCTAAACGCATTTTAAAAGCGCCTTCAAACTGAAATGGAGTAGTTACAACAGCGACTGTCAAAGCACCACTTTCTTTTGCAATTTTTGCAACTATAGGAGCAGCACCTGTTCCAGTCCCCCCCCCCATGCCTGCGGTTACAAAAACCATGTTCGCACCTTTTACAAGATTCGCTATTTCATCTGTATCTTCTACAGCTGCCTTTTCACCAACTTCAGGTTTACCGCCTGCGCCAAGCCCACCTGTTATCTTCGAACCGATTCCAATCTTTGTCTGAGCACGAGATGTGCTCAGTGCTTGCAAGTCAGTATTTGCAGCAATAAAATCAATGTTTTTTAAACCTGCAGCTATCATTCTATTTACTGCATTCGAACCACCACCGCCGACACCAATTACCTTAATCTTAGTTGGATTGAGCTTATAATCTTGTTCAAGCATTTCAAATTCAATCATAATATCCCCTTTTTCCCCATATATATTAAAAGAATTCTTTAAAAAAGCTTCCTATTGACTTTAAAATAGAATTTTTCTCCGCAACAGGAAGACTCGCTCCCGGCCCTTGAGCTTTTACTTCAAGCCTATCTTTAAATGCAACAAGAAGTCCCGTAGCTGTTGCAAAGTCTGCACTTCTATACGCATCTGTCACATTTCCTAAGTTAGCCGAAGTACCTATTCTCACAGAGGCAGTGTCAAAGACATCTTGTGCTAACTCAATAATGCCAGGCATCAAAGCACCAGCCCCGGTTAAAACCACATTTCCAGAAAGTTTTTTTAACTTCGTCAATTGATATACTTTTTCTTTAACCATTGTCAAAATTTCTTCAACACGTGGTTGCATTATTTCACAGAGTTCTTTTCGACTCACCTGCTCTGGAGGTCTTCCGCCAACACCGGGAATCAAAAAATACTCATCATCACTTAATAAGCCTTCCCAACAGCACCCATCACTCAACTTTATCGTTTCAGCTGTCTCAATAGACACTCCCCGAACAGTAGAAATATCGCTTGTAACAAAAATACCACCGATGGGAATAGTTGCCGTACAAATAGGAGCACCTCCAAGAACAACAAGTACGTCGGTAGTACCGCCTCCCAAATCGATTAAAATCGAACCAAGGTCTTTTTCTTCCTCAGTCATAACCGATTCAGTCGCAGCCAAAGTTTTGAGCATTATTCCATCTATATCGTAGCCAGCACGTTTTACGCATTTAATAATATTTTGCATAGGAGAAACTGAGGCGGTTATAATATGAACCTCGCTTTCAAGCCGAACACCTATCATATTTAAAGGTTCTTTTGTCCTTTGGCTTCCATCTATAATATATTCTTGTGGTATAACGTGGAGGATTTCTCTATCAAGGGGTATCGCAATAGCTTGAGAAGCTTGAATCACACGGGCAATATCGTCTTCAGTGATTTCACGAGAGTCTTTTGCCTTTTGTGCAACAGCAACAAAGCCTTTTGAATTTTGGCTTTCTATCTGGGAACCACCAAGAGAAATAAAAACAGATTTAACTTCACAACCTGCCATCATCTCAGCATCTTCTACAGCTTTTTCTATAGCCTTCATAGTTGCATCGATGTTTACAACGAGCCCGCTACGCAAGCCTGTCGAAAGGCTTTTTCCCACGCCTATAACTTGTAGCTTTCCCAATTCATTTAGTTCTGCTATTACAACTCGTACATTACTTGTACCAATATCTAGCCCGACAATAATGTCACTCAAGATACTCCTCCCAGGTAAGTTCTTTTACTATAATGTTTTAAAAGACGTTACGCCATTTCTCAAATCAACTTCTTTCACCATTGTATTTGTTTTTTTAAATACATCTAATGATACCATAATATACTGCAATGATTCAACATTCAATACACTATCCGATAAAAACCGAATATGTGTATTTAATGGATAGAGTGCTAACTCATATGCGCCATAGTCTTTTGGTAAAACCCGAATTTCTGATAATACATTAAAATAATCAGAATTTATTATTTGAATTTCACAAATTTGTTCTATGAGTGGAAGCAATTTTGCATGTAAACGTGCTCCCTCAGAAATATTGTCTAAGGCCAAGCCCGTTATAAGAGGTATGGCTGTATTTCCAAGTTCTTTACCGATAGCAAAAACAACACCTTTTTTATCGATTTGTACCGGTACCGTTTTTCCCTGTATTGTCGCAAGAGAAAAAGCAACCGCTTTTCGCTCGGTTATATGAATTGCAACACGATCTGGAAATCTTTTTTCAACACTTACCGTTTCAACCTGACTAAGAGATGCAAGTTTTTGCGAAATACGGCTTGTATTAAAATTAAACCAGGTATCATTGCTTGAAAGCTGAATATACTGTGCTATTTCTTTTTCAGAGAGCGTTTCAAGCCCTGTAACAGAAAATTGGATATTTGAAAAAACCGGAATTACGAGGCTATACAAAATAAGTTCAATTAAAACAAAACTCAATAGCACAAAAAAAAGTATTTTAAGTATACGAAGCTTTGTTTTTTGATTTTTTTCTTTTTTTTCAATGCTACAAAATGATTCAGAGTTGTCAAAAATTAATCCATCACTCATACTTTGCCTCTTTTTTATTATTTTTTGAAATATTTATTATAAGACCACACATGGCCATACTAATTAACAAAGATGAACCCCCAGACGAAAAAAAAGGAAGGGGGATGCCTGTTGCGGGAACAGCGCCAACAACCACCGCGATATTCAAGAGAGACTGCAGGACAAGGCTCGTTCCCAAGCCGAAGGCGACATAGCTTGAAAATCTATCTTCTGCGCGAAAAGCGATGAGGTAGATTCGCCATGCAAAAAAGCCAAGTAAAAGCAAATATAAAAGAACGCCCAAAAAACCCATGCCCTCAACCCAACCGGCAAAAATAAAGTCAGCTTGCACCTCTGGTATGGCACTTGATTTTTTCAAGCCGATGCCAAAACCTTCCCCCCAAAAGCCTCCATTTGAAATAGCCTTTATGGATGCATTTATTTGGTAATTGATACCGTGTAAGTCTTGCAAGGGATTTAAAAAAGCGAGAATGCGATTTACTCGATAGCTTTCTGTAAAAATAAAAAGTATCAAAACAGGGATTGAAACCAAGAATAAAGAAAAAAACCAATACAAACTCAATCCCGCGAGGAAAAACATACTCACGCTTACAAGCAAAATAAAAAAAGCTGTTGAAAAGTCATCTTGCAAAAAGATAACGAAAACAAAGAGCATAATTCCAGAGACTGCAGGGATTATTGTTTTTTTTACATCGTTAATTATTTCATATTTTTTATCAAAAAGATTTGCCAAATACAAAACAATTACTATTTTTACTAATTCCGAGGGTTGAAAGTTCGAAATAAAGGGCAGACGAATCCAACGCCGTGCTCCGTTTCGCTCAACGCCAATGCCTGGGAGATAGGTTAAAAGACAAAGAAAAAAGGTCCCTATAACGATAAGAGGAAGCATTTTTCGTACAAATTGCATATCGATGTATGATAAAATAAACAAGACTATAAAGCCAATAAAACAAGAAATCAATTGTCTTTTTATAAAATAAAATGAATCGTCAAAGATACGGTTTGCATAGGAGGCTGAGCAGGTAAATAAAGTAACTAAACCAAGCCCCAACAACAAAAGCATCGTTGCAATAAAGTACATATCGCTCGTGTTTTTTTCTACAGCTTTTTCTGGCACAACGTTCATTTCTAGCATATAGTACAACCTTGCATGTTAAAAGCTTTAACAAGCGCTTCACTAATACGCTCTAGTTTCATACCGCGAGAACCCTTGAGAAGAAGTATATCGCCCTTGTTGACATGTACCAAAATATCGTTTACCGCAGTTCCAAAATCAGCATCCGAGATAAAGGCATTGTAGTATATTTTTTTCTCGTTTTTTTCATCAGTATTTTCGCCTGTACTCTGCCCCTTCATCAATTCTTCGTAGGCCCAGTCCATTTGACTACCCAATAAAAAAATCATATCAAAGGAAAGGCTTTTTAGTTTTTTCCCCACTAAACGATGTTGTGTTTCAGAGTCAAAGCCAAGCTCAAGCATGTCGGCAAGAATCAAGATTTTTCGCCCTTCCCAATGCAGCGTTTCAAAATATTCGATGGAAGCGTTCATCGATTCAGGGTTTGCGTTATAACAATCTTGTACAATGGCAATTTCTCCGTTAAATATTTCTGCACGACCAAAGGATGGGCGAAGCTCTTCTAAACCACGCTTAATCTCATTTATACCCAAGCCGGCAATTTTTGCACAATGAAGAGCAGCGAGAGCATTTAGAAAATTAAAAGAACCATATAAGGGAAAGGATACTTCTTGGTCTTCCATTAAAAAAACGCTACCTTCTAAACCACGATCTTTTACAGCCCGAATATGTAAAGCTTCATAATTGCCATATAAAACAATTTGTCCCTTTGTATTTGTTTGTAAATATTCGCTGTATTCATCAAAAACAGGAATGATTGCAATTGAACTTGTTTCAAAAAAACTAAATACAGATTTTTTTTCCTCAGCTATGAGGTCCTTTGTGCCGAGATTACCGATATGGGCAGAACCAATATTTGTAATTATAGCAATATTTGGTTTAAGAACCTGTGCAAGTTCTCGTATTTCACCTCGGCGATTCATGCCCATTTCAAAGACAGCCCATTCATGCTCATCACGAATAGCAAAAACAGAAAGAGGTAAGCCGGTTTCTGAATTTAAGTTTCCTTCGTTATACACAGTCTTGTATTTTTTTTGTAAAAGAGAAACAAGGATTTCCTTGGTCGTTGTTTTACCACTTGAGCCCGTTATAGCAACTTTTTTGAGATTTGGAAATTTTTCCACATAATACGCTGCCATTTTTTGCAAGGCATACATTGTGTGGCTTACAGAAATAAGGCAAAGACCAGAATCTATAAAAGATGCTATTTCTTTTTCATGAAACTTTGCATAAAAATCACTAACAAAAACAGTCTTTGCGCCATTTTCGGCTGCTGAAAGAATAAAATCATGCCCGTCTAGATTTCCAACAAGTGGGACAAAAAAGCTCCCCTCAACACAATTCCTGCTATCAATTGTAATTGAAGTAAAAACAAAGTCTTCTTCATTATATGTAGGGTTTAAAAGCTTGCCCTCGGTTGCAAGAAGGACTTCACTGAGGCTTAAAAGATTAGTCAATGTATTTTCGTTCATTTTTCTCATCGCCCAACCTCGACACGCATAATTTCACTACTTGTTGCCTTTCTCATTGCAAGCTCATTCACTGCAATTGCTTCAATACGACTTGTTGAACTCAAGTTACTAATATCAGCAATCAAAGTTTTATTTTTTTCGATGAGTTTTGCCTCTGTTTTTTCAAGCTCCCGAATTTCCCTTTGAATTGAAACATATTTAAGGGACTGCATACTATCGAGACATAAAAAAGAAGGAATAAGCAAGGCTATAAAATAAATACTTACTCGAGACACTTTTTTTTCTTTTTTTAAAACCATTATTTTACCCCTATCACTCCTAGTCTTATATTTTTTCTATAACGCGCAATTTTGCTGATCGCGAAGGAGGATTTTTTTCTATCTCTTCACTCGTCGGCTCAATAGGCTTTCGCGTGAGGATTTTTGCACGAGGACTTCCTCCACATTTACATATCGGCATATCAGGGGGACAGACACAGCTTTTCCCCAAATCTCTAAAAGTATGTTTGACAATCCTGTCTTCAATTGAATGAAAACTAATAACCGCCATACGCCCACCTGGTTTAAGCTGCATAAAAGCATCTTCAAGCGCTTGTTTTATGCGATCAAACTCGTGATTTACCGCAACACGAATAGCTTGAAAAGTTTTTGTAGCAGGATGCGTAAAACCATGACGATATGCAACCGGCACAGCCCTATACACAATGTCTCGTAAGGCAATAGTTGACTCAACGGGAGCTTTTTCACGCTCTGTAACAATTGCCCGAGCTATTCTTCTGCTATAACGTTCATCCGCATTGAAAAAAAGAATAGAAGCAAGTTCTTCTTCTAAACTTTCATTTACTATCTCATAGGCAGATATTTTTTCATCATGATTGAGACGCATATCGAGCCGTTCGTCTTTATTAAAACTAAAGCCCATCTCTGAAAGCTCATAATGAAAGATAGAAATGCCTAGATCAAAAAGAATCCGGTCAGGTTTCGCAAGTTCTTCTGGATAATTGCGGTAAAAATCATTGAACCATCCCCTAAAAAATCGCATCCTTGAACCAAATTCTTTTAAGCGCTCTTTGGCTCTTTTTTGAATTTCTGCATCAGCATCAAGACCCAAAACCTGTAGTTGTGGAAAAGCCTTTAAAAAAGCAAAAGAATGTCCCCCTTCACCCAAAGTAGAGTCAATCAAAAAAGGACTTTCTGGATTTTCTCCATGCCGTGGATCTAAATAGTCGAGAACTTCTTGCAATAAAACCGATGTATGAACAGCTTCCACCCCTTCATCCCCTAAAAAAAGATTTGGCTCAATTCTTCAGTTGCCTCATCAAATGAACCCTGCGTTTTATCTAAATATGCCTTGTATTTTTCCGCATCCCACAACTCAATAAATTTATTGATACCCAAAATAACACAGTCTTTTTCAAGACCTGCATATTCACGTAAACTTTGTGGTATAGAAAGTCGACCAGACTTGTCGAATTCAATCTCTTGTGCTGGCGCAACTAAGCGTCGTAAAACAGAACGTGAATTGCTGTTAAATGGAGAGGCGGATTCCATCAGTTTTGATGAAAATCCTCTCCATTCGTCGGGAGTAAAAAGCCACAAGCAACCATCGAGCGCCTGTGTAATAATGAGATGTGTTTCCTTAAGCTCTGAGCGTAATCGAGAAGGAAAAAGGATTCGCCCTTTTTCGTCTAAAGTATTACGATATTCACCAGTTATAAGATTCATTCCACTATTCACCACTTTTTACCACTAATTCCCACATAAATACATTTTATAGCAGATTATGCTAAAGTCAACAATGAAAACCAAAATTTATAGCCCTTTAGAGCTATTCTTTACTTTTATGCTAAACAAATGTATAGTATAGAAATGATTCAAACCTATAACGAAAGCTCACTACATAAATCGCTAAAGAAAATTTACAAAAAAAAATATAAGGCAGAAGAAGAGGTGAAAATCGAGGGTTTTATTTGCGACCTACTTACAAGCAACAATGAAATTATAGAAATTCAAACACGACATTTGTCTGCATTGAATAAAAAAATACTAAAACTCAGTAAAAAAGGATATTCTTTTCGCATTGTCCATCCTCTCATAACAAAATCAATAATAAAAACAATCGATTCATCTGCTTGTCTCCTATCAGAAAGAAAAAGTCCCAAAAAGGCAGATATCTACAGCTTATTTTCTGAACTCCTTGGATTTTATCAGAGCTTTGCTGTGGAAAACTGGGTCCTAGAAGTCCTCTTTGTTGAACAAGTAGAAATTCGAGAAAAACAAGCAAAAAAAACACAAAATAAAACAAATACCCGCCGCTATCTAAAAGACTGGATTTCACTCGATAAACAATTACTTGGAATAAATGATCACTTACACATAAAAAACAAAGAGGACCTTGTCCAGCTTATGCCCGAACTCCCTACTTTATTTTGTGCAAAAGATTTGAGTAAAACTGCAATAAAGAAAAATGCTCACAAAGTATTATGGGTTTTGCATAAACTGGACCTCATTAGGCTAGTTGAAAAAAAAGGAAATACAAAATACTACCAATACATTTAAGAGTTTTTAAATAAAAAAAAGCTACCCCCATAAATGAGTGATAGCTTTTTTTATCTATAATTAACAAATAGTGACTTAAAGAATCTTACCAGTTATCATCCATGTCATCTTCGTCGCGATTTTCCATAGCATAAAGATCTGTTACTGCGCGTAAATCATCTAGATATAAGTAATATGAGCCACGAGCGAGTTCTGGATTACAATCAACTCTAAAACCAACGATACGTAAACCAGGTCTATCTCCATGATAGGCACTTGTTTGTACAATGCCATGAACACCATCTGGTGAAGGTGGAACAGCAACAGTGAGCTTTTTCCAACCAGAAAAATTTAACTGTCCCATGTAAAGCTCAAAATTATTTCCAAAATAATCTTGAACTAAAACAGTTAAATTATGAGATTGATTTCGTCCAACAACCCAAACCGAAATAGTTTTTGTTGTACCTTCTATAGCGATAGGTCGGGCAGCAGTGATAAAGAAAGAGTTTATACCCCTTCTAAAAAATTCAACCTTTACACCTAAAACGCGATCATCGGATATTTGTTGATTTTCTACATCATCTAAAACTTCTTTTCCCGCAGGAGAACCTTCAAAAAGACGAGCAGAAATAACACCATAGTCTGGTGAAATTTTTGCATTCCAAGCGCCTTCTCTTTCAAAAAGGTCAACAGATACTTCTCGTAAAGATTGTTTTGCAGAATCAGCACCAATCATCGTTGGATCTGGATCTGACAAACTTGTATTCCCATTTTGCTGTGCCACCACTAAACCTAAAGAAAGAAGACAGCAGACTAATAAAACGATCTTTTTCATTATTTTCCCTCCTCATTAGCAGAATCAAAGTCAATATCACGAAGGTCAAATCCGTCGTAAATCGTACTAAGCGTATGTGTTGTATATTTTAGATTGTCAAAGTAAATGTTAAAGTTGTCAACATACTCATTTGGATCGGTGCGTACTTTAAATCCTACAAAAGTCATATTCTTTGGACCACTTCTTAAACGAGATTCTTGTCGAATATGTCCTGGGATATTCACTACAAAGTTTTTCCAACCATTAAAAAGTAAGACTCCAGCAGGCAGTGTATGAACACGGCCATCAGCATCACGAACAAGGACTTCCAAAATATATTTGTAGTTTGAACCCCAAACCCAAAAATCAATTTGCGATACAACACCCTTAAAAGGAATTTCATAATTGGCAATTTCGCCATTTTCATCGGTTGTTGTTGGAAATATTTCAAACCAGTTATCGCCCTTGCGATTAAAACTAGTTTGCACACCTAAAACCAAAGCTTCAGTACCACCATCACCATAAAATCCCCTCAAAGAATTGGGAATCCCTTTAAAATATCCTTTTTTGGGAAAGCCGTCTGCAACGAATCTGCTTGCTTGAACATCCCATTGATAATCTTTTTCTTCGGCAGAATCAAAATCATCAATTAGAACCGTCTCAACACTCTTTGTACTGGGCTGTGCAAAAACAGGCACACAGAACAAAAACACACAGAAGAGACATAATAAGACCATAACGCCCTGTTTCATTCATAACTCCTTATAAAAATCAAAACGTAGATTACACTTCGTATCGGTTAAATTATATTTGTTCACGAGCGCTTTGTCAAACTCTTTTATTATTATTTTGCATTTTCTATTGATTATTTTCCTATAAAAGCTTAAAATCGATATATAAATATCTAAAGGAGTCTTTATTATGGTTAGTTATAAAGATTTAGGCCTTGTAAACACAAAAGAAATGTTTGCAAAGGCTATGAAGGGCGGTTATGCTATTCCTGCCTACAATTTCAACAATATGGAACAAATGCAAGCTATTATTCAAGCTTGTGTAGAAACAAAATCTCCTGTTATTTTACAAGTTTCTTCAGGCGCCAGAAAATATGCAAACCAAACGCTTTTACGCTACATGGCACAGGGTGCTGTTGAATATGCAAAAGAGCTTGGCTGTAAAAACCCAGAAATTGCACTACACCTCGATCATGGCGATACATTTGAGCTTTGCAAATCTTGTATTGATACAGGTTTTTCTTCTGTAATGATTGACGGTTCACATCTCCCCTACGAAGAAAATGTTGCCTTAACAAAAAAAGTTGTTGAATACGCCCACCAATTTGGAGTAACAGTAGAAGGTGAACTTGGTGTTTTGGCTGGAGTTGAAGACGATGTTTCACATGAAGTAAGCCATTATACAAAACCAGAAGAAGTAGAAGACTTTGTAAAAAGAACAGCTTGTGATTCTTTAGCAATTTCTATTGGCACAAGCCACGGTAGACAAAAATTCAAACCCGAACAATGTACAGTAAATGCTGACGGCGTACTTATTCCACCTCCACTCGCCTTCGATATTCTTGAAGAAATTGAAAAAAGAATTCCTGGCTTTCCAATCGTTTTACATGGTTCATCTTCAGTTCCAGTGGAATATGTTAAAACTATCGAAAAATTTGGTGGAAAACTTTCAGATTCTGTCGGTATTCCTGAAGAGCAACTTCGAAAAGCTGCAAAATCTGCTGTTTGCAAAATCAATATTGACTCAGATGGTCGTCTCGCTATGACCGCAGCAGTACGAAAAGTCTTTGCAGAACATCCAGAAGAATTTGACCCACGAAAATATCTTGGTCCTGCTCGCGATGAGTTAAAAAAATTGTATATGCACAAAAACAAAGAAGTCTTAGGTTCTGCGGGAGCTATCGCTAACTAAACGTTTAAACCTAAATAAAAAAAGCTAGAAAAGGATTACCTTTCTAGCTTTTTTTTGCTCTATTTTTTACCAAATTTTTTTGTATAAAAAAATCAATACACCAGCACTCGTTAAATAAAGCAGCACAAAGATAGACAATAAAATCGTAGAAATACCAAGTGTCCATAAAGCAAGTAAAAGGCTCGGAAGTACCAAGGCTATGAGTATAAAAAAAGCAGTGAGTATAAAAGAAAGAAGACTTCCTCGTGTATTTATCAATTTAATAAAGGCAGATAAAGAATAGCTAAGAAGAAAAAGACTTGCCGTAAAAAGAATGGGAAAAACAAACAAAGAAAAAAATGTTTGTGTCGCAAAATAACTTAAAACATAGAAAGGGATAAAAATTGTATAAAAACCTGCAAAGAGATCTACAAGAGACAGCACTTTTCCAAAAAAAGATTTCACAGAAACAAGAAAGTATAGAATAAAAACTATAACGAGAGGCAATACAAAAAGAAGTAAATTTCGATAAGAAAGATACCAAAGTTTTGCAGGAGTATATTCACGAGACGAATATATAAGCATGATAAGAACACTGTAGCCTATCGCTAAAAGTAAACCAATAAAATATCTCAAGTACGACTTTTGATTTTCTTTTTCTGGTTGAAAAAAATCAAAGCTAAATAAGATAGGTATTAAAAAAAAACTAAATAACCACATGTTTGAAAAATAGCATGAAATGAAATGAAACTCAAGATGAAAGACAAAAAAAAAGCGTTTATACTAGACAACTATAGAGGTTTTTGGTATGATTAAATATGAATTTAAATAGACCATAAAAAAACATCGAGAAAACTTCAGTTTTCGAAGATTTTTTTTATAGGAGTAGGAGGATCGTTGGCAGATAATAAGGGTTTACGGGTTAATGAACAAATCCGTGTACGAGAAGTAAGACTCATTGATGATGAGGGTGAACAAAAAGGTATTGTCCCTACCTTAGAAGCTCTCAAACTCGCTAGGGAAAAGGAGCTCGACCTTGTTGAAATTGCTCCAACAGCAAATCCACCTGTATGTAAAATACTTGACTATGGTAAGTATCGTTTTGAAATGGAAAAAAAGCTCCGTGATTCCAAGAAAAAACAAAAATTACTTAAGTTAAAAGAAATTCGAATGCAACCAAAAATTGGTTCAGGAGATTTAGATTTTAAATCAAAACACGTAAAAGAATTTCTAGCAGAAGGGAATAAGGTGAAAGTTACCGTTCGGTTTAGAGGACGAGAACTTGCTCACACAGAACTTGGTTTAGTTGTTCTTGATGAAGTGTTAAAAAGGCTCGATGAAGAATACGTTTTAGAAAAACCTGCCGCTATGGAGGGCCGATTTATGTCTATGACACTTGCACCGAAGCCAAAAAAATAAAAAGGAAATAAAAATGCCAAAGATGAAAACAAAAAAAGCCGCTGCAAAGCGTCTTTCTTTAACAGGTACCGGGAAGGTAAAATATAAAAAAATGAACCTTCGACATATTTTGACTAAAAAGGCTCCAAAGCGAAAGCGACAACTACGTAGCGCCGGTATTCTAAGTCCAGCAGATTCTGCAAAGGTGAGAAAACAACTTTTACCCTATGGATAAAAATCCTCATAACACAAGGTAAAAAATATAACAATACATATTAAAAAGGTTTATTTGCCTTTTTTTAGGAGATATTATGTCTAGAGTTAAAGGTGGAACAAAACATAACACCAAAAGAAAAAAAATATTAGGACTTGCAAAGGGTTTCCGAGGAAGACGAGGTACAAACTTTAAAGCAGCAAAAGATGCGGTAATGCAAGCACTCACTGACTCATATGTCGGACGAAAAGATAAAAAAGGTGATATGCGAAGCCTATGGATTTCTCGTCTCAATGCGGCAGTACGTGATCAAGGACTTTCATATTCTCGTTTTATGAACGGGCTTACAAAGGCTGGTGTTATTATTAACCGCAAGGCACTTTCAAATATGGCTATCGAAGACCCTGTTGCATTCGAAGCAGTGATCAATACAGCAAAAAAAGCTATTGGAGCATAGTCTATGATTACTCTTGGTCAGATTCACTTACTAGAAGAAAAAATTGAAGAAGTTTTAAAAAGGCTACAAAGTCTAGAAGAAGAAAACAAAATGCTTCTCGATAAAAATAATGCTTTAAAAAAAGAAAAAGAAAACTTAGCCTATCGAATTTCTACCTTTGAAGCTGACCAAGAACAAATTGAAAAGGGCATTCTAAATGCCCTTGACAAACTTAACACGATAGAATCTGCTGTTATAAAAGAAAGCATCTCGCATACTGTAAAATCACAAGAAGTAGAGATATCTACAGCAAATCAAGTTATCGATGAAGTGCAAGCTCCAGCTGAACAAGAATTACACGGTTCACAAACTGAAACAAAACACGAGGAAGCTATAAATGAGCCTAGCACAGAAATCGACGATGACTTTAGTTTAGAAATTGAAGAAGAAATAGAAATTCCTTCTTCAAAAAACGAAACCACCGAATTTGATATTTTTTAAAGGTAAGTATGGGTACACTGCAAATAAATATCTTAGGTACCTCCTTTGCAATTCAAGCAGATGAAAGCAATGATTACTTAGAAACGCTGCTTGCCTACTATAGTCAAATGGTAAAACAGGTGGAAAATGTCGCAGGAGCTGATGCTCTTAAAACCGCAATTCTCGCTGGCATTATGCTCTGCGATGAGTTATACAAAGAAAAAATTTCTGGCAAACAAAAACTCCCCTCTGACGAATTAAATGAACTGGAAAGAATAACGCTTTCCTTAATTCAAAAAATAGATACTGCTATAAAATAATGTTTAGCTTGTGGGTCGATGCAGACTCTTGCCCCGTTGAAATAAGAAAACTTCTCATTCGCTTTTCTAATCGCTTAGAAATTCCACTCTATTATGTTGCTAACCGAATGATACCTCATGAGGAAGCAAAGTACTTCAAAATGATAATTACTTCTACTGATGAAGGTTCTGCAGATGATTATATTGTCGAAAATGCATCTCCCGAAGACCTCGTTATAACACGCGATATTCCTCTCGCAGCAAGGCTCGTATCGAAAGGTTTGACATGCCTTAACGACCGGGGTGATATTTTTACCGAGGAAAACATAGGAGAAAAGCTTGCTTTACGAAATTTGAATTTAGATCTTTTTATGCAAGGGCTAAAAGCAGAGAGTCATACACAATTGGGAAAAAAAGAAATGAACCGTTTTGCAAATGCCTTGGACCGTCTTATTCAAAAAAAATTGAAAGAAATCAAGACAGATTTTTAATCAGGCCACATTGCTTGAATCTCTTTAATTCGAGGTAGTATAGCAAAAAACATAGTTACCAAATCTGGATCAAAATGCGTACCTGAAGATTTACGGATTTCTTCGTATACATCTTCTTCTTTCCACGAATCTTTATAGACACGCTTTGAAGAGAGAGCGTCAAAAACATCCGCAAGGGCTACAATTCGTGCAGAAAGTGGTATCTCTTCTCCGCTTAAACCCTGCCTGATTTGATAGGGTGTAAAGGGATTCTCTAGAACTTCAGGTGGAATTTTTCCGGGATAGCCTGTCCCATCCCATCTCTCATGATGACGAAGTGCAACATCTCGTGCCATATTTTCTATATCAGTGTCTATGTCATTAAAAAGAGCGGCTCCTATAACTGCATGCCCTTTTATAATATCATGTTCTTCTGGTGTAAATCGTGCTGGCTTTTTTAGAATCGAATCTGAAATCCCCACCTTGCCTACATCATGCAACATAGCTGCAATTCTGAGCGTATCCCGATATTTATGTTGTATTTCAAAAGGGACTTCTTTTTCAAAGGCCCAGCGATCATAGAGCTCAACGGCAAAACTTGCAACTCGGTTAACGTGGGCACCTGTTTCTTTTGGGTCCCGAAACTCCGCCATTTTGATTGTTCGAAGGATCATTGCACGAGTTAATGAAGCTCTTTCTAGTGCAATAGTTGCATTTGCTGCAAAATGATTTAGATATAATTCGGCATTTTCATCAAAGGCTATCGTGTTTGCATTTTGGTCTTGAGCATTTATAATCTGTAAAACACCCAATGTCTTACCTGACGCAGCAACAAGGGGAATGGTTAACATAGATTTTGTTCTATAACCGGTATCTTTATCGGGCTGTGTATTGAATTTAAAGGTAGAATCAGCTGCTATATTGTACACATCGGCTATGTTTAGCATTTCTTTTTTTGAGGCAACATAACCAGCTATTGAGTATTCATTCATTGGAAATGAAAAGGAAACAAAGGGCAATTTTTCGCCCGCAGAAAGCTTTTTTAACTGTGTATTGTTTTGAGCGTACTTGATACGCAGCCTATCCTCTTCCACAACATAAATAGAACCAGCATCTGCATTTACGATAGTACGCGCCTCAGTTAAAAGCGTTTCTAAAAGAACATCTAAGTCCTGTGTTTGATTGAGAAATTTTTCAGACTGTATAATGCTTTGTAATTTTTCTTCTTTAGTAGAACGTTTCAAAACTAACCTCGTACTCTAGTATAAATCAATTTTACATTTAAATCTAGTTTTAAAGTACTTTTTGAATTAAAGATACATACAAGGGACCAGCACCGTTTGAACTGTCTGGCAAAATATGATAGCCGTATTCTGTTTTCTCTGGCTCTATCTCTAAAGAAAGTTTATAGTTTTTTTGAATTTTTCCCTTTAGTTCTTCAATCTCTATATCTAAAACAGCGGCATTCGCATTTTTTTTAAGAAGTTTTTCTATAACATCATCATTTTCCATCTTTGTCAAAGCACATGTCGCATACAAGAGAAAACCTTCAGGTTTTAACATTAAAAAAGCTGAAGAAAGAAGTGCGCCCTGTGTGTATGAAAGATTTTTTATCCTTCCCGTCGACCATTCTTGAAAATGTTTTGGCGATGCAAGAACATGTCGTTCAGAGGAACAAGGAAGGTCGCATAGAATTGCATCAAATTGTTCTTTGTTTCGTTTATGCATAAGCCTACCATCGTAAGGAGTAACGCGTACTTTTTCGAGAATATTTTCTGGCAGACTTTGTTGTAGAACAGAAAGAAGGCGCTCTCTTCTTTGCATAGATAATTCATTGGCTATAAGGCTGCTCGTATTTTCTAAAGAGGCTGCTAAAACGAGACTTTTACCCCCAGGTGCAGCACAAAGATCGAGAACTGTTTTGGCTTTGTCTAGAGGGAGTGCAGATGCTGCAAAGAGACTTCCTGCATCCATATAATATGGGCTCAAACTTTCATGAAACTGGATTTTTACACTATAGGGATTTTCAGATAAGTTTTTTTTTAAAACAGCCCATCGCTCGCCAAATATTTCTGTATAATACGCATCAAAATCTATTTTTGCTTTGTTTTTTTTTGCCATCTTACCCTTTTAGAAGAAATTATTTTGATATGCCTCTGAAAGTATTTCGGAAGCATTTTTTTTAGCTTCATAAAAAAGTCTTTCTCTTTCTTTTCGATCGATTTGATCGATTTTATCTATGCTCGTAGATGTATTTCCCTTAAGCAAACAAAGCGACGACCAAGATTCTCGTTCAGAAAATCCAAGTAAACCTGCTTCAATTTTTGCCCGTATAATTCTCTGCAAAGCGATATCTATCTTTTCTTTATATACCGTTTCAGTTGTATAAATTTCTTCCAAAAAAGGGAGAAACTGCGTGAAGACTTTTTTTGAGCTCAATAAGATATGTGCACCAGCATCTAAAGCCAAAAGAATAGCATCTTTTTCTTCTGAAAAAAAACTTTGTAGGGCTGCCATAAAAATATCATCTGTAATAATGAGTCCAGAATAATCGAGGTCTTTTACAAGAAGGTCGACGACTTCTGAAGAAAGACTTGCAGGCAAGTCGCTTATAAAAGGAATAAGTGCATGAGATAAAAGTACCGCATTATTGTTTTTTTGATTTTCCAGCACAAAGCGAAAAGGTGCAAGCATGTTTTTTTCAAAGTCCTCTTTGTTTAGCGCTAAAACAGGCAGGTTTAGATGCGGGTCTACATCTGTGTTACCAGGAAAATGTTTTAAAGTACAAAGCACCCCCTCACTGTTAAAAGATTCAATAAAGGCGAGTGAAAAAAACTTTGTTTTTTCGATGGATCCAAAAGAACGTGTCTTTAAAAAAGCTGCATTTTCCTCTAAAAGAGGTTCAACAATGGGTGCAAGATTGAGGCTAATTCCGAGCAAATGACTTTGTTTTGCAATCTCTTTGTAAAATAAAGCTGCCTCCTCTGCGGTAAAAAGCTGACTTATTTCTTCAGCTGAAGGAAGCGGTGAAATAATATTTCGCAGGCGATTCACCTCCCCTCCTTCAAGGTCAAGGGACAAAAAAGGAGGAATATCTGTTTTATAATAATCGAGAATAGAATCGGTAAAACCCATAAGTGTTTCGGCTGTTTTTCCAATATTATATGAAAAGAAAATAAAACCGCCGGGGCAAAAAAGCTCGTTATAATCATGGCTTGCTGTATAATTGCTAGAACCCTCCAAATTGATAATAAAAAGTTGTGAGAGTTTTTGCTTTAATGAAAAAGAGTCTAAGTAGTTATCGATTGCTCTTTGTTCTAAAAATGCTTGAAATCTTTCATTTTGAACAAAGATTTTTTCTGGTGCAGAAGAAAAATCTTGTTCAGTACCAGATTCCTTTCCACAAGAAAAGAGAGAAAAAAGAATGATAATCAAAGTTAAAAATCGTAGATATCTCATTATTTTAAGGGCATTATAAAAAAACAGTTGTAAACCAGGGTATATATGTAATAAGCAATAAAACAACCGCTTGTACAAGAATAAAGGGTAAGACATTTTTGACAATTTTCATTACAGGGCTGTCAAAGGCATAGCTTGCAACAAAGAGGTCCATACCAATCGGCGGTGTTAAAAAACCGAGTTGAAGGTTTGTCAAAAAAATAACAGCGGTATGCACGGGATGAATGCCAAAAGACTCACAGATGGGCATAAGCAAGGGAGATACAATAAATATGGCAGAATATATGTCCATGAGACAACCAGCGAGAAGTAAAAAAACATTTACCAAGAGTAAAAAGAGAATTTTTGAATGAATATGACTTGTTATAAAACTGGTTATAAGCTCTGGAATATTTGCATCTATCATAAAATAGGAAAGACCACGTGCGCTTGCCAAAATAAAAAGGATGCCACCAGTTATGGGAATAGCTTCAGTTATAACGACTAAAGATTCTCGTAAAGAAAAGGTTTTTCGCACGAAGGTTTCTAAGACAAAGGCATACAACAAGGTAAAGGATGCGGCTTCAATAATACTAAAAAACCCACCTAAGAATCCAAAGATAACAAAGAAGGGAAGCAAGATTTCAAATACGCTTGATTTTAAAGCAGATAGTATTTCTCTTCCGTTGAAAGCGTCCCGTTCTTTTTGCACATCACGACTCAGCCCTAAAAGAATCATTGAAATAGCGAGAATTAAACCAGGTAAAAATGCACCTTTGAAAATATCGTAGACATCGACAGAAAAATAATTTACAGAGCCAAACATAATAATGGCAATACTTGGAGGAAACAAAAGCCCGATGGCGCCTGAGGCGGTGATCAATGCCTCAGAGTCTTCTTTTTTGTAACCAGAGCCTCCGAGGGCAATTACTAACAATGGTCCCAGAGCAAGTATGGTAACACCGCTCGCACCGGTAAAAATAGTAAAAAATGTAACAACGAGGACGGCTGCTATTACAATTCCCCCCTTAAACCAGCCGAAGAGGGACTTAAATACGCTTACAAGACGCTTTCCTGTGCTTCCCTTGGATAAAATAAAGCCCGCTATGGTAAATAATGGTATAGCTGCAATCGCCTTATCTGTAAGCACTGCATATGCCTCAAAGGAAAGCACTTCTACATAACCACCGCCTTGGGAAAAGGCAAGATAGGCGATGCCACCAAGGATGACAAAAAGAGGCACCCCTATAAAGGCAAAGAGAACAAGAATGAGCGTGAGAGGTAAAAACGCATGGGCTGAAAATGTAAGCCAGTAATCATTTAATCTATATAAAAAGCCAAGAGATTCCGTCTTAAAAAGGGAGTACAAAACTCCTGACAAGGGACCGAGAGAGATTAAAACACCGATGAAAAAGCCTAAAAGATTTTGTAAGCGATATTCTTTTTGGAAGAGGTTTCGTAGAAGCATAGTAAAATATGCAAGTGGTAGCAAGGCAAAAAAAACAAGGTAAGGAATACCCCAAACTTTTTGACTGGGCAGAAAGGCGGTAAAAGAAGCTGAAAAGGAAGCTAAAAAAAGAGCTGTTAAAATAGTTACTGTAGTAGCACTTCTAAATGAAAGTATAAAAGGCTTAAAACGTTTTGGCAGACCATCCGTTAAACTCGCGAGGCTAATATGATTTCCTTCTCGCCAGGTAATTATACCCGAAAAACAGGCGAAGGCAAAAACAAGATTTACGATGGCGTTTTCACTATTGAGTATTTGGAAATGAAAACGATTCATTATTTTAAACAAAAGGGGCAGGATAATTAAAAAAGCAACTATAAAAAGAGAAAAATAATTTTCAAAATTTCGTACAAATAATCTCAGTCCAATTTTTTTTTTATTCATTTTATTTTTCCCGGTGCTTTTTTAAGATAGCTGAAATTTTTTGATACATTTCATAATTAATAATTGTTTCTGTTTTTGACTCCGACATTAAGAGTGCATCCATTTTTAATGTTTCTTGAAAAACAGCAATTTCTTTTTCTGTCAAATTAACTATATGTAAGCCTTCTTTTTCCATAAGAGAAAGATATTCTTTATCTGTTTTTTGCTGAAAACCAATGAACTTCTCTTCTGACTGTTTAACAGCTGCCAGTAAATCATCTTTGTATTGATTTGGAATTTTATTCCAGCTCGCTTCTGATACCACAAAATTTGCTAAAACGGGACAAATGGCGGTATTTAGAACATAGTTTAAGGATTTGTGATATTGCGAAGCGTAGGCATACATGGGTATCGTGTATAAACCTTGTACACCATTAGCACTTTTTATACTTTGCAATATTTTATCGTTTGGAACATCTTCTGTCATATAGCCTGCTCTTTGAAAGGCTTTACCTAACTCAGAACTTGTTACACCTCCAACGCTTAATTTAATTTTTTTTAGTTCTTCAGGAGTTCGTATTTCTTTTTTTGTATAAAAATTTGCCCACCCAACATTGAACCAGCCTAAAAGCTCAAAACCTTGAACCTTCATTGCATCGCTAATTTCTGACGATAAGGCTTCTAAAACAAGATCAACTTCCTCTTGGTTCTTAAATAAAAAAGGCATTGCTAAAGTTAAGATATTTGACTCTGGAGCTAATTCATAGGCACCAATGTTTGTAAAAATAGCTCCGTCAAGTGGTGCGGGCTGTCCAGGACGTAGCGGGCGCATCTTTTGTACAACTCCGTCTTCGCCACCGAGCGCTATTGTATTGTAAAACTGCAGAACAACCTGCCCGTTTGTAATACGGCTCCATTCAGCGGCCAAAGCCTTTTGTTCTGTTTCCCATGCGGATCGTGCGGGGGCAACAGAAGCAATTTTTAAGGTGATTTTTTTTTGAGCAAAGCATGAGAGGCTAAGCAGGCAAAAAAGAATAAAAACAAAAGTAGATTTTTTCATTATAAAACTCTCCTAATCCCAAAATAAAAAATAATAATCGATTGTATCCATAAGATAATTTGCTTTTTCTTGAGCAATTATTGTTTGTAGTCGTGTTGCAGGATTTTCATTTGCATCGATAGCCAAGGCTTTTTGAAGTGCATCGATAAAACCTTCAGCATCTTGCGCTGCAACACAGATGCTTTCTGCATAGGCTATATACACTCCCGG
>ERZ795030.1228-NODE-1228-length-35824-cov-6.713635_pt1 | contig 35824 bp, 25 predicted proteins | sample MGYA00375122_ERZ795030 | MGnify/ENA primary metagenome ERZ795030 (study PRJEB30165, sample SAMN05720146) | activated sludge metagenome | isolation source: anaerobic digester from wastewater treatment plant | place: Japan | collected 2015-04-20 ... | reverse complement strand
CAATTTGGCCACCATCGAGACGACCGGCTATGCCGCCGACACTGATGATACCGTTCGTCGAGGTTACATCGAGGTCGACCGCAACGGCGATATTGCTGATGTCACTATCGATGATTTCTCCGGCCAAAGCCCCGATTGCCACATTTTCTTCAGTGGTTGTTAAGGTAATGGAGCCACTCAAATCTAAATTGCTGACCGTCGCTCCATCAAGGGTGGAGAAGAAGCCTTGATTTTCGCCGCTTATGCCGCTGATTTGTAAGGATGATATGAGGTGACCTTTGCCGTTAAGAACGCCGCGGAATTCTTTTGCGTTCCACACTGAAGTCAGCGATATATCGTTATTCAGCTCATAGATGCCTGTTTCGGCAATCGCTCTCAGCTCGCTTTCGGTCGTTATTTCAAGAGCCCCGAGATACACTTTTGTGCTCAGATCGGAATCGTCATGAATCGTCGAACGGGCTTGAACTTGTAAAAAGGTACCGCTTTGAATGAGGATTGGGTTTGGAATGGCGTACGAATTATTGCTTATTTCCTCGATGAAGACGTCTTCGTGGTAAACGCCATAAGCCGTCGCGTGGTCGACGAGATCAAAAGTTAAAATACCGCTTGAAACATCAAGGTTGCGCGGAGCCTCAAGTTTTAAAGGGGGAATTTGAATTGTCGCTTCACCGTAAGTTGAATCGAGGTATTGCTCGTGGTTGCTGAGGGCTTTAACTTTAAAATTTATTGAACCGACACGATCGTATCCGATATTGAGTTGATTTGTCGGCGCTTCAAGCGGACTTCCGTCATCAATGACAACAGAATATGAAGCGGCATTGCTGACTTCATCCCAAGTAAGAAAACCATTGCTATAAGCGATATTGCTTGGCGATGGCAAAGCCACCTTAAACCAGATGCTTGACGAGTATGAACTCGACAGGACGAAACCATCATCGCTTCCACTTGCTAACACAGAAACTTGAACCGGTGTAGACGAGCTGACTTGATATTCGGTCGTAGTAGTTACGTTTTCGATGGTTCCGACTTTGACAATATAACCGCCTGAATATTCGACTTCATCCCAGCGCACATAATCGCCCTCCTGACGGAGATTAATCGGTGAATCGAGAGTCAAATAGACATTTGTCGATAAAACGGCACTATATTCCGAAATCGTTTCGCCCGACAAAGCTGCAACCTGAAAAGTCATCGCTCCGAAATAGTTGTCGGGAAGCAATAGGCTATTTTCCTCAGCATCAAGCGTGTCTTCTTGGTTAATTAAAACGCGATAAGATGTGGCATTGCGCACTTCATTCCAGCTGAGGGTACGGTCATTGAGGGCTAGTCCGCTCGGAGCTAAGACCCCGCCGCAGCCGGCAAGGGCAAATACGGCAAGGAACAAAGAGAGAATAATATTTACTTTTGATTTCATAATTATCTCCTTAATCGAGGAAGGTGACCGTCGGATTGACGACCAGGTAACTTGCCATATTATTAAGTATTTCGTCCGTTGAGGCGTCGCGAACATAACTAGTTACATAGTAATTCGCGGGCAAGCCGCTAACGGTGCTCAGATCGATGCTCGCGCTGATATCTTGGCCGCGACTATATTTTCCGAGCTCAAGATGCGTAAAATGCTTTACGTCATAAGCCTCAACTGCGGTCGCTAATTTCACGCCATTAAAATCATACATATCAAGGACGTATTCAATCGCATAATCGGTTTTGTCATTATCATATTTTTTATTCAGCGCTTTCGTTGCGGAAACGAGATTATCTCCCTCTAAATTAAAGCTTGAAGCTCCTGCCGAGAAATCAGCGCGAGCCATGGCGAGTCCGACATACATGTCGCCCGCTCCATAATAGAGATGCCACGTATTCCCGACGCGGATCATGCTGTCAGCAAACATGCACTTAATGAACAGACCATAGTCAATTTTGTTCGTATCGGTCGGATACATCGTCGGTTCATCTAAATCCATGCGAACATTAGTAAGTTCAAAAGGATTTGACTTCGTTGTTTTGAGGGCTCCTAAAGCATAGAACCACCCGCTCGCATTTGCCTGCTGATGCTGAATGTTGTCATCGCTTAATCTGCCGCCTCCATACATCAAGTAAATATCTTGGTCATCAGGGCCGTAAATATTAGTTAGAGCCATGCATGATTCGTTGCCGTGAGTCAAATCTTCGATGTCGTTTCCGCCCAAACCGATATTTGCGATATCGATGATATCATCTGCGGCAATTGATAAGACGTCAGTCGTAAAACCGATTTTAGTATATCCGCCGTCTTTCATATAAATCATATAAACTTGGCCGTGTTTTCCGGGCCGCGGATCGTTGATCTTAATGGCATTGCCTTCCGGGTCAGTGATATAAGAACCGGATTTATAATTGCCATTGTAATGTTGCGACAACCGCCCCATTTTATTAAAGGTGACGAAATCATGAGTGTATATGATTCCTTCACGCGTCTTGTCATTGTCATACATCGTGAAAGTGATGTAGTAGGTCGTTAATCCGCCGCGCTTGGGGTCGTTGACGATTTTAAACATGCGCGGGTCTTCAAGACCTCCGCCTTTTTCATCATTTGAAGTCGGCCAGGCAATCGGATTATTCGCCCCTCTTTCGAAGTGAATGCCATCGTAAGAATAGGCATACGACAACGTCGACATATGGCCTAATTCATACTTATCACCGAAATAATGATGAAAATTATCAGGCAGTTCACTGCGATATATCATGTGGAAAATTTCCCGTTCTTCATCATAGATGACAGCCGGATTATATGTCGCGTATGATTCAAATCCAGGAATATCGCCATCCGCGATGCTTTCAAGATCGTTGACCACTCCATCAGCGGCGTTAGGATAACCGTGAGGGGCAAGTATCAAACCGCCTTCATAAAGGGTGATGTTGCTCATCGCCGTCCAGGCCGGACTGTTCTTTGAATATTCCATTTTATGGCCGACCGGCACCGCAAATATATCGTCCCATTTAAACAGTTCAAATGAGTAGACTGAGAAAGTCGATTGCCACGGCAGACGACCGGTTTTTTTCGTGGCTTCGCTCGTCTCTCTTTGCACTAATTCGACTTTTATATACCTCGATTGCTTCGCGCTCGCAAGCTTCAAGAAGTCAACTTCACCCAGCCCGGCTTCTGAACCGGTAGCGTATGTCCAGTTTTCGTCGCTTCGCCCCGGGGGAATCGCTCCTATTTCGGAATGTGTATATATTTTGAAAATACGGGCGAATGATACTTCCCAACGAATTTTAACCAAGTCGAAAGATTTCGCTTCGCCAAGATCGAGGAGAAAATACTGATTATCTCCGGCATCGACATGTGACGCCCACCTCGTCTTGGCGATGTTATCAACCATCATACTTTTATTGAGAACGGTTTCATTTTCGTTTGATGAGACTTCAAGAACCTGACTTCCGTAGGTCAAACTGCGCGGACCGTAAACTTCAAATGAATAAAACGAGTAACCATAATTCGTGGCGCGATCGACGCCCTCGAAGCGAACATATTCGGCTTCAAGCCACTGCGGAAAGACAATTTCATCGGTTTTAGCATTCGTTTTTTGTAGGGTCGCAACGACCGTCCAATCTAAAGCATCGTTTGAGAGCAAAAGCTTGTATTCAGCGGCATAGGCCGCTTCCCAGTCGATGATGATTTTTCCGATTTTTTCTCTTGAGCCAAGATTGATATAGAAGAAGACATCATCGCTGGCAATCGAGGCATAGCGCGTGCCGCTATTTCCGTCGACGGCTTTGGTATTGGTATTATCATCGGTATGAGCGCTTGATACGACGCGGCGATCAAAAGCTAAATCGACGCCGTATTCGCGCTCTTCAGCTCCGACTCCGCGAATCGGAGTGCTCGTCGCCGGTATAATCAAAGCGAGCAGGGAGCCGGCCACCATCACTATTTGTTTTATTTTCATCTTCTCTTCCTCCTTATTCGCTTGGGTAGTAGTGTCTTTGTATATATAGTTCGGCGAACAAAGCGCACGGCCATGTGAAGTAGTCGCGGCTATATTCGCTGGGATTATTGGCGTTGACGGCTTCATGCATCACGTACATGTTTCCCGCGAGAGTCATCATGTACTGAAGGCACATGTCAATTTCTTCTTCGTCGTCACTGGTAAGCCCCTGCATCGCTAATGACATCGGCCAGATGACGGGGTAATTTTTATGCGGATTGGGAAGACCCGAGATTGAATCGTGGGGATCGCCGATTCCGCTTGCGTATGTTCCGACATAGTAATAAGGATTGTCGTCGCTCAGCGCAAAGGCGCGGGTGTTGAGGTATGTCGCATCGTCACTTTCGCAGTATTCGAGCCATGGTGCGGCCATCAAACTCGGAATATTCGCGGCATCCATCAGAAGTTTTCCTTCAGAGCTATTCGCATTGCTCGTCATGCCGTTGACTTCAAAAGCATAGATTCTGCCATGAGTCGGATGATTGTAAACGCCATATGTCTCAATTGCCTGGCGGACGCCTTCGGCAAGGGTTTCGGCCTGATTCGCTAAAACTGAATCAAGACCTAATTCGTTTAAGAGCAGACTCATCTTTTCCATGATTCCGACCGCAAACATATTGCCGGGAATAAAGAATTTGTAATAGGTTACATCGTCGCTTGGACGATATCCGCTCCAAATTAAACCCGAAGCGGCGTTAAAAGCCGGTGAGCTGCTATCAAGATCGCCCTGATGGGTGATTTTGTAATTATCATCGCTGTGATTCCGTTCGTTTTGTAAAGTGGTGATCGCCTTGCGCAAGGACATGAGAAAAAAGGCGTCAAAAAGTGAATCATCTTCAGTAATTTCATAATATTTGCTAGCTAGCCAAAAGGGATATATCAGCGAATCGATCTCGAATTTGCGCTCAAAGACGCTTCCGTCATTGCGAAAAGCGTTGGCGTAAGGATCGCGGCGAATAAATTCGAATTGCTTGAGTAAGATGCCGCGCACCATCATTTTGATTTCGCTATCCTCATTCATAAAGCGAAGGTATGGCAACACTTGAGCGCTCGAATCGCGAAGCCACATGGCGTCGATATCGCCAGTCGTCACATAAGTCGTGCCGTTTTTGTTATAGTGCAACACGCTCGGCCAGGAGCCTTTATTATTAATAATGCCGTCAATCGTGGCATAGAAGTTTTTTTCAAAAGTTATTCTTTCTTCATTATCGACAATGCCATTTATCTTTGGGTTCATGATATCGCGCATCGTCTCATATGTCGGCTCCTGATTGACAGGAACAAGAAGGTTATGAGCGACTTCGTCGTTAACATTAGGCAGTGTCTCGAGATAGGTGTCGATTTGTTCAATGGTCAATAAACCCCAATCGCCCCGCGAGTTATCGACAAATTCAAGATAAAGGGCGTCTCCTTCATACTTTGACAAGTCTATATAGTAGAGATGGGTATTTTCTTCGTCGGCTTCTTTCCAGCGATCGCTATATGTGCGAAACACTTCTTGATTTGTTCCGACGGCTTTAATCGAAAGATAAGTGACTTGCCGATATTTCGTCGCACCGAGCCGAAATTTTAATAAGCTGACGCCGGAAACGATAAATGCGGACGAGCGGAGCACGCCGACTTTTTGTTCGTCTGGTCGGTTCGATAAGCGCTTATTGGCGTTGATGTGGCTATTTTTAAAAACGCCTTCTTCGCCGATGACTGTCCAGCTCGCCAATGTTGAAGTGGCAAAATCCTGATTTTCCATTTGCGATGGCAGCGTTGCCAGTTCGCCAAAAAAAGGATTGATATCCACCGCCTCATTCGTACCGGCAAGAAATGGAGTTTCAGAATAATAAGTTACGACTCCATCGACGGAAAGATAGCCGTGGTTATCGGTTGACTGATCAGTTAATAATATATATACAGATGTGCCGATCAAGTCGCTGATATCAGCGTAATAAGGAACGAGGTTTTCAACATAATAAGCACCGCCTTGGCTTTGATAATCGGGATCGTTAAATAGGTGATTCGCGTACCGTCTTAATTCGTGATGACTCGTCGAATCGACGATTGACAAATATGTCAGTCCGGCATTTAATCCGCCGCCCAGATAAAAAGTTATGATGCCGCTTCCACCGACTTCAAAAGTTGTGGAACGAAGCTTTCCTTCATAGCCATCGCGACCATCAATTTCTCGGCCTTTAAAAAAGAATGTGCCGACTTTTCCAAATGCGATTGTATCGTTAACCATTGTCTCAGCACTGATGCCTTCGTCGGTAAAAGCCTCGCCATCCAGGATGTCCCAGCCGCTTAAATCGCCTGTTTCAAAACCGCCATTGACGATTTGGTACTGGCTCGGATCGGGTTCTGTCGAACTGCTGGAATCCGGAGATGAACCAGTATCAGAAATAGAGTTTGAATTGCTATTAGAAGACGAATCGCTCGGGTCACAGCTTGCTAGGAGAAGAGCAAAAAGCAAACTAAAAGCTGGCAAAAGCTTAACAATAAATGACTTTTTGTGGGATATTTCTATGAACTCCATTGCTTTTCCTCCTAAAAATTAAGATTTACCGCCATTTGGCCATAATCAAAAACTGGCTTGTTTTCGTAGTAAGTGATGACATTATCCACGAAGATTGTGTCCCAACTTTCAGTCGCGTTATCGATGATTTCAAAGTACATAACCTCGCCTTGATAATCGCTTAAGTCGATATAATACTTGATCATTTCGTTGCCGTTATGACGAGAGTTGGCGAAGCGGATGATCTCACGATTGCTGCCTCTTTCTTTCACGCTCACAAAAGTGTCCTTATCAAACCGGCTGCCTTGAGCGGCCCCGATTTCAAGCGAGGCGATGCCAGAGCCATCGATGCGGAAAAATGATGAGCGGAGCAAACCGCGCGAACCATCACCGCCGGAGTTACTTTTGGCCGCTCCTTCATGAACGCGCCAAGTGTCACTTGTGCCATCGCTTTTTTGCCAGCCGGCGACTGCGGAAACATGCCAATGATTCAAACCGTCGCTGAAGTCGCCATTAGCCACTTGATTGGGGATGTAACCCGCACCGGCAACCGGTTTGATATCGACGGCCTCACTCGCATTTTCAAGAGGTGATTCCAAATATGTTTCCAGAGCGTCAAAAGTCAAAAAGTCCCAATCGCGTCCGCCCCAATCACTTATCACAAAATGTATTTTTTTACCGATATGCGCCGATAAGTCGGCCTGATAAGTCTGAAGACTCGCATTGGCGAGACCAGTAAGATTTTTATCAAACAGGGGATTTCCATATCGGGCGAGTTCATATCCCGAGATGCTATCGACAACGCTTATATATGCTAAATCAGCATTTTTAGCAGCTCCCATTCGATAAGTGATAAATCCGCTCCCGCCCAAGATGAAACTGGAGGAGACAAGGCGGCCCATCTTTTCTTCAAAATCGCTTTTTGTCATCGCCAGCGGCATACCATAGACATAATTTCCTTCTCCACCATACGCAAAGGCGGAATCAAGAATCTCGTTATTTATAACGATAGAAGAGTTATCAAAGGCCAGCAAATTGCTTTCGCCTTTAAAAATAGTCTCGCTCGACCAGCCAAAATAATCACCGGTTTCAAAACTGCCGTTAACGAGGCGATACTCGTTATTCTTGTCTAAGACAATGAGGGAAATCGTCTCGCTATGCTGTCTGAACCAAACGCTAAAATCATAACGGCCGGGCGCAAGTTTGATTAAGTAATCTTTTTTAATTGTTAATAATGAACTGCTAATTTCGTAGTCGCCATCCGCGATGTTGTGGCCTTCGAGGTGAGAGATGGACGAACCATCTTCGATTAATTCATAAGTCACATCGTTCAGGGCGTTGAAATCAAATTCGGGATTGATGCTTAAAATGGACGGCTCGTCGCTGCAGCCCGCACCAAAAGAAGTTAGAAGTGCGAGAAAGGCAAACAAGGCCGGCCAATTCTTTTTCATCATTCGTATATTCCTTCGAGTTTTTCGTATTCCAAAAAAGGATCTTCAATCAGGGCGACATGGCCTTCGGCGTCCGAAAGACCGGTGTAGAGACTGGCGGTTTTGTCGTTGTGACGAACAATACCGCCGACAAAGATGACATCAATTAAATCCTCACGCTTGTATTCGCTTACGCCAAAATCTCGCTTTTCGGCGATAATTTTCATCTCCGTCCGCTTACCGGTAGCCGGATCAAAAGCAAATGTCATACCATAGTAATGCCTTACATTCCCTTCGCTCATGATAGCGACATGTCCTAAGACACCCAGCAAGCCATTTCTCAAGATGAGAATCTGATTGGCGCCGCCCCATACTTTATCGTCAAATAAATCTTTGATAAGCGGTGATTTTTCGATGAATTCGGTCGTTATGTCTTCTAGTCTGTCCGCGGCTTGAAAACCGATTTTGCCATAGGCGGCAACTCCGCCCTGCGGACGGCTCATCACATAATATTGCCGGCCTTTGGCGATGCGCACGTCTTTCATCTTTACGGGAGCGAGGATAATTTTGCGCAGGTGATCAAAATCGGGTCCGTGATAGAAGACGGTTCGCCATGAGGTGATGAGGCCTTTTTCATCGGGGTAAATTTCCGTACCGCCCAGGAGAACCTGTCCATCGATAAGTTCGACAAACGGATCCTGAAGGTTGCTCATCTGCCACTTTGTCATTTGATAATCATATGGACCAATTTGTTCAAATATGACGCTCGTCGAGATTTCGCTATCGCGCTTTTCTACGCGACCGGCGATATACGTTTTACCTTTAAAGGTAAAAGCATGTGAAATGTTATAGATATCAAATCCCGGAAAGCCGTGAAAGATAAGGCGTTTGGTCATGATGACGCTAGGTTTTTGACGGTGTTCGTCAATCAATTTTTGAAGGTTAATTTGACTCATGTGTTTACCCCTTGATGCCAGTACCGGCCACACTCTGCATAAACTGTTTTTGTAAAAAGGCGAAGAGCAAAACGACGGGCACCATGGCGATTAACGTCGCAACTGAGACGTAATTCCATGGCACGAGATAGGAGCTCGAACCGCTTTGATAGAGATTTTCGAAAATCGTGATGCTGTTGGCCATCACCCAGTTGGATTTATCGCTGATGTAAAGGGCCGGGCCGTAGAGGTCGTTATAAGTCCCGACAAAGTAGAGGAGGATGACGGTGACAATCGCCGGTTTATTAAGCGGTAAGGCGATGCGGAAGAAGATGCCTAACTCGCTGGCCCCTTCCATGCGCGCCGCCTCGATTAAAGGTTTTGGAAGCGTCTCAAAGAATTGTTTAAAAAGAAAGATGACGAAGACGTCGGTGGCAAACCAAGATGCGATCCAGAGAGGAATGAAGGCAACTTCTTTAAGTCCGGTATTAACCATGAATTCATAGATGGGGACGCCGAGCAATTCGCCCGGTATCATCATCGTGCTCAACAAAGCAAAGAAGATAATTTTCTTGCCGGGAAATTTAAACATGGCGAAACCATAGCCTGCCAGCGAGCAAGTTAAAATCGTTCCTGTCGCTTTCAAGACGAAGATGAGCATCGTGTTTAAAAACATGCGAACGACGTTATAGTCGGGATGTGATAAGACAAAGCGGAAATTGTCAAACAGGGCAAACGAATGGGGAAACATCGTCGCTTGTGTTGAAGCCTCGGCCAAATCTTTCATCGCGGTGATAATCAAATAATAAAGAGGGAGAAGAGCGATTAAAGAAAAGACGACGAGCAGGATATAAGTAAAGACGCGACGGGTTTTGGCTTTCTTCGTTTTTTCGTAAGGTTTTAAATGCATGACGCGCTCTGCCATTTTATCTTAAATCCTTTTTGACATAGAGTTTAGAAAGTGCGAATTGAACGAGGGTCAGGCCTAAGATGATGAGGAAGAAAAGCCAGGCCATCGCCGCGGCATAACCGAGCCTAAACGGCATGTTAAAGGCCGTCATGAACATGTAAATCGGAAAGAGCAGAGTCGAATTTGAAGGCCATCCCGATCCGTTGCCCATCACGAAAGCGAGTGAAAAAGAGCGGAGGCCGTCAATCGTTATCAGGATGACATTAAAGAAGATAATCGGCGAAATCATCGGCAGGGTAATCTTATAAAATTGCTGCCATTTGCTGGCTCCCTCAAGTTCGGCAACTTCATAGTATTCCTCAGGGATTTCCTGCAAAGCGGCCAGAAAGACGACCATTTTAACACCGAAGCCGAAGGAACTTATCAATATCATCGTAAATAGAGCCGAGCTCGGCGAGGCATACCAAAGAGGGAGATCGCTGACGCCAAGAACAGACAAAATACTATTAATTAACCCCGTCGACGGATTGAGTAAATTCTTATATACCGCACCGACGGCAAACGAAGGAATAATAAAGGGTAAAAAATATATCGTTCGGAACGTGCCAAGCATTTTAACTTTGCTGTTTAAAAGCATGGCTAAGACGAGCGAAGTGATCAGGACAAAGACGCCGCTTATAACGGCAAAGATAAGGCTTTGCTGAATCGATTTAGCAAACATCGCGTCCTTCGTAAGGGCGTACATGTAGTTTTCGAAGCCGACGAACTCAGATGTCCCGCCATAAAGGGTTTTGTCGGTCAGCGACAAGATGAAAGTGCGGATGATTGGATAAAAGTAAAAAAGAAAGAAGCCGATGATGGCCATCGCGCCAAAGAAGAGGAAGTGCTTGTAGTTACGATGAAAATTCTGTCTAAAAGACAGTTTTCTCGGTTTCAGCGTTCCTTCCATCCTGTTCATCGCTATCCTCCGTAGAGGCCCTCGTAATATGCGTCAACATTATTTTTTATTGTTGTGAGAACTTCCACAATATCGCTTTTTGAACCGCGCCCATCATACATCAAAAGATAAATTTCGCTCATTACCATCTCGCGCATGACTTTTGAAAAATCGCGCTCATCAGGAAGGGTCAGGGCTTTGTCCATCGCGTCGAAGACAACATCGATGGAAATATTCTTTTGTTCGCTTTCCGGCAGCTCCGAAATCAGCGTCTCCATATTTTTCAAAGCGCTGACTTTGCCGTATTTATACATTTGAAGGGCCCCTTCTTCTCCGGTCCACAGTTCAAGGAAGGTAAACGCTCCTTTGACATTGTCACTTCTTGCCGATATGCCAAAGGCATCGGCGGAGATTTCGCCACCGCGGGCATCGGGCAAGCCGCTAGGGGTGGGCAAGACTTGAATGTCCCAGTTTAGACCGAGGGCATCATAGCTGTACCAGTCGCCCATATGACCGCCGAAAATCATCGCGACATTACCGCCCATAAAGGATGCTCCGGATGTCATTTCGATCGCGTCTGGTGCAAATTTTGTCGCGGCATCACCCATTGATTTTTGGCGAAAGAAAGTCGTGGCGGCAATCGCTTCGGAAGATGTCAAGGCGCAGATGCGGTTATCGGAATCGGGTTCATAAAAGGAACCGCCCATCTGATTGACATAGACGAGCCACTCGCCCCACCACGTCAGCTGTGTTTCGGCTCCGAACTGCGAATATATGCGCCCGGACCCAGACCCGCTGTATTTCGAGAGAACAACTCCGGCTTTTTGATAATCCTCATAGTCCCAATCGGCCTGCGGATAGACGCTTTCTTCGGGTCCTAATTCAAGGGCGGCGCGAAGTTCAGAAGAGGAATTGTCAAACAAGTCTTTATTATAATAAAGAAGGGAAGTATTTACAGAGGTCGGCAATGCGTAGACACGATTATCAATCGTCAGGGCGTTTATCAAGCTATCAATGTATTTATCGGTACTGACATTTGCGCTCTCGTCGATAAGCGAGGTGAGATCGCGGAGGCTCTCCTTCATCGAACTGACTAAAACGGTGCTCGTCTTGATGATATCCGGCTCATTTTTCGTGCCAATCAGTTTGCCGATATCCTGCCCGTAAGTCGCCTTTATTTCGTATCCCGTTTCGGCGGTAAAATACGCGAACAATTCATCATAGCGACCTTCGTCTTCGATATCGAGGGCAATCTGTAAAATATTGCTTGAACCGCCGCATCCGGAAAGAGCGGAGATAGCAAAGGTGAAAAGAGAACTAACCTTTGCAAATTTATACATGGCTGACATCCTCCATGTTTGCATATATTTCCGCAAGCTTCATCTTGCACATCGCGATATTTTCATCGCAGACGCCGTAATATATGGTGATATCGTCGCCGTCCCTTGTAAGTCCACAAGTGAAAACGACGTCTCTAAAAAAACCGTTTTTCTCGTATTCTTCGGTCGCGCTTATAAGTGGTTTCGCACTTCGCATCAAGACGCGATTGGGATTATTAGCATCTAGCAGCATCGACGCGAGATGATAGCGATGTTTGTCATCAGCGGCATGATACACGACCACCCAGCCGCGCTCGGTCAAAAACGGGACCGCACCCGCTCCGACGCGGACGCAATTTTGATAAGTCGGTCGCGCCTTTGTGACGATTCGGTGATTGCCCCAATGCTCGAGGTCGACGCTTTCTGCTGTCCAGATGTCGAGATGGGCGAAGTCGCTTTTGCTCGGCCGGTGAAACATGCGATAGCGACCGCTGATACTGCGCGGAAAAATAACGCAGTCCTTGTTATCAAAGGGCAGGATAATCCCGAGCCTTTCAAAAGTATGGAAATCCTTTGTGACCATCAAGGCGACATTGACGCCGTGTTCGCTGATCGCGGAATAAGTTATGTAGTATCGGCCCTCGATTTCGGTGATGCGCGGATCTTCGATGCCGAATGCTTCATAATCCGTCTCCGGCATGATGCGCGTATTCGTAAAAATAAAATTGATGCCATCATCGCTGCGGGCCAGGCGAAGATGGGAAATCGATGTCAGATAGTTTTGCTCGTGGTTGCGAATGACGCGAGCATCGGTAAAATCATAATCGGGGCTGAATCGGTCGATTTTGATGTAATTAATCTCGCGATTTTTGTAAGTTGGAATTATGAAATACTTGGCTTCGCTATTTTTAGCAATTTCGGCCACGCGGGCCAGCATAATCGTCTCCGTGCCAACCTTGACCACCGCCGGGTTAAAAACTCCTAAGACGCTTAGTTCACGACGGCTGGGCTTGAGATCGGTTTTTCGAATAATGAGTTTCTTTTCCATTTTTTCTTACCTAAGTGCGTACATTTTAAACGAGCGAATACCCATTTCAGCATCGGCAAACTGCTCGCCGATATCGCTGCCGTTGACCATTAGATAAATGCGGAAATTTAAATGCGCGGGCACAAATGTCCATTCATGGAGCCCGAGGCTGTTTCCGGACATGACTTTTAAGGGATTTTGGTTGATAACCGCCCCGCCATCATTGCTGTAATATATAATCTTGATTTCCCACATTGTTTTAACATAGGCGTTTTTCTGATTGAGGGCGGCGACATCAAGTAGCATGGTCAAAGCTTGTTCATCTTCAATCGCATAGTTTTTACTGACGATACCGCCGTAACAATACTTGGCCTCGGGGTATTTGTTTTGTTTGACATAGAGAACATCCCCCGAAATGCGAAGAGAGGCCGGGCTCAGCGAGCTGGTCAGCGAATCCTGAGCCGTGTCACTGCGATTGGGAATTTGCCAGCTATTAGCATCAAAAAAATCGTTGGGGTAATAATTTCCGACAAGCGAAGCGGGAATGACATCCAACTCGTATTTATAGACATTTCCTGCCGCGTTGACGACGATAGCTTTTTCGAGGTAGCGATCAGCATATCGCCAGGTTCCCTCGAAGTTTGCATACTTGACTTTGAGGGAGGAAGAAAAGGATTCTTGATAGAGCCGCCCGTCAATCATGCGGTAAACAGTCGCGCTGGAAATACCCGCCAAATATAGGCTGAATGATGAGATATCACCGCTTCTGCGCGCCTCGGCTTCGCTTTTGTGAGCGCTCGAAGAAGAATCAAAGTAATTTTCGAAAACGCGCGTTTCCTGATTGAGATGATCGTCCACCGCAAGCAATGATTCCGCGGTCGTGGCTTGAAGGATATTGCTTCCCCATGTGGTTGCGAACAAGTCATTGAATTGAGCGATGTCGGAGTTTGATCCTCCATAGGTTAAAGTCGCTAATTCCATTTTGAGATTATCGGGGTTTTCAAAACCGCTCAGGACATCGACGAGGATTTTCTTATATTTGCTCTGATCGACTTTCGATTTGGCTGTCACATGAGCTCTTCCGACGCCAACAAATGAGAGGATACCCGACTCGGAAATGCTGGCTACTTCACTATTTTCGGACGACCAGATAATCGCTTGTTCTTCGATCGATAAAGGTAGAACAGAAGCGCTTAAGGTAATGCTTTGACTGCCTTTTAATTTAGCGATGACGCCCTGCGATATTCCGTCTCCGGAAACTTCCACACCCGTGACGGCGGCCATATTGTTATAAACGGCGAGGTGATTAAGGACCAATTCGGCGGTTTGCCTTTCGCCGTCTGGGCCTTTGGCTAAAATATGAAAACTGCATTTTTTGGTCGTGTTGTTATACCACCAGCCGTTTTCATAGCCGGGATCGGGCGAGGTGCGCCGTGTCGCAAATTTTTCGGAGAGCATCGAGTCGACGACATTGACGGAGATAAGACCTGCCGTGCCATCGTCGGCGAGAACATAAAAAGTTTCATTGACACCCTCGACCGCTAATTTGATGACATATTGCGAGTAGCAGCTGACGACATCCATTTCAAAGATGACGGCCTTTGAAAAATCAAGTGACAGCATCGGCGTTTGAACACCGCCGTAATTATCGAGGCTGGCGTCGGTATTCCAGATAACGGCGGCATCTTTATCCGCATCATAATTGGCGACTCCCGATGGCGTGGCGCTGCCGAATTTAGCGATATTTTGGGCGCTGTAGATGACGCTTTCGCCGTTCCACAAGGGAAAATCACCACTCGTGGTCGTGTCGCTTGGTCCGCATGATGAGACCAAAACTAAGAGCATCATAAGATTAAATATTGTTTTTCTTTTCACGTCTTGCTCCTCTATCGGCAGACGACGCGTTTGGTGACATAATCGCTTAATCCATTGCGCGTCATTATCTCGACTTTTAAGGTATAGTCTGTATCCGGCAACATGCTTTTCTGATAGCTGAATTCGCTGACTGGTTCGCCCTCGTAGGTCACGATATCACCAAACGAAATCTTCATATTTATGATCTCGTCATTGTTCGGAGCAAAAGTTTCCAGGGCGATGACGCTTGAGGAAGTCAATTCAGCTCTTGTTGATAAATCAACAAAATTGACCGCCGCCTGATAACGCGAGAGAATCCGTCCGTTGAGAATGATAAAGTTGCCATCAGCCGGAATAACCGGAACGCGATCGCTTGGCAGGATGCGAATAACTTTGGCGCTTTTAGCGGGAATACGGAGGTTGACAAATCCAGAGACGTTCGAAGCGACGATGGTATTGGTGACAGAATCAAAAATGCTAACTTTTTTCGAGCCGCTATCAAACGAGATTGATCGGTCAAGGCCATATGGATTGTAGAACAGATAACTCGGATATAAATTATCGCCGAAACTATCGGTGCTGTTCAGATTGATTTTTAGAATTCCGTCAACATTGGTTTTGTCGACCAATGCCGCCATGCCACCGATAAAGGCCGAACTATAGATGCTGAGATCGCAAGGCTGGCCGAACATTGTCGTAGCATCGCCCATGGCATAGCCATTAACTGAATTGTAGCTATTGCGAAAACCCTCATAAGCCAGCGATCCTCGAAGGTCGAATGGCAAATAATGATCCATCGATTGATGGCTTAACGAGAGACTTTGAGGAAAGAAGGACCGGGCATTATTCGCTAAATTCAGCATATATTTGCCAATCGTTGCGGCATAGCGCGAGTCGTACTTAACCAGCGGGGCCAAGACCGTCGCTAGGTGCAAAGAGTTCATCAAGAAAGCATAGTCGCCACCTTGGCCGACGAGTCCGTCGACCGCATAATTACCAAAACTGCCCTCGAGAACCGACCATCCCGGCCGAAAAGCCGAATCGCCATCAAAGACAAAATCAAGAAATTTTCCGACATCGTAATTCGTGCCGTGATCGCGGTTTAAAATCGCCGCAACAAGCGGGGCATAATCGGTTAACGCTTCATAATTCGGATTCTTTTGATAAGTCTGCAAGTAATCAAGAACCCGCTTGGCTCCATCGAGGTACTTCGCATTCTTTGTCATCTGATAAGCCGAATAAAACAAAAAGGCCAACCCGCCATTAGGAGGTTCGATATGATCGCCCAATAAGGTCGGTGATTTTAAAACGACATTAAAGCCGACGAATTCATATGAAATTTCGCCATCCAAGACAAAATATGGCAAAGCCTCAAGCCACTGATCCGCGCCATTGAGAATAATCTCGCGCATAAATGGCGTATCAGGATACATATCGTAAAGTCGTGCGAACATAATCTGGGGAAAGATATCGTACCAAAAGCTCTGTCCCTGTAAGCCGACATTGTGAACTAGCTTGCTGCCGGTATCATAGCTGGCAAATGTCATTTCGACAAAGTCGCGTTCGACGCCGTCAAAGATCTGGTTCTGTTTATCAATTCCGGCATAGCTTGATCCCAAGACAGAAGAAATCGTTGTCATCGCCTCGCTTCCGGCGCTGGAAACGCGGTTATCGCCGACATATGAAGGAAAGCCAAAAGTGCGGCGCAAGTATCCGGTCTCAAGAGGATTGTAGTCGTTTGTTTCTCGCGATTGGTCGACCCAGTAGCCGAGGGGGCTCCATGTCGAACTGTCATCCTCAATATAGACGGGTATGCGAACTTCATCGCTTTCAGCAAAGGAAAAAAGCACCTTGTCGAGCTCTATGGCTTTCGAGCGATAATCAAAGTAACGGTAAGCGCTTGGAATATCGGGAAAATTTCCGACTTTATCAATCGATTTGACAATCTCTTGATTTTTAGGAAAATAACTGACTGATGCGCACCCGCTTGTCAAAATAGCAAATACGCACATGGGAGTCAGTAAAAGACGGTGATTTTTTCGCATCATGGTTCTCTTGGATGGAAAATATTATAGCATGAAAGGTCAAAGGTCGTCACATATTTTAATCTTTTTTTAATCTATGTTTAATTTATTTTTTAATCATAAAAACAACAATTAACCTATTATTTCATTGTCTTAACCGAGTCGCGCTCAACGAGATGCGATTTGACTTGAACAACGCTTATTTTCTTATTTTTCAAAGCCTCGGCCATCACGTTAAATGCCTTGCGGGCGGCGCTATCTTTGTGCAACCCAATCGATGTCAGTTTCGGCATTAAGCTGTCACACAAATTGGTGTTATCAAAACTTACGACCGAGACATCATCGGGAACGCGATAATTCTTCATGGCCAGCATCGCATAAAGGCGTTGGGCCGCCGAGTCGCAGTGGCAGACATAAGCTGTCGGCTTCTGCTCGGTTTCCGGGAGTGGAATCAACTCTTGCCGGCGCTCGATGTTATCATTGATGTGCCATAAGGGATTAACGACGAGCTTTTCTTCTTTTAATGCTTTCAAATAACCGAAATATCGGTCAGCGATGGAGTTGGTGGAACTTATGTCACCGATAAATCCAATATTGCGATGACCTTTTTGAATCAGATATTTGGTCAGCATATACGACATTTGATAGTTATCAACAAAAATATAGTTGCATGCGTATATTGGTGAATAATAATCGATAAATACGGTCGGAATGGTGTGCCCGGCAAATTCTTTAATGATCTTTTCGCCCACTTCTCCAGCGAAGAAAATACCATCGGGTTTGAAGGTGGAAATAACCCCGTTAATTTTATTAATTGTTTGATCGTCTTCAATAAAAGCGACTTGCAGAATGCTGTTAGCGGCATTGCATTCAGCGCTCAAAAAATAGAAGATAGTCGAGTAAAACTGTTCGGAAGGGGTCAAGAAAAAATCCTGGCGAATGAAAAATAAAAACCTCTTTTTGGTAATGCCTATTTTTGAACTCTTGTTAATATAGCCGACAGACTTCGCATAAACTTTTATTTTTTTCCGGAGTTTTTCGCTGACTCCCTTCTGGTTGTTAAGAGCTTTGAATACCGCGACGGTGCTAACTCCCATTTTGGTCGCGATTGATTCGAGTGTTACTTTTGCCATAAATTCTCCTTAACGTACAAAAATAGACGACAGAATGGCCGATAAAGCCTTTGTATATCTCTATCTTAACTACTTAATTAAAATAAATCAAAAAAGAATAATAAAAATAATATTTACTCGCCAATAAAATAAACTAATTAAAGTGTCGAAATAATGAGATTAAGTTGTCCTTGGAATTTCGTTTTAACCGCGTCGGAAGTCAGGATGAAACTATCGCCTTTATGAGCGGATAATTTCCCGATTTTTCCGCGGCCTTCAAGGACGGCTATCAGATAATATTTATGCTGCAAATTATAGAAGAATAACGAATCGAAAACTCGCATTGAACCGATTCGAAAATAAGGGGTTTTTAATATCGGTGCCAGCGCTTCATAATCTTTTCTTCTCGGCATAAAGATGCGTTTTGCAAAGCGGTGCGGCACATCGATCACCGCAAGCGATTTTTGAAGGTGGAGATCGCGTTTACGGCCGTCTTTATCGACGCGATCGTAATCAAATAAACGGTAAGTGAGATCGGAAGATTGCTGAATTTCGATGAGCGCCGTGCCGGCGCAGATGGCGTGAATCGTTCCGCTCGGGATGTTGATGATCTCGCCTTTTGAGCATTTGCGGTAAGCTAGCAGTTTATTCCATTCTCCCGCTTTAACGAGTTTTTCGAGTTCTTCGCGGCTCCTAGCACGATGGCCGATTTGAATTCTTGTTTGCGGCTGAGCATTTAAAATTATCCATGCTTCGGATTTTCCGACATCATTCTCATTATGCAAAGCATAATCATCATTGGGATGCACTTGAACGCTCAAATCCTCGCGAGCGTCGATTAACTTGACGAGCAGGGGAAATTTTTCATGAGGGTCATCGGCGAATAAATCGCGCCGCAAAGAATATAGCTCACTCAGAGTCTTTCCTTTATAAACGCTATTCACAATTCGGCAATCGCCGCCGGGATGCGCCGAAATAAGCCAGCTTTCGCCGATATTTTTGCTTTTTGTCTTGAATTTGAATTCTTCTTTAAGCCATGTGCCGCCCCATATTTTCTCGAGGTGAACGGGCTTAAGCTTAATCACTTGCACTGATGGTTTGTCTTTATTCATTGTAAAAATCCTTTTTCCCTTAAGAGTTTTTCGACGGCGGACTGAGTCTTTTCAAGCAAGTCTTTGGCGCCGGCATCACTATCGCTATGGACCGCGATATAAACTTTCAATTTCGGCTCCGTACCAGATGGCCGAAAGACGATCCAGCCATTTTCAAAGACGTATTTTAAAACATCTGACGAGGGCAGATTGATATTGTCTACACGGCCGTCACAATATGTGGCTCGAGATGAAAAATAGTCTTCGGTAACGAGAATTTTCTCTCCGCCAAACTTTTTGAACTTGGCACGGCGCATCTCGTCCATAAATGCTGCGATGTTTTTTATTCCGTCAATACCCGGAGATTTAATGTTCAAAAGTTTTTCTTTATAAAATCCGTACTCTTGATAGATGTCGTTGAGCACCATCAGCAAATTCTTATCGCGGTTTTGATAAAAAGCGGTGATTTCAGCAATCATCAGGCAAGCTTGAAAGGCGTCCTTATCACGGACCAGATCGCTGATTAGATAACCATACGACTCTTCGCAGCCGAAGAAGAAATCTTTGCGGTCCTGCTTGATGTATTCAATCTGTTCGCAAATAAATTTGAATCCGGTTAGGGTTCTGATTGTCTCAATGTTATTTCTCTTGGCCATCTCGAAGACTAAGTCACTCGTCACGATCGTCGAGATAAAGACAGGCTGGCGAATGCGAACACCGTATTTGATTAAGTAATCAAACATGATAGCCGCCATTTCGTTGCCATTCAAAAAATGATATTTGTCGCCGATTAAGATTCCGCTTCCGACGCGATCGGCATCAGGATCGGTGGCTAAGAGAAGTTGCGCGCCAACTTTGTGGCCGAGTTCGACGGCAAGAGCAAAAGCGTGCGGATCTTCAGGATTGGGTGACTTAAGGGTTGAAAAATTACCATCAGGAACCATCTGTGCATCGACGGAGTAGACGTTATATCCATTTTCGCGAAGGAGCTGGGCGCCAAAGGCGGAACCGGTCCCGTGCAGCGGAGTATAGACGATTTTAAGTTCGTCTTGATCGACTTTCTGACACGAGACAAAGCGGACGGCAGTCAAATATTTATCATCGAAGTATTTTTCCAAAGTTGTGATAGCGCCGCGAGCAAGATAGTCCTGGAGAGAATCGACTTTCAACGCAAAAATATCTTTAATTTTTTCGATGGCCGCCCCGACTTTATCGGCTTTATGCGGCACGAGCTGACAACCATTTTCGTCATAAACTTTGTAGCCGTTATATTCCGGCGGATTATGGCTGGCGGTAATGACGATGCCGCCATCGGCTCTGAGATAGCGAACGGCAAAGGACAATTCAGGGGTCGGACGGAATTGTTCAAACAGCCAGACATGAATATTTTGGCTGGCGAGAACGCGCGCCGTCTCCTCGGCGAATAATCGCGAATTATTCCGCGTGTCATAAGCCACGACAACATTGTGCAGACTATAGGGTCGAGTCGTCAGATTTTCTTTAATGTAATTGGCAAAACCCAATGAGGCTTTGCGGATGGTGTAGATATTAAGGCGATTCGTGCCGACGCCCATGATGCCGCGAATGCCGCCCGTACCAAAGGAGACATCGTCGCCAAAAGCTTCAAAGAGTCCTTTTTCGTCTAAACGGCTGAGTTCGTCTTTGAGCTTCGGTTCAAGATTTTGCTGTGCTTTCCAAATCGCGATATCCGTTAACATGGTTCCTTTTGCACCTCGCTATCATTAATCGAATCCATCTACCAAAAGTATAGATGTTTACCTTGATTACATCAATAAAACAGAAGAAATCATGTTCTTTTATGAGTAAACAAAAGCATGTTGACGAATAAAAGAAAAGCGGGATTACCCGCTTGTTCGTTATTATTGCTTATTAGTTAGAAGATAAGAGGCGGTTCGACTATCGCGTCAGCCGCGAGTGAATATGTGATAACTCCGTAGTCTGAAAGAGTATAAACATAATCATCGATCATCACGCCACGATCGACGCCGAGATAATAGTCATCGGAAGTCGGATGCTGGATGATAATCGGATCAGCGATCGGGTTCTCTTTTGAGAAATCGATTTTAAAGAGATAGTAGTAACTGTGATAACGATAGTACCAATCTCTTTCGGCGCCACCGGTATAGCCGTATTCCATGGCTTCGACCGCAAAACCGAGGTAACCTTTTTCCACGCTGAGCAATAGAGATTTATGATTATAAAGAGCTTCTGAATAGCCATATGACCAGCTTGAATTATCCGAGTAACCATATGAGAAGATTGCAAATGTTTGCAGCGTCTCTTCTTCGCCGGAAGTGACGTTGTAGGCGCTGATTTTCATGCCGGTAATTGAGCCAAATTGATCGGCGTCATAACCGATACCAATCAGGTTTCCGGCTCCCCACTCGTGCTGATAAGTGTCAAAACCTTCCTGAACAATCTGACCGGCGATTGTCGGCTCAGACGGCTTTGATAGGTCAATAATATAAAGAGGATCGGTAAGCAAGAAAGTGACGATATATGCGGTCTCGCCTTCAAAGCGAACCGATTTGATTTCTTCATTCGGTTTGCCGAGGCCTTCACTCATATGACCGATGAGTTCAAATGATTCGCTTTCGGCGACGACTTTAAGAATAAAGAGATGATTGGTAATCTTGTTCTCGCTCGACCAGCCGAAGAATTCTAAGAACGCCCAGCTCGCTTCCCGCTCCGTGGTCGCCACCCTTAGAAAGCCATCATAGACATCAATTGAAAATTGATTAAGCGAAATACCGGCCACGATTGCCGCCGCGACATAAGAGCTGTTAGCATTATCGATATCGAGGACATACTGGCTGATGACCGAGGTTGTCCAATACGAATTATCATCATAGTGATAAACCGATTCTACAAGGTACATGTCGGTCGCGCTCACATACATCTTTTTATAGCTGGCGGAGGCGCCTAAGTAAGCATTAGAAGTATAGAAAATATCGTCTGGTTCGTCGGTAATTTTTATCCCGGTAAGAACATTCACTCCGTAAGACGGAGAATCGTCAAAATAATACATTGAATCATAATCGAGATATTCGACTTCGGTGATGCCGTCTCTCGTCTCTTTATAAATCGGCCGGTATTCGTATTCGGTTTCGCCGTAGTACAAATACTTGTGGCTGACGAGAAAGACGCTGTTTTCAATCATGCGGTGATCCATGAAAAAACTATCGGTAATCAGCTGATAGACGACATCAAAAGTCGACCGGTCGATGACCATAACCGTTCCTGTCGGCGACCACCAGCGATAATACATCACTTCTTCATCACCATATCCTAAATCTTCTTCATAGGTATAACCTATGACAACTAGATATTTATCAAGTAAATAAAGCGATTCGACATAAGTGTTGCCCAGTTCAATTGTCCGCGCTAGGGTAACATCATAATCATCTTCAACCGCTACGACGCGGATGACGTTATGATAGCGTGGCGCATAATAGATATCGTAGCCATCGGTCTTGACAATATCGCCTTCGCGAACGCCTTCGACTTGTTCGTTGGTGTCGACATAATCGCGAGAGCCGGAACCGCTATCTTCAGCGACGGGCCCGTCGTCTGTATTAAAAAAACCGGAGCCGGAATACGCTTTGGCATTTTCTTGCTCAGCTTCTTTTAAAAGCGAACTCATTTTTGCCTTGGAGCCGACCGCATGTATCTTTGTATTATACAAAAGGCCATCTGTCGAAGGTCCATCGCATCCTGAAAGAAGGGCAAGCGGCACAAAAGAGAGAAACAACAAGCTCAACAATTTACTGCGCGTTTTCATAATTCATCTCCTTGCTAATAAATCGCTCGACACCTATATAGACAAGTGATCTGACGTTTTTTTTATGAAATTTCTTTTATTTATTATTTCTGGGCGCGAATCATGGCGCGCAAGAGCTTGGCGACATCGGTGTTATCAATAACATCATCGGCGGATATGAAGGACAAATTATCATTATTGTATAGATAGAAGGGAACATTTACGGATGTGTGTCCGCCGCTTGAAAACATCCCATCATTAATTTCACTTTTAACTTCGCCGTCGTATTTAAGACCACCCGTTTCGTGATCGGCCGTCACCATCACAAAAGTGTCGCCGTGCTCCCTTGCCCAGTCCACCGCTTCACCGACCGCCCGATCAAACCCGTTTAGCTGCTCGATCATGCCAAAAATATCGCCGTCATGCGCTCTTTTATCGATGTGACTTCCCTCGATTAAAGCAAAAAAACCTTCTTCCGCATATCGACTTGAGAGATAGTTTAAGGAGACATCAACAATATCGGATAAAGTCGGTGATTGAGGTGTGGTAATCGTCGTCGAAATTGTATCAAAAGCTGCCAAGAACCTCGAAGCAAAGTTGCTATGTGAAATACTCGCTGAATCGAGATCATCTTGAAAGGTGAGAAAGTCGGAATAGTAACTAAGCTGATTTTGACTCATCAAACCGACCTGCTGATCAAAATAAGATTTCCCGGCGCCGATAAATAAATCGATATCGCTTTGAAATTGTTCAAGGGCGATTTCGTCGGTGTTACTCCGCTGGCGATTGTGGCTTGAAAAGGCTGCCGGTGTCGCTCCCGTCACGGTCTCGGTCGCGATGATGCCGACGCCTTTTTGATATGCTTTGGCAAATTCGGACATCGTCGTGAGTTTCGTTCCGTTTTTATAAGCGATGGCTTTATTCGGTACTTTCTGACCTGTTGACATGGCAGTTGCCGAAGCGGCGCTGTCGGTGACTGAAGACGATGAGGAAGCGGTCGTCATATAGCCTTTAATGATGGCTTTGTCCGTTATCGCCGTTTCCTTCTGATTATAAGCCTCGGTGACTTTGATGTGGTTTTCGCCCATTCCGTCGCCAATCATCAAAATAATATTTTTATAGCCTTCGATAATCGTTAAACTATCAAACTTGCCTTCGAGATTCTGAGCGCAGCCAACTACAAGCAAAACGAGAACGCACGAACTGAACATTCCCTTGACGCGAATTCGTTTCGTTGCCGATGCGATTTTCATAAAATTATCCTATCACAAGTGGCCGATTACATTTCACAAGCATTCGCCCACTCAGTAAATTATATGCTATATTTAAAGGCATGAAAATCGTCCTTGCCACCAATAATTCACATAAGATCAAAGAGTATCGCTCCCTATTTGCAAATATGCCAATTGAGGTTCTCTCATTAAGTGATGTCGCGATAAAAAGCGATATCGAGGAGACCGGCACATCTTATGAAGAAAACGCGGCGATCAAAGCGGAGAATATTGCACAACTGACTAAATTTTTAGTCATTGCTGACGATTCCGGTTTGGAAATAAGCGCCCTTGGAGGGTCTCCGGGTCTTAATTCGGCGCGCTTTGCGGCCCAGCATAAAAGCCAATCAGAAGCCAATCGGGCAATATTAAAAAGCCTTGAAAAATCCGATAATCGTCAGGCCAGATTCGTCTGCGTAATTGCCCTCGCAAATTATCAACGAAGGTTGAACTTATTTCGCGGAGAGTGTTTAGGGCGAATTCTTATGCGCCCAGAAGGAGAGAGCGGTTTTGGCTACGACCCAATCTTCTTTTCCGATGAAGCCAATGCCTGTTTCGCCGCGATCGGCGAGGATGAAAAAAACCGCTATTCGCATCGTGCGAAAGCGGTTGAACAATTGCTCGCTTATTTAGCGGATGAAAAATTTATTTAGACAACTTATTTTTTACAATCCGTCCACCGATATTAGAAATTAAAAACAAGACGGCGAAGACACCAAATACAATCAATCCGGGAATCGGGTTTGTCGCATAGTTTGACATCATTATTGAAAAGCCGATGATCGCCCCGACCACAAATACCATCTGCGCAATCATAAAAACAATGCGCACTTTAAAAAGCGCGACGCGATTTTCAAAGACGGCATTTTCTTTGATTTCTTCATATTTAACCGCGCCTTTAGAGATGACTTGATAAGCGTCAATTCCGCTATCTGCCTCTCTCAGACTAGTAAGTCTTTCCTGAGCACTTGATAAATCATCAGAAGATTCCGTCTTTTCAAGATTAGCAATAATAAATTCCCATAGAGTTATGGCTTGTTTTAAAACGACCTGAAAACGTGCCTTCGCGGCTTCATCAAGATACTGATTATTTATCTTCAAAACTTCCGATGCGCGCTCGAAATAGCGATCGTAACGAAATCCTAAAGTCAGTAAATACCGTGCAATTTCCGGTAAATAATTGCCTTTTGCAATGATTTTAGTAATTTTTCCATCGAGAAAAGCGATGAGCTCGGGAATGATGTCTTCACCTAATTTTGCCAGGCTGATCTTGGCGAGAGCAATACCGAAAACCGCATCGATGCTCTCCTCATCAAGGGCGAGAAGCTTTTCATATTCTCCTAAGGCTTTATCAAAATTCATCGATGTGTTTAAAGCGATGTTGCCGTTTGAAGCGTGTTGCGAATACAAAAGGCCATATAGTTTGCTGGCCTGGCTAGTTAGATAATCTTTCTGGCAGTTTGGACAAGTTTGAACTGTCTGACCTTCATCATAATCGACTGGCTTCTGACAGTTTGGACACACACCTTTTCTCATATCTCTCCTCAATTCATTACATACTGGATTGTTACATACAACATTGCCGATATGACAATTTGAACATAAGTTTTACTAAAGTACACTTGCTGATAAATATCATCGCTAATTTTATCATACCTTCAGTTTGCTTATGATATACTTTTTGCGACCCCTATGGCTAACAAAGTCGATTTGCTTAACGAAAAAATCTATCCCTCCTTGCTCCGCTTTGTGACGCCTCTTCTTTTAATGTGGCTTCAGACCTCGGTGTTTGGGCTTGTCGACTTGCTCATCATTTCAAATTACACTGACACTTTCGCCATCGATGCCGTCGCCGGAGGCATATCGGTGATGAATATCATAACATACACGATTGCGGCCCTAACGACAGGGGGCGGCATTTTAATCGGACAATACCTCGGGGCCAAAAAGCACGAGCAAGTCAAAAAACTTATCGGCAATATGTTTGTCTTATTTGGAGTTATCGGAATCGTTATCGCCGCCATCATGGCCTCCTTGTCGGGCGTTATCGTGTCGTGGCTTAATCTCGAGGGTCAGGCCCGAGTTGATGGGTTTAATTATTTAATAATTACGGCTATCGGGATTCCTTTTATCATGGGTTTTAACATCATCGCCTCGCAGCTTCGCGCTTTTGGAAATTCGCGTTCGCCATTTCTTTTTCTCGTCCTGGCCGCTTCCGTCAATATTGCTCTTGACTTAGTGTTTGTCGGCTTGCTTGAGATGCGGGCGACCGGTGCGGCTCTGGCTTCCATCATCTCGCAGGTTTGTTCGTTTAGCGCAGCGCTTATCTATCTTCGCGTTCGAAACTTCCCGATTCCACTATCAAAAAGCGACATTCGCTTTAGCGGAAAGTGCTCCAAAATGACTCTGCGCACCGGTCTTCCCCTCGCTCTTCAAGATGGCGTCGTCCTCCTGTCTTTTACTGTTATCATGGCTCTTATTAATCTCTATGGACCAGAGGCGGGTTCAGGATTTGGAATCGGTGAAAAAATCACCTTCTTCTGTTTTGTTCCATTAAACGCTTTTAGCGCCGCGCTGACGGCGACGACGGCCCAAAACTTAGGCGCCAATCAACTTGAGCGCACTAAACAATATGCCAAAGCCGGCCTGCTCATGCATGGCGTACTCGTGAGCGTTGCTGTCATCATCTGCGAAATCTTTGCCCCTCAGTTAGCCGCCTTGTTTACTTCTGACGCCAGTATTATTAACTATGCCACTTCCTTTATCCGCATCATTGCCATCGATGCCTTTATCTGCATTTTTATCTATGTTCTAAACGCCTTGTTCATGGGATCGGGACATACGACCTTTTCCATGATGCAAAACGTTCTTTCGACGGTCTTAATCCGCCTCCCTTTGGCTCTCGTTTTCGTCTTTGCCCTGGAAACGCAAGTCACGGTCTTGGCGTTTGCCTACCCGATCGCCAGCATATTTTCTTTAATCGCCTGTCTTATCTACTTTAAAATGGGGCGCTGGAAAATAATCCGGCAAGAAAAAGTCCACATTCCGGATATTCTTTCTTGATAATGCTATTTATATAAGGCGCGCAGCTCTCTGGCGCGTCTTTTTATTTCGTCGCTAATTCGAAAAGAGTCGCACATCTTTTGAATGGCTTTTCCGATGATTCCGTAATTCAGTTTTCTTGAGGCGATAAAGCGCAATATTTCCTCAGGGTTATAGATAGCTAAATCGGCGATTAGCCAGGCTTCGGCCATCTGGACATAATAGGCTGCATCATTATGCATGAGATTAAGTATGTTCTTTGTAAGGGAGGGGTCTTTTTGAAAGCCGGTCAAAAAGATGACGTATCCCCAACGTCGCACAAACAGCAAATCGGATTGCACATATTTTGCGGATAAACCATAAACATAGTCAAAAGACGGAGCCCTTTTCAGCAGTTGCGGCAAAATATCGACATGCCACCAATCGCGAAGGTGCGGAAACAAATCCTCGATAAAAGCAATCTGATCTTCATATTTTTGAATGCGTTTGAGCGATACCACTAGATAGATGCGAAAAAGAGCGCCGTTTTCATCTATGTGAGGAAAAAGGTCATCGACATCAACGCCGCGAGTTAGATAATCTTTGGCGATATCATCGATGTCTTTGGTGCGCAGCTTCTGAACTGCATTAATGCGTTTCAATACCTCTTGATAAATCATGCCTGCCCCACGTCTTATAAAAAAGCCGCCCCATAAAAGACGGCTCATCAGTGAAATCGTTTTAAACGGATGGATTAATGTGGCTGTCAAGAGCCACGATGGTCGTGCCCGGATTTGAAATCGTCGCCGTTGCGAATAAGCCGCTGCCCTCGTTTAGCTGAGCGGTCTCGTTGGCGTACAGCTTGAAGACGAGTTCTCCGGCCGAATTGTATATGATTTTTACTTCGTTAAAGGTGAAATAAGGTTGTTCGTCCTCCCCGATATCGGGATTCGTATAACAGGGGGCCGTCAAATACATCATCGCTTTTTCCAGAGTATAAGCCTCATCGACATTACCAAGATTTTTTAATGTCATCGCCGTCTCTGAAAGGCTTGTCGAAGACCAAGTAATGACGCCTTCATTAGTGCTTTCGTGAGTAAATAAGGCCGTGAAAGTGTCGAGGTTGCTGTTGATGGTATGCATTCCGACATAGTATTCATCGACATCAACTCCACCGCTATAACTATCGTCAGAAAAAGCGGCATCGGCATTGTTTCGTGCGTCTTTACCGGCTTCTAGCGCAAAGTGATACATGACATCGGATTCAGAATTTTTTGTGTAATAACCGCTGTTGACGGCCTCAACATCATCATACATATAAAGTCCGTTTTCGATAAACAGGGTTGTCCGTGTCGAAGTAAAAGGATAGGTATTGAGTCCGCTGGTGACGATGGCATTATAAGCATCGGAAGTCCAGTTGATAGCCGTCACGCGAGTGTAAGCGTGGCCAAAATTGTCTAAATAGTCGCTTAATGCAGGAGGATCCTCCAAAAGAAGGGCAGAACGATTCGTGTCAATTTTGGCGCCTGCCGTGCCCGCGATTAAGAAAGAGAAGACGACTAAACCGAATAATTTCATAATAAGTCCTCAACTAAATATAATTTCATTGTACCTCTTTTTGTTATCAGGAGACAAACGATGCTTTATCATTCAGCACTTGTTTAAGGAGAGAAATTCCCATAAGAAGCAGTAATGTTCTTGTTTTTCATTTTCAGTAAACTAATTTTACGGTGAGAATAAATAAGCAGAAATTTCGATATAGTGAGATTAAATCGAAGAAAGATTGGTCTTATTGTTTTCAATATCTACTCATAAATTCAGCCTTTTGATTAAATATTTTATTAATTGGTGCATTACAATTGCAACAGTGCCGGTTATTATATAAGGTGTTATTTGATAACCGATAAACTATACTTAAAAGTGATAAAGAAAGGGTTTTATAACATGGTACCTCGCAGCAGTTACACAAAAAAACGACTCGTTGAATCGCTCCTCAAATTGATGAAGAAAGGGAAAAGGTTTGATGATATTTCAATTCAGGATATCGTCGAAGAGGGTGGCTTTTCTCGCATGGCTTACTACCGGAACTTTAAGACCAAAGCCGACATACTTAGATATCATTTCGATGTGATAACCGAGGATTTCATCAAAGAGACAAATACCGATTTCTACAAGATGCCCTTTGAAGAATATCTGACTTCGGTTTTTACCTATCTTTTTAATAATCGCGAGCTTTCGAAAATACTGCTCGAAACGCGTCTTTTTGACTATGTCAAGGAACAATTTGATTTAAAACTTATCAAAACCGCGCACACCGAAGAAGAGCGAATTCGCTTTATTTACTTCGCCGGCGGGCTGTTTAATATCTATTACCACTGGCTTCTATCTGACGGCAAACAGACTCCGCAAGAAATTGCCAAAATAGTCGCCGCTTATGTTCCGCGGCCCTAAAAAACTAAAGCGAAAAGTTCCTCGAAATGCGGGGAATTTTTTTATTTCGTATTCTTTTTAAGCAAGTTCTTAATGAGCTTATTAAATTTGCGAAGTGGCTCAGCGAAAAATGGAATGGCGAGATGGATGACGGCAATGGCGATCGCACCGATGGAATAGACGAAATGATAGGTGGCCAAATCGATCAAAAAGTTATTCATGCCAAGCAAGAAAAAGGCACCGACAGCCAAGAGAATCGATAGGAACGCGATAATCTCGGCATACACCAAGGTGATTAGCCTCCTCGTCTTCGTGTTTTTCAATGGATTGTCCATGAAATCAAAACCAGATAAGACAATCATGTAGGCAATGTATAGAAAAAGTGGGCAGGAGATAATTAAAAATACGCCCATAAAAATGTCCCCGGTCACGAAATAATGGGGAGCGATGGCGATGAAAAGAATGCTGAATAAGATGGCGACCGCCGCGATTAAATAAGAAATGCGGTTGACCTTGAAGACTTTGAGGAGAAGCGTTTTGTCCTTCATGATTTTCGTAAGCGGTTTTTCTTCAACTCGTTTGATTGATCCGCTGCTCAAGTCGATTTGACAGACATCCTCTTCGTCAATCGATATTTCTTCTTCAATTATCTTTTTGGGTTCTACGATTGCTTCGGCCTCAACGGGTTTTCTTTTTAAAATGAGAAGGGTGTTATCTTCCGCATAATGCTTGATTTCATGAGTGATAATTTTTTCGTGAGTGGCGTTGACATCATCATTTTGGTCGATTGTGATGTAGGCCGCCTTAAAGGCGGAGACGATTTCCATCATCCGTCTGATTTTGTTCTTTTTTTCTTCGTCGGTTCCCAAGGGCAAATCCCTTAGCGAAGCGAGTTGTTTCTGTATCTCCTTAAATGTTTCCTTGTCGCTCTTTTGAAAAACAAAGCAGGTCGTCAGGACAAAAACTTTGCTCTTAATCATTAATATGATTAGTCGTTCATTATTGTCCTCGCGGGGGAAGAAGCATTTGCCGTCGATGAAAAATTGTCCCTCTTCGAGTGATTGATATTGAAGAGAGAGAAAATCAAAGATGTATTTTTGTCCATATTCGATAAGGTTTATACCTTTGTTGAAAACTAAATCCACCTTATCATTACGTCCTTCTTGAGAAGAGATAAATGCCGACTTTATTTCAATCATATTATGGATTATACCATAAAGTATTCAGACGTTTAATTACAATTAACGTCGCATAATGGCACTTCAAAGCCATACATCACAGTAAGAAAATCTAGCATATAATCAATAACAATATTGCCTTTTGTAATTGTCAATTAGAATAGGTCCAATTTCTGGGTCGCACTACATGACCTCTACATACTGTGATGGATCTTGACTTTCCGACTTTAGATAGCAAAAAAGTATCGATTTAATCAAATAAAAAAAGAGAATGACACATTGTATCAATCTCATTGCTTAAACGTGGCGGAGTAAGAGGGAGTCGAACCCTCGCACCAGTTGCCCGATCTACTTCCTTAGCAGGGAAGCCCCTTCACCACTTGGGTATTACTCCACGAACGCCATTAAATATACCATAATGGCGTCAAAAACTTCAAACAATTTAATAGGCTTTAGCGAAGTAGACGATTTTCTCGGCTTTTTTGCCGCAGACAGCGCATTCATCAGCGAACTGCTCATGATCACCGTGCGGCATGCAGCGCGCCGTCGCCGTCGTCAATTCTTTAATCTTATCTTCACAGGCTCGTTCGCCACACCACATCATCTTGGCGTAACCGCCAACATCGACGACATTCTTAAGCTCCTGAACACTTTTAACCTCAACAATATGGCTCTTAAGAAATTCTTGGGCTTTGCGGTACATCTCTTCATGCGTTTCTCTTAAAAGACGAGCAACCTCGCTTTCAATGTCTTCATTTTTGACAAAAGATTTGCGACCATCCACGCGCCGAGCAATGACGACTTGATCCTTCTCGAGATCGCGCGGTCCGAGTTCGAGGCGAAGAGGTACACCCTTCATCTCGTGTTCGGCGTATTTCCAGCCCGGTGTCCGGTCGCTGTCATCGAGGCTGACCCGATACCCGGCTTTTTCAAGACGATCTTTTATTTCGTTTGCCTTATCTAAAATCCCTTCTTTGTTTTGCTGAATCGGAATGATGACGACTTGAATGGGCGCCACAAACGGAGGTAACACTAAACCGTTATCGTCGCCGTGCACCATAATAATCGAGCCGAGTAAGCGCGTGGAAACGCCCCAGCTGGCCTGGTGCGGATTCCGCAAGACATTGTCTTTGCCCTGAAAGGTGATGCCAAAGGCCTTGGCAAAGCCCGTTCCGAAATAGTGAGTCGTTCCGCTTTGAAGGGCCTTTCCATCGTGCATTAAAGCCTCGATTGAATATGTTTCGAGAGCGCCGGCGAAGCGTTCCTTGTCGGTCTTTAAGCCTTTGACGAAGGGAATGGCGAGAAGCTCGCTTCCCATATCATCATAGATATCTAAAATATCAAGAGCGTTCTGGCGGGCCTCCTCTTCGGTAGCGAAGATGGTGTGGCCTTCCTGCCATAAAAATTCGCTGCCCCGTAAAAATGGCCGCGTCGTTTTTTCCCAGCGGACGACGCTGCACCACTGGTTATAGAGCTTAGGCAAATCGCGATGCGAAGAAACGATTTTAGCGTAGTGCTCGCAAAATAAAACCTCGCTTGTCGGGCGGATAATCAGGGGGTCATCAATTTTACTTTTTCCGCCGATGGTCGCGATTAATGTCTCGGGAGCAAAACCTTCGACGTGCTCTTTTTCTTTGTTGAACAAAGATTCGGGGATGACGAGGGGCATGTAGACGTTTTGCACGCCGATGCCTTTAAATCTACTATTTAGATAATTCTGAATTTGCTCCCAGATAGCGTAACCGTAAGGTCGGTAGATAATAAAACCCTTAACCGAGGAATAATCCATTAATTCGGCTTTGCGGCAGACGTCGGTGTACCATTTGGCGAAATCGACATCGCGACTCGTGATCGCTTCGTTTTTATTTGTTTCCATGCTGAGTTCTCCTTATGAAGCCATGGCTTTAATCTTATTGAGGTTTTTTTGCGAAATCGGCAAGATCATCTCGTCGCTTGGCGAAATCGTCTCGCTGGCGACATAGTGAATGCCCGATTTGATGACCAATTCCACCGCGTTCCAGTTTTGGAGATCGGTGGCGATTATCGGCTTGTTGTATTTTAACAGTTTTTCAACCAGCGAACGCATCTGCAGACGGCGGCGGCTGTTGGTGTTAATATCGTGTGTCATCTTTTCGTCAAGGATGAAAAAATCAAACATATCATAGACGGTCGAATTTAATAGCAGATCTTTATCCGCGAGTTTTAAGGCGATTTCGTAACCTTTTACTTTATAAGTCCTCAACTCGCTAATCATGATTTCGTCATCATCAGTCTGATTGTTGATGTCGGTCTCAGAGAAGACGAGGACGATATGGGTTTCCTTGATGCGGTTGATGTGGCCAAATGTTTTTAATATATAGGGTTTTTCCTGCCAGAGAACATCAAAGAAGAGGCGGAGATAATCGCCGTTTTTCTCGTTGATAAAACGGGAGATGACATTGCGGGAAATAGTACCGAAAAGTTCTTTATCATCCTCGGTGCGCGTGGCGTATTCTTTTAGTTCTCCGATTGAATCAAAGAAGGTGTCAAAGGGCTGGACGAACGATTGATAGCCTAAGACTTTCATCTTCTCGGCATCGAGGATCGGGCGATATAGAAACTTTAGTTTCTTGTTGCGGATGATGTTCTCGACTTCGGTGCGATTCGATTGCTCGATCGTGTCATCGCCGCGCATCCCCTGCTCATACCAGGTGATGAGTTCATTATCCTCTTGGCCATAGGCCGCGACCACCATCGCTTGACGGAGCATTTTTTCGGCGTCGTTTGGAAAGAATTTATGCTCGACGATGCCAACGGAGATGCCGATTTGTTCAATTAGACTGTTTAAGCTTAAGAAGCGATTAATGTCATTGACGAGTGAATGGACAAAGAGCATGATGCTCGAATGTGAGGAAAGGCGGGTGTCAAAAACGACAATCTCGTGTTGTGAAGGCTCAAGATAATAACGATTTTGAGTAAAGTGATTGGAGATGGCCTCTTTAATATGTGTGAAAATCAGGCGGTCAAAAGATCCGGCTTTATTTTGCGTCGAAGATCTTTTATAGAAGAAATTAAAATCGACAACGACGCCCCGAAAAGGCGAATTATCCAATAACACTCGCGCGATTTCTTCCATTGAACTGGCGGTGACCACCTTGCCTTCGCTGACCTTCGGCGGCAAATAGCGAAGGAGATAACTCTCAAGATGAATTAGTTCCTTTCCGCGATCGACTTCCTGGACTTGAAGCATCGATAAATAGTGCTTTTTGTTCTTGCTGGTAAAGACGTCGATTTCAAAGTAATCAGCGGCGTTTTTGCTGCCGTCGATCAAGGCGGCGATCCACTCGATGAGTTTTTCGCGTTCGAAATTGGGAAACTGGTTATAAAAATCGGTGACGGAAATCGTCCTTTGCTCGCGGATGTTCGAGCGGTTAAAAAAGCGGACGACATTGTTCTTGACATCGATGATATAAACGCGGACCGTGTTGGCTTGCTCTTTAATTTCCCGGCGGTATTTTTTATCGCCGTGAGCGCTTATAAAAAAACTCAAAAAGATGATTAAAATGACGAAAATAAGGCTCGCCATGACGATGAAAAGAATTAGCTGTGGGGTGTTTTCAACATTAAAATTCGGCACTTGATGAAACCTCGCCTATCATTATACACGAATAAGAGCGCGATACAATGCGAGTTATGGAAAATAGCGGTATCCAATCATAGATTGCTAGGGCTTATTGCCACCAACTAAAAAGTCGCATTCTCCTGTGGCGACAAGTTATAAACATGCTATAATTATTTAACGTTGGAGGAATACCCAAGCGGCTGAAGGGGTCGGTTTCGAAAACCGATAGAAGATGCAAGTCTTGCAAGGGTTCAAATCCCTTTTCCTCCGCCAGCAAAAACCGATGACGGCTCCGCCCGTCTTTTTTTATTTGACCGGACGGATGTAAAAGCGGCCGTAAACCTGCTGCAAATTGCTGACATTGATGAAGCTTTCGGGATCGATTTGACGAATCAACTTGACGACTTTTTTCGTCTCATAACTCGAGACGACCATATTAATGATAAACCGCGCTTCTCCCGAGAAGGCGCCGGTGCCTTTAATAATCGTCGCTCCATGGGGGACATTAGCGAGTAGCATGGTATGCAAATTATCCTTTTTAGTCACGATTTGAATCTGGACTTTTTTATTGCGAACATTGATAAAATCAATGACCAGCATCGAGGTGAAAAGATAGACAATGGAGAAGAGCACGCCCGAGGCAGCCATGATCCAGGCATCGTTTTCGGAGCTGACAAGGCTTGGCGAAATAGCCATTAAAAGGCCGTAGACCAGGATGATGGCGGTATTGATCATCATCGTGTATTTGCCGGTCGGTGTCGATTTTTTAAGAGAGACATAATAGGCGATGACATCCGCTCCCCCCGCCGATAATTCATATTTAAAGGCAATCGCACTACTAAGCCCCGTGCAGATGCCGGCAAATAAAGCGCGGCTGAGCATGCCGCCGTGAAGGTCGACAAAGGCGCCTAAATCATTCAGAAAAGGTATGAGGCGAAAAGTGCTGGCAAATAGCGACACAAGCGCAACATTAATCATTGTTAATACGGCAAATCGCACGCCAATTTTGCGAAACGCCAGAATAATAATCGGTATATTAATCGCGATATAGAAGACAGAATAGATGATGTCGCGGTATGGTTCAATCGCATCACCTAGCATGAGCTGGGCGGCGAGACTGATCGTTTGCGAGATGCCCGATACGCCTCCGGAAACAAAGGAAAGTTCTGCTGATGCCGGAGTCAAGAAGCTGACCAATCCGACTGCGAAAACAGCCGCGGAAAGAGCGCACATAAATAATGCGACGGCATATTCGACCACATATTTGAGCCAGATATGATCGAGCAAGAAGGAATGAAAGCGACCCGCCAAAGTATGTTTTTTTGCCATCGTTAGATTTATCCTTTGATTATTGTAGCAAAAGCCTATAAAGATATACATTTATTTCAAACGATTAAGCTATTTTACTTTTAAAAAAAGGAAGTTGATTCTA
>ERZ795030.1222-NODE-1222-length-35938-cov-5.611543_pt1 | contig 35938 bp, 23 predicted proteins | sample MGYA00375122_ERZ795030 | MGnify/ENA primary metagenome ERZ795030 (study PRJEB30165, sample SAMN05720146) | activated sludge metagenome | isolation source: anaerobic digester from wastewater treatment plant | place: Japan | collected 2015-04-20 ... | reverse complement strand
CGCGCAGGATGTCGATCTCCACGCCGGGGTGGCGCAGCAGTTTGCGCTCGATCTTGTAGCGCGAGCGGCCGGTCTGCCAGAGCTGCAGCTTCTCGGGGGGGACGTAGATTGCGAGCGGGCGGTGCGTCAGCATGCGCCAGGGCCAGCCCCCGCGGCGGCTGGCGCGCAGTTCCTCGACCAGCGAGAACTCCTCGAACGGGCTGTTGAATTCCGCGCTGAGCATCTCCTCGATGACGCGCGTCTCGAGCGGCACTTCCTGGCCGACGCGCGACCATTTGACGACAATTTGCAGCGGGCGGCCGCGTCGGCCCGCCGCCGGGCGCGTCGGGACGCGGTAGACCGTGCTGGTGCCGCGCAGCCGCACGCGGTGCTTGCGGAACCAGTCCTCGGCATACCAGTTCTCGGGCATGAGCTGCTCGCGCCAGAGCTGGCCGTGGCGCGTCAGATACAGATCCGCGCCGTCGGCCAGCTTCAGATGCTCATACTGCACGCCGAGCAGTTCGAAAACCGACCGGGAGGAGGGGGCGGAGGTGGTCGTTGACTCCATCGATTCGATCCCGTGCGCCCGAGGCGCCGGTCGGATGCCCGGCGGATTCGGCGTCGCCGCCGCAACGCGGGCTTGGCCCGCGCCGCCGCTCCGGGGTATAAAGGACGCCACTTGCCGTTGGAGTCGTGCCAGGATGAACCACACCGGATCGGCGAAGTGCGCGTCCGCGCCGGGAGCCCGCGCCTCAGGCCGGCATTGTAGCGCAATCGCCCTGGCCATGCTGCTCTCGGTTTGCGCGAGCGGCGCCGGCGCCGCGGGCGTCACGCTCTTCACCCACGGTTCCCGACCGCCCGGCACCGAGGGGCGGCCCGTCTGGCTGGAGGCGATGCGCGACGCCGTGGCCGACGCGCGGCTGGACGGCGAACGCATCTACGGCGAGATCATCGTCAGCGGGTTCCCCGATCCGACCGCCCGCGTCGAGAACTGGCTGGGCGGGTTGGGCGACGCCGTCCATGGCGAAGCGCTCGTGCTGCTCGACTGGAGCGACGTCGCCAATCACCTCGACAACGGCGTCGCCGTGGACCAGGTGGCCGCCGCCGCCGTCGACCAGTTGACCGAGGGGCAGGCATCCTATCCGCCGCTGGTCGAGCTGCCGCTGCATTTCATCGGCCACAGCCGCGGCACGCCGCTCTTGACCGACCTCGCGCGGCGGCTCGGCGAGCGCGGCATCATCGTCGATCATCTCACCTCGCTCGATTCGCACCCGCTGACGACCAACGACCCCTTTCAGCCGGATCCCCCCGTGCTCGATCCGCCCTCCCAGATCTTCGGCAATATTCTCTTCGCCGAGAATCTGTATCAACAGGAGGCGCCGTATCCCCAGGGCGAGTCTGTGGCCGGCGCCTGCAACCGGCTGTTCAGCAACCTGACCGGCGGCTACTCCGGTTTCGCCGGCCCCCACAGCAACACCCACCTGCTGTATCACGGCACGATCGACCTGGCGACGCCGGTTGGCGACGGCGAGGCGCAGCTGGGCGCCGCCGAACGCATGGCGTGGTTCAATGCCTACGAGTCGCCCGGCGGGATCGGCGGGGCGCGGGCGGGCTTCGCCTACAGCCGCATCGCGCGCGCCGCCGATCGCCGCGCCACCGCCGCGCCCGTCGCGGGGGGCGACCGCCCGATCGACGGCTATCACGCCGATCCGGTCCTGGGGGGCGCCGGCGGCCGCGTCGCCGTCGACTGGAGTCAGGCGGTCTGGCCCAACCTGGTGCGGCTTGAATTGTGGCGCGACGGTCAGCGGCTCGGGCCGGGGCCGGTCGAGATCATCGAGGGAGTCCCGGTCGAAGTGCGCTACGTGGTGTTCGATGCCGACAGCGGCGTCAGCATCAACTTCGGCCTCGATATCGACCGCAATCCGTATAACGACAACGAGCTGCCGCCGTTCGATTTCGTGATGCACGACGCCGCGGGGCCGCAATTCGTGGCGCACGCCACGACGTGGGTCCCCGCGCCGCTGCCGCTCGACCGCGCGACGTATGTTTTCGCGCGCATCAGCGACGGCCCCCGCCGGCGCTATCTCTACGCCGACGTGGACATCCAGTTCGTCTCGCGCACCGGAGTCGCGCAGTGGCGGGGTTATTGAGCGGCGCGCAAGGTGCCGGCCGGGGCGATACGCTGGGTCTCCGCCAATGAGGAGCCGGTGCGGGGGCGCCGCCCGGCGGCCAATGCAACCCACGGTCGGCGCGGCCGAAATTCCCGAACCGATTTGTCGGTTCGATCATTCAATCCCCCAATGCGACCGACCACACGCAAAACACCCCGTAAGGGTCTCACGCCGAGACGCCGAGGCGCGGAGAAGAAGAGGAATGACAACAGAGAGAGCAATGATAAATGGCTCTTGAGAGCCGAAGACGAGAGACGAGAGCCGGGAGCCGAATTCTGAGGAGTGCCGTCGGGGCCGATCACGAGTTGCTGATGAATCTGCGGTTCATAGCGAAGGGACAAAACTGAGCAAACCTGCGAAAGCGCTCACGAGGACGGGGGACAAGGGACGATTCCGGCTGTCATCCGGGCCGGCGGTTTCCGTATAATCGGGGCCAAACACGGTCTTCCCCCTCGCCGGCGGAAGACGCAGCCCGCACGAGAAGGGACCCGGCCGGTGCTCGCCAAACGGATCATCCCCTGCCTGGACATCAAGGACGGCCGCGTCGTCAAGGGGGTGAACTTCGTCAACCTGGTCGACGCCGGCGACCCGGTCCAATGCGCCGCGGCCTACGACCGGGCGGGGGCCGACGAACTGGTGTTCCTGGACATCACCGCCTCGCACGAAAGGCGCGACATCATGATCGACGTCGTGCGGCGGACGGCGGAGCAGTGCTTCATGCCGGTGACCGTCGGCGGCGGGCTGCGCACGCTGGAGAACATCAATGCGATGCTGCGCGCCGGCGCGGACAAGGTGTCGCTCAACACGCCGGCGGTGCAGCGGCCCCCGCTCGTGGCGGAGGCGGCCGCGCGCTTCGGCTCGCAGTGCATCGTGGTGGCGATCGACGCCAGGCGCCGAGGGGAGACCGCCGCGGCCGGCTGGGAGGTCTTCATCCACGGCGGCCGCACGTCGACCGGCCGCGACGCGATCGCCTGGGCGCGCGAGGCCGAGGCGCTGGGCGCGGGGGAAATCCTGCTGACCAGCATGGATTGCGACGGTACGCAGCAGGGCTACGACCTGGAGCTGACCGCCGCGGTGGCGCGGGCCGTCTCGATCCCGGTGATCGCGTCGGGCGGCGTGGGCAACCTGCGTCATATCCTGGAAGCCTTCACCCTCGGGCATGCCGATGCGGCGCTGGCCGCCTCGATTTTCCATTTCGGCGCCTACAGCATCGGCCAATGCAAGGCCTACCTGGCGGAACACGGCGTCCCGGTCCGGCCGGTGGCCGAAGCGGCGTCCTGAGTCCAACGCCGGCAGCGCCCCGGCCCCTCGCGGCGCGGCGCGCCCGGCCGGAGTTCACGGAAGCAACACGTGCGCGCTACCCCCTCAGCTCCGGAACGGATCCACGTGGTGCATTGCATCGGCACGCTGCGGCTGGGCGGCGCCGAAAAGCAACTGGCCGAGCTGATCCGCCGGTTGCCGCCGGATCGGTTCGAACAGAGCCTGGTTCTGTTGCAGGGGGGCGGGCCGCTGCTCGAAGACGTGCGCGCCGCCGGCTGCGAGGTGATCGAGCTGGGCTGGAACCAGCGGTTCCGCAAGTGGAATCCGCGCTGCTGGCTCGCGCTGGCGCGCGTGCTGGGGCGCTACGTCCGCTTCCTGCGGCGGCGCCGGCCGCGGATCCTGCACGCGCAACTTTACTGGGCCAACAACCTGAGCGTGCTGGCAGGGCGGCTGGCGCGCGTGCCGGTGATCGTGACGAGCCGGCTTCAGTTGAGCCACTATAAGCGCGGCCGCCCGCTGCTGCAGTGGATTGAGAACCTCGCCAACCGCTACACGACGGCGGTGTTCGCCAATTCAGAGGCGGTCAAGGCCGATGCGCTGGCGCACGAGCGGCTGAATCCGGAGATCGTCCGGATCATTTATAACGGGGTGCTGCTTGAAGCGTTCGAGCGGCCGGACCCGGCGCCGCTGCGGCGTGAGCTGGGGATCGAGCCGGGGCGGGTGGTCGTCGTCGCGGTGGCGAACCTGCACCCCTACAAGGGGCACGACGATCTGCTGCGCGCGGCCGCCCGGCTGGCGCCGCGGCGCCCGGAACTGCTGCTGCTGCTGCCCGGCCGCGACCAGGGGATGCGGGCTGAACTGGAGCGGCTGATCGACGAGCTGAAGCTGGGCGGGCAGGTGCGGCTCCTCGGCGAGCGCAGCGACATCCCCGCGCTGCTCGCGCTGGCCGAAATCGTAGTGCACCCGTCGCATGAGGAGGGCTTTTCCAACGCGATCCTGGAGGCGATGGCCGCCGGCCGGCCGGTGATCGTCTCGAACGTCGGCGGGAATCCCGAGGCGGTGATCGACGGCGAGACCGGGCTGCTGTTTCCCGCGCGCGATGCGGCGGCGCTGGCCGAGGCGCTGGAGCGGCTGCTCGCGGACCGCGCACTGCGGCAACGGCTCGGCGCCGCCGCCCGCCGCCGGGTCCAGACCGAGTTTTCCATGGACCGCCTGGTGGCGGACTTCGCGCGGTGGTATGAGGAACTGGCGGGCCGGGCGTATCATCCGGGAGGGACAAAGACGCCCCGGTCGTGAGCGGGTTTTGAGCGGATTGTGAGCGGCCCGCGTAAAGCGGGATCCTGCACGACACGGCGGGCGAAGTCCTCTTATTCCCCGGCCCGCGATGGGCGCCGCGGCTTGGTGAGCGAGATTTTTTTGCAGCTTGACGAGCCGACCCCATTTTTAGCAAGCTATGGAACTGGTTGCGCGGCGACATCCATGCCGATGGGAAGCCGCCGCCAGGATGCGGGGTCGTAGCTCAGTTGGTTAGAGTGCCGGACTGTCACTCCGGAGGTCGCGAGTTCAAGTCTCGTCGGCCCCGCCATTCAAGTTCACATGCAGATCTACGTCGAGGATGAAGCAGGAAGGCGTGCGCCTTCCTGTTTCTGTTTTGGCGCAAGAGCCCGCGGCGCAGAATCCGGCGGCAATCAGAACGAGGAGGCGAATCGTGCAGGCAGGCGCGGCGCGGCGTGACATCACCCCCCGGGACCCGGTTTTTCTGGTGGGATACCCCCACGTGGAGCGGATGTCGACGGGGGTGCACGACCCGCTGGAGGCCAGCGCCGTCTGCCTGAGCGACGGGTCGCGCGGCATCCTGTTGCTGGCGCTGGACGTGCTGTTTCTGACGCGGCGGACGGCCACGCGCATTCGCGAAGGGATTTGCGCGGCGTGCCCCATCGATCCGGCGGCGGTCCTGGTCAGTTGCACGCACACCCATTCCGGCCCGGTGACGCACAAGCTGCTGGCGTGGTCGGATGATCCGGTCGTGCCCGAACCCGATCCGGCCTACCTGGACTGGCTGGTGGCGCGGGCCGTGGAGGCGGGTGTGGCGGCGTGGTCGGCGCGGCGGCCGGCGCGGCTGCGCTGGGCGAGCGCCCGCGCGCCCCTTGCGCGGACGAACCGGCTCGATCCGACCGGCGCCGAGGATCATCGGATCGGCCTGCTGCAGGCCCGCGACGCCGCGACGGGCGCGACGCTGGCGCTGGTCGTGATCCACGGCCTGCATCCGACCGTGCTGCATGAGGATTCGACCGAGATTTCGGCCGATTTCCCGGGATTCATGCGCGCGCGGCTGCACGGCGCGCTCGGCCGCGACGCGGTGATCGCCTATCACACGGCGCCGAGCGGCAATCTCAGCCCGCGCTACATCGTGCGCGACCAGACTTTTGACTCGGCCCGGGAACTGGGCTTCGCGCTGGCCGATGCCGTGCTGGCGGCGCTCCAGACCGGGGACGAGCCGCCGGCGGCGCCGATGGAACTGGACTATGCGCTGGGCCAGATCGACGGCTTGCCGCTGCGCACGTTCCCGACCGTCGAGGAAGCGCTCGAACACCATCGGCGGGCGGCGGCGCATCACGCCCGGCTGGCGGCCGAAGGCGCCGAGCGCGGACGGGTGCGGACGGCCGAATGCGCCGTGTTCGGCGCCGAGGAACGGATCACGCTGGCCCGCGCGCAAGCCGACGGCCGACTGGCCCGCGCGGTGCGCGAGGTGCTGCCGGCGCCGCTGCAGGTCCTGCGCGTCGGACCGCGGCTGATCGTCGGCTGGCCCGGCGAGGTGTTCGTCGAGCACAGCCTGGCGTTCCAGCGGCGCTGCCCGATGGAGGCCCACGTGATCGAACTGGCGAACGGCGAGCTGGAGGGCTATGTCGTCACGGAGGAGGCGGACCGGCTGCAGACCTACGAGAGCCAGAACAGCCTGTTCCCGCCGGTCGCCGGCGAGATGCTGATCGATGCGACGCTGGCGCTGGTCGCCGATCTGCTTCGCGGAGATTCGCCCGCGGGGGAAACATGACGCGTGCGAGCCAGCAAGCGTTCCATCTTGCGGGGACATCCGGTTGATGGATCATGATTGAACCGATCAATCGGTTCTTCGGGTTGGCGGATCGTCACCGTGGGTTGAAATGGCGGCCGAGCGAATGGCCGGACTCCAGCGAAAGCGGCCGGCGCGGTTCCTGATACAGAGAACAGGCGGCGCCGTCTCACGTGGAGGGCTTTGATTCGATTTCGTGCATCCCGCCCGTTCAGGCCCTCGCCGTCCTTCGTGGTTTCCAATTATTTCCGGTCATTAATCCTGCCACTGTGCCGGCAACGGCGCCAGCAGCGTCTGGGCGGTCCGGTGGCGCCCGCGATCCTCGCCGCCGACGACCAGCAGCGCATGGTCCAGCCGGGCCAGCGCCATGTCGCACACCGGCGCGGGGAGCTGCCCCACGCGCTCGTAGCTCCGCCGCCGGGGATCGTAGAGCCACAGATCGTCGCGGATGCTCCCCTTGTCCGGCTGGGGATCGTCCGCCGAGAGATAGCTGTAACCCCCGACGAGCAGGATGCCGGCCGGCTCGATCGCGATCGCGCGGTGCGCCTCGAGCGCCAGCGGCAGGTCGGGCAGCGCTTCCCATTCGGCAGTCGCGGGCCGGAAGCGATGCGCATCGCGGAGGAACCGGACCTCGCCGCCGCTCATCGTCCAGCCGCCAAAGACATACAGCTCGCCGTCGAATACGGCCGCCGCAAACAGCGCGCGCGGCGCGCCCGGCAGCGACGTCGCCTGCACCGGCGGCGCCTCCGGCTCCTCCAGGTTCCAGCGCCAGACGGCGGCCGACAGCCGCTCGTCCGATTCCGGCGTCGTCCAGCCGCCCAGCGAATAAAGATTCTGTTCATGCTGCACGGCGACGTTGCCCCAGGTCGGCTGCTCCCAGGCGCCGAGCCGCGTCCAGTCCTGACCGGCGAGCGAGCCGCTCCACAATTCCCGATTCATCTCCTCGCCGCTCTTGCCACCCATCAGGAACAGCCGCCCCCGCCAGAGACCGATGGCTCCGTTGGCGATCGGCACGGGCAAGCGCCCCGCCTCGTCCCACCGGGCCTCCTCCGGACGCCCTGACGAAAGGCGCAGGCGGTAGATCGTATCCAGATTCACCTTGCGCTCCGTGCCGGACGACGTCGTCCAGGCGTCGCCGCCGACCAGATAAACCCCATGCTCATCGTGCAGCAGATGGGCCGCGCCCACTCCGTGGGGCAGCGGCGACAAGACGTTCCACGACCAATCCATCATGTCCTCGGCGGAAGCAGGGTTCGCGGGCGCCGGTTCTCCGGACGCGCGTCGGGGCTGCTCACCATCGGGATGCAGGCCCAGATTTTGAAAGAAGGTTTCCACCTGGCGCAGCTCCTCGTCGGTAAACGATCGCATCGGGGGCCGGAGCCACCGTTCGGCGACGCCAAAGTATTCCAGCGTGGCGCGCCACCAGGGGTGGGAGAAACGGTCGATCCACGGCAGGTCGTAGCGCTCGGCGAGGCGGAAGGCTTCCGCCTCGTCGCCGGCGCGCACGGCCTCCCAGAACCGCGCCGAGATTTGCGGCGCAAACGTCGTGTAGGAGCAGAAATAGGCCCGCGCGCCGTAGGGCCGGCCGACCAGGAAGCGCGCCAGGCTGCCGCCGGAGTAGATGTTCAACCGGTCGCCATAGCGCCGCAGATTGTCGATGTAGGCGGTCAGCGTCGAGTCCTCCTTCATCGCCACCAGCTGCGGAATTTCCAGCAGTTGTTCCATGACAGCGCCGGGCAGATCCTGATTGCCCAGGACGATGGCCAGATCCACTTCTTCGCGCCCCAGCGTGCGGAAGTATTCGGGCAACTCCTCCGCGCCGAGATAGGACGGGGCCGTGACCTGAATCGCGTCCACGCCGAGCGAGCGGGCATAACGGGCGTAGTCCAGCAGCCGCGCGGTCCAGAATTCATGCGCGCAGCCGATCGTCAAGGCGTCGGCGCCGGCCGCCTCCTGCATCACGCGCGTCAGTTCGCGGATCTCGTCGTAGGCGAGCATGTCGTAACGGCTGTTGCCGCCGGTCAGATTGAAGATGCGGATGCCATGGGCGCGGGCGCGGCGAATCATTTCGCGGACGCCGTCGTAATCCACCGCGCCGTCGCGCGTGAACGGCGTCGGGATGGAGAGGATCGGGCCTTCCAGTTCCCGGCGGAACTGCTCGGGCGAGGCCGAACGGCTCGCCGTGGCGGCATCCTGCGCCGCGAGGGCCGGATCGGGGGCAAGGCTCAGCCAGATGGCGGCGGCAACCAGCAACAGGCCCGCCATCGCATATCGACTCGACCGGAAAGGAATCATCTGGTTCTAAACCCTGGTGAAGGATTGGAAACACCGGCGCCGGCACAACGCGCCGGCGGTTCGCCGCGCCGGCGCGGTTCGTGGTTCATCTGGGGCCTGACCATCTCACGGTTCTTCAAGGAGGAGTTGCGTCCTGTCCCATGATCCAGGGCAGGCAACGGTTTAACACATGTTCAGTGTTGGTGATCTGTTGGTGAAACATGTATATCTTCATACCGAAGAGCCTGTCAACTCCTGAATCATGCTTTCGAAACTTACTTTCACGGCATTTTGTACGCTCGGGGCGGCCGTCGCTCGTCGCCGCCTGCGTCAGTCCGCTCGCCCGCCCGATGCAAACATGAATTTATTTTTCGGCTTGACCGAATATACCAGTATGTAATACGCTTGCCGCCACTTGCTTGCATAATATGCCCCGATGTTCGGCCGCGCGCCCGTACCACCCTTGCCGTGGAGGACTCCCACCATGAATCGGGCCATCGCTCGCTTTCGGCGTCAGGGCTTCACCCCTGATCGAACTGCTGATCGTCGTCGCGATTATCGCCATTCTGGCGGCCATTGCGGTTCCGAACTTTCTGGAGGCGCAGACCCGCGCCAAGGTCTCCCGCGTCCGGAGCGATCAACGGACGATCGGCCTTGGCCTCGAGTCGTATTTCGTCGATTACAGCAAATACCCCAACTCGTCGCTGTTCATCGGCGAGAGCAATCAAACCGTCCCGTGGCAGATCCAGCCCGTCTTCCGCTGGGCCACCGTCGGGGGCCTGATCGAGCTGACCACTCCCATCAGCTACCTGACTCGGTATCCCCCCGATGTCTTCGACATCAAGGCGCCCTGGACGAGCAGCCCCGTCCAGAACCGCGAGACGATGAACCGGCTTGACCGCCCGTATGACTACATGAACATTCGAACCTACGCGGAAGCCTACAGCGTCAACCCCAATCTGATCGGGCCGTTCTACGCCAACCTCTATCATGCCGGCGTCCGCTACTTCATTCGCTCGTGGGGTCCATACGGCCAGGTGGTCGAGGCGGAATACGATCCGACCAACGGGACGGTCAGCGGCGGCGGGATCAACTACTACGGGCCGCAGATCAGTCAGCAGGCCAAAGTGGAAGCATCATCATGACTTCCCACCCAGTCGGACAGCCGATGAACTACCCCGGCGCGGCGTAAAACCACGGCAGGACCCTTGTTTCCACGGATGTCAGCAACGATGACCCAGCGACTCGCACGACGGCGGCCGGCGACATGCCTCCTCTTCCTGGCCGTGGCCCTGACGGCCCCCCTCGGCCGGGCGCAGGTCCAGCCATGGGGCGGAACGCAGGTAATGGAATGGGAGCGCGCGGCGGAGGCGCGCATCGTCGGCGACATGAGCCGCTGCGAACCCGCCGCCGCGCTCTCGCCCGACCCCGCGCCGGGCAAGTGGCGCCTGATTCCTTACGAAACCGTGACCGGGGTCGCCGGCACGATGATCTGGGCCTCGCCGACTGAAGGATTCCCGCCGCCCGACGCGGAGGAGCTCGGCACGCTGCCGGGCGTGGCGCTGGCGCGCGGCGGCGTCGAGCCCGTCGCGCTCCCCCTCGAGACCGAGGGCTGGCATGCGCTGTTCGTCGCGCTGTTCAGCACGGGCGAGGCGACCACGCGGGTCTACATGAAGCTGGACGGCGACCCGGCCCCCGTCGGGCGCACGCAGTTCGGCACGGCGCACCGGGCGAATCTGGAGGAGGTGTTCTTCAAGGTCGCCCAACTGAAGCCGGGGGACCGGATCCACTTCAGCCAGCAGAACAACGGGTATCCCGACGCGGCGGGCGTCGCCTATGTGAAGCTGATCCCGCTGAGCGAGGCGGAAATCGCCCGGCAGGAGGCGGACCGGGAGAGCCGCGAGCACCTGCGCCTGGCCGCCTCGCACGACGGTTTCAGCACGCTGTTCCACCGCGCGATGACGACGCCGGAGGAGTTGCTCAGCGACATCGAGCTGTTCCGCGACACCGACTTCGGCACCGTGATCCTGCACAACATGGGCGGCGACAAGGTCAACTATGAGTCCGCGGTCGGCCACATGGCCGGCAGCACGCTGAGCGACTTTGCGCGCATCGGCGACTGGAACTTCGCCCGCGCCACCGCGGCGCTGCGGCGCCAGGGAATCAATCCGATGCAGGTGATGATCGACGGCGCGCGCGCGATGGGCCTGCGCGTCTACGTCGCGATCCGCCCCGCCGGCTGGTCCTTCTGGGAACCGTTGACGCGGTTCTGGGAGACGCCGTTTTACCGCGACCACCCCGAGTGGCGCTGCGTCGACCGCGACGGGACGCCCGTCACGCGGATGAGCTGGGCCGTGCCCGAGGTCCGCGCGCACATGATCGACCTGCTGATGGAGTCGGTGCGGCTGGGGGCCGACGGGGCGCAGCTGGTCTTCAATCGCGGCTGCCCGATGGTGCTCTACGAGCCGCCCGCGCGCGAGATCTTCGAGCGCCGGCACGGGGTCGATCCGCGGACGCTCGAGGAAACCGACCCGCGGATCCGCCAATGGTGGGCCGATATCGTAACAACGTTCTTCCAGGAACTGCGCGCCGCGCTGGATGAGGAAGCCGAACGCCGCGGCGACGGCCGGCGCCTGGACCTGACCGCCACGGTCCATGGCATTGAGGCCGACAACCTGCTCTACGGCATTGACCTGCGGCGGCTGGTAAGTGAAGGTCTGGTTGACGGGTTGTACATCTACCCGTGGGATTTCGGCCGCGCGGCGGCGGCCTATGGCGAGATCGAGCTGGAGTTTTTCCGCGACATCTGCCAGCCGGCGGGCATCCCGTTTTACCCCGCGCTGGGCCTGCATCTGTTCAATGCCCGCGAATACGCGCAGCGCGCCCGCGAGATGTATGAAGCGGGCGCCGCCGGGATCTTCGTCTGGGATGCCGCCATCACCGACCTCCCCAAATGGGGGGTGATCCGCCGGCTGGGCCACGTCGAGGAACTTCCCGAGCGGATCGAACGCCTGGCCCCCGACCCGCCGCACGAATACATCCAGTTCCACCGGCTCGGACCCAATATCATGGATTCGCGCTATCCCCCCTGGTGGGGCGGGTAAAGGCCCCGGCCACGGTTCGTTCCCTTATCTTGCACAAGGATTTTCGCATGCTTTTCGGTCTGCAAGCTCTCGATCTGGTCGTCATCGCCGGCTATTTCCTGGCCGTCGCGGCGGTCAGTTGGTATGTCTCGCGCGGCGGCAATACGGCCGAGGAATTCCTGCTGGCGGGCCGCCGCGCCGGTCGCATCATGATCGCGATCTCCACGCTCGCCTGTTCGTTCTCGGCGATCTCGTTTGTCGGCATCACCGGCTGGGTCCGCGATCAGGGGATGGTCGGATTCATCGGCGACTCCGGCATTCTGATCGGGTCCCTGTTCATCGCGGCGTTTCTGATCCCGCTCTACTACCGCCGCGGGGTGGTGTCGATCTACGAAACGCTCGAGACCCGCTACCACCGTTCGGTCCGGCTGCTCGTGGCGGCGTTGTCGCAACTGCTGCGCGTCTCGTGGCTGGCCGGCCTGCTCTACGCCCCGGCGCTGATGTTCGAAACCATCACGGGCATTTCGGTCGGCTACTGGATCTGCTTCATGGCGCTGATCGGTATCGTCTCGGCGATCAGCGGCGGCCTCAAGAGCGTGATGTACGTCGACCTGATTCAGTTCGGCGTCATGATCGTGGCGATCGTCTACCTGATCCTGCTCTCCTGCTCGCTGCTGGATTGGGATCTCGGTATGATCTGGCGGACGGCCAGCGAGGCCGGCGTGACGAATTTCATCGAGATCGACTTCAATCCGTTCGAGGTCTCCACGCTGTATTACGTCTTCGGCGTTTCGTTGATCACCGTCTCCGGCTTCGGCGCGGACCAGATGGGTGCGCAGCGTTTTCTCTCGGCGCGCGACGTGCGCCAGAGCCAGCAGTCGGTCCTGATCTTTCCTCTTATCACGATCAGCTTCGTCTTTCTGTTCTACATGGGGGCGATGCTCACCTCGGTTTACTTCCACGTCCGCCCGGAACTGGCCGCCGGCCTGGAGAAAGCCGATCAATACCTGCCGCAGTTCATCAAGGTGGCGATGCCGGCGGGGTTTGTCGGCCTGATGATCGCGGCCGTGATGGCGGCCTCGGTCTCCAGCTTCGCCGGCGGCGTCATCTCGCTCGTCACGATCACGATGGAGGATTACCTCAAAGCCTTTTACCAGGGCAAGGGGGAGCGCCGGCTGCTGCGCGATACGCGCCTGGTCACGCTCGCCTGGTGTCTGGTCGGCGTCGTGCTCTCGTTTTACGTGCTGCGGCTCGGCACCGTCATCGAATGGATCCTGATGGTCGGCGGCTACTTCGGCGGCATCATCCTCGCCGTCTTCCTGCTGGCGCTCTACACGCGCACCACGACGACGCGGGGCGTGCTGGCCGGCGCCATCTGCGGCCTGGTGATCACCGCCGTGGCGGCGCGCTATAACTTCGGCACCCCCGCCGAGCCGCTGCGACTGAATCTGTTCCTCTATCCGCCGATCGGGCTGGCGTCAACCTGGGTGCTGGCCTTCCTGTTCAGCCGGTTGCTGTCGCCGGGGAGCGCGGCGCGCCCCGCCGCCGAGATCCAAGACGCGGCCGATGCCCCCTCGTCCGAAACGGCCCTCTCAAGGAGTGAACCCTGATGTCCAAACCGTTCCGCTTGCGAGTCATGTGCCTGGCGCTGGCCTGGCTGACCGCCGGCCCCCGACCGGCGCTCTCCGCCGAGGATGACAAGCCGTGGGTCGCGCCCGGCTTCACGGATCTGGAGCTCGATCACGCCGGTCCCTTCGTGACCCTGGACGACGGCAGCCTGTTGCAGTTTGCCACGACCGGCCCGTTCGGCAGCTTCACTCCCTCCGTCCTCCGCGTCAGCACCGACCGGGGCAAGACCTGGTCCGAGGGGACGCCGATCCTGCGCGACGGGCCCGCGCCGGCGACGCTGGTCGATCTGGCGCTGCGCACGAGCGACGGCACGCTCGTCGTCATCTACTGCGACTATCAGAACGAGAAGTGGAACTGGGACGAGGAGCGGGGCGAGGCGACGATCGCGCAGCTCGATACGTGGTCCGCGCGCAGCCTGGACAACGGCAAGACCTGGATCGACCGGCAACTGATCTCGCCCGGCTGGAACGGCGCGCCGATCGACATCATCGAGACGGCCGAGGGAGCGATCGTCACCCCCGTGATGCTGCTGATCGAGGATCCGGGCCGCCACCGCCACGGTTTCCGCAACTTCGTCTCCACCGACCAGGGCCAGACCTGGCGTAAGGGGAATATCATCGATCTGGGTGGGGCGGGCCACCACGACGGCGCGATCGAGCCGACGCTGGCCCAACTGCGCGACGGTCGCATCTGGGTCCTGATCCGCACCAACCTGGGCCGGTTTTGGAGCGCGTGGTCCGAGGACGGCGGGTTGAACCTGCGCGAGATGGCGCCCAGCCCGATCGAGGCGAGCAGTTCGCCGGCGTTCCTCAAGCGCCTGGCCAGCGGGCGGCTGCTGCTGGTGTGGAATCCGGCGCAGCCGCCCGACGGCACCCCCCCGCCGATGCATGGCGGCCTCGAGCGCCCCGGCGAGGCGCAATACTCCGAGACCGAAGTCAGTTGGTACCGCGAGGGGGCCTACATCGCGCTGTCCGACGATGACGGACAGACCTGGAGCCAACCGCTGCTCTTCGTCGAACACAAGGGACGGCGCGTCAGCTACCCCTATGTGTTTGAACCGTGGCCCGGCGAGATCTGGGTCTGGTTGCGCCAATCGGGCAACCCCGGTGAAACATCAAGCCTCACCGTGTCGGTCATGGAACGCGACCTGGCGCGGATGGTGGGGATGGCGCCGGAAGAGGCCGAGACGGAGCAGTGAGAGGGGCGGGCCGTTGGGGGCAGTTGCGAGGGCGAGGACGAGGGACGAGAGACGCTACAAGGGAGAAACAGATGGCGCGGGGAGCAGCGGCCTGAAAGAATAATAATTAGAAGCCGACGACTTGCGCGTCGGCGGTCCCGATCTCGATCACACGGGACGTGAAACAAACGACCGATTATTCCGGGGATCACGCCATTTCATGTCGTCCGGCGATTTTTACTTCGCGATCAACGCCACGTTCCGCTTCATTCATGACCGGTTCGGTATGGACGGCCTGCGCGCCTACTGGCGTGAGCTCGGTCGCGACTATTTCCGCCCGCTCTCCGAGCGGTTTCGCGACGGCGGGCTCCCGGCGGTCGAGGCCTACTGGCGCGACTTCTTCCGGCAACAGCCCTGCGGCGCGGCCGAGGTGATCCGCGAACCGGAGCAGGTGCGCATCGAGGTCCGCGACTGCCCGGCGCTGCGCTGGCTGCGCGATCACAACCGCGATGTCTTCGAGCACTATTGCGATCACTGCCGCTACGTTTCCGAGGAGATCGCCGACCAGGCCGGCATGCGGTTCGAACTGGAAGGCGGCGGCAGCCAATGCCGGCAACGATTCATCAGCGGTCGGGATGCTCAACCATGATCGGCGTTCATGATTTCTGCGGCCATTACGACTGGACGTTCGAGTACCTGCGTCGCCTGGGCGGCGAGGAACTGGTCGCCCGCTACTGGCGCGAGGCGATCGGCTTCGACTCGCAACGCCACGCGCTCCAGTTGTTCCTCGCCAAGGGGATCGAGGGCATGGCCGAGTATTGGGGGCATACGCTGACGCTGGAGGAGGCCGGCTATCGGCTGTCGCGCAATCAGGACGTCTTTCGCCTCGACATGCACGCGTGCCCGTCAAAGGGCTACCTGATCGAGCACGGGTTGGAGGCCTATCCTGACTACTGCACGCACTGCATCGGCTGGATCGGTCCCGTCGCCGAACAGGCCGGCTTTCAGGTCGATCACGAACATAACCATTGCGGCCAGTGCTGGTGGGAGCTGCACCGCAACGCCGGCGAGGAGGCCCGGCGCGACGTGCGCGAACAGGCCGGCGCGGACAATGTCGAGCATCATCCACGCTGGCCGATGGGGACGCATCACCGGTTTCGCAACGGCAAACCGGAATCCTGAGCCTCCCTGGTTTGCATGGCATGACCCTGCGCCCGGCGTCCAAACCAGATCTTGATTGCGGACACGTGACTACTTAAAATTTTCACGTCAGTTTCGCGACTCCGGTCGCAATCCCGCCCTGTATCCGGCACAGGGATCACCAGCATAATGGCCAACCACACGGCAAGTTCAGCCCAGAACCGCAAGCAGGCCCTCTACCGGCGCATTTACGAAGAGCTTTACCGGGAAATCAGCGAAGGCAAATACGCGGGCGCAGCCCGGCTGGCCTCGGAAAACGAACTATGCCGCCGCTACCAGACGTCGCGCCAGACGGTCCGCCTCGCCGTTGACGGGCTGATCAACAAAGGCCTGGTCGAGCGCGTGCCGGGCAAGGGCTTGTATCTGATCGACCAGAGCCGGCAGCCGCTGCGCTCCAGCCGCGCGCATATTCTGGTCGTCAGCCCGCAGTATGATCATCAGAACGAAGGCGACGTCCTGTTCGACGCCAAGATCCTGCAGGGCATCCGCAGCATTTTCGCCGAAAGCTCGGTGCTGGAACTGCGTTCGTACCCCGCGACGGCGAACCGGGCGAGCGATATCGGCCGCTACTATTCACCCAATCGCATCGATGGCCTGATTCTGATCAGCCCGCCGCCCGATCTGCAGCGGCGCCTGGGGGAGATCCAGGTGCCGCTGGTCGTTTTCGGGCATCTCCTGCCGGGCGTGCACGTCCCCCATGTTCGGCTCAACATGTTCAAGATGGGCTACGACACGGCCACGACGCTCCTCGGCCTGGGCCATTCCCGCTGGGGGATGCTTTCCTCCTCGTCGCTGACCAATCCGGGCGTGCGGCGGTTTATCGAGGGGGCGGAAAACGCGCTGGTCGATTATCACCAGGTGTGGAATCCGGCGGATCGCGCCGAATTCGGCAACCTGCGCGACTGCCTGAAAAAGCTCGACAACTTCGTCGACCGCGGCGTCTCGGCGATCATCCTGGACGGGCCGGATTACGCCTTGTCCGTATACCACCACTTGCAGGAACGCAACTTGCCCGTGCCGGAGGCCGTGTCGTTCCTGGTGCTCGAGATGAACCGCAACATGACGCGCCAGCCCCCGTTTTTCTCGGGGTTCTTCACCGATCACTTCGCCTACGGCCAGACCGGCGCGCAGGTGCTGGCCGGGCTGATGTCGGGCGAGCGCACCACCCCGGGCGAGGGCCAGCGCATGGTCGAACTGGAGTTCTACCCGGGAAAAACGCTCGCCCCCGCCCAGACGGCCGGCAGCGCCTAATACCCCCCTTCCGGATCGTTGACGATATCGGCCGCGATCGCTTCGGAAACCCAGACATCGGTCCGCAGCGTCTGCAGGATCGACTCGGGCACCTGCGGCGTCACCGGGCCGTGCAGCACGAGGCGCGACGCCACGCGCTGCCAGGCAACCGGCGAGCCGCCGACGGTGATCGCGTGCATGTCGATCCGATGCCGGGCGCCGATCACCTCGGCCGGGCCGATCGTCGCCGCCTTGGGCGGAACGGCGCACAGGTTGCCGCTGGCGCCGAACGCCGCATGCAGCGAGTTCTGCGCGATCGTGAACGGGCTCAGCGTGCAGATCCGCGGCCCGAACGTCTTCCATTCCTCCAGCGACGCCGCGGCGAACTCCGGCGCGTCCGGCTCGATGAACGCCAGATGCCCCGTCCAGCCCGGCCCGCAGTAGCAGACATCCGCCCCGCCCCGGTCGGCGATCATCTTGCCGTAATCCGCCAGGTTTTTGTTCGTCAGGCCGATCATCTGGTCGGCGGGCGGGCGCAGATCGGGGTCGATCTGCGAATAGAGATGCCGCCGCAGGGCATAGCCGAAACTCTGCGGCCAGTCCTCCGGCGCGATGTTGCCCTCCTCGTCGGCGTATTCATCCATGTTGAACGTGTGGAGCCGCCGGCAATCGACGCGCCACTGATTGATCAGGCGCGCCAGCTTGCGATAGCCGGGATACGGCTGCGGCAGGATCAGCGTCAGTTCCTCGCCGGCGTCGGCCGCGTGCTTGATCCGCCAGAACATGTCGGTGATCCAGCGGAATTCGATTTCGGCCGCCGGCAGAATTTCTATTCGAAAATCGGAATTCGGGTGCTCCGTCAGCTTTTCCATTGGAATTTTCAGGACACGGTCAATCGCTTCCACATCGCGATACGGGATGAAGCGGGCGGGCTGAAAACGGAATTCACTCACGGCGGTCAGGCTCCCTGTTCAACGGATGATGCGTCGCGGCAATCGGCCAGGCGTCCCCCGATCCATGTCCGGCGCGGAACGAGCCGCTGATCGAGCAACGTCAGGTCGGCCCGCAGGCCGGGGGCGATCCGGCCCATTTCGTGATCGCGCCCCAGGACGCGCGCGGGCGACTCGGTGACCAATTGTGCCGCGACCGGCAGATCAAGATCCAGCATGCTGACGGCGTTGCGCAGGGCCTGGTCCAGCGTCAGGCCGCTGCCCGCCAGCGCCCCGGGCATCGTCGGGCTGTCGCGCGCGATCCGCGCCGGCGCCCCGGGGCTTTCATATTCGACATCGTAGCCGAATGATCGGTAGCGTCCCGGCGGCAGCCCGGCGCCGCGATTCGCATCGCTGATCAGGCAGACCCGCTCCGCCGGTTTGCAGCGCAGCGCGAGTTGCAGACCGACCGGCGGGACATGCACGCCGTCCAGAATGAGGGCGACGCTGACGCGCGGATCGGCCAGCACCGCTTCGACCGCGCCGAACGGATGCAGCCCCGGCTCGCGCGGCGGCGGCGGCGCGAACACGTTGAACAGATGCGTGGCGTGGCGCACGCCCGCCTCGATCGCCGCCCGCGTCTGTTCGACCGTCGCCCGGGTGTGCGTCATGAACATCGGGACGCCGCGCCGGCGCATGAATTCAAGCGCCGGCCCAATGCCGGGAAAATCCGGCGCGACCGCCATCACGGCCTGATGCGGCCGCGCCGCGTCGATCAACTCCGCCAGCTCGTTCAGGCGCACCTCCTCCGCCAGCGGCCGTGCCGCCCCCGTGCAGGTCAGATACGGCCCTTCGAGGAATAGGCCGAGCATGCGCGCGCCGGCGTCGGGCAGGCGCGCCCCGGCCAGCTCCGCGACCAGTTCCTTGAGCGGCCGGTCGGCCGGCGGCAGCACGGTCGGCAGGCACGCCGTCACGCCGTGGCGCGGGAGCGCCCGCAACAGCCCCGCCAGATCCGCGCCGCCGTCGTTGACCAGGTATTCGTGGATGCCGTTGATGTGAATGTCGATCAGGCCGGGCAATAAGTAATCGCCGCGCGCGTCAAGGCGTTCCCGCGCCGCCAGGCCGGCCGCCTCGGCGGATGAAACGACGGCGTCAATCCGCCCCTCCGCGCAGGCAACCGCGGCGTCCGTCCACAGCCGGTCCGGCAGGACGACTTGCGCATGCTCAATCAGGAGATCGTACACCGCTGCTGCTGCCTTTGATGATTCGCGGCCATGGGTCGCGCGCTCCAGCGCGGGCATCGCCGTCGGCGCGCCGCTCACCCGCCCCAGTAAGGCGGATAACGCACATCCATGCGCTGGTCGCCCCACCACTTGTAAAATCGAATGCTTTCCGGATAGTCGTCGGTATTGACATGCTCGCGGCGCCAGCGTACCTCCTCGGGGTGCCCGAGCCGCGATTGAATCGCCCACGTCGGCCGATCGACATGCCCCGCATCCCAGTAGCACAATCCCGGGGCGCCGCCGTCATACAGCTCAAGCGCCCTGCCCAGTTGCCCGGTTACATCGTAAGGGGGATCGACCGTCGGATAATACCGAACACCCGCCGGTTCGCACACTTCCTTGAAGAAGGCTTCATCGTACAGACTGCCCGGCAGGACGTTGCCAAAACCGTAGGGATAAATTTGAATCTCGTCGATCAGCCCCTCATTGACCAACCGGCGAATATCGAGGCCGTAATGATAATTGTCCTCGTGCGTTCCCAGCACCATGATGCTGATCTCGATCGGCTGGCCATTGTCGCGGCTCGCCTCCTCCTTGTCTAGCTCCGCGCGCAGCTCCTTGAAGAAGAGGGTAATGATGTCGGACCACATTTCAACGATCCGCGGATCGTTTTCATCCAGTTCATTGGGGTCGACGCCGTGCTTGTCGCGGAACAGTTTGCAGAACGGTTCCTCGAACAGCACCATCGGGAAGCCGCGGTTGAACACGATGTGCGCGCCGTCGGCCCCGAATCCAACCTGCTCCATCAGCAGATCGATGATGTGCCGGCGCACCTCGGGCACCGCCCAGCTCATCCGCGTGATCTCCGCCGAATCGCGGCTGGCGTGATCGCGGCAACGCCACTGCGGATTGTTCAGGTAGAACGGCGAATCCCAGAGACCGTTGAAGGGCTGGTAATACGACCATCCGCCCGGGCGCATGCCGACGTGCACCTTCATCCCCATCTCGTGCGCCCCCTCGATGATGACCTTCAGCGGGTTGATCCCCTTGTCGGCCAGTTCCCGGACGGCATCGATGAAATCGCGATGGTAATCCTGGCAGACGTCCTCCAGCTCCAGCCCCGGAAGGTAGCCGACGCGCGAGGGATAGATCGTCTTGTCGCCGCTCCAGCCGCCATGATAGATCAGCGTGCCGAAATCAGTATTGCGGTAATATTCGATTTCCGCGAGGCATTCCTCCACGGTCCGCGGGCTGTTGCCGCAGATCGAGCTGAACCCGTCCGCCGTCGCGACCAGCCGCCGGTTCGACGTATCCGCCCGGTCGCGCTGCAGCCGCTGCACTTCGGCCTCCGTCAGCGGGATCAGCATGATCGACGTGATGCCGGCGGGCTGCCGCGAGCCGTGGCGCTTGGGCGAGATTGTCAGCGTGCTGTCCTTCGTCAATTCGGCCGCCTTGAAATACGTATCCACCGAATTGACGTAGTAATCCCGGATCGGATTGTTCAGCCACAGCGGGGCCGGGTCCTGATCCAGTTTGACGTAGGCGCCAGTCAAGGAGAGGAACCCCACAAAGATCGCGTGCCACCCTTCCGCATTCAGCTTGATCGTCAGCGACGGGGGATCGGCTTCGTAGCCGCACCAGACCGCCTTGCCCTTGTAGCCGCCGCTGTCGGGCCGCATTTCATACGGGATGACCTTCCAGTGTCCGCGCCGGAAGTCGTCGGAGAACGCATCGGCCGGCTCCGCCTGCGTCAGATCGGTAATGACAATAGGTTGCTCATGGTTCGTCCAGTCGGTCACGGCCGCGCCGTTCCAGGGCTGGATTCCCTCGGGCGGCTCGGCCGCGTGGAGCGACGCAATGCCGACCAGCATGAGCAAGGGTAATGATAGCCACCGCATGGGACTTTCCTTTCCCGCCGACTGGATTCACCCGGCACGCCTCGTGGACCACCCCGGCCACGCCGCGCGCGAGCGTTTTACGATTGGAATTCGCCGCCGTTTCAGGGGCGGTCGTCCGCCGCAAGCGTCGCCTTCACCGGACCGACGCGCAGGCCCGCCGGATCGGGGTCGTCGCCGGCCGTCTTGAATCGGATGTAACAGACGCCCTGCGCCTCGTGGCGCAACGGCAGCACCGCCGCCTCCTGCCCATCCACCTGCACGACGCATTCGCGCCGCGCCACATCCCAGTTCATTCGAAGGGTATGCCAGTTCCCGTGCGTCAATTGGGAATTGCCGACGGTTCCATCGGCGCCGATATTCAAATTGAACAGGGAATAGAATTCATCTTCTGCATCGAAGGGGGGAGAGAAATGGTCGGCCAGCAGGATGGTCGCCCCCCGCGACCCCTCGGGAAGGAGCAGGTCGAACGTCAATTCCCCCCGCGCGCCGAGGGGGAAATTCCAGACCGCCCCGGCCGCCCAGTCGGCGTCCGGCCGGGTAATTTTCAAGTGCTTGTCTGGCGCGTCGGACGACCCTGTTTCGATGGAAACGCCCTTCGTCCCAAATGTCGACCACTCCGTCAGTCCCGTGGAGTAGTCCGCCACCGCGGATCGCTCCAGCAGCCAATCCGGATCCAGCCGCATCACGTCGACGCGCCCTTCGCCCTGACCCGTGTAATAGATTGCCTTGCCGTCCAGCGTGGCGATCGGGAAGGGGTAGGCCGTGCCGAAATCGCCGCCGGCCGGCGGCGGCTGATCGTTGAGCGGATCGCGCGCGACTTCACGGTGACCCCGCCACGTCCGCCCCTCATCGTCGGAGATCGCCGCGTGCAGCACGTGCCGGCCGCCGTAGGCATACGGAAAACGCTGGCACTTGTTCCAGAACAGGACGATACGCCCGTCGGTCAGGCGCACCAGGCCCGCGGGCGAATCCGACGACACGATCTGCGTCGGCCGCGGCGCGCTCCATTCCACGCCGTCTTCCGAAAACGATTCATAAAAGCGGCCCATCTGCGTGCGGATCAGCATCCAGACCCGGCCGTCCTTCAGCTCCAGCACCACCGGTTCGACCGCGCCATAAGCCGAAACGATGTCCGGCACGACGACGCTCAGGCGTGCGGGCGACTCGTGCCACGTCGCGCCGTCGTCGTCGCTGTAAACCAGCGTGCAGTCATACTGGCCATTGAACGAGAAATTGAACGGGCCGTCGTCGCGGTTCCACCAGGAACGGTCCGTGAGCAGGGAGAACGGAACCAGAATCCGGCCTGACTTAAGCTGAATGATCGAATTGAGCGCGCCGGTGTAGCCCTCCCAGATGCAGCGCGGCGTCGTCCACGTCGCGCCGCGATCGCTCGACACGGCATGCCAGATATCCAGCCGCGGCTGGCCGAGCGCGCCGACATGCGGGCGCTCCGCTTCGCCGCCGGGGGCCGCCGGCTTTTTGTTCGGATTATTCAGATAAAAGCAATGAAAATTGTCCCCCCGATCGATCATGATCATGTAGCCTTCGACCAGGCCTTCCGCCTCGGGGATCTCGAACAGACGCGAGGCCGAGGTCCAGGTGTCGCCGTTGTCGCTGGAAAACCGGGCGGCGATGAACTGTTGCGTTCCCTCGCGCTGCAGCAGGACCCCCGCCAGCGTGCCGTCGGAAAACTGCGCGACCATCGGCTTTTCGGGCAAATTGCCGACCGGCGTCGGCGGCATCACTTCGGCGGGCACCCTGGCCCACGCCAGCAGCATCAGGGCGAGCCAAGCCGCCCGCGTTGTCCTCGGCGCAAACTGGAGTCCTGAGCGGAAATGCAACCGTTTCACGGCCTGTTCTCCTTAACTTAATAAGATCCGTTCCTCATCCGAAAATCGCCCTTCGTGCTCGTGCTCGCCTCCAAAGGCCCTTCCAAAATTCACCCCTCGTCCTCGCCTCTCGAAAGCCGATCAATTCCTATCGTGCTCATTCATATCTTTCGTGATCCCTTGTAGCTGACCGCCGCATTCTTAATTCCACCAGATTTCCTTCTCGTGAGCCGCCCCAGCGGGGCGGCATTTGCCCCAAGTGGACCGCAGCGAAACCTGGAGCCACTGTCGCAATAGATCCCCGTCCCCGAAGGGGGCGAATCCCAGCGAAACAGGAGCCGGCGCTCAAACCGGCGCGGCCCGCCTAAAGCAACCGGCGCGACACAAAAAAGTCCTTCAGCCGCTCCATTTCCTCATCGTTCAATGAATAATACGGCGGCCGGCGCCAGCGCTTGCCGATCCCGAACAGCTCCAGGCAGCCATGCCAGCCGGCGTTCCAGTCGCCCGGAAAGCTCGACATCAGCTCGAACAGCGGGGTTTCATAGGTTTCGGTGATTCGCCAGGCGCCGGCCATGTCGCCCGCCTCGATGCAGCTCCAGTAGCGGCGCGTGATCTCGGGGCAAAATCCAATGAACGTGGACATGTAGCCGTCCGCGCCATAGGGGGCAATGTTCAGATGGTTCAATTTCAGCCCGCCGGCGAAGATCGCCGCGCGCTCGCGAAAATGGACCGTCATTTTCTGCGCGAACAGGCCGCAGACGTCGTCCTTGATCGCCACGATCCGCGCGGATAAATCCAATGACAATCGCAGCGCCTCCATGCCGAAGGCGTCGCCGCGCGGACCCATCAGGTTGGTCACGATCATGACCGGCCATTCCGCCGCCACCGTGGCGTAGTGCTCGGCGAGCGTGGCGGGAGTACAGGAGTTGTTCCAGTCGGGCGGCATACACATGACCAGGTCGGCGCCTTCCTCGCGCGCGAAGCGGGCGAATTCGACGGCCCGCCGCGTCGCGTGCATCCGGTCGGCCGCCACCACCATCGCCCGGCCCGCCGCCTCCCGGCAGACGATCCGCGTCACGCGCGCGATTTCGTCGTCGGACAGGCAAAAATAATGACTGTTGCCGACTGTCATCAGAATCGTGCGGCTGCCGGCCTCCAGATACCGGCCGATCTGCGCAGCCAGCGACGCCTCATCCAGCTCGCCGTCGCGCAGGAACGGCGTGTGGACCGAGGCGATCGGTCCGGTCAGGTGGTGTCGCGCTTCGTCCAGCGTCAGCGGCTGGCGCGTCTTCAGGGTCTGGCTCATGGCGCAGGCGGTTCTTTCTAGCCGAAGGCATGCTGATCCATTGTCCCGATTCTCGCGCCGTCGAGCGACCGCCGACGGCGCGGCGTAATCCAGTTCCCGCCCGGTCAGAGTGCGCTCCGGCGCGGCGGGGCTGGCGACACGGGGCCGGGTTCGCCCAGGCGCGAACGAATCGGCCGGCCTTGCACTTCAAAACTACCTGGTCGGAAAACCAGCACGCTGGTTAAATAAGCAGGCATATACTAGTTCCTCGAAGCGGACATACATGTAGCACGCCGGCTCGGGGCCGTCAACCCCAACCATGCGCGGCCGTTCCAGCCGGCGACCCCGTCAAGTCCCCCATTTTTAAAACTATCAGGCGCCGACCGCGCCGGCGGTGTTCGGCTCCGGCTCTCGTCCCCCGTCCTCGGCTCTCGCGGCCCCATCATAAGGTCATGCATGGTGAACCGCAGCTTTCACTTCACGCGGAAGTACATGTTTGTTTTGACACGTCTCCGCCCGCCCCGCTAAGCTACGATCCCAGCCAGCGAGGTCTCCGTCAATCATGCGCGATGTCGAACTGGCCCTGCGCCGGGGTCACCTGCTGACCCTGGATTCCCACCGTCGGATTTTTCCCGAGGGCACGCTCCTCATCGACCAGGGCCGCCTCGTCGACGTGGGGCCCGATCAGGCGCTCGATGGAACCTATCACGCCCGCGACGTCGTCGATCTGGCCGGCGCCGTCGTTCACCCCGGCCTCGTCGATGCCCACACGCACGTGGCGTGGCACCTGACCCGCTGCTGGAAGAGCGAGGAGCAGGACCCCGACCGGCTCTGGTCCGAACTGGAATATCCGCTCATTACGCACATCGAGCCGCGCGACGAAGAGCTGGGAACGGCGCTGGCCTGCGCCGAGATGGCGCTCAATGGCACGACGACGTTCTGCGACACCGGCAGTTGCCTGCACCTGGAGGCCGCCGTCGCCGGCGCCCGCCGGATCGGCCTCCGCGGCATCATGGGCTACCTGCTGGCCGACGTCGGCCTCGATCACCCGCGCCTGAAGCTGTCCAGCCGCCAGTGCGCCGAGCTGCTCGAGCGCGCCATCGTCGAGTTCCCGTGGGACGAAGACCACCTGGTCGGCTGCGCCGCCTGCCTCATCGGCATGGGAACGGCCTCGGACGAGCTGCTCCGCCAGGCCCGCGCCCTCGCCGACGACCACGGCGTGCCTGTCGTCATGCATGAATCGTTCTGCGCGCTGGCCCCCCACGATGCCCAGCGACGCTATCAGGGCCGGCTGCCCGTTCCCCGGCTGGACGAGCTGGGGCTGCTGGACCGCCCGACGACGCTGGTCCACATGAACCAGGTGACCACTGCCGAACTGGAGATCCTGCGCGAAAAGCGGCCCGCGGTTGTCCACTGCCCGACGGCCGGCATGATCTATGGCCTGGGCGCCGCGCGCCACGCGCTCTTCCCCGAGATGCTGGCGGCAGGCGTCCCAGTCGCGCTCGGCACCGACTCGTGCCACTGGGGCAACAACTTCAACCTGTGGCGCTCGCTTTACCTGGCCGTCGCGCTGCATCGCGAGGCGCGCGCCCGGCCCTCCGTCATCGCCGACGCGACGGCCCTGGAGATGGCGACCCGTCACGGCGCGCGCGCCGTCGGCCTCGAGCACGCCATCGGCTCGCTCGAGCCCGGCAAACAGGCCGATCTGGTGATCCATCGCCGCGACCGGCCGGAGCTCTGGCCGCTCCTCTTCCCCGTGCGCAACCTCGTCTTCGGATGCGGCGGCGCGACCATCGACGCCGTCCTCGTCCAGGGTCGCTACGTCGTCCGCAACGGCCGCCTGACGAATGTCGATCTGGAGGATCTGCTGGCCGAGGCGCAAGAGGCGGCCCTGGCCCTCGCCCACCGCATCGGCCTGGTCACGCCCCTCTAGATCGTCTCTCGTCCCTCGTCCGAGCAGATCCTTCCCCCTTCCACCTAATAGCTCCGCGGGCTGTGCGCCACGCCGTGGCAGCTCAGATAGCATTCGCCCATCCGCGGTCCCGCGGAACGGTACTCGAGCCGGCCCGTCAGCGGATCGGGTTCAACCACCGACGTATCGAAGTTGATCAGGTGCGCGTGGTTCATCGGGTTGGCCTCGCCGAAATCGATCCCGTGCGGATCGTGGCACACCGAACAGGAGATCCGTTCCTCGACGATGTGCCGCCGGTGGCCGCTGAAGCTCTCGTCGGCCAGCAGGCTTTCCCGGCTGTGGCAGCCATAGCACAGCGCGTAGGCCGTGGGGCTTTCCGCGACATCGTCCCCCGTGCGGTACTGCCGCGCGAGCAGGAATTCGTAATTGGACCCGTGCGGCCCGGCCGAGCCGACCACGCTCTCCTGCGCCCCGTCGTTGCCGTGGCAGTCGCTGCAGTACATCAGCGAGGCCGGCGTCAGCGGGCTGATCAGGCTGGGCACGTCGGGGTTGCGGCCGGCGGCCACGACCGGGTGGTACGAGGGGCTGGCCGGGTTGAATTCCTGCATCACGTTGGAGGAATTGATTTGGCGCTCGATCGAGCCGAAGCCGCTCGTCCCCTCGCCGGCGTGGCACTTGAAGCAGATCTGATACTCATAGACGGCCTCCCGCACCGGCGCGCCGTTCATGTCCACGCCGGTCACGCCGCGCAGCACCCCCATGACGAACGGCGGCTGGGCCTCCGCCCGCGCCGCCTGGTGCGGATTGTGGCAGTCCGCGCATTCGACGTGGCCGGCGGCCTCCAGCGGGCTTTCCCCCGCCTCGTGAACTCCCTGGAAGGCCTCCACCGGATGCCGGTAGGGCTTCTGGAACACGGCCTTCAGGTTGAACCGGGCGACGTTGCCGTTGTGGCAGGCGAAGCACGTCTCCTCCTCGCGGGCGCGCGTCAGCAGCCCCTCGAACCCGCCCGCGTGGTGCGACATGTGGCAGTTCATACAGGCGTTGGCGCGCACGTCCGGAAACTCGGTGTGCGGCCACGGATCCTCGCCCTGCCCGTTCCAGACCTGGGGCGATTCGGCGTGCGGCGTCTGCGGGAACAGCGGCTGGTTGTGGCACTGCCGGCAGAGCATCGCTTCCTGGTTCGGCATCACCAGGAACTGGCCCCACTCGTTGTCATGGGGATCGTGGCAGGTCGTGCACTGCAGCTCGCCGTCCTCCTCCAGTTTGACGCGCGCATCCCACGTCGCCGGCGCCGTCAGCTCGCCCCCCGCCTGCGCGAGTGAATCGAAATAGTTGAACGAGATCGGATGATCGTCGCGCAGATCGGTCCCGATCAGCCCCGGCCCCGGCGGCATCACGCCCGAACCGGTCAGCTGGACGATCGTCTCTTCGCTGACCAGGTCGCCCATCGCGACCGTCCCGTCGTGGCAGCTCAGGCACAGTTTGCTCGCGCCGGTCGGCTGGCCGACCGCGGCTTTCAATGTGGGGCTGTTGTAGGGGATGTAGGCGGCGGTCGAATCGCGCCGGTTCCACAGCGGCGCCTCGGTGCGCCCGCCGTGCGGCGTGTGGCAGAAGATGCAGATCTGTTCCTCGGAGGTCGCGCGCACGGCCCCCGGCCCCGTCACCGATAGATTGTGTTTGGAAAAGACAATGCTCTCGGCCGCGACCCGCGGCGCAACCAGCACGATCAGGATCAGGAGCGCGAGCACGCCGCTGCCGCGCCCATCAAGCAATCCGTCGTCCCCCGTCCTCGTAGTCGCCCCCAGAGGCTTGCTCCAGAATCCGGCTCTCGTTGTCGCTCGCCGGTTCATGTCGGTCTCGTCTCCGCAATCGGTCAGCCTCATGACCCATCCGCCCCTTCGCTTGGCCCTGGCGCAGCCCTGCTTCATTCCCCCGCGCCCCCGAGCATCCTGAACACCTGGACTCGCGCATTGTAGCTGTCCGCCACGAACAGCAAATCCGTGGCGGGATCGTACGCGACGCCGGCCGGCAGCCAGAATTCGCCCGGCGCCTGGCCGGGCCGGCCGATGCTGAGCAGCAGTTCGCCTTCAGCGGAGAAGAACTGCACGGCGTCGTGCAGCCCTTCGACGACGATCAGCCGCCCCTCGCGGTCGAGCGCCACCCCCTTGGGCTTGGCGAACTGCCCCGGCGCGTCGCCCAGTTCGCCGATCGTCCGCAACGGCGCGCCGTCGGGCGCGAACACCTGCACGCGGAAGTTCATCGAGTCGCAGACGGCGGTCCGGCCGTCCGCGCCGACGGCAATGTGCGTCGGGAAATTGAACTGGCCCGGCGCGTCGCCGCGCCCGCCGAACTCGCGCAGCGGACGGCCCGCCAGGTCGAAAACGCGGACCCGGTGCGCCGCCACGTCGGCGATCAACACCTCGCCGCGCGCCGGATGGACGGCGAGGCCGGCGGGCCGCGTCAGCGCGGGGGGGCCGGCAAACGTCCCTTGCGGCGCGCCGTCGCGGTCGAAGATCAGCACGCGGCCGAGCCGCGAATCGCTGACGAGGATCCGGCCGTCGGGCAGCGCCGCGACCCCCACCGGCGAGGGCAGGCCCCCTTCCAGCTCCGCCCCCAGCGCCACGTAGCGCCGGCGCGGGCCATCAAAAAAGTGGACGATGCAGCGCCCCGGATCGGTGACGAGCAGCCCGCCTGCGCCATGCAGCGCCACGGCGTACGGCCGGATCACGCCCGAGTCGGCCGGGCCGCTCAGCCAGCGGCCGATCGTCCGCAGCCCACCCCCTTCCTCGAACAGATCGCGGTGGCCGCGGATCTCGGCGACGAAACCGACGCGCGCCGGCAGGGGCGGACCCGGCCACGTCAGCTCCGGCCGCACCGCCGTCGGAAAGCCCGACCACGGCTGAACGGCGCACGCCGCAACCAGCGCGAGCAGCACGAGGACCATGCCGCACGCGCCTCGAATCCACGGCCTGGATGACCCTGCCACGGGGTCATGGGCATCGCCGCCCGCCATCCGCGCGCCGGATCTTTCGGCTTCTCCAGCCATCGGCCCTCGTCCCGCTAGAATTCCCGCGTCACCTGCAGGAAGACCTGCATCCGGTCGCGCTCGGACTCGAAGCGCTGGCGCTGCTCGACGCGAGCCCCCGCCTCCAGCTTCAGTTTGCGCCAGATCATCCCTACCTTCCCGGCGATCCCCACCAGCATCTCATCGCTCAAGCCCGACTCCTTGCGCGCGCGCGCCTCGATCTGCCAGAACCCCGACGGGCGGATCCGCCCGTCCAGGGTCAGGCCGCCGTAGACCACGTTCGTATAGGGATTGTCCAATCCTTCATCCCGGTAGTCGATCAGCAACGTGCCGGCATGCCAGCCCAGCCGGATGCCCCGGCCCAGCGGATGATGCCCCTCGATCTGGCTGCGAAGCTGGTCGTACGAACTGAAATTGGACTCGTAGCGTTCGAACTCCTCGGACCAGGTCAGCCAGCGCCAGCGGTATTGCAGCCCGGCCAGCCAGTCGGTGTATTCCAGGATGCTGAAGTCGTCCACGCGGGGCGCATCGCGGGCGGTCAGGTCCTGCCAGCGATAATAAACCGCCAACCCCTCCAGGAATCGCTCGAAGTCGTAGCGGACGTGGAAGATCTGATGGTCGGCCAGGTACTCCAGATCCGAGGTGAACTCGACGCTGTAATCGACCAGGACGGTTTCGCCGTCGTCGATATTGCCTGTCGCCAGCCGGCGGATTCCGAGCCGGTTGCCGCGCTCTTCCAGCTCGTAGTCGAACCCCTCGAGGTAGATGATCACGCCGGTGGCGTCGGTCACCTGCACCGAGCTGGCGATGATCGCCGGCTGCGAGAGAAACGTGAACGCGACGTCGTCGAGCGTCACCGCTTCATCAATCACGGGGCGGCGGTCGCTCAGGCCGGTGCGCGTCACGCGGTCCAGCGTCCGGCCGTATCCCGCCGTCAGATACCCCCACGGGGTCTGCTTGCGGTAGCCCAGCCGGCCGGTGACGCCGATCTCGGTCTCCTCCGACTCGTCGAATTCGATCCAGCGGCCGTGAATGTCCAGATGCGAATCCAGGCTGCGGTAGAGCCGGTGATCCAGGCCGGCCTCCAGCCGCCGCGTCAGCACGCTCGTCCGGCTGAATTCATTCTCCAGCAGGCTGGCCAGGTAATACGTGCTGAAATTGGGGGTGTGGCGCAGGTTCAGCCGCTCGTGCCACTGCATCGTCGCCAGCTCCTGGCTGCCGGTCTGGGTGAAGTAGCGCAGGATGCTGCTCAGGTAGCTCGTCCGGTCCTCGTTGAGGTAGATCGTGTTGAGCAGCGACAGATCATGCGACTGGAGTTCGGTTTCGCGCTCGATCGTAATGAGCGGATTTTCCGCCGTGAACGATTGCTGGTAATCCTGCAGGCGATAGCGCAGTTCGGTTTCCATCCGCCGCCCCAGGCGGTGGCGGACGACGTAATCGAGCAGCGTGTTGTCCGACTCCGAGTGGCTGTCGAATCCGAATTCCCGGAGCTTGGTCCGCGTCAGCGCCAGGTCCATCGGGAAGGGGTCCTTCTTCCAGTTGAAGACGACGCCGTAACGCTCCGATTCGACGATCTGCCGGTCCGTGAAGAGCTGGAGCACCGGCCGACGGTCGCGCCCGGCGAAGACCATCGCCGAAAACGGATGCTCCTTCAGAAAATGGAGATAGAGATCGTAGCCGCCGATGAACGAATTGGAGCGCGAACTTTCCTCGACCCCGCCGGCGAAGCCCCCCAGGCCGGAGTTTTCGATAAATTGCTGCATCATCCCGATCTCGAACCGGCTGCGAAATTCGAGAAACCGCGGGTGATACACATACCCGCCGATGCGCTGAATCAGGTACTCCTGGAACGCCCGGTTGCTGAGTTCCACCTCGTCGCCGCCGTCGCGCCGCTGCGTCTCGCTCAGGTAGTCGAACCGCAGCCCGAGTTCGCCGCCGCGTTCGGTGATGCGCAGCGGCGCGATCGGCGCATCGAGCGACGAGCGGCGCGTCTGGCCGTGCGCCGCCGCCATCCCCAGCATGAAGCCAATGATAAGCAGCCCCAGGCGGACAAGCCCGGCGCCGGCGGCGGGGGACGGTCTGGGGGGCACGGTCATGAGCGGATGCAGTCCTCCCAGCACGCCCCTCTCCGGCCGGCGCGTCGGGTTGAATCGCGGCGTCATCGGGTCGTCTTAGCGGGTCACCGCCGGCGGGGCGGGCGCGGCGTCCCCCGCCTGTTTCTCGGTCACGAGCCGGCGCAGCTCCTCCGCCCGCGCCGCGTGGGGCGAATCGGCGGGAACCGCCGCCAGGTCGGCCAGCGCGTCCTCCAGCCGGCCCAGCTCCAGAAGGATCGCGGCCCGCTCGACCCGCACCGCGTCGGTCACGTCCTCGGGTTTGAGCCGGTCGTAGTACTCCAGCGCGCGCTCCCACAGGCCGCGCGCGGCCAGCCGCCGCGCCATCTGCAGGTCCATGTTGGGCGGGGCGGCCGCCTGCGTCGCCGCCGCCGGCAGCTCCACCCCCAGCGCGGCCGCCAACGCCAGCCGCACGGCTTGTGCCATGCCCGGATCATACCCGGGATGCACGGCGGACACCAATCCATCGGCGCCCACGATCACCAAGGTCGGCGTGGCGATGATCCGGTAGGCGCCGTAGGCCGCATCGTCGCGGTCGAGCAGCAGCGGCCAGCCCGGTCCGATCCGCTCCCCGGCGGCGGCGATCTGGTCGTCGTTGCGCAGGCGCGAGAGGATCGCGCGCCGCGTCGCGCGCCGATCGATCTCCGGATGCTGCGCCAGGATGCCGTTGATCGCGGCGACCGCGGCCGACGTGTGCCGGTCGCCCGGCTTCGTGAACAGCAGCACGGCCACCCCCGTCCCCGGGGCGTCAAGCCGCAGCGTCTGGTCGTTCAGATCCTGCAGCTCGATCGACGGGGCGACCTCGCCCGGCTGGATCACTGCCCGCGCCGCCGCCGCCGGCAACAACGCTCCCAACCACAGCAACGCCGTCAGGCCGGCCCGCGCGCGAAGATCCATCCCGCGGCCTCGGCCACCAGGAAAGGACGCATCGGACATCAGGGACATCAGAGAGGGCAAGCCGCACCTCCGCCCGCGCGCGCGTTGGAATGGGATCATGCAGGTTCGAAGCGCCATCCTATTTTCTTTCACTTGAATCGTCCCTCGTCCCTCGTCCTCGTCCTCACTCGGAATTCTGTCTTTCCCCGGGATCGCTTAGATCGGTTCTACCGTCCCTACGGGACTCCGTCGCTTTGGGTATCCCAGTTCCCGCCACTGAAGTGGCGGGCTGAAGTCTGCCGTCCCTGACGGGACTGCCCTACTGATCAGGTCCGGCTAAGGTGTGGGTTGTTCGAATCGGCCGATCACCCGCCAATTTCCTCCCTAGTTGTGAATCGCAGATTCATGAGCAACTCGTAATCGCCCCCGAAGGCCAACTCCGAAACCCGGCTCTCGGCCCTCTTTCCTCGTCGTCGGCTCCCGAAATCCGTCCGTCCTTTCCTCCGCCGTCCCCACCCGCTCACTCCCGCGCCGCCACGTTCTGCACCGGACTTGCGCGATCGTACTTGTAAGGCACGTGGCAACCGGTCGAGCAACTCCCTCCCGTCTCCGTCTTCTCGAACTCCACCTGCATCCGCCAGCGGCCGAACGGCACCTCCTCGCGGATATGATTGGGCTGATTGGCGGCGTGCTCATGGTGGCACGCCCGGCACGAGCGGCCCTTCTCGCGATTCACATGCAGGTAGTGCAGGTTCTGCTCGCCGTTGCGGAAGCCGGTGGCCGCCGTCTTTTCCTCCAGGATGATCTGCTTGTCATGGCACGCGAAGCACAGGTCATACTTCTCCGACTCGAAGCTGGTGTAGAAGCTGTCGGGGAACGCCTTCTCCAGGATGTTGGGGTGGTCCGATCCGTGCGCCTGATGGCAGGCGATGCAGTTATCCTCGCGCAGCGGCCCGTGCAGGAACCGCGCGTTGCCGATCTGCGCCTGGATGTTCTCGACCATCCCCCGCGCCCCCGCGATCGTCTCGTTATGGCACGAGAGGCACAACTCCATGTTGTGCGCCTTGAGCAACTGCTCCTGGCTCGAGACGTGCGCCTCGTGGCACGCCACGCACCCCTTCCCCTCGGTCATCGGTTCGTGCGGATGCTTGAACTGGCTCATCTGTTTCAGGAACGGCTCGTGGCACTTGCGGCAGAGATCCTGCCCCTCGGCCACTAGAAAGTACTCGCGGTTGCCGCCGTGCGCGTTGTGGCAGCCGGCGCAATCCTGCTTGACCGGCGTATGCACCGACACGGCGTTCTCCAGCTCGGCCTGCACGTCGGTATGGCACGACTGGCAGAGCGTCGCGCGCGGCTCGACCAGCAGGTGCGCGTGCTCCGACTGGTGCGGCGTGTGGCAGACGAGGCACTCGCCGACGGCCACCGGCCCGTGCAGCATGCTCAGCCCCGCGCTCACGTCCGAATGGCACTGGTTGCAGCTTTCGGCGCCCAGCCCGCCCTTCACGAAATAGCGGTTGCCGCCGTTGTGCGGATCGTGGCAGACGGCGCAATCGGCCGCAAACGGCGCGTGCACAACCGCCTTCGGCTGCTCGGTCTCGTGGCACAGCAGGCAGACCGGCTCGCCCCCCGCCGGCTTCTCGAACACGTGCTGGTTGTTGACCGGCACGTGGCACGGCTGGCACTGCCCCATGTTGACCGGGCCGTGGAGAAACTGGCCCTGGTTGATGTCGGCGTGGCACTCGGCCGTGACGCACGACGGGCCAAGCTGGATCGGCGCTCCGTCCTGCGCCCGGCCCAGATGCGCCACGCCGCCGAGAACCGCGAGAACCAGCGCCAGCCGCGGCGCGAGCCCCCGCCCGCGCCGCCGGTCGCTCCGCGCCCCGCGTTCTTGCTTCATCGCCATCCCCCGTCTCCCGCGCTGCATGATGATCACCACCTTTTCATCCGAAGATCTGGTCAAACTCCGTCGTGATCGCCAGCACGATCAGCGTCACGCCGAGCGCGAACGCCATCAGCCCGGCCACCGCCCCCAGCAGCCGCCACTTGAGCGCCACCGGCGGCACGAGCCGCCGCTCCAGTTCGCCCGACTGCACCAGCCGGGCGTATTCGTCCCCCCGTTCCTCCTTCATCTCCGACTCGGTCATCCGCCCGGTCAGCATCACCATGTCGATCGGGAACTTCTCCGGCCGCACATGCGTATTGAAGAAATGGACCAGGAAGATGACCGACGCGGCCAGCAGCGCCTCGATGCTGTGAACCACCATCGCGCAGTTGAGCACCCAGCCGGACAGCCAGCGCGTGAAAAACTCGGGCAGCCACAGCATCAGCCCGGTGCCGCCGATCACGATCACCCCCCAGATCTCGCCCCAGTAATCGAACTTTTCGAAATAGGCCCAGCGGTCGAACTTCGGCCGCGGCCCCAGCCACAGGAACCAGCGGACCATCGCGATGAAGTCCTTCAGATCCCGCAGCGAGAAGACCATCGAATCGGGGCCGAACAGGTAGCGCCGGCGCGGCCGCGGGCAGTGCTTCCAAAAGAAGATGACGAGGAACGCGACGTGCACGCCGACATAGGCGAACGTGATCAGCGCGAACGCGCGGTGCAGCAGCCCCATCATCGGGATGCCGCCGAACAGCCGCGTGATCCCCAGCGCCCACTCCGTATGACTGTACTTGAGCGGGAAACCCGTCAGCACCAGCCCCATGAAGCTGATGATGATCAGCGCGTGGGTGATGCGGTGGACCGGATTGAACCGCATCACCCAGCGCTCCTCGTGCATCACGCCGTGGAAACCGCGCGGATGGCGCAGGCGTTCCACGAGCGTGCGCTGAAACCAGAGCAGCCCGTGCGGAATGAACACGGCCAGCGTGCCCAGCAGCAGCGTCGTCATCACCAGCCACGTCCAGAACACCTCCGGATTGGCCGCACGGTCGCGCAGGTCGACGTGCGGGTCGAACTGAATGAAGTTGGCGTTGACCCCCTCGTGGCAGGCGCCGCAGGTCGCCACCAGATTGGCCTCGGCCACGCGCGAGGCGGGGTCCTCCGGCGGCAGGATGTCGTGCGCGCCGTGGCAGCTCGAACAGACCGCCGCCTCGGCGTAACCCAGATGCGCCGCCTTGCCGTGGTAGCTGGTCAGGTAGCTCCGGCCCAGGTCGATGTGGCAGTGCGAGCATTCGTTGATCACGCCGAGCAGAAAATGATCGGCCACCGCCTCGACGCCGTGGCTGCCGTGGCAACTGGTGCAGGTGGCCGCCGCCTCATCGCCTTCCAGCAGATGGCGGCCATGCACGCTGCCGTAGTAGACCTCGGCGATCCCCTCGTGGCAGCGGCTGCACGTTTGCGGCACGTTGCGCGGATGCATCAGGCTGGCGGGATCCGCCGCCGGCAGCACGCCGTGCGCGCCGTGGCAATCCACGCAGGTCGCCGAGATCGACAACCCTTTCTCGAACAGCGCCCGGCCGTGGACGTTCTCGCGGTAGGTGGCCGCCGGGTGCGCCTCGGCGTCGTCGCCGTCGCGGTGGCACTCCATGCAGGCCAGCGTTTCGCGCACGGCGGCGGCGTGCGTCCGCGGCTCGCCGAACGCCTGGATCTCGTGCGCCGGGCCATGGCAGTCGGTGCAGGTGGGACGGGCGCGGCCCTGTTGCGCCGCGCCGCCGTGCGCACTCGCCCGCAGCGCGTCTTCTACCTCGGAATGGCAATCGCCGCAGGCGATCTCCGGCAGCCGCTGGTCGTGGGGCAGCCGGTCGCCGGTCTGGTGGCAATCGGTGCAGCTCAGG
>ERZ795030.1199-NODE-1199-length-36340-cov-18.466419_pt1 | contig 36340 bp, 27 predicted proteins | sample MGYA00375122_ERZ795030 | MGnify/ENA primary metagenome ERZ795030 (study PRJEB30165, sample SAMN05720146) | activated sludge metagenome | isolation source: anaerobic digester from wastewater treatment plant | place: Japan | collected 2015-04-20 ... | reverse complement strand
GGCGACCTCTTCGGCGCCGGCAAAATGTTTCTCCCGCAGGTCGTGAAATCCGCCCGCGTGATGAAGAAGGCTGTCGCCTACCTCACGCCTTTCATGGAGGAGGAAAAACGCCGCGCCGCCGCCAGCGGACAGGCGGCCCGTGCACAGGGAAAATTCCTCCTCGCGACCGTCAAAGGCGATGTCCACGACATCGGCAAGAACATCGTCGGCGTCGTCCTCGCCTGTAATAATTATGAGGTCATCGACCTCGGCGTCATGGTGCCGTGCGACAAGATTCTCCAGGTCGCCCGCGAGCAGCAGGTGGACGTCATCGGCCTTTCCGGTCTGATCACGCCGTCGCTCGATGAAATGGTCCACGCCGCCAAGGAGCTCACGCGAGCCGGCTTCACCGTCCCGCTGCTCGTCGGCGGGGCCACCACCAGCGCCGCACACACCGCCGTGAAACTCGCCCCCGAGTACGCGCCCGGTGTCTTCCACGTGCTCGACGCCTCACGCGTGGCCAACGTCGTCGGCTCGCTACTCTCGCCCACACTCAAGCCCGCCTACGTCGCCGAGGTGCAGGCCAAACAACAGCGCCTGCGGGAAGAGTTTGCCGCGCGCCAGTCCCGCTCGCCGCTTCTCTCGCTCGCCGAAGCCCGCGCACGCGCGCCGAAGTTCGACTGGACCGCCACCGCCATCGCCCGGCCCGAGTTCCTCGGCACGCGCGTGTTCAAGGACATCGATCTCGCCGAGGTCGTGCCTTACATCGACTGGTCACCGTTCTTCTCCGCGTGGGAGCTGCACGGGCGTTTCCCGGAGCTGCTCAAAGACGAAAAGATCGGCGCCGAGGCTTCGAAACTCTACGCCGACGCGCAGGCGCTCCTCGCACGCATCGTCGCCGAAAAACGCTTCGATCCGCGCGCCATCTTCGGCTTCTTCCCGGCCAATGCCGTCGGCGACAGCGTCGAACTCTACGCCGACGGAGCGCGCAGCCGTGTCGTCGAGACGCTCCACTTCCTGCGCCAGCAGCAGTCCAAGCCGGCCGACCAGTTCAACCACTGCCTCGCCGACTACGTCGCTCCGCGCACCAGCGACCGCATCGACTACATCGGCGCGTTTGCCGTCACCGCCGGCCCCGGCGTCGAGAAGTTCGCCGCCGAGTTCAAGGCCGCTGGCGACGACTACCTCGCGATCATGGTGCAGGCGCTCGGCGACCGCATCGCCGAGGCGATGGCCGAGCTGTTTCACAAAAAGGCCCGCGACATCTTCGGCTACGGTCGCGCCGAGCGCCTCACGATGCCCGAGATTCTCCGCGAGAAATACCAGGGCATCCGCCCGGCGCCGGGTTATCCGGCGTGCCCCGACCACACGCAAAAGCCACAGCTCTGGTCGCTGATGGGCGTCGAGGCCGCCACGGGCATCAAACTCACCGAAAGCTGCGCGATGTACCCGGCCAGCAGCGTGAGCGGATTCTACTTCGCACACCCGGAGTCGAAGTATTTTGCCGTCGGCCGGCTCGGCCGCGACCAGATCGCCGACTACGCCCGCCGCGCGTCGCGCCCGGAAGCCGATGTCGAGAAGTGGCTCGCGCCGTATCTCGACTACGAAGTCTAAACAGCAGCGCCACGGCCGGGCCCCGAGTGGATGCCCGGCCGGCGTGCGACCAAATCAGGGCATCTCGTAGATCTCGACGAGGCCGACGCCCGTCGTGTCGTTGGCGCCACGCACGTGGGCCGTGTAAATCCCCGGGGCCAAGATGACCACGAGTGCCGCGTCAGCTGAGTCACCCGCCAGCGGCCCCATCCCGAGCGCGTCGAAATCAGCGGCCAGTTCGGCACTGCCACCCCAGTTGTCGTTGGAGGCCACCGACGACCAGGTGCGCGACACCGTGTCGTAACGCAGCACCTCCAGCTGCGGATCGGCGAGGAATGAGTCCGGCAAATCCTGCGCAAGTCCGGGGCCGACACCACGAATCATCACCTGCTTCGAGGCTGTACCGACGATCACGAATCCGGCGATGAGGATGTCGTCATCCACGCCCACTTGGTTGCGGACGGAAAGTGCGGCAAGGCGGGTGGAGACCGTCGCGGGGTCCCCATCGTATACTTCGCCCAGAACGATCCCACCCGTATCAGCGGCATCGGTGAGATGCAGCGTGTAGGGACCGGCGGGGAGATCCGTCTGGAGCGCAGCATCCGCGGCGCCATTGCCCAGAGGCGACAAGCCCACGCGCGCAAATCCGGCAGCCAGATCGCTGGCGCCGCTCCAGTTGTTATTCTCCTGCAGCTTTACCGACTGGGCGTTGAACAAGGCGATCGCAGGATCGCGCAAATAGCCGGGGACCGACTCGGACATCGCAGGTCCGACGCCGCGGAGGAAGACGGACTTCGTGGCGCTACCAGTGAACGCCAGACCCATGATGAGAGTCTGGTCTCCGGTGCCCACGCGCCCGCGCACCGAGAGCGCCGTGAAAAGACTCGGCTCGGTGACGGTCGTCGCCGGAGCCGCTGCGCTGGCGACGGACAAGTTGCCCGCCGCGTCGTACGCCACGATGGTGTACTGGTGTTGAGAGCCTGCCTGCAACCCGGTGTCGATGTAGCTGGTCGTGGTGCTGGTGCCGACGAGAGCTCCATCGCGGTAGATGCGGTAGCCAGTCACTCCGACGGCATCCGTCGCAGCCGTCCAGACGAGTTGCACCTTCGTCGGCGAGAAGACGGTCGCCGTCAACCCGCCTGGTGTGGAGGGCGCCGTGGTGTCTGCGGTTTGTAAACCGGACCAACCCGCGAGTCGGGCCCAGAGATACCACGCGGCATAGGCCTTCCGGTTGCCATTGAGCGCCTGCGAGTGCGCCGCCGAGCAATCGTACCAATCGAGATTCTGAGTGTGGGTGGCCTGCCACTCGGTGGCCCAATTCCGGTCTAGGCTGCCGTTGCCGTCGCTGTCGTAGTCGCAATTATCGTTGGCAAAGAGCTCCATGTAATTGGTGGTGCCACCCGGACCGTAGCTCTCGATGTCGGCGAAGTCGTAGAGGATTTTATTGTTGGTCCGGCAGTAGGCGCGGATCTGGTTGTTGCGCACGTTCACGTTTCCGGCAGCACCGCCGCCATTGAGATGGCCGGTCATGTACACGAATTTCACCTGAGGGTAGTCACGTTCCAGCGCGCTCATCTGATCGAGGTAGGACTGGATGTCGGCTTGGCTGCCATCGACCTGGCCACACCAAGACCAGACGATCACGTTGACCGTGGGATTGTCGGCCAGATACGTGCGCGTGGCCGAGGACCACGCGGTGCGGTTGGGGTTTCCGAGATCGCTCGCGCCAGAGAACGGCGTGTCGCGCAAATCGAGCGCGCCGCCGCTGCCACCGGAGTTGAAAGCGAAAAGGTCGTCGGCATAGGCATCGTTCGGGAAGCGGTTCATGAACGTGACCAGGCCCTCCATGCCATCGATCAACTGGCTGCCGTGCGAGGTGTGCCCATAGGCGATGTGCAGCCGGGCCTTCGCGTCGGTGATCGCAGCTGCCGGGATGTCCGTGAGGCGGGTGCAAGTGTGGTCGACGATGATCGACTGAGCCAACGCTGAGGAGAGAGCGCCCGACAATGCGAAGGCGACGATCCACACGGAGAGCAAAGGTCGGCGCAGACCAAGCAAGTCGCGCCACCTCGATGAAACGACGATCTGATAATGCGGTTTCATGGGATTTCTGGATTTTGGATGATATACGGGGGGGAAATCCAAGGCGCCTCGCGCAAGGGGCAGACCACCCCAGTGGCGGCCGTGGCAGAATTTCGGTGAAGGGGTGAGCAATTCGCGAGGCAGGTTGTCCGGGAGCGATGGCGCCCCGGTGGGTCAACTGGATCTCTTATCCGCGAGCAGCAAGCACGCCGTCAAGCGGGGCAAAGCAACGGGGCGGGTTTCGCCCCGCTTTTACGAATCGTCGGCCACTTCTGAGGGGAAAGCCTCAGGGGAAATGACGATGCGCGCCGCACTCAGGCGCGTTTGGGCAACCGGAGGAGCCGGCGTGCGTTGGCTCCAAAAATATCCGAATCGATTCCGGATGCCTTCGCCTCTTCGACGAGCCGCAGCAGGCTCGGCTCGATATCGAGCTTGGGATATAGATTGAGCGGGTAATCCGACCCGAAGAGCACGCGCTCCTCCGGCACGATTTCCAGGAAACGCCGCCAGATCGTCGCATCGTAGAGCAAGGGCGAAGCGGACGTATCGTAGAAGACGTTGATCAGATTTTCCGCCTCCTCATCGTGCATCGGGAGCAGAGCGCCCCAATGCGAGAGGATAAACGTCGTGCGCGGAAATTGGCGGGCGAGCCAGATGAAGTCGCGGGCGGGCGTGAGGACCTTGCCGGGATAATCCCCGGAGTCCGCATCCGTCACATGCAGGTTTACCGGGAGGCGAAGATCGGCCGCGAGTTCAAGGGCCTCGGCAAAGATCGGATCGCCGACGTCGTAGCCCTGCGAATGCGGGGAAAGCTCGCCGAGCCCGATGAGCCCGTCGTCATGCGCGCGCTGGATCTCCGCCAGCGTTGCATCGCGACCGGCCGCAGGATTGAAAGTCGCAAAAGCGCTAAGCCGGTCCGGGTGCGCACGCACACACTCCGCATAAAAACGATTCTGCCACTCGCAGGTTTCCGGCCACTGCCAATACCACCCCTGAAGCACGGCGTGCGAGATGCCCGCCGCATCCATTGAGTGAAGCAATTCGTCGATGGAAGGAAACGTCTGCACCCCGCGGCCGTCCTTGCGACGGCGCGTGCACAGGATCGCCCAGTGCGTCTCGGAGTGCGACGCCGCCCAGCCGATCGGATCACGGTTCAAATCCGGCGGGTAGAGATGCACATGGGCGTCGACGATCGGCACGACGAAACTGTCGCGGGGGACACGCCCGTAGGCAACCCGCAAGTCGCCTATGCGTAATGGCCGCCTTCACTTGCGCACTAGCCTTTTCCGGCGGTTCAGACATGCTTGCCCTCAAACACGACTCCACGCCATCCCGCCACCATGCCTGCCGACTCCACACCGCCGATTTCCGAACGACTCGCCCACCTCACCGAGGCGCTGCAACATGCCAGCGGATCAGTGCTTGCACCACGCGAGCTCGAAGACCGCCCGGTCTACGGGCAGACGATCTACCTCGCCCATTGCACGCTCGATACGCGCTACGGCCTCTTCCGCGCCTACGTTTTCCAGGACATCATAGACAAGCACTACATCCTCGCGCTGGCTCACGGCGACATCGTCCGGGCGCCCGTGCTCTACACACGTCTCCACTCGTCGTGCGTGACAAGCGAGACCTTGCTCGGCTGCGATTGTGACTGCGTGCAACAACTCGAGGGCGCCCTCAAGGTCATCGCGGAAAAGGGCAACGGGATCCTGTTTTACATGATGCAGGAAGGCCGGGGCGTCGGCTATGTGGGCAAGGCCCGCGACCGCATGCTCGTGCAGGCCTCGCTCGATCAGGTATCCACGTTTCAAGCCTATGCGGCGATGGGCCTGTCCAAAGACCACCGCAATTACGAAAACATCTCCCACATCTGCCGGCTGCTCGGCATCACGGCGCCCTTCGTCGTGTTGACCAATAATCCCGACAAGGTCGAGGCACTCCGGGCCCAGGGTATCCCGCTGGCGGGCACGGAGCGATTGGAGTTCGAGCCCTCGCCCTTCAACATCGCGTACCTCTCCTCCAAAGCGGCCGCAGGCCACGCGCTCTCGCGGCCGGGCGAGACCAAAGTCCGCCGGGCCTGCCTGCCGGAACCCGTCGTGCCCTTCAAGCCGCACGCCCTCCCCTGTGCCCAGCGCTTCATCTACGCCGCCAGTTATTTTCTGCCGATGAAGCCGGTCGATAACAACATCCTGCTCTCGGAAGCACAGTTTCAGGCGCTCTTCGGCACCGAGCCCATCGAGCGTCACATGACCGGCCCCGATGCCCTCGTCTTGGGCTACCAGCGTATCCGTGGGCAGCGCTTTTTCGTCCAGATAAACCCAGCCAACCTCCAGGCATTCCAGCGCGCCAACCCGGAGGCCCCCATCGTCGACCTGCTCACCACGCCCTACTGGTTCCGCGTGCACGTGTACTACGATATCGTCACCAGTCAGGACTTCGTCGTCCTCACGCACGGACAAGCGCTCGCCGACGACATCCCCGTCGTCCGCCTCCACAGCGAGTCGCTCTTCAACCGGTTCCCCCTGCGCACCGTCGGCAACCGCGACAAACTCAAGCAGACCGTGAAACACATCGTCACCTACGGCTGCGGCGCCCTGCTCCTCCTCTACAACGACGGTCGTGGCGCCGGCTTCGGCGCCTACGCGACCGACCGCATGCTCACCGAGGCTGGCCGCACGGCCAACACCGACGACGCCTACAAACTCCTCGGCGTCGAATACGACAGTCGCGACTACCACGCCGCCGTCCTCCTGCTCCGTCACCACCTGCCCGGAGGGAAAATCCAGATGGTGATGAACTCGCCCGACAGCCTCGTGACCAAACCGGAGTACGCCGAGGCCTTGAAACGTTACCACATCGACGTCGAGCGCTGGATCTTCCTCGATAGCGCCAACGTCGGCGGATGAGCCCGCACGCGCCCGATCAAATCGGCGGAAGCGAGAGCGTCTTCAACGCATCGAAAAACGCTCGCAGCTTCGCGTGATCTTTCACGCCCGGCGACGACTCCACCCCGCTGTTCACGTCCACCCATTGCGCATGGGCCTGGGCGACGGCCGAGGCGATGTTCTCCGGAGAGAGCCCGCCGGCCAGAATCCAATTGATCCGCTGGTACCGTGCCTGGAGCCGGGCAAACGTCGCCCAGTCACCCGTCGTCCCCGTGCCGCCATGCGCCGTCGGATGATAGGAATCGATCAGGAAGGTCGTCGCCACCGGGAGAAACGCCAGATCGAGTTCGCGGCCCGTCGGCACCCGCGGCGCAAGCCATAGCATGCCCGCCGGGAAAAAATCGGCCCAGTGCAGCGCCTCGAAAAACGGCGTGCTGTTGGGAAAATGCAGCTGGATGTGGTCGAAGCCGGCGTCCTTGTATTGCGCGAGCTCCTCGGTCGAAGAGTAGACGACCACACCCACCTTCTTCGGCCCCGCCGGCATGGCGCGGATCAGCTCTCGCGCACGCTCAAGCGGCACGTAACGCGGCGACTTCGGATAGAGAATCACACCAAGATAGTCGGCGCCAAAGGCCGCAGCCACCTCGGCGTCGGCCACCGAGGTCAGGCCACAGACTTTGACACGAATTCCATTGATCATCGGGCGACGCGAAGGGGCTTGGGGTAAAAGCGCCGGCCATGTCGCACTCGACATCGCCGGCGTCGGGATAGGTTAGAAACGATTGATGGACTCGATCACATGATCGACCTGTGCATCGGTGAGCTCGGGGAAAATCGGGAGGCTCACACAGGTGTCGCACACGCCCTCGGCCACCGGGAGCGAGCCCTGGCGGTAGCCCAGCCCGGCATAAGCCTGCTGGAGATGCAGCGGCACCGGGTAGATCAGATCCGTGCCCACCTCGCACTTCGTGAGATGCTCGCGCAAGGCATCGCGGCGGGGGTGCAGAATCGTGAACTGGTGGAAAACGCTCTCGCCGTAGGCGGGCTGCTCCGGCAACCGGACATCCGCCAGTTTGATCCCGGCAAGGTAGCGCTTGGCGATCGCCTGACGGCGCGCCGTCCATGCCGAGAGGTGCGCCAGCTTCACGCGAAGCGCGGCACCTTGGAACCCATCCATGCGGTAGTTGAAACCGACCATCTCATGATGGTAGCGGCGGGCCATCCCATGCACGCGCAGCAGTCTGGCCTTCTCGCGCACATCCTCGCGTTTAGAGGTAAAGGCACCGCCCTCACCGCAACCGCCGAGATTCTTCGTCGGGTAGAAACTGAACGTACCGCAGTCGCCCAGCAGGCCCACCGGCGTGCCCTTGTACTTTGCGGCGACGGCCTGCGCGCAGTCCTCGATCACAAACAGGTTGTGCTTGCGGGCGATGGCCAGGAGCTCGTCGGCGCGCGCCGGCTGCCCGAAAAGATGCACCATCACCAGGCCCTTGGTACGCGGCGTGATGGCCGCCTCCACCTTCGCGGGGTCGATATTGAAGGTCCCGGCCTCGATATCCACAAACTTGGGCGTGGCGCCCACATAGCTCACGCACCAGGCCGATGCGATGAACGAAAACGCGGGCACAATCACTTCGTCCCCCGGGCCAAAACCGCCGATCGTCGTCGCGACATGCAGCGGAGCGGTTCCGCTGCTCATGCCCCAGATTTTCGGGTAGCCGAGCGTCGACTCAAACGCCTGCTCGAAGTCCTCGACATCCTTGCCGAGGCAGAAGCGGGTGGCGTCGTACGTCGCCGCCATCGCAGTCAGCACCTGCTCGCGAATGGCTTTGTGTTGGAGCGAAAGATCGAGAAACGGAACTTTCATGGGACACCGATCAGACAAGGCGGCCCGCCAAGGGCGAAACAAAAAAACGCCCCGCCTGCGGCCGGTCAGGACCGCCCCGTCGGGGCCGGAGTCGAGCGTAATGCGGCCGAGATCGCCCGGCCCAGCGCATCGAGGGTGTAGGGTTTGTCGATGGTCTGCACGACGCCTTGTTCTCGAGCCCCCTGCAATGCCTCATCCGAAAGGAATCCGCTGGCCAGAACCACCGGCAACTCCGGAGCAAGCCCACGCACCCGCTCCGCCACCATCAGCCCAGTGATCCGTGGCATCATCAGGTCGGTCAGCACCACGTCGAAATGCCCGCCGCCAGCCAGCCGGGCCAGTCCGGCTTCGGGCGCGGAAAACGCCTCCACCTCGTAGCCCAGACTGCGCAGCAGTCGCTCTGCCACCTGCACGATCGCGATCTCGTCATCCAGCAGCAGCACGCGCTGACCCCGCCCGCGCGGCGCCGCCTCGGGCTGCACCGGCGGAGTCTCCGTCTCGCCGACCGGGGCCACCGGGAAATAAAGATGAAAGACGGTGCCCTGCCCCGGCGTACTGCTGATGGTCACCGCGCCGCGATGGTTGCGCATGATGCCATGCACCACCGAAAGCCCCAGCCCCGTGCCTTCGCCCGGTTTCTTGGTCGTAAAAAACGGATCGAAGACGCGGCGCGCCACCTCGGGCGTCATCCCGCACCCGGTATCAAGCACACGCAGCCGCAGATACTTTCCGGGAGTCAGCTCGGCCAGCGCGCCCTCCGAAGATCCGTCCACCTCTGCGGTCTCCTCGACGATTTCAATGAGGCCCGGCCGGCTCTTCATGGCATGCACGGCGTTGGTGCAGAGATTGAGCATCACCTGATGCAGCTGTGTGAGATCGCACGCGATGGCCGGCGAATCGATCACCCGATGCCGCAACTCGATGGACGCCGGAATCGTGGCCTTCAGAAAGCGCAGCGTCTCCTTCACGATCGGGGTGACTTTGGAGACCACCCGCTTGCTCTCCGTCTTGCGCGTGAAGGTCAGGATTTGCTGGATCAGGCCGGCCGCCCGCTGTGAGGCCTGCAACACCTGCTGCATATTCGCGCGCGAGGGATGTTTCGGTGGCAGATCCAGCTGGGCGAGCTCCGCATTTCCGATCACCGCGGAGAGGACGTTGTTGAAATCGTGCGCGATGCCGCTGGCCAGCGTGCCAATCGCCTCCAGCTTCTGGGCCTGTTGCAGCTGCCGCTCGCTCCGGCGCAACCGCTCGTCGGCCGCGCGTTGCTCGGTGATGTCGTTCAGGATCGAAACCAGGTACACCTCGCCATTCACACGTGTCTCGCGGGCCGAAAACCGCACACACAGCGGCGCGCCGCTGCGGTGGTGCATCGTGATTTCGAGGTCACGCACCTCCCCTTTCGCATGCACCTCCGCGATCAACGCAATCCGGTCGATGGGGCTGGGCCAGATGCCGAGCTCCAGCGAGGTGCGCCCCACCGACGTCTCACGGTCCAGGCCAAAAAGCCGGGCAAAGCCCGCATTGATCTCGGCCACCAAACCATCGTGGCTGCGGCTGAAACAGATCGCATCGGGGGAGAGATGGAATATTCGCGCGATGCGCTCCTGGCTCTCCTTCAGTTGCTCCACGGTCGTCTCCAGCTGACGCCGCATCTGCTTGGCTTCATCCGAGACCAGCGCCGTCACCATGCCCGCGGCAAGCACACCGGCCACCAGCATCTGAAACGACAAAAACGCAGACGAGGTCATCTGGACCCACACGACCGCCGAAGCCGTTGCAAAAAACATCGCGATCCAGGTGGTCACCGCCGGGCCGAAACGCATCGCCGCCCACAGCAGGACCGGGAGCACCAACACCACGACCGCCACACCCGTGCGGGAGTACCACGACACGAGCGCGCTCAAAGCCGCCACCGAGGCAAACAGCCCGAGCACCCGGAGCCATGGATTTGGCCACCGGGCCACGGTCTTCCGGACATTGGAAACCAACAGGAGTGGCGGCGCGAAAAACAGCACCCCGAGCACATCTCCCGTCAGCCAGTGCATGTAAGTCTGCATCGGCTGCTCGATCGAAAAAAGGTGGTCGATCAGCACACCAGTGCCCGCGCCCAACACCCCCAGCGGGAGCGCCGCCAGCACAAGAAACAGTCCCCACTCCCTCAACGTCGCGAGCTGCACCGCCCGCCGCCCCCAACGGCGCAGCAGCGCATAAGTGACCGACATCTTGAAGATTTCCTCCAACGCCAGCGCTCCCAGAATTGGCCACGACAGCGCATGATGCGCCCCGGAAAGTAACCCCGCCAATAAATCGCCTGCCGCGACAGCGAACACCATCGTGGGGCCATACCGCCACACCAACGCCAGCCCGACACCCGCCGCAGGCCAGAAGGGAGACCCCTGGATCGGAGTGCTGATCCACTGAGACCCTGCCAGCGCAACCAGGGTCAACACCAAGATCGCGAGGGCGTAGCGTGCGCTACGAGTCCACCAAGTGAGCATGGACCCCAGCACAACGATTCGCCCCCCGCCTGTCGAGAGCAGGCTTAGCGATTATTTGACAATCGCTTAACCAACGCAGCCACCAACTCATCGAGTCCGGGCTCCTTGGCGGTAAAATCCACTTCGAGGCCAGACTGCTTGAGCGCCTCGCTCGTCTGGGGCCCGATCGAGCCCATCAGCGGACGCTGCGCGCCAGCCAGCGGCTGGATGGAGGAAAGTTGCGCCGCGTATGAAAACACCGCGCTCGAACTGGCAAAGAGGATCGCATCGGCCCCCTTCGCGCGAAAGTCCGCAGCCACCGGCAGACCGGCAACCTCTGCGCGCTCGGTCTTGTACACCTGCAACCGGTCGACGATCGCCCGGGCCTCTTCGAGTTTCTTTACGAGAGTATCCCGATTCAAGTTACCCGTGATCACCAACACGCGTGCGCTGTCGAGGCTGCCTGTCTCGATCAACGCATCGGCCAGTGCCTCGCCCGTCGCGACCTTCGGCCGGCACTCGACCTTCAGATGCAGCCCGGTCACCGCCGCCGCCGTGGCCTCACCGATGCACGCGATCCGGAGCAACCCGAGCGATCGGATGTCGTCGAAGAGGCGGAAGAATTCGTCGAAGAAAAACCGCACGCCATTGGCGCTGGTAAACACCACCCAGTCGTAGCCGCCCAACTCCAGAAGGCAGTCGGCCAGCGTCTGCTTGTCGATCTCCTTGGACACATGGATGAGCGGCAGTTCGATGACATCCGCGCCCAACGCGACGAGTTTTCCGCTCAACTCTGAAGCCTGCTCGCGTGCGCGAGTGACAGCGATACGACGCCCCGACAAAGGTTGTGAAGACTTGGCCATGCGGCCCCCTCGCAATCGTAGCAGCGCCGGAAAATCGAGCCTAAACCCACACGGGCAACGGGAGTCGCGGCGGTCCGCTCCCACAGGCAAAAGACATCACGCGCCCGGCAACCTTGTTCTCGAAATGGTTACCCCTAACCAAAGAACCTGACTGCAACCAGGCGCGTGATGAAAGTGGAGGATCGCCACCTCAGTGGCACCTCTCTGCGAAAGAACGCTCCGTCCATCGCAGAGACGTCTGACAGCGGGCTCCGGCTACACGGCCGGAGCCCGCGCGAGGTGAAACCTCAGAACGAGAACGTGTTCGAAATAGACCACCCCATCCCCGCCTGAATGCGAGCGAGGGCCACCTGCCCATCGGGATTCAAGCTCACGGGGACCAGTTTGAGCCGGATGCCTTGGGAACTGCCGCGCAAAACGCCACAGCCAATAAAAACGCCGAGGACATACGGATCGCCGTAGCTCGCGTAGTAGGTTTTTCATGGGTACTGTAGGGTTAGGATTTAGGGATTCGCGTCCCGCATTAACCACACTTCGCACCGACGAGTGTGTGACCACTTCTGCGGTACAAAACGGCATTAAGGCGAGACGCGCCGCACAACCCTCGGCCATTGCCCCTCAATATTCCTACATCAGAATATCAAAGCAAATCAGATTTTTTGCAAATTACAATAGAACAATAAATTACAATTCCATAAAAAACACAATCCCCCATAAAATCATTCAAACGCGCAGCCCCCCATCTCACTGCATCAGCCCTGCGCATTTCAGCACGCGGACCGCCGTCGTAGCCGGAGCCGCGAAATCCCCCACATCCAGCGGAAACGCACGCCAACCGGTGTTCTCGTGAAAGAGGTGCAACTGTGTATCGGCGACATGGGCACCAAACGCCGTGTGGCAGCCGCCACCAAGCGCCTGCTGCAATGCTCGCTCCACCGCCACGGCGCGTGCCGTGGCCATATCGAAAATGTGAGCGATCTGTGCCACGCGATCCTCCCGGCATTGGATGGCAATCGCCGCCTGCCCCACCGCAGGCACAAACCGATCAATGGGCTGCGGCTCGAACACCAGGCCCGGCCATTCGGAGATTCCGAGTCGAGCCAGCCCGGCCGCTGCCAGCATCGTGGCATCCGCCAAACGATCCGTCGCGATCTTCCGCAAACGGGTATCCACATTGCCACGGATCTCGGTGAACTTCACATCCGGGAACAACCGCGCCAGTTGCAAACGCCGACGGGGGCTCCCCGTGGCGATGAGCTGCGGCTTGGGCGAGTCCGCCCGGCGCACGAGGACATCCCGTGCATCCGCTCGCGGCAGGTAGCCAGCGACGGCCAGCCCGTCCGGCATCTCGCCGGGCAGATCCTTGGCGCTATGCACGGCGATATCCGCCTCGCCCTTCAACAAAGCCGCCTCCAGCTCGTGGGTGAAAAGTCCCTTTCCGCCCCGTTCCTCGAGCGACCACTCCAGCCGCTGGTCTCCCGTGGTGACAATCCGGAGCTGCTCGGTCTCGACGCCAATCGTCGCGCGCAGATGCGCCGCCACCATTTCGGTCTGGGCAAGAGCGAGCGGACTTTTCCGGGTGGCGAGGATGAGCTTGGTCACGGGCAAAAAAAAAAGCAGAGAACTCGAAGTGTAAACTCCGGGTTCTCTGCGTGAGAAAAACTGAACTTAGTAAGCGGCGGCGACGCCCTTGATGTTCTTCTTCTTCATCCAAGGCATCATGCCACGGAGGTAGGCACCGGTCTTCTCGATCTGGTGCTTCTCGCCGGCCTTGAGCAGCTTGTTGTAGTTCTTCAGGCCGCCCTTGTACTCCTTGACCCATTCCTTGACGAACTTGCCGGTCTGGATCTCCTTCAGGATCTTCTTCATCTCGGCCTTCGTCTTCTTGTTCACGACGCGCGGGCCGCGGGTGATGTCACCGTACTTGGCCGTCTCGGAGATCGAGAAGCGCATGCCGGCGATGCCGGACTCGTACATGAGGTCGCAGATCAGCTTCAGCTCGTGGAGGCACTCGAAGTAGGCCATCTCGGGCTGGTAGCCAGCCTCGACGAGGGTCTCGAAACCGGCCTGGACGAGGGCGCTGGCGCCACCGCAGAGGACGGCCTGCTCGCCGAAGAGATCGGTCTCGGTCTCTTCCTTGAAGGTGGTCTGGAGCACGCCGGCGCGGGTCGAACCGATGCCCTTGGCCCAGGCGAGGGCCTGCTTCTTGGCGGTCTTGGACTTGTCCTGAGCGACGGCGATGAGGCAGGGCATGCCCTTACCTTCCTCGTACAGGCGGCGGACCATGTGGCCGGGGCCCTTCGGGGCGACCATGATGCAATCGACGTCCTTCGGGAGCTTGATCAGGCCGAAGTGGATCGCGAGGCCATGGCTGAAGAGCAGCGTCTTGCCCTTGGTGAGATTGGGGGCGATGTCCTTCGTGTAAACGTCGGCCTGCTTCATGTCGGGGAGACCGACCATGATGACATCGGCGCGGCGGACGGCTTCGCCCGTCTCGCAAACCTCAAAACCGTGCGACTCGGCAACGGCCTTGGACTTGGAGCCCGGATACAGGCCGATGATGACTTTGCAGCCACTGTCCTTGAGGTTCAGCGCGTGGGCGTGGCCTTGGGAGCCATAGCCGAGCACGGCGAGGGTCTTGTTCTTGAACACGCCGAGATCGGCGTCTTTGTCAGTGTAGACTTTAGCGGGCATGGTAAAAAATGTGCGGAAGTTAGGGGGTATGTGAGTTTCAGCGCTTGAGAGCAAGCACGCCGGTGCGGGCGACTTCAAGCAGGCCGAAAGGTTCGAGGAGCTTGAGAAACGCGTTCACCTTATCGCCATCGCCGGTGGCCTCGATGATGAGGGAGTCGCGGGAGACGTTTACGATCTTGGCTCGGAAAATATCGCTCATCTGCATGACCTCCGAACGCGTCTTCGACGACGCCTTCACCTTGATGAGCACCAGTTCGCGGGAGACCGCCTGCCCTGCCTCGAAATCCGTCACCTCGACGACATTGACCAGCTTACGCAGTTGCTTGATCGCGAGATTGAGTGCGGTGGTATCGCCCATCAGCACGACGGTGATGCGCGACAGCAGTGGATCATGCGTGGGAGCGACATTCAACGAATCGATGTTGAAGCCGCGGCCAGAAAACATCCCCGCGACACGCGCCAACACGCCAAACTTATTCTCTACGAGGACAGAGATCGTGTGTCGCATATGAAAGGTTTTGATGGAGATTTGGGGAGTCTGGTGGACGGCAAGGGACTCGAACCCCTGACCCTCTCGGTGTAAACGAGATGCTCTAACCAACTGAGCTAGCCGTCCGGCAGAAGATGTCGAGCTAAGCGGGCGGCCCTCGCCGGAGGCAAGGGTTTTATCGAGCGACCGGGCACGTAACACGCGCACCGGCCGCTCAGCAAAGCCAACTCAGCCGCGCTTCGACTTGAGCCAGCCTTCGCGGGCCATGAGCTCGGCGTTTTGCACGGCGTTCAAGGCGGCGCCCTTCCAGAGGTTGTCGCCACTCACCCAGAGAGCGAGGCCGTTGTCGAAAGCGGTGTCGATGCGGATGCGGCCCACGCCACATTTCACCTTGCGGGTGAAATCGAGCGGCGTCGGGTACTTGCGGTTCGCCGGATCGTCCACGAGCTCGGCGCCGCCAAACGCGGCGATGGCCTCGCGGGCGGCTTCCACGGTGACTGGGCGCTCGAACTCGGCGTTGACCGAAATCGAGTGCGCACGCACGACGGGGACGCGCACGCAGGTCGCAGAGACCTTGAGCTGCGGGAGGCCCATGATCTTGCGGCTCTCCAGCATCATCTTGTTCTCTTCGCCGGTGTACAAATCGCTGCCGAAGGTGTCGATCTGCGGGATCAAGTTGTAGGCGATCTGGTACGGATAAACCTTCTTGGTCAGCGGCTGGCCTTTGACCGAGCACTGGATCTGGTCGTCGAGTTCGCGGATCGCCTCGGCGCCGGTGCCGGAGACGGACTGGTAGGTGGAGGCGAAATAGCGTTTCAGACCGAAGGCCTTGTGCAGCGGCCAGAGCGCCATGAGGGTGACGGCCGTCGAGCAATTCGGGTTGGCAATCAGGCCCTTGTGCTTGAGCAGTTGCTCCGGGTTGATCTCCGGAATGACGAGCGGCACCTCGGGGTCCATGCGGAACGCCGAGCTCTTGTCGATGACGAGACAGCCGGCCTTGATTGCGTCAGGCGCGAGTGCGCGGGTTACGGAGCCGCCTGCGGCGAAAAAGCCCACATCGATGTCGGCAAACACGCCTGGCTTGGCCTCTTCCACCGTATAAGTCTTGCCCGCGCACGTGACCTTTTTGCCGGCCGAGCGAGCCGAAGCGAAAAGGCGCAACTGCGAAAACGGGAATGCCCGCTCATGCAACAGCTGCAGCAGTTCTTGACCGACAGCACCGGTGGCACCGACGATAGCGACCGTGAAGGAGGAGTTTTTGCTCATAGATTCGCCTGTTGAAAAGGTCACCAGAACCGGTACGCGGCTCGGTATCAAGCCCGCAGAGCGGATTCTCGTGGTGCGCATCGCTGCGCACACCCTACAGCTCTACGTTAACGGCCACTTGGACCGGGCCTACGGCGTTTCCACCTCGAAACGGCCTCCCTCCAACGTGAAAAACTCGCTCGGCACGCCGCGCGGCCTGCACGAGATCGCCGAGCGCATCGGCGCGGGCCAGCCCGCCGGTATGGTCTTCAAATCGCGCAAACCCACCGGCCAACACTTCTCCGAGTGCGCCGACGCCGATACCAACACCAATCTCATCACCAGCCGCATCCTCTGGCTGCGCGGCCTGGAGCCAGGCGTCAACCAGGGCGGTGACGTCGACACCTACGAGCGCTACGTTTACATCCACGGCACCAATCACGAAGCCCGCATCGGCGAGCCGCTCAGCGCCGGCTGTGTGCTCCTGCGTAATCTCGACGTGATCGACCTCTTCGATCGCGTGCGCGCCGGCGACTGGGTCTGGATCACCGACTAAACGCTCACGGTTCGTCGAGAATCTGGCGAACCTTCACAGAGAACTCCTGCGGAAGAAACGGCTTTTGCAGAAAGTGCGTGTGTGCATCGAGCACCCCGTGCTGTCCGATGATGTCGGCGGGATAGCCCGAGAGATAGAGCACCTTCAGCCGTGGCTGCGACTGGCGCAGGGCCTCGTAAAGCTCACGACCGTTCATGCCTGGCATGATGACGTCGGTGACCAAAAGGCGGAGCACGGGGCCCTTTGCCGCACGAGCAAGGGCCGACTCGCCATCGGCCGCCACCAGTACGTTGTACCCACAGCGTTCGAGGAGTTTTCGCGCGATCAGGCGCACCTGGTCTTGATCCTCGACGAGCAAAACCGTCTCCGAACCAGGGCTCAGACCGCCCGCGGCCGCCGTCAAACCGCCCGGCTCCAGGGCTCCGGCGCAGGCACGAAACGTCAACCGAAACTCGGTCCCCTTCCCCACCTGGCTCGACACCTCGATATGCCCGCCATGCTGCGCCACGATCCCGTGCACGATCGACAAGCCCAGGCCCGTGCCGTGCCCGAGCCCCTTGGTCGTGAAAAACGGGTCGAAGACCTTTTCGAGCGTCTCCGCATCCATACCGCCGCCGGTATCCGAAAACGACAGGCACACGCCGGGGCCGGGCGACAACTTCGGGTGCCCGTCCGGCACCGTGACGGCCTGCGTCGTGAGCATCACCACTCCGCCGCCGGCCATCGCATCGCGCGCATTGATGGAAAGGTTGAGCAACACCTGCTCCAGCTGCCCCACGTCGCCCTCGAGCATGACAGGCTCCGGCGACAACTGCATGCGCACGGAGATGTTTTCCGGCAACACACGGCGGAGCATGCCCTCGAACTTGCGCACCACCTCGTTGAGATCGATCCGCCGCAGGGTCATCGTCTGCTTGCGCGCAAACGCGAGCAGCTGGCGGGTGAGATCGCGCGCGCGTTCGGCGGCATGCACGATTTCATCGAGATCGTGGCGCTGGTCGGTGCCGGGCGCAAAGTCCTCGCGGAGCATGATCGCGTAGTTGAGGATCGGCGTCAGCATGTTGTTGAAATCGTGCGCGACACCGCCGGCGAGTAGTCCGATCGACTCCATTTTCTGCGACTGGGCCAGCTGGGCTTCGAGTTGTTTACGCTCCAGCTCGGCTCGTTTGCGCGCGCTGATATCGCGCACGACGGCCACGACCATCTCCCGGTGCTCCCACATCGCCACGCGCAGCGACACCTCGACATCGAAGGTCGTGCCGTCGAGCGGTCGCCGCGCGACCCACTCGAAAAGCTGGTCCTGCCGGGTGCGGCGCATGTCGTTGAGCAGCGTGACAAGCTGCTCGAGCTGTTTTCCCGGCGCGGTGTAATCGGCCAGGCAAAAGGCCAACGCCTCCTGACGCGAGACGCGGTAGAGGGCGAGCATCGGCTCGTTCACGGCCACGAGCCGGCCCGCGAAATCGTGGATGAGGATCGCCTCGTGCGTGCTGTTGAAGATCGTGCGGAGATTCTCCTCGGAGGCGCGCAAGTCTTCGAGGCGCTTCTGCAGCTCCGGGTAATAGCTTTTGCGCGAAGACTGTTCACCGAGGCCGATGATCTTGTCGCGCACGCCGCTCCAGTCGGGGGCAGGCCCGCTCATCCCAAAGCCTCCTGGAGGATGTCCTCGAGCTCGTGCGTCGTCGGCGCGCGAGGATTGGTGGCGTTGCACGGGTCGTGGATGGCCTTGGAGGCGAGCACGGGGACGTCGCCCTGACCAAGACCGCGCTGGCGGAGGTTGCCGGCAATCCCGAGGCGTTCACGAAACTCGTTGAGTCGACCGACGAGATCGGCCCGCCGATCACCGGCGGGCATATCGGGGCGAGTCCAGCCAAGGGTCTCGCCGATCTGGTCGTAGCGCCCGGACGCCGCATCATAGTTATAGCCGACGACCGGCGCGAAAAGGAGCGCATTGCACTCGCCGTGGGGCAGGTCGAGGTACCCGCCAAGCGAGTGCGCCAGCGCGTGCACACAGCCGAGGCTCGCGTTGGAAAAAGCCAGTCCCGCATGCAGGCAGGCGAGCATCACGGGCCCGCGGTGGTCGAGGTTTTCAGGCTCGCGCACGGAGGCTTCCAGATGGTCGCGCAGGAGGCGGATGGCTCCCAGCGCGTGCATGTCGGTGATCGGGCTCGCCGCATTGGACACAAAGGCCTCCGACGCATGCACGAGGGCATCGACGCCCGTGCATGCCGTGAGGTAGGGTGGCAACGTGATCAACGGGCGCGGGTCGATCAGCGCCACATCGGGGACCAGGGCCTTGCTGATGATCGCGATCTTCACCTTGTCGGAAGTCCGATTGATGATCGCAAACTGCGAGACTTCCGAGGCCGAGCCCGCGGTGGTCGGGATGCAGATGAGCGGAGGCATCGGGATGGGCACGCGATCCATGCCTTCGTAGTCCAGGATGTTTCCCTCGTTGGTCGCGACGATGCCGATGCCTTTCGCCGCATCGAGCACACTGCCACCGCCCAGCGCGACGATCCCGTCGCAGGCCTCCTGCTTGTACACCGCGACGCCTTCCATGACTTCGTGCGCCCGCGGGTTTGGGGAAACCGAGGTCCACCGCCGCACTTCGACGCCGTCGGTGAGTAGGAGTTGCTCGACCTCGGCCAGCCAGCCGGCGCGTTCGAGCCCGGGATCACTGACGAGCAGGACCCGCCGAAGCGCATAGTTGCGTGCGTAGCGGCCGACGAGCCGGCGAGCATCGAGTCCGTAAATAAACTCGGGGGCGACAAATTTGCGGAGTTCGGTGTAGGCGGTCATGGGGCAGGGTGTTGCCAAGACGTTACAGGCCGAACGGCCACCGTCAAAAAGCCCGGGCAGAAACTCCCGCAGATCAGCCCTTCAGCGCGTGCTTAACCCGCTGGAATCCGATCTCGACCTCACTGGCGCAGGCCTGGATCAACTCATCATCGATTTCCAAATGGTCGCGAATCGCATCGTGCTCAGCCCAGTAAACCGCCTCGCCGGGCAACGCGGCATCGAGCTGAGCCGCCACGGAGGCGCCGAGTCGCAGCAGGTGGGGCAATGGCGCAGCCCCCTCCGACTCACAGTGCGTCTTCACGGCATGCACGAGCTCGGCGGGGAGTTTCCACTTTTCCATCAACACGCCGGCGGCCTCGGTATTGGTCAGTCCAAACACCTCCGTCTCCCACGCCAGCAACGGCAGCCCGCCCGACGCATCCACATAACTGCGCCAGGCCACCGGCCGATCCACGAGGATGCGCTGGATGACCACCTTGCCCATCGAGCGCAAGAGGCCCGCGGTGTACGCCGTGCGCCCGTCCCCGTAGGCATGCCGCTGACTCAGCCACTCGCACGCCAGTGCACTGCGCATCGAGTCATCCCAAAACACCTCCGAGCTCAGCCCGTACACCGAGAGGAAACTCGTGCATAGATTCTTGGTCGCGATCAGCCCCACCAGGCGGTTGATCTCCGTGAACCCCAGCCGCGCGAGCGCCTCGCTCAAATCGCTGCACGCCGTGCGAAAGCCATAGATCGCGCTGTTGGCCAGCTGGAGCACCCGAAACGACAGCACCGGGTCCATCTTCACCAGCTCCGAGATCGCATCCAGATCGGTATTCGGATCGTCGAGCAGGCGGTTTACCTGGGCAAACACGTGAGACGTCGAGGGCAACCGCTGCGCCACACCAAGCACATCCTGCACGCTAAAACGAGTCGGCGAATCTGAAGGGGCGTCAGACATTGGCCCAAATATCGGCGCACCGCCGGGACAACTTGAGACAGAGATCGGAGCCTCAGCTGCACCGGACGGCCTTAAGCTCGCGCATTCCTTTTTTTAAGAAATATTGCCGACCCTATTCCGCGCTCGAATCCGCCTCGGCTGAAAAAATAACCTAGCAGCATCAAAACAACGAATTGCAAAGAGGGAGACTCCGCCAGACCGCGCACGGTCCTCCCCGACAGGCCACCGCATCAAAACACATTTTTGGATTGGCCTCCGACGAATCTTTGCGCGTGCTCGACACCAATCCACGGATGTCCGGTGTGCCCTTTGGCGTGGCGCGCTACGTCCGGACCAACCCTACGAAGTCACTCCATGAGCAATACCATCATCGGCAGCGCGCTGCCCAACATCCCTTGGGAAGAGAAACCCAAAGGTTATCCCTACGCCCTCTGGCGCTCCAACAAGAACCCCCTCATCGGCTGGAACCCGACGCTCAACACCTCGCGCATCTACAACAGCGCGCCCGTCCCCTTTGAAGGCGGTTTCGCCGGCGTCTTCCGCGCCGACGAGCGCCATGGCCGCGCCGCCCTCCACGCCGGCCGCTCCAAGGATGGTTTCTCCTTCGACATCGACGACAAGAAGATCGAGTGGGTCGACGAGAACGGCAAACCCGCCACCCCGAGCTACGCCTACGACCCGCGCGTCGTGCTCATCGACGGTTGGTACTACATCACCTGGTGCGACGATTTCCCCGGCGCCTCCATCGGCCTGGGCCGGACGAAGGACTTCAAGACCTTCATCCGCATGGAAAACCCGCTCATGCCGTTCAACCGCAACGGCGTGCTTTTCCCGCGCAAAATCAACGGCGAATACGTCCTCCTCAGCCGCCCGTCCGACAGCGCCCACACGCCCTTCGGCGATATCATCCTCAGCCACTCCAAGGACCTCACCTACTGGGGCAAGCACCGCATGGTCATGCGCCGCGGCGGCTCCGGCTGGTGGCAGGGCACCAAGATCGGCGCCGGCCCGATTCCGATCGAGACCAAGGAAGGCTGGCTGATGTTCTACCACGGCGTCTCCGGCACCTGCAACGGCTTCGTCTATTCCATCGGCGCCGCCATCCTCGATATCAACAACCCGTCGAAGGTCCTCTACCGCCTGCGTGACTATCTCCTCACGCCCGAGCTCCCGTACGAGACCACCGGCTTCGTGCCCAACGTGCTCTTCCCGGTCTCCGTCCTCACCGACGCCCCGACCGGCCGCATCGCCCTCTACTACGGTGCCGCCGATACCTACACGGCGGTCTGCTTCGGCCAGGTCGACGAGATCATCGCGACCATCAAGGCCAACTCCGAGGTCTGATCCCTTCCCGCTAGATAGATCCCACACTACACTAAGGCCGTCCCTTCACCGGGACGGCCTTTTTTGCGACATCAGCCCCTTTCACTCTTCGCACTTCACCGTTCGCTCTTCGCCGCCGCCGGCTTCGCGTACTGTTTGAGCAACGTGGCCGCGAGCGCATCGTTGACCTCGCCGGTCGCCCCGCCCTGCACCAGCACGTCCGGCGTGATGCGGATGTTGCCCTCGCGCACCAGCCGCAGGCTTTCCAAGAGCGTCACGCCCTGCGCGCCGATCGCCGCCGAGAGCAGCTCGTAGCTCTGTTTGCGCGCCTCGGACGTGATCCGGATCATGTCCGCCTCGCCCTTCGCGCTCTCGGCCTGGGCCTTCGCGCGTTCGGTGGCGGTCTTCACGGCAAACTCCGCCTCGACGAGATTCTTCTGCTGCTCCGCCTCCTCGCGGGCACGGATCAACTGGCGCCGCGCCAACTCCGCCTGCTCCTGCTGCTGGTACGTCGCCTTCTGGTTTGCGGCGACCTCCTTCTCCGTCTGCGTCAAAATCAACTGCCGGCCCGCCTCGGTCGCATCGAGCCCGATCGCTCCGATGTACGCGCCGTCAAACGCCAGATGGTACGGCGTCAGCTCGGACTCCAGGTACTTCGCCGCCGCCACCTCGACCTTGCTCCGGTTGGCGATGAATTCGAGCGCGCCGAGATTCTCCGCCACGTTGCGCAACGCCGCGCGCACCGCCGGGAAAACCAGTCGCGCCTCCAGTGTCTCCAGCTCCTCGCCCTCCTGCACGTCCTTCGTGATCTGGTCGGGATTGCCGAGCAGCGCCACGAGGTACGGCGCGTTTTCCGCCGCGATGGAGAGCGACAGCCGCAGGTCCACCGGGAAGGTAAACCCGTCCTTCGAGCGCACACTCAACGAGTCGTCGTACGCCTGGTCGATCTTGTCCTTGCCCTGCACGCGCCAGTCCGTGCGGTCCACGCGCTGGTAGGTGTACACGCGCTGCGTCGTCTTCACCTTGAGCACCTGGTACGCATCCGAGTGGAGATTGTACGCACCCGGCGTGAGCGGCTGGCGCCAGATGCCGCGGTAGCCCTGCGGCACGATGTCCACGCCGTTGACCACGAGCTTGTCGGTGCCCGTGTAGATCGGGCCCGCGTTGGCCTTCACCACCGCCACCTCACCGGCCTGCACCAGCGTAAACGGCCGCATCTCCACGCGGAACAGCCGCGGATTGAGCCGGTAGTTGCCCGGCGCAAGGATCGTCAACTGCGGGCCGCGGTAGCCTTCCTTGCTCTCCAAAAACTTCGTCGCGTCGAGCATCGCATCGGCCGAGGGCCACGCCGGCGCGTACACCATGCCTTCGGGCAACGCGCGCCCATCGAGCGCCGTCACCAGGCCCACGGAGCCGTTTGGCACCTGCACGATGTCGACCTTGTTCACCTCGTACGACCACGGCCAGTAGCCGAAATGCCAGCCCGGCCCGAGCACCTGCGCCTGCGGGCCCTTCTCGCCTTCCTGCGCGATGATGCGCCCCGCCGGCAGATCCTTGCCGAGCGTCCGCACGATCACGCCTGTCTCGTTGTCCGGCACGTACACCGCCGAGGCGATGATCAGCGCGAGCACACCGAGCACGAGCGCGAGCACGCCGAAACCGCCAAACGTGGCCCGCGAGGCCGTCGTCGAGGAAACGGCCCGCACTCCGAAGAGGATCAGGCCGGCTAAAATGAGCAGCGAAGCGAATGTGAGTGATACCATAGGCTGGGGGTGGGTTAAGTGCCACGCAGCCAAACGCACCCTCCCCGCGACGCAACCGCGTTTGCCGTTTTTGGAAAATCCGCCCGCCATTCCAACCCGCCCCGCGCGCACCGCGAAAACCGGTTTGCCTCCGCGCCCACTCCGCCAACCATCGCCCCACCATGTTCACTCCCGGCACCCTCGGCACTCCTCTCACCGCTGGCGCGACCCGCGTTCTCCTCCTCGGCTCAGGCGAGCTCGGCAAGGAAGTCACCATCGAGCTCCAGCGCCTCGGCTGCGAGGTCATCGCCTGCGACCGCTACGACAACGCCCCCGCCATGCAGGTCGCCCACCGCAGCCACGTCTTCCCCATGCTCGACGCCATGACGCTGCGCCGCGTCATCGCCCTCGAGCAGCCCGACCTCATCGTGCCCGAGATCGAGGCCATCGCCACCGACGTCCTCGTGGAACTCGAGCAAAAGGGCCAGCGCGTCGTCCCCACCGCCCGCGCCGCCAAACTCACCATGAACCGCGAGGGCATCCGCCGCCTCGCCGCCGAAGAGCTCAAGCTCCCCACCTCGCCCTACCGTTTTGTCTCCACCGAGGCCGAGGCCCTCGCCGCCGCCCAGGAGCTCTCCTTCCCCTGCGTGCTCAAGCCCATCATGTCCTCCAGCGGCCACGGCCAGAGCGTCGTCAAAACCGCCGCCGACCTGCCCCGCTGCTGGAAATACGCCCAGGAGGGCGCCCGCGCCGGCGCCGGCCGCTGCATCGTCGAAGGCTTCATCAAATTCGACTACGAGATCACCATGCTCACCGTCTCGGCGAGCAACGGCATCCAGTGCTGCCCGCCCATCGGCCACGTCCAGATCGACGGCGACTACCGCGAGAGCTGGCAACCCTGCCCGATGTCGCCCGCCGCCCTCGCCAAGGCCGAGCAGATCGCCAAGACCGTCGTCGCCGCCCTCGGCGGCTGGGGCATCTTCGGCGTCGAGTGCTTCGTGCGCGGCGAGGAAGTCATCTTCAGCGAAGTCAGCCCGCGCCCGCACGACACCGGCCTCGTCACCATCGGCAGCCAGCAGTGGACGGAGTTTGCCCTCCACGCCCGCGCCATCCTCGGCCTGCCCGTGCCGCCCATCCAACTCTTCCGCCCGGCCTTCAGCGTGGCCCTCCTCGGCCAGGGCGACGGCACGCCCACCTTCAGCGGACTCGACCGCGCCCTCGCCGTGCCCGAGACGCACCTGCGCCTCTTCGGCAAACCCGAGTGCCGCGGCCACCGCCGCCTCGCCGTCGCCGTCGCCACCGGCGCCACGCTCGACGAGGCCCGCACCCGCGCCCGCGCCTGCGCCAGCGAAGTCAAAATCGCCCTCGCCTGAGCCGCCCCGCCAGCCGAGCCAGAATCGCCCCCGCGAATCGGAGGGGCGCAGGCTTGTGCTGCGCCCTTTCCCCGCTTCGCAGGTTCGAAGTAGCGCAGGCTTCCAGCCTGCAGTTCGGAGCAGACTGGAAGTCTGCGCTACGGCGGACCACTGAGCCCTTTCGATACCCCGCCCCGTTTTCACCCTTCACTTTTCTCGCCGCCCGCCAGCAAGCTCGACTTTTCAACCCGCGACGGCTTGATCGCCCCTAGCCAAGCTCGCCCAGCTAATGAAGTGCTGTTCACATGCATTCCTTCTAATTTCGCTGCTGATCAGCACCGCATTCTTTGCAGCCGGCCTCGCGACTACACTGCGGACGATCTCTTCATCTGATTTCTTTCGACTGAAGGTCATTGAGCACTACCCAAACGTCCAGATTCCAAATGACGCCGGTTGGAGGCATTCAGCTTTGGTTGAAATATCCGGGCCGAACTCCGTTCGACGCGAGACACTAGCAGTATTCGACCTTGCGAAATATCCTGTGGGATCTGTTCAGTCATGGTACATTCGCGATGGCGATGACATGCACACATATCCAGGCAACCTATGGTCCGTGTGGCAGAATGCGATCGTCTGGGGGGCGGCCACTATATCACTCGCGATAGCCTCATGGAAATCTAGTGTAGTGTCCCGTAAATAGGTGCCATTATCCTATGAGGCGAGAGATCGAGTGCGAAGCCGTGGTTGAGTGCAGCCGGGCCTGATCTGTTCGAGACGCAGGCGACAACGCTCCACTTTGGCGAGGATGCGCTCGACGCTGGCAGTCCAGGTGAAAGGAACAGGTTCATCGTTCCACGCCGCGAGGAACTCATCGATGGCCCCCTGCAACTCCTCGACACTGCGGAAGACACCGCGGCGGACGGCCTTTTGTTCGAGTTCGGCAAACCAGCGTTCGATGAGGTTGAGCCAACTCGAACTGGTCGGGATGAAGTGCAGCACGAAACGCGGACGCCGGCGCAGCCAGGAGCGCACGCGCGGGTGGCCATGGATGGCGTAGTTGTCGAGGATGAGGTGCAGACTGGTCGGTGGGGGAAACTCGCCGTCGAGCCGGCGCAAGAAGCGCAGGAACTCTTGATGGCGATGCCGAGGGTAATGCTCGGCGATCACACGACCCTTGGCGACATGCAGCGCCGCAAACAGGCAGGTTGTGCCATTCCGCTTATAGTCGTGGGTGAAAGTGCCGCAGCGGCCACGCTTCAAGGGCAAGCCGGGCTGCGAACGGTCCAGTGCTTGGATCTGGCTCTTTTCGTCCACACATAGCACCACGGCGTCATTGGGCGGTTGCAAATAGACGCCCACCACGTCGGTGAGCTTCTCCACAAACTGCGGGTCGCGCGATAGCTTGAAGCTCTTCGTCAGATGCGGCTTGAGCTGATGATCCTGCCACGCCCGGTGAATCGTGTTCTTGCTGACGCCAACCGCCTTGCCCAGCGAGCGAGTGCTCCAGTGCGTTGCCCCGACTGGCTGGGTTTGCAGGGTACGCTCAATCCAGCCCGAGACCGTCGTTGCCCCAAAGCGCGGTTTGCGCCCCCGTCCGGCCGCGATCTGCCAAATACCTTCTATGCCTTCGTCACATACGCGCTGCCGCCACAACGCCACGGTCCGAGGATGAACCTGCAACTCGGCCGCGATCTTCTTGTCGCTGCTTCCGCCAGCGGCTTGACGGACGATCTTTGCCCGCAGGACCACCTGCTGCGGCGTTGCTCCAGCTCGAATCCAACGTTCCAGCTGCTCAGTTTGCTCAACTGCTAACTCCACGGACCCACTTCGACGAGGCATCCTTCCTTCTGCGCCACGGTGCCGATAATGGCACCTATTTGTGGGACACTACACTAGGAGGGCTCCTACCAGGGACAGGCTGAAAATGGCTTTGTAAGTCGCTGTATTACAAATACCACTATCCGCCCCTTGCATCCAGACCGGCGGGCAAAGGCGAAACGCTCACGCGTTCCGCTACGCAGCGCAGAGAGACTATTCCTTCCAGCCGGACAACCAGACGGCACCGGCGAACGACATTCGTGCTCATTCGTGCCGATTCGTGGATAGAGCCACGCCCTGTTGAGCAGGGCCTCACTCGGTGCCAGCCCCGTCTCCGAATGAAAAAGGGGTCAGGTTTTAGGTTTTAATATCAAGCCCAAAACAGGCGGGCGCGGTCAGGCGTCCAAGGCCGAGTAGCATCCCAAAACGCTCCCCGCGTTCCGCTACGCTACGCAGCGCAGAGAGACTGTTCCTTCCAGCCGGACAACCTGGCGGCGCCGGCGAACGACATTCGTGCTCATTCGTGCTGATTCGTGGACCGAACCAACACTCCGCAGGCAGTCCTCACTCCGTGCCAGCCCCGTCTCCGTGGTCCAAAACTCCACGAGCCGTCATAGGGACCGCCCTTCCCCTCCCCATCTGCCCCACTGAAACCAGTCACGGCACCTCCCTTGAATTACCGGGCACCCTGGACAACCTCTCCCGGTCGAGGGCGCGAGGCGAGACGCCTGCAGCGCGCCATGGGGGCAACACCAAGTATTTCCAAATCATGAATGACCAAACCTGGCTCTGGATCGGCTTCAACGTCTTCGTACTGGGGATGCTGGGGCTCGACCTCGGCGTCTTCCACCGCAAGGCGCACATCGTCTCCTTGAAAGAGTCGATGGCGTGGACCTTCGTCTGGGTGGCCCTCGCGCTCAGCTTCAACGCCGGCGTCTGGTACTTCGCCGGGCAGACCAAGGCGCTGGAGTTCTTCACCGGCTACCTCATCGAGAAGTCGCTGAGCGTGGACAACGTCTTCGTCTTCGCCCTGCTGTTCTCCTACTTCGCGGTCCAGCCGCTCTACCAGCACAAGGTCCTGTTCTGGGGCATCCTCGGCGCGCTGGTCATGCGCGCGATCATGATCGTGGCCGGCGCGGCGCTGCTCACGAAGTTCGCATGGATCATCTATGTGTTTGGCGGGTTCCTGATCCTCACCGGCATCAAGATGATCGTGAAACGCGAGGAGGAGATCCACCCGGAGCGCAACCCGGTGGTGAAATGGTTCAAGCGCCTCATGCCGGTCACTGCGGACTACCGCGCCGACAAGTTCTTCGTGCGCGAGAACGGCGTCCGGATGGCCACGCCGCTGTTCGTGGTGCTGCTGCTCGTCGAGTTCACCGACCTCATCTTTGCCGTCGACTCGATCCCGGCCATCTTCGCCGTCACGACCGACCCGTTCATCGTCTATACCTCAAACGTCTTCGCGATCCTCGGGCTGCGCTCGCTCTACTTCGCCCTCGCCGGGGTGATGGACAAATTTCACTACCTCAAAATCGGCCTGGGCGTGGTGCTCACTTTCGTGGGCGTGAAGATGCTGCTCGGCCACTCTCCCTACAAGATCGACACGCTCGTCTCGCTCGGGGTGATCGTGGCGATCCTGACCACGAGCGTGGTCTGGTCGCTGCTCATGCCGAAAAAGGCCAAGCCGGTCCTCGCCCATCCGGCGCCGGACGCCCCGCACAACACCCCTGGAAAACCGTGAACGAATCGCCCGCGGCGTAAGTTCACAGCCGGACAGGCCCCATCGACCGCGCCCTCGTCAGGCGAAGCGCGGCGACACTGCGGTCGCCCCAACCGCCGGGCCAAAGTATCAAGTCAGAGGAGCCGCAGGGCCCGCCGCCTCTCCAACCGTGACGCCCAGGTCCCGCACCAGCCCATCGTGCAATCCGTAGATCCAGCCGTGCACGGCGAGCGGCTGCCCGCGTCGCCAGGCATCGCGGGCCACCGTCGTGCGCGCGACGTTGGCCACCTGCTCGATCACGTTGCACTCACAGAGCCGGTCGACCTTTTCCTCCGCAGTGGCAGCGGACGCGATCGCTGCGGCGTGGGTCTCGCGCACCGCCTCGACGTGCCGCAGCCAGTTGTCGGCGAGCCCCACTCGCTGCCCCTGGACGACCGAGCGCACACCGCTGCAACCGTAATGCCCGCACACGATCACGTGGCGGACCTGCAGGACATCGATGGCGTACTGAAGCACCGAGAGGCAGTTCAGGTCCGAGTGGGCCACCACGTTGGCCAGGTTGCGATGGACAAACAGCTCGCCTGGCAAAAGCCCGACGATCTCGTTCGCAGGCACACGGCTGTCGGCACAACCGATCCATAAATACGACGGCGTCTGCTGGCGCGCCAGCGTCGGGAAAAACCCCGGATCGCGCTCGCGAATCGTGGCGGACCAGGCGCGGTTGTTGGAGAGGAGGCGTTGGATATCGGGCATGGGAGGTTGCGGACGGAGGTCGGAGAAAACCGGCGCCCGCAAGCGAGCGCCCGGCACGGGATCGGGTGTTGGCGGTGATCAAGGCAACTTTGCCTCAAGCACCTTTCTGGTCTGCGTCGCACGGTAGTCGTCGAGGGCCTGCCGCAGACGCTCGTCGCCCTGAGCGAGGATGCTCACGGCAAACAGCGCCGCGTTGACAGCGCCCGGTTTGCCGATGGCAAAGGTCGCCACCGGGATGCCACCTGGCATCTGCACCATCGAGAGGAGCGAATCGAGGCCCTTGAGCGAAGCCGACTCCATCGGCACGCCGAGGACCGGCAATGGCGTGACGGCGGCCATCACGCCGGCCAGATGCGCGGCCCCGCCGGCGGCAGCAATGATGACCTGCAGCCCGCGCCCGGCGGCGCCGCGTCCCCATTCGAGGGCGGCATCCGGCGTGCGATGCGCACTGAGGGCGCGACGTTCGGTCGCGATGCCAAACTCGTCGAGCAGGCGGGCGGCGGCCTCCATGACGGGCCAGTCCGAGGTGCTGCCCATGACGATGCCGACGCGCGGCCGCCCGGTGGCGGTGGGAGTGAAGGTGGATGAGGTTTCTTTATTCATGCGGAAAAGCTCAGTCTGCGGCGGCGAAGGTCTCGTGGTCGATGAGGCGCACGTAGTCCTCCAACGCGCCGCCATCGAGGCAGCACTCGATGATCTGCCGGCCCAGGCCCTGCAACTCGGGCTTGAGGTACTGCCGCAGCTCGCGGGCGAAGAACTCCGCGAGGATCTCGGCGCCGCGATCGTAGGCGACCTCGCCCACCTCAGCCTGGCGCTCGACCTCGAAGAAGAACGGCGGGAGATACCGGCCTTCGACGATCACCTGCGCGGGCGTGCAGCCGAGCAGCGGGCAACGCGAGGCGCGCACCTGATTCTTTTCGAACTGCGCGTTGCCGCGGCGGGCGAGGTACTCGCGGGCGATCCACTGCGGCATGAAGCCGGTCTCCCACGCGCCCACATGCTGATTGGGCACAAGGATGTAGCGCACACTGGGCGTCGCCACGATCTGGTTGAGCAACAGGTTCGCGTGGTCGACCATGCGGCCGGTGGCGAAGGGCCAGTACGAGCCCACGCCCTCGGAGGACATGCCCTCGGTCTGCACGATGCTCGGGTTGGCGTGGCCGCGCGGAGCGACCAGCCGCCACAGCCACGCCAACGACGGCGGCAACAGGTGAAACAACCCGATGATCCCGTAGCTCGGGTTTTCACGGGTGCACGGCGGGCAGCGCACGCCGAAGCTCCGGATGTCGACATCGACCGCACCGGAGACGATGCCGGGCACGATCTTGCGCGGGATGATCACGCGCGGATTTGGGCACGGCTGGCCGGGGGCATCCATCGTGTGTTCCCAGATGAGCGCGGTGGCGTCGGGCTTGGCGTCGATGTTAAGAAAGAGCAACGGCTCGGGCGGCTGCACGGTGAGGCGCTCAAGATGCGGATCGACGCCGTAGCGGACGATGTGGTTCACCCGCACGAACCACGCGTCCTCGGCGTCCATGAGCGAGAGCTTGCCACGACCCTTGTCGAGCGAGGGGTGGCAGAGCGCCATGTCGTCGGTCACAGGGCGGAGCTCGCAGGTGCGCGGGAGCGTGAGGAGGCGTTCCTCGCCGTTGACGACGTTGCGGCCGAGCAGGAGGCTGCCGTCACTTTCGCGGTGGGCGTGCTCGAGCATCTCGCTCTTGCCGCCGCCGCTGGCGCCCTCGTGGGAGATGACGAGGCGGTTGTCGTACGGGGTGACGACCTGCACGGTCGAGCAGTGCATGGTGACCCAGCGCTCGGCCTCGCCGATGTTGAGCAGCACGCCGTAGATGCCCTTCTTCGCGCTCGGGCCGGGGTAGAGGTTGTAGCTGAAAAGCTCGTGGAGGCCCTCGCGGCGGTTATGCACGACGATCTGCTTGCCGCCGAAGTGGGTGTGGCGGAACGGCGGCGCCACGTAGATCACCGCCTTGGGCGCGAAGCCGGCGGGGACCTCCGTGGGGGCGAGCATGCCCTGGAGCAGAGCGAGCCCGAGGGCGAAGAAGCCGGCGTTGTCGGGCGCGATCACGACGGCGTCGGTGCCCTTCCCCGCCACGCCGGCCACGAAGGGGAACACCGCCAGCGGCTGCGTGCGCAACCACGCGAAGGTGGCCTCACGCAGCTCGGCGAAATCGCCGCCGAAGCGCTCCCGGTACGTGGGCTTGTCGGTGGGCAACGCGTCGCCGATGACCATGCAGTCGGGATCGCGGCGGCGCATGTAGGGCTCGGTGTAGTTGGCGGCGATGCCGTTGCGGGTGCGGCAGACGACCGCCTCGACCACGCGGCCCTTGCCGGGGGTCTCATAGGCGACCTCGTGCCAGCCTTCACGGGCGTCGCGCACGGCGAGCGCCACGAGGTCGTCGATGGAGTTGGGCACGGTGAAGCCCGGGCAGGCGCGCAGGAGCTCGGCGGCTTCGGCAGGCAGGGCAAACGGCAGGGGTCCGGCGGCCCCGGCGGTGACGGGAGAAACGGCGGTTGTATTCATGGTTGGAAAAGTGGAGTGGCGTTTGGTGAGGGTTTAATTGCGGAGGCCGGGATGGCGCAGCCGCGCAGTCTGCGGCCGACTGTGGGGCGAAGGGCTCGCACCGGGCTGGACGGTGGAGTGGCGGGCGGTGGACGTGCGGCTCATGGCATGGGTGTCTTGTGACGCCACCATCATAGCCGAGTCATCGACGGGCTGCTCCGCAGCAGGCCAGATCGAGTGTGCATTTTATGACGTGCTAAAGCGCGCGTTTTCGGCGATATTGCGCGCAGAAAATGCCAAATACGATCCGCGAGACTCTGAGCGAACGCATCCGAGCCCTGCCGGAGCTTCAGCAATTCCTCGACGATTTCACGCAGGCGACGGGGCTCCCGCTGCACTTCGTCACCGCGCTGGGGCACCGCACGCTCGGCGCCGAGGTGTGCACGCTGTGCCGTTTCCTGCACGCCCACCCGGCGGGGACGAAGCTTTGCGCGGCGTTTCTCCAGAAACTGCTGGAGCAAGCGCGCGAAAAACCGGCCACCGCCGGTTGTGACGCCGGCCTCAGCGAGACGGCGGTGCCACTGCGCACCGGCGGGCAGACCTTTGGGTTCCTCGTCTTCGGGCACAATCGCCTGCAGCCGCCCGATCGCACGGCGCTCAACCGCGCGCGACACCTGCTGGCCCGGGTGAGCGTGACAATCCCCGCCGAACAACTTGAGGTGCTCTCCGCCGACACGCCTGTCGCCGAGCCACGCCGCCTCGCGGCCATGGCCCGACTGGTCGAAGCCGCCGCGGAGCGGCTCGTGCTCGGCATCACACAGCACATCGTGCATCCGCCCGCCTCGATGCCGCCCCTGGTCGAACAGGCCTGCAAACTCGTGCGAGCGGAACACACCCGGCCGCTGTCGTTGCCCGAGTTTGCGACGCGCCTGGGCGTGAGCGCCGGGCATCTCAGCCGTGTTTTCCACCACAACACCGGCCTGCGCTTCGTCGAGTACGTCGCCCGCGTGCGGGCCGAGCGCGCCAAGGCCCTGCTCACCGACACCGACAAACCGGTGACCGACGTAGCGTTTGCCTGCGGCTTCCAATCCCTCTCCCAATTCAACCGCACGATGCGCGCCCACTTCGGCTGCCAGCCGCGCGCACTACGCCAGAAACCCGCGCGTGCCGCCGGCAAGGCCCGATAGGGATAGCTAAACCAATAACAGCCCGACCACCCACACCTGTTCCTAGCACTCCCGACTCTTTTTCCCATGGCCGAGACAGGCAGAAAATGGCTGCGTAAGTTGATACACTGGAAGGCTTGTTGCGTACCCCAGTGACGGGCGAAACGCTCACGCGTCTCGCCACACGGGTGCCGGTCCAAACGCCATCCGCGCCGCCCCACCCAGCCGCTCAGTGCGGGATCAGAGAGCCAAGCTTGGCCATCACCTTCGCCTGACACTCGGGGCAGACGCCATGGGTGAATTGGGCGTGCGAATGCTGGGTGATGTACTCCTCGATCTGCTCCCAGTAGTCGCGGTCGTTGCGGATTTTTTTGCAGTAGGAACAGATCGGGATGAAACCGCGCAGCTGGTCGATTTCCCGCTCCTTGGCCTCCTTGAGCGCGGCCTGCGCCTCGACCCGCTCCGTGACGTCGATGCAACTGCCGATGAAGCCGAGAAACACGCCCGATTCGTCGAAGTACGGTGTGCCACGGTCGAAAATCCACCGGTAGGCGCCGTCGTGCCGCTGCAGCCGGTACTCCATCTCAAAGGTGGAGCGGCGCTGAAAATGGTCGGTGTAGATCGCCAGGCAGCGGGCAAAATCGTCGGGATGCACCCCCTCCGTCCAGCCATTGCCGATCTCCTGCGCAAGGGTGCGGCCGGTGAACGCCAGCCAGACATCGTTGAAATAATCGCAGCCCATCGAGAGCGCGGCGCGCCAGATCATGATCGGCGCCTGCTCCACCAAAATCGCGTACTCCGAGAGGGTGAGTTTTTGTGTCATGTGCGAGGCGTTCCGTTGGGGGTGCCCGCACTCTGCTGCGGATGCTCGACGGCTCAAGGCGCCCACGCACATTGATCGGAAGACTTGCAGGAGCCCGTCACCGAAAAGCGCCCCCCGGCTATCGCCCCAAGCATCCGTCTGAGTAACGCAGGCTCCGGCCTGCTTTTCTGTGCGGACGGGAAGTCTGCGCAACACGGCCCACGCCCCTTAACCACGGCGAACGCCATTCGTCGTCATGCGTGCCGATGCGTGGACAAAATTATCGGAATAGCCTCCGACGCACTCGCGTGGCACCGGGCGTTTTTGCCGTTTACGCCGCGAGACAGCGCGTCCCCACTGGCGGAGCACCATTGCCCGCCATGAAATCCCGACTTTCCAGATCGACCATCCCTGCCGGCACTGAGTCGGCCAATCCGGCCTCCAGCCCCATCATCGCGCAGGTGCCCTGATAAACCTCGTCGTCGAGCGTGCCCACCCGACCATGAACCCGCCGCCCTCAGCCGATCTGTCCGCACAGCTGGAGCAATACCGCGCCACTCTCGCCTCGCTCGACGATCTGATCTTCGTGTTCGATGCTGACGACCGGTTCATCGACTTTCACGCCCCCTCGGTCTCTAAACTGGCGATGCCGCCCGAGGCCTTTCTGGGGAGGAAATATCAGGAGTGCATCCAGGGGGCGCCGCTCCAACTACTCGACCGCGCGATGACGGCTGTGCGCAAAGGTGCGCGCTCCGAATCCTTCGACTACATGATGGAGGTCGCCGGCGAACCACGCTGGTGGAGCGCCAAACTCACGCCGCGCCACGATCCGAGCGGGGCCTTTACGGGCGCCACCCTCGTCAGCCGCGACATCACCGTGCGCAAACACGCGGAAGCCGAGCGCGTGCTCCTGGCCGAGAAACAAGCCCGCAACCTCATCGCGACGCCACCGCAGCTCACCCTGGCCGACCTCTTCGACATCGATGAACTCCAGCGCATCCAGGATGCGTTTTCCGCCGCCACCGGCGTGGCCTCGATCATCACCGGGCCGGATGGGCGCCCGATCACGCGCCCAAGCAACTTCTGCCACCTCTGCCAACTGATCCGCAGCACCGAAACCGGCCGCTGCAACTGCGAACAATCCGATGCCATCATCGGTCGCCTCCACCGCGAAGGCCCCGTGATGCAGCCCTGCCTGAGCGGCGGGCTCTGGGATGGCGGCACCAGCATCTGCGTGGCCGACCTCCATGTCGCCAACTGGCTGATCGGCCAGGTGCGAGACGACTCCGTCGACGATGAAGCGATGGTAGCCTACGCGCGCACGATCGGCGCCGATGAAGCCATTTACCGCGAGGCCCTCCGCGCCGTCCCACGCATGCCCAGGGAGAACTTCGCCAAAATCTGCGAGGCACTCTACCTCATCGGGACCCAGCTCTCGAAACTCGCCTACCAAAACCTCCAGCAGTCCCGCTTCATCGCCGAACGCGATCAACTCGAGGAACGCCTCCGCCAGGCCGAAAAACTCAGAGCCGTGGGCCAGCTCGCCGGCGGCGTCGCGCACGACTTCAACAACATCCTGACGGCACAACTCATGCACATCGAGCTGCTGCGTGAGCACCACGATCTGCCGGCCGATGTCGTCGAAGCGATTGCGGCCCTGCAGACCGGCGCGCACATGGCGGCCGACCTCACCCGGCAGCTCCTCGCATTTAGCCGCCGCCAGGTATTGCAGCCCCGCCGGCTCGAACTCGGACACCAGATCCGCCAGCTACTGCGCATGCTCAGCCGGCTGCTGCGTGAGGACATCACCCTGCGCTTCGAGCCGGCCGAATCGCCCCTGTGGGTCGAGGCCGACCCGAGCATGATCGAGCAGGTCGTGATGAACCTGCTCGTCAACGCACGCGATGCCATGCCCCAAGGCGGCACCATCACGATCCACCTCGGCGCACGCACAATCCCGGCGACGCCACCGCCCACGGAGCCCGCCGCGCGTCCGGGCGAGTTTGCCTGCCTCACCGTGGCCGACACCGGCACCGGCATGAAGGAGGAAACTCTCGGCCGCATTTTCGAACCATTCTTCACGACCAAGGAGCAGGGGCACGGCACCGGTCTGGGCCTGGCTACCGTTTACGGCATCGTGCAACAGCACCACGGCTGGATCTCCGTGGACAGCCAGCTCGGCGAGGGGACCGCGTTCCATGTGTATTTCCCCCAAGTGCCCGTGCCCATCAGCACCGGGCAGGAGGCCGCCCCCGCCGCGCCGGGAGGCGGAGGCGAAACCGTCCTCGTGGTCGAAGACGAACCCGGCGTGCGCCGCGTGCTCGAAAAAGCCCTCCAGCGAATCGGCTACCGCGTGCTGACCGCGCCCGACGCCGACGCGGCCCTGCCGATCTGGGCCGAACAACACGACCAGATCCGGCTCTTGTTTACCGACATGGTCATGCCCGGGAGCCTCAACGGTCTCCAGCTCGCCCGACGTCTGCGGACCGACAACCCGCAGCTGCCCGTGCTCATCGCGAGCGGGTACAGCTCCGTCATGGTCGAGTCGGGACTCTCGCCGGAAGAGCGGATTCACTTTGTGTCGAAACCCTTTGAAGTGACCAAGCTCGCCGAAACGATCCGCGAAGCCCTGGCCAAGCGCACGACGGGGCCGGGCTGAGGCACCGA
>ERZ795030.1187-NODE-1187-length-36616-cov-5.451848_pt1 | contig 36616 bp, 26 predicted proteins | sample MGYA00375122_ERZ795030 | MGnify/ENA primary metagenome ERZ795030 (study PRJEB30165, sample SAMN05720146) | activated sludge metagenome | isolation source: anaerobic digester from wastewater treatment plant | place: Japan | collected 2015-04-20 ... | reverse complement strand
ACGGACGGCGATGAGTAAGCCGGTCATCGCGACGCTTCCCATTCCCGGGTTCGCCTGGATCGGTTCTGCCGTCCCTGCGTGACTCTTCGTTCATGCTTCCTGCCGTTGCCGCCACTGAAGTAGCGGGCTGAAGTATGCCGTCCCTGACGGGACTGGCGGCCCTGCCCCAGAATTCGGCTCTCGTCGCTTGCCCACGGCTCGCGAAAAACATGGGCAACTTGCGACTGAAGGTTGCGCGGGCCGCGCACGGATCTTGCGTTGCGGGGGCACGGCGCCATCCTTCGGCCCCATGGAGCGCGTATTTGAAAGAACTTGCGGCATCCCGAGGGTTTCGCCACGATGGAACCGGAGCCTGACCGACCGCCGGATGCGCCAGGTCGGCCGAATCGCGTCACAAACTTTCGCGGCGAGAGGGCGGTCCTGTTGAAGCGGCCCCCCGCGCCGCCGGCCTTGCCCTCACCCTCAGTTTGATGACGAAGGAGACCATCGATTCATGCACGCCATGATGCAGCGGAGGCCGGTCCGCCTGTTGCCGGCTCTTCTTTTCGTGTTTTTGCTCGCCGCGGTCGAGACGGTTCGCGCCCAGGACCCGGTCGATATCGGCGTGGTCACCGGCCACCGTCGCGACACCTTCCCGCTGTATGTCCCGGAGTTTCAGGTGCAGCCGGGGAGCATGCAGCAGTTGCCCGAGAACCTGTTCGCGCAGGTGGTGAGCAACGACCTGCAACTGAGCGGGTTCTTCCGGCCGCCGGACAACGTCCAGTTCGCGCGCGAGACGCACCAGGGCGACCTGCAGCGCGGCGAGATCCAGTTCGCCGAATGGTACCGCATCGGCGTGCTCTACCTGGTGCGGGGCGAGTACACGATCGTCGACGGCGAGCTGCGCGTTGAGGTGCGCGTTTATGACACCGTGGCGGGCAGCTACATCTTCGGCAATCTCTATCCGAACAACCGGCCGGAGCAGGCGCGAGCGCTGGCGCACCAGATCAGCAACGACATCTTCAAGCGGATCACGGGCTACGACGGCGTGGCTGATACGCAAATTCTTTACGTGCAGCAGGCCGATTCGCTGGGGCGGACCAAGCAGATCGGCATCATGGACGCCGACGGCTACGGCATGCGCACATTAACGCCGGGGGGCGAGCTGACCGCCACGCCGGCGTGGGGCGCCCGCGGCACCGAGATCTATTACACGACCTACCGCGACTTCAACCCCGACCTGGAGGGGATGATCCTGCGCACGCAGCAGCGCTGGTGGGTGTCGCGCCGCAACGGGTTCAACCTGTCGCCGGCGTGGAACGAGGCGCTGCAACTCATCGCCCTGACGTTGACCAAGGACGGCAACTCGGAGATCTACACGATCGACCGCGAGGGGCGCAACCCGCGCCGCCTGACGAACAACCCGGCCATCGATTCCTCCCCCTGCTGGAGCCGGGATAATTCGCAGCTTGTCTTCACCAGCGACCGGACCGGCAGCCCGCAGATCTACAAGATGAACGCCGACGGCAGCGGCCAGCAGCGCCTGACCTACCAGGGGCGCTACAACGACGCGGCCGTGTGGTCGCCGGCGGGCCCCGAGCGGATCGCCTACGCCTCGCGCGTTTCGGACGGCACGTTTCAGATCTTCACCTGCAATCCGGATGGGTCCGATGTCCGGCAACTGACGTCGGGCGGCTCCAATAATGAGGACCCGACGTGGTCGCCCAACGGCCTGCTGCTGGCGTTCACCTCGGACCGCGGCGGGCGCAAGCAGATCTATATCATGTTTGCCGCCGATGGGAGCAACGTCCATCGGCTGACCAACGGCAGTCCATGCCATTCGCCGGCATGGTCGCCGATGAAGCACTGAGGGCGACAAGGCGGCGGTCGATGCGATTTCAGGGGCGATCGCCCGGCAGATCCAGCCCGGCACGCTTCCCGGCGACGTGGGTGGCGGGGCTGGTCCTGATCTGCGCGCTGGGCGGCTGCACGCCGGCGCGCAGTCGGCTGGGCGCCATTCATCAGTATTCGACGCTCGACGGCACGGCGGAGGAAGAGGCAACCGAGCCGGAGCGGTTCGATGCGGGGCCCGGCGCCGACGCGGCGACCTCGCCCACGCTCGAACCGCTCGGCGAGGAGATGCGGCCGGGCAGCCCCGAACACTGGGGGCGCGAGGCGCGACTGGCCGTCGGCCGCGAGTTCGACCCGCTCTACTTCGAGCCGGGGACGCTTGAACTGACGCCGGCGGCGGCGCGCCAGGTGATCGATTATGGCCAGTGGCTGACGGCCAACCCGCATGTGTGGATCACGCTGGCGGGGCACGCCGGCCGGCAGGAAACGGTCGAGTTTGCGTATAACCTGGGCATGGCGCGGGCGCTGCTGGTGCGCGAGCGGCTGATCAGCCTGGGCGTGGACGCGCGTCGGCTGTTCGTCCTGAGCTACGGCTCGGAGTGGCCCGCCGTGGAGGCGGAGACGCGCGAAGCCGAGCAGTTGAACGCGCGGGTGGAAGTGACGGGTTTTGTCGCGCCGCTGGCGCAACCGGCGCCGCCCCCCGAATCGATCGCGCCGGGCGCGGCCCCCGCCGTCCAAGAGGCCCCGCCGCCGTTGAGGGGGCACGATATTCCGTAGGGGCGTGTTCAAGAGCAAAACCCCCCATCCGCCCTCGGTCTCCTCCCCGCCCGCCATTGCCTTCAGGCCCGGCCGTCATTATCTTGGCTTTTGCGAAGCCGAGTTTGGCCACCATCCCCAGCGAGAGCCCCGCACCCATGGCATCCCCGACCGAAGCGCCCAGCCTGTGGCGGCGAATCCGACTGACCCTGGGCATGATCCGTTTCAGCCATTCGATTTTCGCCCTGCCGTTCGCGCTGCTGTCGGCATTTCTGGCGGCGGGGGGCTGGCCGGCGCGCTGGACGCTGGGCTGGATCGTCGTGGCGTGCGTCTTCGCGCGGAGCGCGGCGATGGCGTTCAATCGCCTGCATGATGAGCGGTTCGACCGGCAAAACCCGCGCACGCGCCATTGGGCACTGCCGGCGGGCCTGCTGTCGCGGCGGTTTGTCTGGTGTTTTCTGGTCTTCTGCGCGGCCGGTTTCATCTTTTCCGCGGCGATGCTCAACCCGCTGGCGTTCATTCTATCGCCGGCGGCGCTGGCGATTCTGCTCGGTTACTCGACCGCCAAGCGCTGGACCGCGGGCAGCCATTTCATTCTGGGGCTGGCGCTGGGGATTGCGCCGATCGGGGCGTGGATCGGCGTGCGCGGCGAGTGGGGCTGGCCGCCATTGCTGCTCGGGCTGGGCGTCCTGTTCTGGGTCGCCGGCTTCGACATAATCTATTCCTGCCAGGACGAAGCGTTCGATCGGCGCGTGGGACTGCGGTCGCTGCCGGCCCGCGTGGGACGGGCGCGGGCGCTGGCGCTCTCGGCGCTGTCGCACGCGCTCGCGCTCGCGTGCTTCCTCCTCCTGACCGGGCTGCCCGGCCTCGGGTGGGGCTACCTGCTGGCGCTGTGCGTTGCGGCGGCGCTGCTCGTCTACGAGCAATCGATCGTTTCTCCCGCGGACCTGTCGCGGCTGAACATGGCATTTTTCACGCTAAACGGATGGGTCAGCCTGCTCGTCTTCCTGGGCGGGTTCTGCGACCTCGTGCTGCTCGGGCCCGGTCCGATCGGATAGTTCACCATGGCGCGGCGCATCCACATCGGCACTTCGGGCTGGCAATACCAACATTGGAAAGCGCGCTTCTATCCCGCCGAGCTGCCCCAGAAAGAGTGGCTTGAATACTACGCGGCGCGGATCGACACGGTGGAAATCAACTCGTCGTTCTACGCGCCGCCGAGCGAGACGACCGTCCGGAACTGGCGCGCGCGGACGCCGGCGGAATTCGTGTTCACGTGGAAGGCCGGCCGCGTCCTGACGCACCGCAAGAAACTGAAGGACGCCGGCGACATGGTGCCGGACGTGCTCGCGCGGGCCGAGCAGCTCGGCGACAAACTGGGGCCGGTGCTGATCCAGTTGCCGCCGCGCTGGAAGGTCAATCCCGACCGCCTGCGCGAGTTTTTTGCGGCCTGGCCCGGCGGGCGGCGCGTCACGCTCGAATTTCGCGATCCATCCTGGTTCACCGGCGAAGTGCTGGAAATTCTAACGGAAAACAGGGCCGCGCTCTGTCTGTACGAAATCGGCGGCCAGACGGCGCCGGAGGAAGTGACGGCGGATTTCGTCTACGTGCGGCTGCACGGCCCCGGCCGGGCGTATCAGGGGAATTACTCGGACGCGCAGTTGGGCAAGTGGGCCGATTTCTTCCGGCGGCAGCGCGGGCGCAAGCGCGAGGTCTTCTGCTATTTTGATAATGACGACAGCGCCTATGCGGTCCACAATGCTCTGCGCCTGCGCGAGATGCTGCACCTGAGCCATTGAGTGAGGCCCGCGGATTGGCTGCGCCGCCTGAACGAAATGCCCGCTACACATCCTGTCGGCTCGCGAATACGGTTGAGCCGCACCCGCGGCGTGCATGGGGACTGCGGCGTTGGCTCGCCGTCGCTTGCCTTGTTCCGTTGATCGGCGCGGAAATTCGGGCCGCGCCACGGGTCTACGTGATGGACGACATGGCGAAGGCGACGGGGGATGAGGCGCTGGCGCACTCCGCTTCGGTTTATTCCAATGGAATGATTGAGCTGCATGCCGCCGGGAACGAAGTGGTGGCGTTTCAACTGGTGTTTCAGGCGGATCGGGTGGAACGCGGCCTCGATCTGCGCGCGAGCGATTTGCGCGGACCGGCGACACTGGCGGCCGACGACGTATTCGAATTCTTCCTCGCGCACTATCTGTCGACAACCGACGGGAGCTACGGCTGGTTTCCGCCGGGCACGGCCGGCGTCTTGCCGTGGGAGGGGAAGCTCTGGCCCGATCCGCTGATTCCGTTCAAGGATCCCTGGACGACGCCCGCCGCGGCGGTCGCGGCGCCGTTTGCGATCGATCCGGCGCGGCAGCGGAACCAGGCGGTCTGGGTCGATGTATTCATCCCGAAGGGAACGCGGGCGGGATGGTATGAGGGGCAGATTGACTGCCTGCGCGAGGGGCGGCCATTCCAGGAAATTCCAATAAGAATCGAGGTGTTTCCATTCGATTTGCCGGACGAGTCGCACGCCGACGCGTGGGGTGAACTGTACCGGGAAACGGGCGTCATGTTCGATTCCGGCGTCAAATTCAAGGAGCACCCCGAGGCCGACTGGCCCATCTACCGGCGCTACCAGCAACTGGCGCACGCGCACCGGCTGCTCGCCACGCAGCGCCAGGGGATGGGCCCCGTTCCGCGCACGCCCGCGGGGCGGCCGGCGGACCGGCCGGACGACCAGTGGGGCGAGGACTGGTCGCTGTTCACGCCCTATGTGGCGCCGGTTCTGGATGGGACGCTGTTCACAGAGTCGGCGGGCTATCGCGGTCCGCGCGCGGGCGCCGGCCCGACTTTCTTTCCGGCGCCGTTCGTGGAGACCTTTTACGGCGCGGATTCGCTGCGCGCGCATCTGGAAAAACACAAGGGCCGGATCGATCCGGAGCTATTGGAAACATGGGCCCGGAATGCGGCGGCGTTCTGGCGCGAAGTGCGGCGCCAGGGCTGGGAGGACCGGCGCTTCTTCGCCTACCTGCTTGATGAGGTCGATTCGGCGCGCGACGGCGAGGGCGGGGCCAAAATACCGATGGACGAGATTACGCGCTTTCACGCGGCGATGCGGTCGATCCAGGCGGCCCTGGACGCGGGGACCGGCGGACGGCGGCGGATTCATCTGCTCTGGACCTCGCACGCCGACGCGACGCGCTGGCTCGGCACGCCGGCCGACCTGACGCCGTTCATTTCGTGGTGGGCGCCCAACGGGCACGCCCTGCAGACCGATTTTTTCCCGCGCGCCGCCGCCACGCCGGGCCACACCGTCTGGTTCTATCATTCCGGTCACCCGGCCGTTGGCAACCACGGCATCAATCAGTTGGGGATCGACCTGCGGCTGTGGGGCCTGCTCTGCGCGCGCTACGCGATCGACGGCTTCTTCGTCTGGTCGTTGATGTCGTTCCCCGAGCGCTGGGACGCCGAGGGCTTCATCCCCTACAACCATCCCGGCTATCGCGAAGGGGAAAATCGCTGGGGCAACGGGACGCTGCTCTATCCGGGATCGCGGCTGACGGCGGTCGGCGCCGCACGCGCGATTGAGGGGCCGATCCCCAGCTACCGGTTGAAGGCGCTGCGGCGCGGATTGCAGGATGCGGAGTATGCGTGGCTGGCGCGCCGGGCCGGCCGCGGGGAAGCGACCGACGGGCTGCTGCGCGGGCTGATTCCGGCGGCCTTCAGCGAAGCGCCGCGCCCCCGCTGGTGGCGGCCCCGGCCGCACGGGCTGTGGTCGAGGCGCCCGGAGGACTACGCGGCGGCGCGGCTCCAACTGGCCAGATTGATTCAGGAAGGCGCCGATCCGGCTGATTGACCGGGCGGGCGCCGATGGCAGCTCCGCGTCGCTCAGCGGCGCGCGAGCTGTTGGGCCCGTTCGATCATATGCTCGGCCACCCGCCGGACCTCCACCCGCTCGCGTTCCTCGGCGGTCTCCAGCACCGCCGCCACCAGCCGCTCGCACTCGGTCTTGATGGCGGTGTAGTCTTCCGGATTTTCGCCGCGCAGCTTGAGCAGGGCGGAGAGCCAGGTCTTGCCGTAGCTGGTGTGGATCGACTCGTCGGCCCAGTCAAAATCCATGTCGTGCTGGCTCATGCGGTCTTCCAGCAGCTCGAAGCTCTTCTTGCGCTCCATCTTCTTGCCGATGTTCTTCGACTCGAAGTAGAAGAGCATGCCGATGCGATAGAGCGGATCCTGACCGCGGCAACTGTCGTAGATGTAAGTGCCGAGCGGCAGCTCGCGGTCTTCAAAACCCCACGTCTTCAGCCGTTCGTACCCCATGCGGACATGCCGGCTTTCGTCGTAGACCCAGCGCGCGGCATCGCGGATGAACTCCCAGCCGAGATCGTCGGCGTAGGTGTGGAGGATGAAGCCGGCGTTCTCCACCGCCCAGACCTCGTTGAAGTGGCTGACGGCGCTCCTGAGCTGAAGCCGCAACCCCTCGCCATAGGGGAACGTGGGATCGATGATGTCGGGCCAGTAGAAGCGCAGGTTGTGGAACTGGGCATCGCGCGCGGGGGTTTCGGCCGGAGTGAACGGCCGTTCGAGCGCGGGCAGGTCCGACCCGGCGCGCGGGGGATCCAGGCCGATGCCGCCGATCTCGGCCAGCAGTTGCTGGAGCCGGCGGACCCAGTCGGCGCTGCGCCGCCCTTCCTCCGGATCGGTTTCGAAGACGCGGGCCAGGCTCGCCTCGATCTGCTCGATATGGCCGCGCAATTCCTCGGTCGCCAGCCGCATGAAGCGGTAGGTCGGCCCGTCGCCAAGATCGTCGGCCAGCTCCAGATAGGAATTGAAAGCCTTCCGCAGCGCCGGCTTGAACACCTTGGCCAACGCCATCAGGAACGCCGGAGCGGAGGGCGCCGCCTGCGCGAACCGGAGCAGATTGACCAGCGGCGCGTCGTCGCCAATCTCCAGCATGCGGTTCGGGAAGCGCAGCTCGAAGACGCGCTCGCGCAGCGCGTCGGCCGTCAGCGCGTCCTCCCAGAGCATCTTGGGCAGGGCGGTTTTCATGTTGAAGTCGGCGATGCCGGGCAGCCAGCCGGCCTGGCTCACCACCAGCATCCGCTCGACCAGAAACAGCCGCTTCAGGATCACGGCGGTATCGTAGCGCATGTAGGTTCCCCGGACATTGCCGGTCAACGCTTCGACGACCATGGGTGGATCAACCTTTCTGGCTCAAGAATGCAGATCGCATGAAGGGACGAAAGGGGCCAAGGGATACAACGGAGTTGAGGGACGGAGGGAACGACCCATTGTCCCTTCCGTCGCCTCAGTCCTTCATCTTGCCGGCCGGCTTTACTCGCCGACCAGTTGTTCGATCTCCTCGCGCGAGAGGATGCCATCCTGCATCAGGCTGAGCGTTTCGGCCGTAACCGCGCCGAGGCTAACGAGGCACTCGGTGAACAGCTCGCGGGTCCGGCGTTCCAGGTCGCGCGAACCCAGATCGGTCATGACGCTCAGGATGTGGCGGCCCTTGCGAACGTGGGTGCGCTCGTCGGCGCGGATGTAGTCGCTGTCGTGCGCCAGCAGGATGTCGTTGGCCAGCTTCGCCGAGTCGTGCAGGCCGTTGATCGTCTTAAGGATCGAGACTTCGCCGAACAGGTTGATCTCGGCCATTGCGAAGGCGGCGTTATCGCCGGTCATCTCGCCGCGACAGGTCGAGCTGGTCAGCCGGTTGGGCAGTTCAAAGGGGTTGTAGCCCATCGCCTGCATGGTCCGGTGGCCGATCTCGGTGTGGCGCGCCTCGTCCCAGGTGATCCGCGCCAGGGCGTATTCGGCGTCGAAATCCTTGAAGCGGATGTCCCAGAGGAACGTGCCGAAGGCTTCGATCGCGTCGACCTCGTCGCGCTGAGTGCGGATGAAGTGCAGCCGGAACGATTCATAGCTGCCGCGCTCGAACCGCGGCTCGCCATCGGCCGCGTCGTAATCGCCGGTGTGGCGGAAGGTCGTGAACCGGCTGTCGCGCAGCGGAACGGTCCCGCGTTCGTAGGGACGGGCGGCCGACCGCAGCGGCGAGGGTTGCTCGGCGCGCTCCTCGGTGCCGGTCACGCCGCCGATGCTGGCGAGCAGACGCTGCAGGTGCCAGCGCCAGACGCTCAGCCGCGATTCGTCGACGCCGCCCTCGATATAGGCTTCGATCGCCTGCTCGGCCCATTCGAGCATCGGTTCGTAATCCATCCGGATCCGGCGCAGGATGCGGATCGTGGGGGCGTCGGTGATCGGATCGGTCAGGTCGCAATGATGGGCGTAGGCGAGATCGAGGGCGCGCCCGGCCACCTGATGCACGCCAACGAGCAACTCGGGGGCGTCGGCGGCGCTGAGCATCTCCTCGATGAAGCGGTCGATCTCCTCATTACGATAGGCGTCGACCTTGGGCAGCGTCATCTCCTGCTCGGTCAAACGCTCGCGGAGCTGATGCGCGGCGTCGGCGTGATAGAAGATATGCCGTCCGGTCTCGAGCTTGACCTCGAAATCGGGGATCGAGAGCGTCCACGAACCGAGGGCCTGGGCCAGGCGCCGTTCAAAATAGAAAAAGCGCGACAGGATTTCGGCGTTCTGCTGGACGCTGAACTTGCCGCCGAGCTGACGGCGGTCGCGGGGGAAACGATAGGGATAGGCTTTCTGTCGCGCCTCGGCCGCCTGGCGTTCCTCAGGACGCGACTGAACTGGAAATTCACCGGATCGATAGGCGCTCTCGAGGAGCCCCTGCTTCGTCGAAACTGCCATGACCACACCTCCCGTTATTGCGGTAGCACAAGACACTGGCTGCGCGATGGCTAAGACTCTAAAATAAAGCTGATTTCGCTGTCAAGTTATAGTTAACAGGTGATAATTCCGGGCCGGGGGGGGCGGCCGCAGGCGGACGCAGGGGGGCTCCCACCGCGATGAGAGCACCCAAGTTGATCCACGGAAATCTGGGGAGGAAAGGGGGCGAAATCCGTCGGATGGGCCGGCTCCGGCCGCTCCGACGGATTTCGGAGGTCAGGATGGATGGTTTACGGATCAGCCGGCCGTCAGGCGCCGCGCCGAATCCACATCTCGCCGGGGCCGCGGAACTGCACGCGCGGCTGCCATTTGACCGTCTCCGGCTCCAGCTCGACATCGGGGCAGCGCGCCAGCATGATCTCCAGGACCTTGCGCGCCTCGAGCCGCGCCAGCGGCGCGCCCAGGCAGAAATGGATTCCGGCCCCGAAGGCGAGATGCTCAATCTTGCCCCGCTGGATATTGAACACGTCGGGCTGGTCATAGTGCCGCGGATCGCGTTGCGCCGAGCCGATCAACTGGAACACCATTTCGTCCTCGGCGAAGGGCACGCCGAGGAACTCGTGAGCGCGCTTGACGCGGCGGAAGTTGCGCTGCTTGGGGGCGTCATAGCGCAGCGCTTCCTCGATCGCGGGGGTGATCAGATTCGGGTCGCGGACGAGCGCCGTCCACTGATCGCGGTGGCGCAGCAGCAGATGGAGCAGATTGCCCAGCAGATTGGTGGTCGTTTCGTGGCCCGCCGTGAGGATCGTGTTGCAGGTGGCCAGCAGTTCGTCGCGCGAGAAGCGCTGGCCTTCCTCCTCGGCATTGGCCAGCGCCGTGATCAGGTCGTCGCGCGGCTCCACCCGGCGGCTGTCGATCAGTTCGTTCATGTAGTCGAACATTTCGAGCAGGCTGGCCTGCGAGATGCGCGCGGCGTCCGCCGTCGTGACGCCGGTCCCCTGAAAGGCGAGGATATCGGCCGACCAGCGCTTGAACAGGTGGCGGTCCTTGACCGGCGCGCCCATCATTTCCGCGATCAGAATGACCGGCAGCGGGTGGGCGACCTCCGCGATGAAATCGAAGCGCCGCGATTGCAGCGCGTGGTCGAGCAGCTCATGCGCCAGGGCCTCGATGCGCGGCCCCAGCCCCGCGACGGTCTTGGGGGTAAACGCCTTCTGCACCAGCGCGCGCATCCGCGAGTGATCGGGCGGGTCGGACCCGATGACGTCCTTCTGCGCGTAATAATGACGCAGCGGCGCCACCTCGGCGCGTTCGGCCTCGGTCAGCGCGCTGAACAGCAGCGCCTGGCGGTTCTCGTTGGACAGGTTGTCCTTGTCCTTGAGCGACGCTTCCACGTCGTCGTAGCGGCTGATGACCCAGGCCTGCCAGGCGTCGCTCCAGAAGACGGGCTGCTCCTCGCGCAGGCGTTCATAAATCGGATAGGGATCCTCCATGATCTCGTCGGAGACGAGCAGCGCATCGAGCTGGGGATCGGGACAGGCATGCGGACTATTCATCGATCGGCCTTTCAAGAGTCGCTGCGGCCCGCGCCGGCGGCGCGGGTCATTCCTTGTCGGCGAGGCGGATGGAGACAAACGTCAGGGGCTTGCGGCCCGGTCGGACGCCGGTCAGCGCCAGCGATTCAAAGGGCCAGCGGCCGCCTCCCTCGCGGACGCATTCGGGCGCCTCGAAATCCACCCACGGGATCACCAGCGTCGTTTCGCCCTCGCCATAGGGCACCCGCGCTTCGTAGATGTTGGGAATGTTGCGCGTCTTGTCGTCGTCGAGCAGTTGAACGCGGAGTTCGCCCGCCTGACCCTCGCCGTTGACGACGATCTCCAAGCCGGCGAACTGGCCGGCGCGCGGGCCCAGCAGCACCGTGCTGTCGGTGCGGACCAGGAACAGGTCGTTCGAACCGGGCGTCACGCGCAAGCCTTCGGGGCCGGCCGGTTCGATCACGGTTTCCTTCTTGTAGATCGACTGGCGCCAGGCGCGAATCCCCGCCGACACGTCCCACAGCGGATTGATCGGCCACAGGTTCACCCAGTCGCGCTGGGGGTTCTTCCCCTCGCGCCACATCACGGGGCTGGAGACGCAGCGGTTATCGCTGGCGCAGACCGTGACGAAGTAGTTCCCGGCCAGCCCGCGCAGGTGCTCGGGCAACTCGGCGCGCCACGCCTGGCCCTCGCGCCGGGCGGGGAGTTCCACCCAGTAGGTCGACCGCCAGTTCACATCGCCGGGGCTGAAATACAGATGGGCGCCCTCGACCTCCGGCCCGGCCGTCTCCCACTCGAACACTTCGGGGGCAACTTCGCGGACCGACTCGCGGGTGACCTCCGGGAACGGGACCCCCTCGATGTGGTGCTGCAGAATCGAATAGGTGAACGGCCAGGTGGCGATCGGCTCAGGGAACGTGCCGATGCCGTGATCGGAGTTGGGCGTAATGATCACGCGCTTGGGACCGGGAAACCGGTCGAAGTGGCGCATGACGCCGCCAAACCAGAAGAACGAGTCGTTGGCGTGGGCCACCAGCGACACATCGGCGCGGACGTTGTCGGCGTAGGAAATCGGATCGAACTGCCGCAACCACTCGTCGCGCAGCGCCGGGGGCAGCAGGTTGATCCCGTCGGCGATGATCGAGCGGCTGTCGTCCCAGCCCCCCGCGCCGGTCAGCGCCACCGCGTCGGTGATCCGCTCATCGATGCCGGCCAGCAGCGTCGTGTAATAGCTGCCCCACGACCCGCCGTAGACGACGACCTTGCTCATATCAACCATCGGCTGGGTGGCGGCGAAGTCCAGCGCGCGGCGCATCCCCATCGCCGTGCGGTAGGCGCTGCTGCGGGTCCCCGTCGTCGTTTCGGTGCCGGGCTTGGGATAGCGCCAGACGGTGCGCAGGGGATTGGGATCGCTCTCGGATTTGCCGCCCCAGTCCATCGCCATCGCGAAGACATCGAATTCCTTGGCGAACGACAGCGCGCGGGCCGACGTGCCGACGCCGCCCCCCCCATGCAGATCCAACAGCACCGGGAAGGGACCCTCCCGGTCAGCCGGGAAGGCCACGCCCAGGTAGACCCGGTTGGGGCCATCCGGGCCGGACTGGCTGGTGAAGAAGACATCCTGCACCTGGCAGCCGTCGACGACCTTGGAGGAGTAGATCTCCACGTCGAGGGGCGTCTCGCGCAAGGGCGAGATATCCCACATCGCGGCCTGTTCCGGCGTCAGTTTGCTCATCGGAGCGTTTTCCTCCGCCGCGCGGCAGGGCATCGCAACCGCCAGCAACAGCGCGCCGGCGCACAGCAGCCGCAATCCATGGCGCATGGCATCGATTTGGTTCTTTCGTCCGGTCATCATGACGCGTCCTCCGCCTCCCCACTGGCTCGGAATTCGGGCTGATACATTCGCCGCAATTCGGGCGTCACGTGATTGAGTTGCGCGGCCGCGATGTTGCGGTCGCGGAAGGCCTCGTGATCCAGCGCCGAGAGATAGCGCTCGGACCGCGTCGGCGCGCCGTCGGGGAATTCCACCGTGTCCGACAGCAGATGCATGGCCAGCCACGCATCGAATTCCTCCTCGCCCATCGCACCGGCGAACTCGTCCGAATCCAGGATGCGGCACAGGGCCTCAAACCGAGTCAGCCGGCCTTCCCGCAGCGACGTTACAAGGTCCTCCGTCAAAGCGCCGCTCCCCGTCATGCCGCATGAAGCGAAGATGCTTTCGATGAATTCCTCATCCGTGACGGTGAAGCGGTACTCCAGCGAATCGAGGATGCGCCGCAGAATGTCGTGCGGCGCGATCCGGTCGTAATCCAGCGCCAGCCGGCTGGCTTCCTGGTCCGTCGGATTGCGTTCGAGCCAGACCCGCGTCGCATTGCGCAGGAAGTGCATCTTGGCCACGTAGTCCGCCAGAACGTAGTAGTCCTCCGTTTTTTCGCCCTCCAGACTGAAGAGCGCCGAGTTGTCGTTCTCCAGTTGGGTGTAGGTCGACCAGAACAGGTTGATCGGGCTGCCCCAGCTTGCCACCGCCTTCAGCCCCAGGCGGTTGCGGTGGGGACGCTGCGGCACCGGCGGCAGCGGGAGCCCGTATTCGCCGATGAACACCGGCTTGCTGTGCTTCCACGCCCCCGTAAACCGGCCGTGCTCCAGGATGTAGTCCAGATGCGTATAGGCCCGTTCGGGCAGTTCGTCGGTGTGGTTCAGGCAGTTGTAGGCCGAGTAGGAGATCAGATCGACGGGGACGTGCGGCAGGATCGCGTTGATCATCCGCGGCAGGTCCTTGTCGAGCACCGGCGAGATGGCGTTCACTTCGGAGTAGTGATACACCTCGACGCCCTGCACGTCGGGCAGGGAATTGCGCGCGTCGGTCACCGCCTGCTGGCGATTGCGGTGCCAGCGGATCAGGTCGGCGATCTTCGCCTCGCTGGGCACATCCGACGTCGCCCCGCCCATCAGCATGTTGTCGCCCTCCCAGTGGCCGATCAGGAAGACCTTACCCGTCCCGGCATAGGTTTGCAGGAGCCAGCGGGCGAATTCGTAGATCTGATCGTATTCCGCGGCGGCGACTTCCTCCGTGAACTGATCCTGGCCGAAGACCAGCTTGACCTTCATCGCGTAGGCCCACATCACGAAGTATTTGAACGGCATGTCGAGGAGCGTTTTGTATGCCGGCTCGTTCTGCACCAGTTCGACCATCGTGCGGCTTTTTTCGCGAATCTCATCCGACAGATCGGTGTAGCACTTGACGTAGTTCTCGCCGCCGATCAGGAACTTGTAGGCGTCGGCGCCCATCTCGAGCATCCGGCGCGCCTGTTCGATCAGGATCGGCTCGTCGCTGAAATGGCGCAGGCTGCCGAAACTGCATGCCCCGCCGCGGATGCTGAAGTGGTCATAGGCGCGCTCGTCCGGCGAGAGGGTCCGCTGAATGACGATCGAAGGCGGTTGGCCCGTCGCCTGATCCAGCAAAAACGGCCCGGAGAGCCCCGCGCGCGTTGCGCTGACCGTCCAATACCACGTGCCGGGCGCCAGGGGCGCGGCCAGCGTGTGGCGGGTCCCCGGAACCGCGTCGAGCTCGGTGAGGCAGGCGGCGGCGAAGAGCGGATCGCGCGAGCAGATCAGCGTGTAGCCGTCCGCGGGGGAATCCGCGGGCGGCGCCCAGCGCAGCGTGACGGGCTCGCCTTCCCTGAATGCCGCCGGCGTTTCGTCCGCCGCCACTGGCGCCCCCGGCGGCTCCCCCTCGCCGCCGGGCGCGCCCAGCTTGATCCAGTCGAGATAGACCTCGATGTCCCGCGGCATTGGGCGGAAGTCGCCCTTGGGCGGGTTTTCCCGCGTCGGCGACGGCGGCGAACTGCCGTCCTTCGTCAGCTCGACGCGCACCCGGAGGCTGCGCGTCCCCGCCGGCAGCTTGTCGCGCAGATCCACCGTCAGCAGCTCGTTGGCCGGCGGGTGTTCCGCTTCGTCATAGTGATTCAGGATCACGTGCGGCACGCCGCCGTCGGCGTCGGAGATCGCATACAGTTTCAACCGCGCGCGCGGCGTCAACCGGCTGAAGCGGATCTGGCAGAAGCGATTCGTCGATTCGTCCCAGGGGAAGGACCGGCTGGTTGTAACCCAGCAGCGGTAGGCGTCCTCGGAATGGAGCGCCAGGCGGCCGATCTCGCCGTCGGAGGTCCATTCGGCCCAGCCCGTGCCCGAGATCACGACGGGCTCCTCCCAGGGATGGTCGAAACCCAGCGAGGAGGTTTTGAAATCCTCGACCCACATGTCGGCCGCCTCCGCCGCCGTTCCAGCGCAGAGGGTCCATGGAACCAGCATCAAGCTGAACAGCGCTGTCAGTCGCATCACACGCACCCTTCCCCACGGTGTGTTGGCGCGGCCCAGGCCGCATCGAAGCCGGCAGACCGGATCCCGAGTGATTGGCGCTTAGACGTTGGCCAAGGTTGACGGCGCGCCGGTCAACGTCCCGTACTGGCGCTTGAGCCATTCCAGATCGAACAACGGAGCCCCCGCCAGATAGTGGTTCGTGTAGACCGATCCGTTGACCTGCGCGCGGAGCTGATAGAAGGCCGCCTTGGCCGGATCCGCGGGGATCGTCTCGGCCAGGATCGAGCTGTTCGCCGGCACGTGGATGCGGCCGGAGCGGACCACGCCGCCGTCGAGCGTGACTTCGTAGTTCACGTCGCAATCGCTCAGCTTTTCGCTCACCACGAACAGGCAGAGGCTCCCCTCGATGCTTTCCAGGCAGATCAGGATGTCCTCCTGCACGCGCCGGATCACGTCGAAGGCCAGCTTTTTCTGGTAATAGTAGTCCACGACGGCGTCGGAGACCTGCGGGCAGCCGTCCAGCAGGTTCCACCACAGAATGCCGCCGCAACTGAACTTGCGCCGCCGCGCCCGTTCGATCCATGTCTTGTAGGCTTCGGCCTGGACGATCTGCGAGGCGATGATGAAATCGTCCAGGTTGTCCGGCACCGCGCCGAACATGTTCCTGACGTTCATCTCATTCTGGATCAGCCGGCCGTCGGGATAGCAGTAGCTGGAGGGATCGGAAAGGCTGCCGCAACGGTAACCCCAGATGATCCGGTCGTAGGGCCAGAGCACCTCTGCCGGGATGAACCTGGCGAGGCTGTCGCGGTTGTTCAGCGCCAGGTGGCCGATTTCACTGATGAACGGCGACAGATCCTGGCTGTAGATCGGCGCCTTGTAATACAGCCCGTGGCACCAGATGTGGGTGTCGCCGGCCTTGACCGAGTGGGCCGGCTCGCCCGGGATCGGCGTGTAGGGCGACGACGGCCAGTAGGGCCGGGTGCCGTCGTAGCGCGTCAGGTACTCCGGCAGGATCTGGTTGGCGATCGCCCGGTTGCCCCCCTCCTGGTGCGGGCTGAAGAAATGCGTCAGGTGCGTTTCGATCTCGTTGTCGCCGCACCACAGGACGATGCTCGGGTGGTTGCGCAGGCGGCGCACGACCGCGGCCGTCTCCCGGCGGACCAGCTCCAGGAATTCCTCGTCCTGCGGGTAGAGGGCGCAGGCATACATGAAGTCGTGCCAGACCATGACGCCCATCTCGTCGCAGGCGGCGTAGAAGTCGCTCGATTCGTAAATGCCGCCCCCCCAGACGCGGATCATGTTGCTGTTGCTCTCGTCCAGCAGCCGGAAGAACTCCTTCTCGCGCTTGGCGCTCAGCGCGGGGAAGTTGTCCAGCGGAACGTGATTCGTCCCGTAGGCGGAGACCGGCACGCCGTTGATCTGGAAGTAGAACGTCTGGTGCTCTTCGACCGGATCGTGCTCCTGGATGATCTCGACCGAGCGGACGCCGAACCGTCCCGACCAGGAATCCAGGACCTCGTCCCCGGCGAGCAGTTCGACCTCGGCCAGATACATATTAGGATCGCCATACGGCCGCGGCCACCACAGCTTGGGGTTTTCCAGCGGGAAGCTGAACACCACCAGCGGGAACTGCATCCGATAGGTTTCGGTGTAAACCGGCTCCCCCTGATCCAGGACGCGGATGCGCACCGACAGATCGGTCCGGTAGACCTTGGGGGTTTTCAGGAAGACCCGCGCCATGATGCGGCTGACGTCGCGGCCGAACTTCTTGGTGAAGACGAAGACGTCATCAATGTGGTAGTCCGGCTCGAACTCCAGATGGACCGGGCCCCAGAGACCCGCCGAGAGGAGGCGGGGGAAAATGTTCCAGCCGTGGGCGTGGCCGGCCTTGCGGATCCAGATGCGGCTCGGCTCGTTGGCGACCAGTTCCACCGCGCCTTCGAAATCCCGGTCGGCGACCTCGAACAGATCGCTCTTGATGCGGACGTGCAGCGTGTGGCGCGTCCCGGGCTGGAGCGGCTCGGGGAGCGCGATCCGATGCGGGATCAGCATGTTGTCGGTCGTGGCGATCAGCTTGCCGTCCAGATAGATTTCGGAGAACGTATCGATGCCTTCGAAATAGAGGTTCTGACGCCCCCCCGCGGTCGGCAGGTCGGCGGTGAATTCAGTCCGATACCACCACTCGTGGGTTTCCAGCGGACGGATCTTTTCGGGGTTCTGGCCCATGAACGGATCGTCGACCAGGCCATGGCGATAGAGATCGAGGACGACGTTGCCGGGCACCTCGGCGTCGATCCAGTCCAGCCGGGCGCGGCCGCTCAGAACGTCGGCCGAGGCGAGATCCTCCTGGTGGAAGTGCGCCAGTTGCCAAGGCGCGGCGATCGGGGTCTTGCGGGTGGGCATGTTATCGAGTCACTTTCGTTGTTTCAGTTGGTTGATGTGAAATGGCGCGGAGCTGTGATTGCGCATCCGCGCGGGGAAAGCAGAATGATTGACGCGCCGGGGGGAAGGCAACATGCCATCCGTTCACACGGGATCGGGCGATCTGAATCGGTTGCGAGGGGCCGGCCCGCCGACAGGACCGGCGCCGCCACAGCCCTGGAACCACCCGCGCATCCAATTTATCACGCATGATAATTACAGGGGCCCTCACCCGTTGTCAATCCATAAGCGGTCGCCGGTTCGGTGCGGTTGCCAGACAACGGCCCAGCTACAACATAAATCAATTATAATCAGTGCTTTGTCATTATTTCGCGCATATTCAAGACGCCCATCGGCGATCGTATCTCGCATCTGCACGCCGCCTGATCACGGCCCTTCAGCGGGAATTTATTATGTGGGAAAATCGTGATGCGGCGGCTAGACTCTGTCCCGGATCCTGGGGGGGCGAATGCGCGGCTGTCGCGGCGTCAGTGGCGGCGAATCGCTCAGCGCCGGCCTTCAGCCCAGGATTGAGGAAACACCCGCCGGAGCTTATTCTGGAGCGACGATTGGCGGCAACGGGAGGATCGGATGAACAGCATCAGTTCGGCGCGCGAACAGGCCGATCAACTGCGCGAGTTGCTCGAACGCATCGCCCAGCAGCCCGACCTGTTGGACACCCTGGACCGGATTTGCCGGACGGTGGTCGAGGCGCTCGCCGCCGGCGGCAAGGTGCTGACGCTGGGCAACGGCGGCAGCGCGACCGACGCGCTGCATCTGGCCGAGGAATTGATCGGGCGGTATCGGACCGATCGCGCGCCGCTGCCGGCGGTCTGCCTGTCGGCCGATGTTTCGGCCCTGACCTGCATCGCCAACGATTTCGGCTACGACGCGGTGTTCGAACGCCAGGTGCAGGCGCTCGGCCGGCCGGGCGACGTCGTCATCGGCTTTTCGACGAGCGGAAATTCGCCCAATGTGAATCGGGCATTCGGCGCCGCCCGCGCGGCGGGCGCCACAACGATCGGCATGCTCGGCAAGACCGGCGGGGCCGCCCGCGACCTCGTCGATCTGGCGTGGGTCGTCCCGCACGACAACACGGCGCGGATCCAGGAACTGCACACGCTGGCGCTGCACGCCATCTGCGAGGCGGTGGAAGCGCGTTTCGGCCTGTCGTCAACTTAAATAAGGTGTCCATCGGGCCGCGGTTGGGGCCGATGCAACATCCGGCAAAGGGGGAGGATGCGACATGAACCTGACACCTCGTGAGATCGTACTGAGAACGCTGGCGTTCGATCATCCGCCGCGGGCGCCGCGCCAGCTCTGGGTCCTGCCCTGGGCCGAGCTGCATCACCCCGGCGCCTTCGACCGGATCCAGGCGGAATTCCCACCCGACATCGTCTACGCCGATGGCCACCAGCGCGAACCGCGCCAGGTCCAGGGCAGTCCCTACGAGCGCGGGGTCTACATTGATGAATGGGGCTGCCGGTTCACCAATATCCAGCCCGGGGTGCACGGCGAAGTGTGCGATCCGCTGATCCGCGACTGGGACGACGCCGGCGCGATCCGCTTCCCGCGCGAGATGCTGACGATCGACCCCGAGGCCGTCAACCGCGACTGCGAGGCCAGCGACCGGTTCCAGCTGGTCCCCTATTGCCCGCGCCCGTTCGAGCGCCTGCAGTTCCTGCGCGGCTCGCAGGCGCTGTATCTGGACCTGATGATGCGCCCCCCCGCGATGCTCGCGTTCCTGCGCAAGCTGCACGGATTTTACTGCGAATTTCTGGAACTGTGGTGTTCGCGGACGCAGGTCGACGCGATCATGTTCATGGACGACTGGGGCTCGCAGCGCAACCTGCTGATCGCCCCCGAGCTGTGGTGCGAGCTGTTCAAGCCGCTCTACCGCGACTACATCGAGATCGCGCATGCGCACGGCAAGAAGGCCTTCATGCACTCGGACGGCTACATCGTGGCGATCTATCCGCATCTGATCGAGCTGGGGCTCGACGCGCTCAACTCCCAGATCTTCTGCATGGGCGTCGAAAACCTCCGTCCGTTCGCCGGCAAGATCACGTTCTGGGGCGAGATCGATCGCCAGCAGTTATTGCCCCACGGCAGCCTTGAGCAGATCGACGCGGCGGTCGAATCGGTCTACCATACGTTGTGGCGCGGAGGGGGCTGCATCGCGCAGTGCGAATTCGGCCCCGGCGGCAAGCCGGAGAATGTGCGCCGCGTGTTCGAGGCGTGGGACCGGCTGACCTCGCCGGCGATGACGAAATAAGGCGCCGCCCGGGGGGATCCCGTCGCTCGTCCATGTGACCAGCCGGTTTCCCCTGTCCTCTCATCCCCTTTGTGAGCAAGGCCAAGAACGCCGCCCATGACGCTCCAACAGATCACGCTCCACGATGCGGCGCTCCCGCGCCACGACCTGGAAGCCCTGATGCACGACATCCAGTCGGTCTCGGTGGCGGTCCTGGGTGATTTCTGTCTGGACGTTTACTGGTTCACGGACCTGTCGGCGGCGGAGCTGTCGCTCGAAACCGGGCTGGAGACCCGCCCCGTCCGGCGGGCTCATCTGTCGCTGGGGGCGGCCGGCAACGTCGCGGCCAATCTGCTGGCGCTGGGGTGCCGGCGCATCGAAGCCTTCGGCGTCGTCGGCTGCGACATCTGGGGGCGCGAAATGCTCCACCTGCTGCGTGAAAGCGGCGTGGGCACCCGCGGCATGCTCTCCGAACCGCGCGACTGGTCCACGCTGGTGTATGTCAAGCCGCACATCCAAGATAAGGAAACCAGCCGGTTCGATTTCGGCAATTTCAATTGTCTGCCGGCGCAGACCGCGCGAACACTGATCGGCGCGCTCGTCGAACGGCTCGACGAATTCGACGCCGTCCTGATCAACGAGCAGGTGACCAATGGGCTGCACAGCGCGGAGCTGCGCCAGGCGCTGGCCGAGGCGATCCAGCGCCACCCCGGGACGAACTGGATCGTCGACAGCCGCCATTTCCCCGAGGCCTACCCCGGGGCAAGCCTCAAGATCAACGATCTGGAGGCCACCCGGTTGCTGGGCATCGAGCGGCCGGCGGGGGCGCTCGTGCCGCGCGAGGAGGCGCTGACGGCGGCCGAAGCCCTGGAGCAGCGGATGGGCCGGCCGGTTTACGTAACGCGCCGCGATCGGGGCGTGATCGTCCACGACGGCCGGGCGCCGCAGGAGATCCCCGGCCTGCTGATCCTGGGCCGGATCGACCCGGTCGGCGCGGGCGACAGCATGCTGGCGGGGATCGCGGCCGCCATCGCCGCCGGCCGCTCGCCCGTTCAGGCGGCCACGCTGGGCAACTTCGTCGCCGGCGTCACGATTCAGAAGCTGTATGTCACCGGCACCGCCTCGCCCGACGAGGTGCTCCGGCTGGGCGCCGAGCCCGATTACGTCTATCGCCCGGAACTGGCCGAAGACCCGCGCGGCGCGGTCTATGACGACGGCGCCGAGATTGAGATCGTCAGCCGCCGCTCGCCCGCCGGCCGCCCTACCGTCGCCATCTTCGATCATGACGGCACAATTTCCACCCTGCGCCAGGGGTGGGAAGCCGTGATGGAACCGATGATGATCCGCGCCATTCTGGGCGAGCAGTATCAGAGCGCCGACGAGTCGCTGTATCATCAGGTGGTCGACCGCGTCCGCGAGTACATCGATCACTCCACCGGCATCCAGACGTTGCTGCAGATGCAGGGGCTGGTGCGGATGGTCCGCGAGTTCAGCTGCGTGCCGGAGGACCAGATCCTCGACGAGTTCGGTTACAAGGCGATCTACAACGAGGCGCTGATGGCGATGGTGAGCCGGCGGCTGGCCAAGCTGGAGCGCGGCGAGTTGCAGGTCGAGGATTTCCTGATCAAGAACGCCTGGGCCCTGCTCGAGCGGCTGCGCGACGCCGGCGTGCGGCTGTGCCTCGCCAGCGGAACCGACCAGGAGGACGTGCGCCGCGAGGCGCGCGCGCTGGGTTACGCCGACCTGTTCGACGGCGGCATCTGGGGTTCGGTGGGCGACGTGAACAAGGACGCCAAGCGGATCGTGCTCGACCGGATCATGAACGAGATCGGGGACGTCGGCATGGCGGGCCTGGTGACGTTCGGCGACGGCCCGGTGGAGATGCGCGAGACGCGCCGCCGCGGCGGCTTCGCCATCGGCGTCGCCAGCGATGAGATCCGCCGCTACGGGCTCAACCTGGAAAAACGATCGCGCCTGATCCGCTCCGGCGCCGACCTGATCGTTCCGGACTTCTCGCAGCTCGACCGCCTGCTGGACTGCCTCAACCTGTGAGGCCCAACGTCGTTCTCGTCCCCGCTCGCCGATCCCGTCTCATGCTCGCGGCGTGCGCGAAGCTTCGCCGCCGGGTATGATGACCGGGCCGAGGGCGTCGGTTGGCGCCCCCGCCAAATTTCCCTGTAAAGGACGACCTCCCCAGATGCCGTACCCGCAACTGGATCGCTCGCGGGTCAACATGCGGCCGCTGCGCGAGCGCAAGAATAAGAAGCGGATTGAACGGGACCACATTGCGCTGGATACCCAGCCGCGAGGGCTCACGCCGAGCGACGAACGCCTGATCGCCGAAGTGGCCGAGCGGATCGAGGCGTCCCGCGCGGCCGACCGGTCGGTGATGCTGGCCTTCGGCGCCCATACGATCAAGAACGGGCTCGCCCCGGTCCTGATCGAGCTCATCCGCCGCGGCTGGGTGACGCACCTGGCGACCAACGGCGCCGGCGTGATTCACGACTGGGAATTCGCCTACCTCGGCGAGTCAAGTGAGGACGTGCGCGCCAACGTCGCCCGGGGGGAATTCGGCAACTGGCACGAAACGGGGTTCTTCATCAACCTGGCGATCAATGTCGGCGCGTGGGAGGGCCGGGGCTACGGCGAAGCAGTCGGCGCGCTGATTCAGCGCGAGGGCCTGGAGATCCCGACGCCGGCGCGGCTGGAGCAGGAAGTGCGCGCTGTATTGAAGGCGGACCCCGCGCGCGCGGCGGCGGCAGCCGAACTGCTCGGCGTCCTCCGGCGGTTCGAGCTCGAGCCGGGGTGGCTCGCCGTGCCGCACCCCTTCAAGGAGTTCAGCGTGCAGGCCGCCGCGTTTGAACTGGGCGTTCCGTCGACCGACCATCCGATGTTCGGACACGATATTATCTACAATCACCCGATGAACAATGGGGCGCTGCTCGGGCGCGCCGCCGAACGCGATTTCCTGCGCTTCGCCGCCGGCGTCGACCGCATTGCCGGCGGCGTCTATCTGTCGCTCGGCTCGGCCGTGATGAGCCCGATGATCTTCGAAAAATCGCTCTCGATGGTGCGCAACCTCGCGATGCAGGAGGGCCGCCGGATCGACGATCATTACATGCTCGTCGTCGACCTCCAGCCGTCGCACTGGGACTGGCGCCAGGGCGAACCGCCCGAAGACAACCCCGATTACTACCTGCGCTACTGCAAGACGTTCGCCCGCATGGGGGGGACGATGCAGTATCTCTCGGCCGACAACCGGGATTTTCTGCTGGCGCTGCATCGCGCGCTGAGCGGCCGCCGGGCGCCGGGTGAGTAATCCGCGCGCCCGCAACCGACCCGCCGCCCGTCAGACCTGGCTGAGGACCGGCGTCTTCTTCATCTCGCGCCGGCCCGCGCACTGGATGGCTTCGGCATTGGCCAGATACTGCTCCAGCGGAACCAGTTCGTAGGCGCGGATCAGTTCCTGCACATCGACTTCCTGGTCGCGCGGCAGAATCCGCCACCACGCCTCTTCGGGATAGATCTTGATCTCGATCGCGCGGCCCAGGTCGGCGCGCAGCCGGTCGATCTTCTCGAAATGGAAATCGAGGTGAAACAGCGGGCTGTCGAGCCGCAGGGTCGCCGCCACCCATTTCTGGTAAATTGCTTCCCAGTTCAGGTCGAGGCCGTCGATGTCGATGATGCGGCAGCTCGTGCGGCAGGTGGCGGCGACGATCGGGACGTGGAACAGCGTCGCCATCGAATGGAGGACGCGGCCGGCCGGATAGGCCGAGGAAAAGAAGATAATCTCCGCGCCGGCCTGCTTCAGTTCATCCCAGTTGCGCCACCAGTTCGCGTCGAAGCAGATCTGGCAGCCGATTCTGGCGAAGTCGGTCTCGATGATGGTCGGCGCGGGATCGCCGGGAATAATGTAGTCCTCGACCTCGCAGCCGGGGCCGGCGGTCGGATGGATTTTGTCGTAACGGCCGCAAATCTCGCCGTTGCGGTCGAGGACCACGCACGTGTTGTAGATGTGTTCGCCCCGGCGTTCGATGATCGGGCAGATGATGTAGCACCCATGCTGGCGGGCCTTCTCGCGCATGCGGGTCACGGTCGGGCCGTCGGCCGTCTGCGCCATTTCGGGATGACACGAGGAGACGAGCCGCGTGTCGAACGTCTCGGTCATGCAGATGATGTCGGGCTGTTCCGAACCGCTGATCTCATCGATGACGTCGCTGGCGTAGTTCAGGTTGTCCTCGAGCCTTCGCGGCTGCTTGTCGAAGCGGTCGATCGTGAACGCCGCGACGTTGACTTTGCGTATCATGGTGCGTGTCCCCTTTGCGTGGTGCAATAGCCCGCGGAGGCAGTAGCTTGGTAACCGATCGTTTATATCCTACCCCGGCCGCGTTTCCCCCACAAGCGAAATTCCGGCGTCGCCGTAAGCCACTCGTTCTCTGCTCGAAGCCTCTCAGGCAATCCCCTTCCGCCGGGCTTCCCCTTTTCGCCCGCCGCGGATAAAATGATCACTCCGCGCGGATCGGCCCGCGCGCCGCGCGCCGCATCCCCCGCCTTTGCCGGCCTGGAGCCGCCACGATGCCCCGCCTTTGCATTCCGCTCGTCCTGACCCTCGTCGTTGCGCTCATCGCGCCGGCGCCCCTCCCGGCGCAATCGGCCGGTTCGGACATGCCGACGGAGATCACCGAACGGCTCTGGCGCGATCCCGGTCCCGAGCAGGACGGCCCCGGCGCGCCCCGACTGATGGTGGTCTATCCCGCCGCCGCCGGCGGGCCGTATGACGGCGAGGCGATGCGCTACGCCGGCCGCGTCGACCCCGAGGACGCGACGGTGACGCTCAACGGCGACGAATTGCAGGTTTACCCCGGCGGCGTGTTCACCGGACTGCGCCGTTTCGGCGACGCCGAGAGCGAGACCTGGACCTTCCGCGCCGCCGCCGGCGGCAAAACGACCACGGTCAGCCGCTCGCTCCGCATCCGGCGGCCGACGCCTCCGCCCGCCCATTGGCCGCTGCAATTCGCCTCCTGGCCCCACTCCCCTTCCGGGCTGTTCGTCCTGCCCGAAGGCGAAGAGCTCGAGATCAAACTGTTTGCCAGCCCCGGCCACAGCGCCGAATACCGCATCGGCGAGGCCGGCGCCTGGCGCGCGATGACCCCCGCCGAGCCGCACCCCCGGCTGGGAGGCGTCTACACCGCCTCACTGACGCCGCCGCTGCTGGACGACGCCGGGCCGCGCACCGTTCACTTCCGCCTCAGCGGCAGCCACGAGGGCCGGTCCGACCGCATCGAGCGGGCCTCCGCGCTGCGGGTCGCGGCGCGGCCCGACGGCGTGCGCTACGCCGGCCGCGTCACGAACTACCTGGCCAATTACCTCAAGCACTCCGACCCCGAGAACTGGGACCGTTATGGCCAGCTCGTCAAGGGCACGCCGTTTCCGGTCACGGAGGTCCGCGGCGACCGCTGCAAGGCCGATTTCGGCCGGGGAGAAACCGGCTGGCTCGAGTTGGAACATGTCAAGATCGACTGGGAACCGTTCGCCGGGCCCGCACCGCGGCTGGACGAGACGCGCGTCGTCGTCACCAGCGACAGCCTGACGCTCGCATGGCCCGACGCCGCCCAGCCTGTCCTCTACGTATTCGACGACCGGAGTCACGCCGGCCCCGAGCATGACGTCCGGCTCAGCCTCCCCGGCGCCGACGAAAGCATGCGTTGCGATCCGCCGGACTCCCTCCCCGGCGGGCCGGTCGACTCGCTCCAGTTCCGCCCAGCCGAGGGCGCGGCGGCGCCCGCCTTCCTCATTTCGCTCACCCGGCCGCTATGGGGTTACTCGATGCTGGCGGGGGCGAGCGACGAGGCCGACCAGCCGGGGCTGCGCTTCGTGCTGCGCACACGGCCGCGCCTGCCGGCGGCCACCGCCGCCAAGCCCCTCGCCGGCGCCCGGATCATGCTCGATGCCGGCCATGGCGGCGACGACCTCGGCGCCATCGGCCCCTCGGGCCTCGTCGAGGCCGATCTCAACCTCGTGCAGGCCGCCTGGGTGCAGACCTATCTGGAGGAACTGGGCGCCGAGGTCGAACAGACCCGCCGGTCGCACGCGACGGTTGACCTGGACGAACGCGCCCTGGCCGCCCACCGCTGGGATCCCGACCTGTTCGTCAGCCTCCACCATAATTCGGTCGGCTTCACCAGCGATCCGCTCGCCGACAGCGGACCGATTGTCTTCTATCACTATGACCACGCGCGGCCGGTCGCCGAGACCGTCGGCGAGGCGCTCACCAGCGCCATCGCCCCCGACCGGTCCCCCCGGGTGAACAGCGCCGTGTTCCGCGTCGCGCGCAACGTCCTGCTTGCCCCCTCGATCCTGATCGAGACCGGGTATGTCTGCAATCCGCACGATGAAGCGGCGCTGCGGCGGACCGAGAGCATCAAGCAATCGGCGCGCGCAATCGCCGAGGGGATTCGCGCGGCGCTGACGGAGCCGGCCGATTGAGCCGTGGCGACAGGTCGGGCTCAAGATTCCCCGCGCCCCCTCCGATGCGTACTGGGAGCCCCATGCTGCCCCGTGCGCCCGAAGCTCGCCGTCGGAGTCCCGTGCCATGCCCGCATCCGCCTACAACTGTCACTACGTCCACGCCACGGGGACGCTGCAGATCGTCCTGCTGCCCGGCTTCCGCCAGGAATACTGGGATGAACTGATGCATTATGTGGAAAACACCGACCGGTCGGGCAATTACCGCTGGGATCTCGACCTGCGGCGGATCGAGGTGATCAACAGCATGATGCTCGGCCTGATCGTCGGTCTGCGCGCCCGGCTCGACGCGCGCGGCGGCAACCTGCGCGTGCTGATCGCGCCGAATTCGAAAGTCGAGCAACTCCTCCAATTGACCCGCTTGGACCAGATCGTCGAGACGGTGAAAGCCTGAGCCGCCAACGAGGCGAGTCGTCTCCCGTCCTCGTTTACGATAATCAACCCGCCTCAGAACGTGTCGCGGCGATCAAGCGACTTGGCGACCAGGATCGTCACGTCGTCAAAGGCCTCGGCGTCGCGCGAGAACCGGTTGACTTCCTCCAGCATGCCGCGGCGGAAATCGGCCGCCGGCTCGCCGACATGCCGCCGCAGGTAGTTGATGATCCGCTGCTGGCCGAACATGTCGCCCTTGACGTTCTGAGCGTCGGTCACGCCGTCGCTGTACATCAGCAGCATGCCGCCGGGGGGCAGTTCCAGGGTCTCGGTCTCGTAATTGATCCCCGGCATCACGCCGAGCAGCGTGCCCCCCGATTCCAGCGTCCGCAGTGTGCCGTCGGCCAGGCAGAGCAGCGGGTGCACATGGCCCGCGTTGCAGTAGGTGAACTGGCGCGTGTGGGGGTCCAGGACGCCCAGCACCATTGTGACGAACATGCTGTTGGAAGTGTCGCGGCAGACCATCTGGTTGATGCGATCGACGATCGTCGCAAGCGTTTCGTTGCCCAGCGAGCGCACCTCGATCTGCACGGCGGTGCGGATCGCCGCCAGCAGAATCGCGGCGGGAACCCCCTTGCCGGTCACGTCGGCGATCGCCAGCACGAGCCGGCCGTCCGGCAGCGAGATGACGTCGAAGTAGTCCCCCCCGACCATATAGGCCGGCCGCGTCGTGCCGGAGATTTCGAAGTTGTCCAGCTCCGGCATGCTCTTGGGCAGCAGGTGTTCCTGGATCGTGCGGGCGATCTCCAGTTCGCGGGCGCGGGCGTGCTGCTCGAGCAGTTGGCTGTGAAAACAGGCGTTGGCGATGGCGACGGCCGACTGCTTGGCGATGCCCGCCACCAGTTTGAGGTCCTCCTCGCCGAACGAGCCGCTGGGCCGGCGCCGGTCGAGGTAAATCACGCCGAGGACTTCGTTGTTGAAGATCAGCGGGGCGCACAGAGCCGAATGGATCCGCTGGATGACGATCGAATCGGAGGCGCGGAAGCGCGCGTCGCGCGGCGCATCGCTGACGATGATCGCCACTTCGTCCTCGACCGACTTGGTGATGATCGAGTTGGAGATGATGATGTCGTCGGTCGAATCGGGCGGGCGCCGCACCGCGCGCGGCAGCAGGATGCCGTAGCGTTCGTCGTGGAGCAGGATGCCCGAGCGGTCCGGCTTGAGCGTCTCCTGCACCAGATCGATGATCTTCTCTAGCAGCTCGTCCAGGTTGAGGACGATGCTGGTGACGTCGAGCAGGCGGTAGAGCACGCCGAGCTGGCGGTTGCCGGCATACGGCATGGTGTAGAGCGGCGCGGTCGAATCGCCCGAGCTCTTCTCCGACATGCGCAGGATCTGGCTCGGGACAAGCATGCCGTGGTCGTCGAGCACGCGCACGCCGCTGCTCGTTTCGACATGGCCGTCGTGTGTCGGTTCCAGCTCGAAGGCGAAGACGGTATCGCCGATCTGAATCCGGTCGCCGTGGCCCAGCACCTGGTCGCCCGGGATCGCCCGGCCGTTGAGCAGCGTGCCGTTTTTGCTCCCGAGGTCGCGCACGAGCCACTGCGAGCCGTTCAGGATGAAGAGCGTGTGATTGCGCGACATGCGCGGATCGATGATCTGAATCACATTGTCCGGTCCGCGCCCGACGGAAACCACCTTGTCGCGCAACGGAAAGACCATCCCCTTCTGCTCGCCTTCCTCGACGACGAGTCGGCAGGGGGCGTCATCGGACGAATGTTGCGCGCGGTCCAGCGTCTGATTCATGCCACTGACCTTTGATCGACATGCGGGGGGCCGGCGGGGGGGCAGGTTCACCGGTGCGCGCCTGGCGGCCCTCCCCGGCTACTGCTGGTCATCGTATCGGAAGAATCCCGATTTTCCATCAGTCTGTATCCAGCGGGCGAAGGTCAAGCGGCGCGCCGCGCGCGAAGCTGGTCGAGCGCCACCGCCAGCACGATGATCAGGCCGACGAGAATCTCCTGGATGTAGTTCTCCCAGCCGGCCTGCGTCGCGCCGGTGGCCAGCACGCTCATGATCAATGCCCCGGCCAGCGTCCCCAGGATGCGGCCCTCGCCGCCCATCAGGCTGCCGCCGCCGATCACCACGGCGGCAATGACGTTCAGCTCCAGGCCGACGCCGACCGAGGGATCGCCGCGCGTCAGCCGCGCCGCCTGCACCACGCCGGCCAGGCCGGCCATCGCGCCGGCGACGACGTAGAGGCTGATTTTCAGCCAGCCGATCCGCAGGCCGCACAGCCGGGCAGTCGGCTCCGAGCTGCCCAGCGCCACCACATGGCGACCGTAGACCGTCCGGTGCAGCACGAGGCCGAAGACGAGCGCCAGGCCGAGCGCGAGCCAGACGCTCGGCGCCACCAGCAGCCAACTCCAGCCCTCCGGCAGGTAGGGCTGCACCCATTCGCCGAAATCGTAGGTGATGTTGATCGGAATGTTGGCGGACTGCCATTTGGCGGCCCCGCGTGCGATCGAGAGCATCCCCAGCGTGGCGATGAACGGGACCACGCGCAGGCCGACGATCGCCAGTCCGTTAATTGCTCCGCAGAGCATGCCAATGCCGATGCCCGCACCGAACGCCGCGCACCAGGCGGCGGGCGTCATCGCGCCGTCGACGCCGATCAGGCCGGCAAGCGACTTGGCGCAGACGACGCTCGCCAGCGCCACGACCGAGCCGGTCGACAGATCGATGCCGCCGCCGATGATGACCAGTGTCATGCCCAGCGCGGCGATGGCGACGATCGTCGTGTCGGCGAGGATCGTCTGGACGTTATACCAGTCGGTGAATCCCTCGCCGACGATGATCCGGAAGATCACGACGATCAGCCCCAGGCCGAACAGCGGCCCCAAGGCCGAAGCCAGGCGGCGAAGGGACGGCGCGTGAGGGAGCAGCGACATCGGATTCCTCCCGGAAATTTGCCATTATCGGGATCAGACGCAAGCCTGCAAGCGGCAACGCCCGGCTTGGTGATTCGCGTTTTCGATCATCCTTCCTCGCGCGGCGGGGGCTCGCCCAGCGTCGCGGCGCGCAGCAGCCGCTCCTCGGTCCACTGCGCGCGCGGCGCCAGCGCCACCAGCCGTCCGCGATACATCACGCCGATCCGATCGCAGATCCCCAGCAACTCGGGGTTGTGGCTGCTCGTCAGCAGAATCGCTTTTCCTTCGGCCGCCTCACGATTGAGCCACTCGTAGATCAGCACCTTGGAGCCGACGTCGATCCCGCGCGTCGGCTCGTCGAGCAGCAGCACGCGCGCCTGGCTGAAGCGCAGCCGGGCCAGCGCCACCTTCTGCTGATTGCCTCCCGAGAGATCCAGCGCCCGCTGGCCGATATCGCGGTAAACCGTCGAGAGCGCGTCGGCGGCGGGGATGGCGAGGCGGCGCAGGCGAGCGCCCGACAGCCAGCCGATGCGCGCGATCCGCCCCAGTGCGCCGAGGCCGATGTTTTCGGCGAGGCTCAGCCGCAGGGCCAACCCCTCGTTCTTGCGATCCTCGCTGGCGAAGCCCAGGCCGAGCCGGATCCGGCGATCCGCCCCCGCCGTCAGCGGCCGCGGCCGATCGCCGGCGATGAGGACGGCCTCGCCCGACGCCGGCGGCAGCAGACCGTAGATCGTCCGCAGCAGTTCACTGCGTCCCGAGCCGACCAGGCCGCCGATGCCGACGACTTCGCCCGCGCGCAGCGACAACGAAACGCCGGCCGGCCGGCCGCCGGGGCCCGACAGATTCGCCACGGCGAGGACTTCGGCGCCGGGCGTCCGCGCCGGGCGTGGAAAGAGCTGATCAACGCGGCGGCCCACCATCTTCGCCACCAGGTCATCCGGTCCGATCTCTGCGACGCGGCCGCTATCCACCGTACGACCGTCGCGCATGACCGTGTAGCGGTCGCACAGTTCCATCACTTCCTCCAGGAAATGGCTGACATAGAGGAAGCTGACGCCCTGATCGCGCAGGGCGCGGATCCGGTCGAACAGATGGCGGGCGTCGGCCTGGGTCAGGGCGCTCGTCGGTTCGTCCAGGACGATCAGTTGCGCGTCGGCCGCCAGCGCGCGGGCAATCTCGACGAACTGCTGCTGCGCCAGGGGCAGTCGCCCGGCCGGCAGGTGCAGCGGGATGTGCGACTGCTCGAGCAGGGCGAGCAGCGCGCGCACGCGCTCAGCGGACGGCCTCCGGCGGATCCAGCCGGCCCGCGCAAGTTCCTGACCCAGCAGGACGTTTTCGGTGACGGTCAGATGGGGCGCGATCGCCAGTTCCTGATGGCAGGTGGCGATCCCGCGCCGGCGGGCATCGGCCGGCCGCGCCGGCTGGTAGGGCTGGCCGCGCCACAGGATCCGGCCGCCGTCGGGGCGCAGCGCCCCCGCGAGAATCTTGATCATGGTGCTCTTGCCGGCGCCGTTCTCGCCGACGAGGGCGTGGATTTCTCCCCGGCCGATGCTCAGCTCCGCGCCGTCGAGCGCGTGCGTCGCGCCGAAATGCTTCTGGATGGCGTGAGCGTGGAGGAGAGGGGATTCGGGCATGGAGGCAGAGGTTCGTCCCTCGTGATCGTCCTCACTCGAAAATCTGTCCGCTAATCGCGGGATCGCCTGGATCGGTTCTGCCGTCCCTACGGGACTCTGTCGCCAGGGGTATGCCTGTTTCCCGCCACTGGAGTAGCGGGCTGAAGTCTGCCGTCCCTGACGGGACTGCCCTGTTGAAGAATCCGGCAAGGCCAAGGCTGTTCGAATCGGCAGTTTGCCCCCCCATTTCATCCCTCGTTGTGAAGCGCGGGTTCATGAGTCTCGCAATCGGATTCGAAAACGAGGGACGAGAGACGAAGGGAGGGGGGACTGGCAGGAACCCGCGTTATTCCTTCAGGTACTCCTCCAGCGGCGGCGCGATGACTTCCTGAATCTCGGGCAGCTCGAAGTTCTCCCGTGTCACCAGCGCGACGCCGGTGTCGATCCGTTCCGCCACCTCGTCGCCGGCGAGGGCGCGCGCGGCCGCCATCACCCCTTCATAACCCATCAGGAACGGATTCTGCACGACCAGCCCGTCGATCTGCCCCGCCTTCAGGGCGTCGAGCAGTTTGGGGCTCGCATCGAACCCAATGAACCTGACCTTGCCCGCCAGGCCATGGTTGCGCAGGGCGAGCAGCATGCCGAACGTGCTCGATTCGTTCGGACAGAAAATGCCGTCGATCTGCTGGTCCTTCATCGCGTTGAGCAGGCTGTTGCTCTTCTGCAACGCTTCGTCGGAGGTGGCGCCGGCATACTGGTTTTCGCTGATGACCTTGATCTCGGGAAACTCGGCAATGGCTTTTAGGAAGCCGGCCTCGCGCGCCTCGGTGGAGGCGCTGCCGACGGCGTAGCGCAGCATGATGACATGGCCCTTGCCGCCGAGCAGCCGGCCCAGTTCGCGCCCCGCCAACTCGCCCCCCCGCTCATTGTCGGTGGCGACGAAACTGACGATCTCAACCCCCTCGCGTTCGATGTCGCTGTCGATGATGACGACGGGGATGCCGCGCCGGTTGGCCTGAATGACGGCGTTGCGCAGCGAACGGGCGTCGAGCGGCGCCAGCACGATCGCATCGGTTTTCTTCGCCACGTGCGATTGCACGATCTGGATCTGGCTGTTGCGGTCGTCCTCGCGCAGCGGCCCCTGCCAGGTGATCGCAACCTGGTCCAGTTCGCGATCGGCCTTGGCGGCGCCGGCGTGAACCGCCTGCCAGAAATCATGCGTCGTTCCCTTGGGGATGACGACGATGTTGGAACCTTCGCCCGCCTGCGCGTGAAGCGGAGGCGCGGCGAACGCGACCAGCGCCGCGACGGCGGCCAGGCGCCACACGGAGCGCGCGAGCGAATGGAAATGAACGGGCATGATTGACTCTCCTCTCGGCACGGATTCACCCAAGCCCGAGCATTTTAAGTCGCCGCCCACCGGGCTGCAAGCGATCCGGACCGACTGATCCCGATCGCCGTTCGCGATCATCGCGCTTCCCCCGCGCCCCTGGCGGAATTGCCGACTTCGGCATGCGGCCCGCTTCTTGCTCACAGCAGCTTAAACGGCCGGGCGCTCCGCCCCGCGCGGCGCGGCCGCCCGACCAGTTGCCCCATGCGAGGTGCATCATGGCGAAGTCAACGACCAAACAGATTGGCCGGCGGCGGCGAGAGCCGGTTCTGCCAACTCGTCAGCCGACACGGCGCATCATCATTTCCCCACGGGTAATTTCCATTGGAATTTTTGGATAATTCAAACGACGCACCGTCCAGTCATCCCGAGGGGCTTACTCCCCGGGGTTCGATCCAAACGCGAAGAGGGTAATTACAATGAGTATCGTCGGCATGATCCTGTTGATTCTGTTGATCATGATTGTTCTGGGCTCGCTCCCTGCGTGGCCCTACAGCCGCGGCTGGGGCTACTATCCCAGCGGATCGGTGGGATTGATCCTCATCATCGTGATCGTGCTTCTGGTGCTTGGCGTGATCTGAGCGTCTGAACCGCAATCCCCCTGTTGTAAACTCCCCGCGAGGCGGCGTCGGCTGTTTTTACAAATGGAAGTATTCGAGCACGTGATTCTTGGGGGCGGCGTCGCCGCCGGCCACGCCGCCCGCGAGTTCGTCAAGCGGGGCGTCAAGCCGGGTCAGTTGGCCCTTGTTTCGGCCGAGGCCTCGTTCTGCTACGAACGCCCACCGCTTTCCAAGGCCCTGCTGGCGGGCACGAAACGGCCCGAGGAAACGCTGATCAGTCCCCCCAGGTTCTATGCGGAAAACGGCATTGCCTTTTATCATGAATGGCGCGCCGTCGGCATCGACTTCGGCCGGCGGCTGATGATGAACGATCAGGGCGAGACGATCGGCTTCCGCAAGCTGATGCTGGCGACCGGCTCGCGGGTGCGCAATCTGGCCATCGCCGGCGCCGATCTGCTGGGCGTGCATTACCTGCGGACGCTGGAGGATGCGCGGGCGATCGTCGGCGCGCTGCGCGACGTGCGGCGCATGGTCGTCATCGGCGGCGGTTTCATCGGCGCCGAGGTCGCGGCCCAGACCGCCCGCCGCGGCATCAACACGACGCTGGTCGCGGCCACTGATCACCTCTGGCCGGGGCATTTCACGCCCGAAATCTCGGCTTTCTTCAAGGGCTACTTTCAGAGCAACGGTATTCATCTTATCTTTTCCGCCAGGCCCGCGGCGCTTCACGGCCCCGAGCATGTCACGCGCGTCACGCTGGAGACCGGCCAGTCGCTCCCCGCCGAAATGGTGGTCGTCGGCATCGGCGTCGTGCCGGAGCTGGAGCTGTATCGTCAGACCGGCCTGCAGCTCGACGCGGGCGTCCTGGCCAACCAGTTCCTCGAGACCAACATCCCCGATGTCTGGGCCGTCGGCGACATCTGCCAGTATGAGGATGTGCTGTTCGGCAAGCGCCGGCGCATCGAACACTGGGATAACGCCAAAAGCCAGGGCGAACACGCCGCGCGCGCGATGCTCGGCCGGCGCGAACCGTTCATACACGTGCCCTACTTCTTTTCCGACGTGTTCGATCTGTCGTGGGAATTCTGGGGCGACACCGAGGAGGCGGATCGCGTGCTCTACCGCGGCGATCTGGGGCGCGGCGGCATCAGCGCGTGGTGGCTGCGCGGCGACCAGGTGCACGCCGCGTTCGTGATGAACCGGCCCGATGAAGAACGGCGCGCCGCGCCGATGCTGATCGCGCACGGCACGCCGATCAACGCCGAATGCATTGCCAACATGGAAATTCCACCGGCGCAATGGACCCCGGCGCAGAACTGCGAAACTGGTCCCTCTCTTGCTTAGTAAATCATTAACGGGACGGCGCGCGAGGAACTCCCCGCAAATTCATCTCCTGTCCCGCTTCAATCATCCCTGGGGTGATTCCTTCGGAGGTTAAGGACCATGTTATACTGGGCTCTCGTGTTCTTCATTCTGGCGCTGGTCGCCGGTCTGCTCGGCTTTGGCGGGCTCTACGCCGCGTTCGCGACGGTTGGCAAGATTCTGTTCGTCATCTTCCTGATCGTCTTCCTCGTCTCGCTGATCATGGGTCTGGTCGGCGGACGGCGAGTCGTCTGAGCCTCTGCTTGCGCACCCCGCCCTCTCGTCAGGGCGGGGTATTTGTTTTTCAGCGGACTGCTGGGGAAATCCCCCACCGATCCGACCGCATTCGTTCCCACCCGCGGGTCCTGTTTCACGGAAATTGTCCGTCGGCTGCTTCCGTTAACAAAATCTGCAATACACATTCTCGGGCTGATTTGCTAACCTGACATACCGCGGCCCTTACAACCCAGGGCGCCGCATGGGGGCAAGTCGAACACGAGACTGACAGGGGAATCGCTCCCCGCCAGGCGCCGCCGACAGGCAGCATGGTTTAGAATCCCCGCCACCGGGGCGGGGAGCATCGCAGCGCGCAGCGGCGCAACAACCGGGCTGCCCATCATCAGGAAGCAACGACGATCCGGATGAATTCGAAGATCACCGTTACGCAGGTCCCACTCCAGCAACTGATCGACGTGCTCGACGTGGGCATCCTGGTGCTGGGGCGCGACGGCCAGCCCGATTTTTCCAATGCGCCCGCGCGCATGCACTTCGGCTGCACCCGACACGATGATCTCGTCGAACGCTGGCAGCAGATTGACCGCGAGCTGAATGAGATCCCGACCGACGGCCAGGGCGCCGTCGCCTGCACCGTGCAGCTCGAAGTCCCCGGCCCGGTGCGCGCCCGCCGGCTGCAACTGGAATTCTATCCGCTCAACCATGAGGACTGCGAAGGCCAGATCGTCCTGATCCGCGACCGCGAAATGCTCGACGCGATGGAAACCGACCTGCGCCTGGCCTCGCGCTTCCGCGGCCTGACCCGGCTCTACCGCGCCATCGCGCACGATCTGAAGGCCCCGCTCAACGCGATGGTGATCAACCTGGAACTGCTCAAGGAGACGATCAATCTCCCCCATCGCGATGCCTCGACGCAGGAACGCAAGGACCGCTATGTGAACATCCTGATGTCGGAACTGGGCCGGCTCAACCGCACGCTGCAGCTCCTGCTGACGCAGGCCGATCTGTCGACGAAGTCCAGCGAACGGATCGACCTGGGCGAGATCCTGCTCGATGTGGTGACCCTGCTGACCCCGCAAGCCAAACAGCAGGAGATCTCGGTCAATTATCACCTGCCCGAGGAGCCCGTGCTCATCATCGGCAGCGAGGACTGGCTCAAGCAGGCGGTGCTCAACATCACGATCAATGCCCTGGAGGCGATGGATCGCGGTGGACGGCTGACGATTCGGCTCCATGTCAAGGAACACGTCGCGACGCTGCTGGTGGAGGACACCGGCTCGGGGATCTCGCAGGAAGACCTGGAAAAAATCTGGAACATGCATTTCACGACGAAGTCATCCGGAACGGGGATCGGGTTGTACGTCAGCCGCTCGGTGATTCAGTCGCATGGGGGGAGCATCGACGTGATGAGCGTCCCCGGCGAAGGCAGCCTGTTCCGCATAACCCTTCCCACCGCCGGAAAAGAGAACTGAGGTAGACGATGCGCGCACTTGTCGTGGAAGACGATGCCAGTTGCCAGACGGCCCTGGCCGAACTGGTCCAGATGAAGGGCTTCGAGGTCGTGACGGCCGGCAGCATCAAGGAAGCCCGCAGCCAGCTCCGCAAGAAGGCGCCCGACCTGGCGCTGGTCGATCTGAATCTGCCCGACGGCAGCGGCATGGGCCTGATCAATGAGATCGATGAAAAGTATCCCAGCGAGGTGGTAGTCATCACCGGCAATACCAACCTGGAGACCGCCGTCGAGGCGATGCAGCAGGGGGCGCTTGATTA
>ERZ795030.1175-NODE-1175-length-36789-cov-26.552458_pt1 | contig 36789 bp, 22 predicted proteins | sample MGYA00375122_ERZ795030 | MGnify/ENA primary metagenome ERZ795030 (study PRJEB30165, sample SAMN05720146) | activated sludge metagenome | isolation source: anaerobic digester from wastewater treatment plant | place: Japan | collected 2015-04-20 ... | reverse complement strand
GAGCGTCACCATTGATCCAAACGAATAACACCCTCAAATCACCCAGTGTTCATCGAGTGATGACGCAACCCCTATGCCCAAATGCATTTTTCGGGTTCATAATCGCGCCACTTCGTGGCGGCGGGCTGCCGGTTTTCTGTAGGCCGCCGGTGTACCGGCGGCGGGCTGTTGGTTTTCCTGTCTTACTGTAGCCGGCCTCGCTGAGGCCGGGGCTGTTGGCTGCTGGTTTTTACTTGAAACCTGAACTCTGAACCCTGACCCCTCCGCCGCCTTGCGGCGGTGCTGGGTTCGATGGTTTTCCACACCGTGGAAAAAAGTTCATCACGCGTGGGCGGGATTTTCCACACCGTGGAAAAATCACCCAATTTTTTCCACGCAATGGAACAACTTTGACTCCACTTTTCCACACAATGGAACAACTTTGGGCCATTTTTTCCACACTGTGGAAAAATCAACGGCAAAAGTTCCACACCGTGGAAAATATTTTTCCACACCGTGGAAAACTTCTCTCCCAAGCCGCCAAGAAGAAGTTTAACGCAATCGACGCAAGAGACGCTAAAGTCCGTAACCGAGAGTTACTGTAGCCGGCCTCGCTGAGGCCGGGGCTGTTCCGGTTCTTGGCCTTCCCCTGACCTCTGACCTCTGACTTCTGACCTCTGCCCCCTGACCTCTCCCCCGGCCACCGCCGTCTCGCGGCGCGGTTATGCGGTTGTGGGGCGGGGGCGCGGCTGGCGCTGGGCGGTAAGCTTGGGCAGGAAAGGGGTGCGGAAGGCTGTGGCGAAGTTGTAGACGTCATCGAAGTCTTCGATTTTGTCTTCTTCGGTTTTGCCGAACAAGCCGGCCCCGATCAGCAGGAAAACCATCTCGCCAAAGTCGCGGGTGGTCTGAACACCCCAACGCGCGAGGACCGTCATGGCCAGCGGGCCGAATTGTTCCAGCGCGTAATCACGCAAGCCCAGCGCCAGTTCTTGGCCCGTGACATGGCGGCGATTTTTCTCTTTTTCCTGGATGGCCTTGACCGTGAATTGGAGCCCTTCGCTCAAAAAAACAAACGCATCGGCGGCGTAGCGCCGGTCGCGGGCGCAAATCCGGGCGATGATTTCTGCGAAGGTTGGGCTTTTCATTGGCTCAGTCGAGAGCGGCCTTGATGCGGTCGGCGAGAGCAGCCACTTCGCTGGGGTCGGCATAGGATTGCGCGGTCCAGTTCCAGTGGTGGCCATCGTGCTTGAAGCGGGGGATCACGTGGAAATGGATATGCGGCACCACCTGGCCCGCGGCCGCGCCGTTGGACTGGTGAATGTTGATCCCGTCCGCGCCGAGTCCCGCCTGCTGGGCGCGCGCCATGCGCCGGACCACGGCGATTACCTTGGCGAGAGTTTCCGGCGGCGTTTGCCCGATGGTCTCCGTGTGGGTTTTGGGAATCACCAGCACGTGGCCTTTGACAATCGGCCCAATGTCCATGAACGCGAGGACATCATCATCCTCATACAGCTTGGTGGCGGGGATGGTGCCGGCGACGATCTTGCAGAAAATGCAGTTGCTCATGGATGGCGTTGCTCCGCGGGTGGGGTGTAGGGCGTGGAGCGGTCGCTGCGCAGGTGCAGCCAGCGCGCGCCCAGGCCAAGGGCAAACAGCAGCAGCACCCCCAGCAAAAAGCGTCGCTCGGCCAACGTGAGGTCAAAGCACGCCTTCAACGGGGAAACCAACGCGCCCATGGTGTCTTTCCACGTCATGGGGTCACTGTAGCACGCGGCGGTGGCTCGGCACGAGCAAAAAACGCACGGGTTTGGGGCTGGAAAAACTGGCGTGGCGGTGATAGGGTGCGCCGCGATGCTATGCCAGAAATGTAAAGTGAAAGAGGCCCAATTCCAGTTCACCAAAACGGAAGACGGCCAAGTGGTCAAACTCTCCCTTTGCGCGGAGTGTGCCGCCGCATTGAAGATGCCGCTGGCGGACAAAACCGTGGACCTTTCCGGCATGATGGCCGAATTGAAGAATCAACTGGACCAGTTGCAGGAGACGTTGGCGGCGGACACCCCGCCGGCCGGCCAGCATGCCTGCCCGGTGTGCGGCATGAAGCGGACCGATGTGCTGAAAAAAGGGCGGCTCGGCTGCGATCGCTGCTACGAAGTGTTCGGCGCCGAAATGGTGCCCGTGGTGGTGTCCCTGCAGCGCGGCGACCAGCATGTGGGCAAGGTGCCCAAGCGAATTTCCTCCGGCTTGCGCCTCTCGGTGGAAACCGGCCGGCTCCGCCGCGAGCTGGATAAGGCCATCGCCGCTGAAAAGTATGAGGAAGCCGCCCTGCTGCGCGACCAGCTCCGGGCGTTGAGCGCCGGAAAGGAGCAGCTGTGAGCGAGTCCGCCAACTATGCGGACGCCCACGCCGTGGTGTTGAGCAGCCGGGTGCGCCTGGCGCGTAACCTGCGCGGTCTGCCATTCCCTGACCGCGCTCCCAGCGCCGTGCGCGCCGAGGTTTGCCAGCGCGTGATGGATGCCGCGCGGGAACGATTGCCGCTCCAAGAAGCGCTGGCCGGCGCGCCGACGCTGCGCCGCCAACTGCTTTTCGAAGGGCATCTCATCAGCCGCCACTTGCTGACCGAACGGCCCGAATCCGCCATCTGCATGGATGCCGCCCACAGTTGCACCGTGATGATCAATGAGGAAGATCACTTGCGCATCCAAGTGCTGCAACCGGGGCTGGCGTTGGAGAAAGCCTGGCAGGTGGCCAACGATCTGGACGATTTCCTGGAGCAAAAACTGGACTACGCTTTTTCATCCACGCTGGGCTATCTGACCAGTTGCCCGACCAATGTCGGCACCGGCATGCGTGCCAGCGCCATGATGCACCTGCCCGCCCTTGTGTTGCAGAACGAGATGGAGCCCATCGCCAACGGGCTGGCGAAAATCGGCCTGACGGTCCGCGGTCGCTGGGGCGAGGGCACCGCGGCTTTGGGCCACATGTTTCAGGTGTCGAACCAGCGCACGCTGGGCCTGACCGAAGAGCGCATCGTGGAAGACCTCGGCGAAATCGTACGCGAGCTGGAAGGCCACGAGCAGAACGCCCGCGCCCGCCTCAAGCGGGAACGGCGGCTCTTTGTGGAAGATTTGGCCGCGCGGGCCAAAGGCATTTTGACCGCCGCCCGCCTCATGACCGCGCAAGAGGCGCTGGAGCGCCTCTCGGAATTGCGGCTGGGAATCCTCCTGGGGCTCGTGCGCGGGCTCGATGTGCAGTTGGTGGATGAACTGTGGCTGGCGGTGCAGCCCGCGCATTTACAGGCGGCGGCCGGCCGCGCCATGAACAGCGCCGAGCGGGATAAAGCGCGCGCCCGCATGCTGCGCACCATGCTCAAGGGCCGGACCCCGAAACGCGCGCAAAAGGAAAACCCTCATGAATAATTTTACGCCACGCGCGCAGCGCGTATTGCAACTGGCCAAGCAGGAAGCGGATCGCTTCAACCATGGCTATATCGGCACAGAACACCTGTTGCTGGGCCTGATTGCCTTGGGCGAAGGGGTCGCCGTCACCGTCCTGCGCCGGCTGGGGCTCGACTTGGATACCGTCCGCATGGAGGTGGAAAAGGCAGTCGGCGTGGGCTCGGACATGAAGATCGTCGGCAACGTGCCCTATACGCCGCGCGTGAAAAAAGTGCTAGCGCTGGCCGGCACCGAGGCGCGGGCCATGAACATGGATTACGTCGGCACCGAGCACATCCTGCTGGGCCTGCTGCGCGAGGCGGAGGGTGTGGCGGCACGCGTGCTGACCAACCTGCACGTGGATATCGAAAAAACCCGCGATGCCGTCCTCAAGGAGCTGGATCCGAATTACGAGGCGCCGCCCGCCGATGAGGAAACGCCCGGCGATGCCCCGGGGCCCGAACTCGGCCCCGGGCCCGACAAAGCCCGTGGCCCCAAAGAGCAAAAAACTCCGGCGCTGTCTACGTTCGGACGCGATTTGACCGCACTGGCGCAAAAGGGCGCGTTGGACCCGGTGATCGGCCGCGCCGATGAAATCGAGCGCGTCATGCGCATCCTGTGCCGGCGCACCAAAAATAATCCTGCATTGCTGGGCGAAGCCGGCGTGGGCAAAACGGCGATTGCCGAAGGACTGGCCCAGGCCATCGTGAACGGCGAAGTTCCGGAACTGCTTCTCGGCAAGCGCGTCATCTCGCTGGATTTGGCGCTGATGGTGGCCGGCACAAAATACCGCGGCCAATTCGAGGAACGCATCAAGGCGGTCATGGATGAAATCCGCCGCGTCAAAAATGTGATTCTGTTCGTGGATGAGCTGCATAGCCTCGTCGGCGCCGGCAGCGCCGAGGGCGCCATGGACGCGGCCAACATCCTCAAGCCCGCGCTCTCCCGCGGCGAACTCCAAGTGATCGGCGCCACTACGCTGAACGAATACCGCAAGTTCATCGAAAAAGATGCCGCCTTGGAACGCCGCTTCCAGAGCGTCCTCGTGCGCGAGCCGTCCATCGAGGAATCCATCGAAATCCTCAAGGGCCTGCGCGCCCGCTACGAGGCCCACCACCACGCGCGCTTTGGCGATGACGCCATCGAGGCCGCCGTGCGCCTCTCCGCCCGCTATCTCCAGGACCGCTTCCTCCCCGACAAGGCCATTGACGTGATTGATGAAGCCGGCGCCCGCGCCCGGATCGGCGCCATGACCCGCCCCGTCCACGTCAAGGAGAAGGAGCGCGAAATCGCCAACTTGCTGGAGCAGCGCAAGGTGGCCATCGAAAACGAGCAGTTTGAGGAGGCCGCCAAATTGCGCGACGCCGAACGCGATATGCGCGCCGCGCTCGAAAAAGAGCTGGCGGACTGGCGGCGCGACCACACCGAGCGAATTGTGGATGTCAACGAAGAGGACGTGCGCCTGATCGTCTCCAAGTGGACTGGCGTACCGCTCGAAAAAATGGAGCAGAAGGAAACCGCCAAGTTGCTGGAAATGGAAGCCGCGCTGGCCAAGACGGTCATCGGCCAGCAGGACGCCATTTCCTCGATTTGCAAGGCGCTGCGTCGCTCGCGCGCGGACCTCAAAGACCCGCGCCGGCCCATTGGTTCCTTTATTTTCCTCGGCCCGACCGGCGTCGGCAAAACGCTGCTGGCCAAATCGCTCGCCGAGTTCATGTTCAATAGCCCCGACGCCCTCATCCAGATTGACATGTCGGAATACATGGAAAAGTTCAACGCCTCGCGGCTCGTCGGCTCCCCGCCGGGCTATGTGGGCTATGAAGAAGGCGGCCAGCTCACCGAGCGCGTCCGCCGCCGTCCTTATTCCGTCGTGCTGTTCGACGAAATCGAGAAGGCCCACCCCGATGTCATGCACATGATGCTGCAAATCCTCGAGGAAGGCCGCCTGACCGATGGCTTGGGCCGCGCCGTGGATTTCCGCAACACCATCATCATCATGACCTCCAACATCGGCTCCGAAGCCGCGCGCAAGGGGGCGGGGCTGGGCTTTGCCGAGCATACTGCTGCCGCCGATTATGCCGCGCTGCGCGAGCAGATGATGGAAGCCGCCAAGCAGAACTTCCGTCCCGAGCTGCTCAACCGCGTGGAGGAAATCATCGTGTTCCGCCAGTTGCAGCGCGAAGATGTCCGCACCATCCTCGAAATTGAGGTCGGCAAGGTCGCCGCCCGCCTCAAGGCGCGCGAGATCAAGCTCTCCGTGCTGGCTTCAGCCTACGACTTCCTGCTCAACAAAGGCTTTGACCGCGCCTATGGCGCGCGCCAACTGCGCCGCGCCGTCGAACGCTGGCTGGAAAATCCGCTGGCCGAGGAAATCCTCCGCGGGAACTTTAGCCAAGGCGAAGTCGTGGAAGTCGAGGCTGGCGATGACCGGCTGGATTTCCACCTGCCCACCGGCGAGCCACCGCCCGAAACCGAGGCCGCCGCACCGGTCCGCCGTCGCAAAAAGAAAGATGCGGACTCGCCATGAGCGTCTTTCGCGTCCACAACACCCTCACGCGCCGGCTGGAGGAGTTCCAGCCGCTGGAACCCGGCCACGCCCGCCTCTATACCTGCGGGCCCACCGTCTATAACTATGCCCATATCGGCAACTTCCGCGCCTACGTCTTCGAGGACCTCCTCCGCCGCTGGCTCAAGTTCAAGGGCTTCCGCGTCACGCAGGTGATGAATCTCACCGACGTGGACGACAAAACCATCCGCGACTCCCAAGCCGCCGGCCTCAGCCTCGCGGAGTTCACCGCCCGCTATAAGCAGGCGTTTTTCGAAGACATCCGCGTGCTTAACATCGAGGCCGCCGAGCATTATCCCGCCGCCACCGACCACATCCCCGAAATGATCGCCTTGATTCAGGTGCTGCAAGACAAAGGCTATGCCTACCGCGCCGATGACGGCTCGGTCTATTTCAGCATTGATCGCTGGCCGCAGTACGGCAAGCTGGCGCACCTCGACCGCAGCGGCTTGCGCGCCGGCGTGCGCGTGAATGCCGACGAATACGACAAGGAAAACGTCGCCGACTTTGCCCTCTGGAAGGCGTGGGATGAAAAAGATGGCGACGTGGCCTGGGATTCCCCCTGGGGCCGCGGCCGCCCCGGCTGGCACATCGAATGCTCCGCCATGAGCCAGCGCTATCTCGGCCCCAGTTTCGACATCCATACCGGCGGCGTGGATAACATTTTTCCGCACCACGAGGACGAAATTGCGCAGAGTGAGGCCGCCACCGGCCAGCCCTTCGCCACCTATTGGCTCCACTGCGCGCATCTGCTGGTGGATGGCCAAAAAATGTCCAAATCGCGCGGCAATTTCCACACCCTGCGCGATGTCCTGCAACGCGGCTACACCGGCCGTGAAGTGCGCTACGAGCTCCTGGCCACCCATTACCGCGCCTCGCTCAATTTCACTTTCGCCTCGCTGGATGCCGCCCGCACCGCGTTGCGCCGCGTGGATGAGTTCACCGCGCGCCTCGCCGATGCCGCCGGCTCCGCTGCCTCGGCGGAACTGCCCACATGGGCGCGCCTCGCCGCCACGCGCTTCGAGGCCGCCATGGATGAGGACCTGAACATTTCCGCGGCGCTGGCTGCGCTGTTCGATGCCATCCGCGAAGGCAACGCCGCGCTCGATGCCCGCGCCCTGGCCCCGCCCGCCGCCGCTGCCGTGCAGGCGCTGTTGGCCCGTTGGGATACCGCCCTCGGCGTGCTGGCCAAACCCGCCACCGCCATCCCGGCCGATGTGCAAGCCCTGCTGGATCGCCGGCAAGCCGCTCGCACCGCCAAGGATTGGGCGCAGTCCGATGCCCTGCGCGGCGAAATTGCCAACCTCGGCTGGAATGTCAAAGACACCCCCAAAGGGCAAGTCGCCACCCCGCGCTGACCGGTACCATGCCCGCGCCAGCCACCATCCGAACCCGTCAATAAAGGATACCCCATGGAACGAGGCAAATTCATCACCTTCGAGGGCCCCGAGGGCGCGGGCAAAAGTACGCAAGCCGCCATGCTTATTGCCAAGCTGGAAGCCCACGGCATTGAGGTTATCTATACCCGCGAACCCGGTGGTACCAAGCTCGGCGAAGCTATCCGTGGCATCCTGCAATACAATGCCGCCAATGAAGACCCGTGTCCGGAAAGCGAAGTCCTCCTGTTCGAGGCCAGCCGCGCCCAGCTTGTCCGGCACGTCATTGACCCCGCGCTGGCGCGGGGCGCGTGGGTGCTCTGCGACCGTTTTGCCGACTCCACCACGGCCTATCAAGGCTTTGGCCGCGGTTTCCCAGTGGATCTCATGGAAACCATTAACCGCTTTGCCATCGGTTCTGCCGTGCCCGACATGACCATCCTGCTGGATGTGAACGTCAGCCTCGGCATGCAACGCTGCGCCAAACGGCAGGTCGGCCAGAAAATCAAGTACGACCGCATCGAAAGCGAAGCCCTTGCTTTCCACGAAAAGGTGCGGCAGGGCTATTTGGAACTGGCCCGCCGCTATCCGGAGCGGTTCCGCAAGGTGGACGCCATGCGTCTGCCCGAACCCATTGCCGAGGATATTTGGAAGCTGGTCCACGATGCCTTCCTCGCCAAAAAGTAAAATAGCGTTTGCTCATTTTCAGCAGGCGTTCGCAGTCAACCGAATGCCCCACGCCGTGCTGGTGAACGGTTCCCCACGCGGGGCCGGCGGCGCCTTCGCTGAGCAATTGCTGAGCCTCCCGTTTCAGGAAAATGACCCCGCCCGCCTGCGTGCCCACGTGGATATCCGGTGGATCGAGCCCGAAAGCAAAAGCCGGCAAATCACCATTGATGACCAAATCCGGCCGCTTTTGGATTTCATCGCCCTGACTTCCTACGAAGGCGGGTGGAAAGCCGCCGTGATCTTGTTCGCCGACCGGCTCAACATCAACGCCCAAAATGCCCTCCTCAAAACGCTGGAAGAGCCGCCGCCCCGCAGCCTGCTCATCCTCGTCACCGATATCCCCGCCGCGCTTTTGCCCACCATCCGCTCCCGCACCCAGTATGTGGATGTCACCACCGCGACACGGGATACCGACGCCCCCTGGCTCGAAACTGTCCTCGATTTATTGCGTAACCCCCCGGCCCGGCAGGCGATAGACATGATCGCTTGGACCGACCGCCTCACCGCCCCGCTGCGTGAACTAAAAGAACTGGCCGAAGCCGACGAAACCGCCGCCGCCGAACAAACCGCCCAAGCCCAGGATGGGGAAGTGGCCCTTACCGAAGCCACCAAAAGCATGGTCGAAGGCCGCGTGGCCACCCGCGTCAAGGAAATGCGCGAGGATGTCCTGCGGACCATTCTCCTGTGGCAGCGCGATGTCCTCGCCGCCGCCTGCCACGGCGAAAACACCCCCGCCAACTTCCCGGACGAAGCCGCCGCCATCGCCGCCCAAGCCAAGGACCTCTCCTTTGCCGAAGCCGCCGCCCGCGTGGACGCCGTCGAGGAAGTCCGCAGCCTCATGGAGCATAATATTCGCGACGAAGCCGCCCTCCTGCGCCTCGCCCGCGCTCTCTCTACTCCCCCCTAAATCAATAATAACCAAATCATAAACACTCAATGACCGTTATTAGTTAAAATAGTAATCTAACTATTAATCGGTTATAATTATATATCTCCCACGCATCTTTGCGTGCACCGGCCCTTTGCGCAAAATGCCTTTTCCCCCTCCCGCTCCTAGTACCTGAAGGCTGGCTCGCTGACCGCGCTTGGATCAGAACAGCGTGGCTCCAACTGTAGGCGGGGGCGGTGACCCCGCTGTTGCGCGGATCTTTGGATCTGGAACAGCCCCGACCTCAACGAGGCCGGCTACAGGGGGCGGAATTGCTTTGACCGTAGGCGGGGGCGGTGACCCCGCTGCTGCGCGGATCTTTGGATCTGGAACAGCCCCGGCCTCAGCGAGGCCGGCTACAGGGGGCGGAATTGCTTTGACCGTAGGCGGGGGCGGTGACCCCGCTGCTGCGCGGATTTTTGGATGCGGGAACAGCCCCGGCCTCAGCGAGGCCGGCTGCAGGGGGCGGAATTGCTTTGACTGTAGGCGGGGGCGGTGACCCCGCTGTTGCGCGGATTTTTGGATCTGGAACAGCCCCGACCTCAGCGGGGCCGGCTACAGGGGGCGGAATTGCTTTGACTGTAGGCGGGGGCGGTGACCCCGCCTGTAACACGGGTGAGGAATGCTTGGCGCGCAGCCGCGTATGCCGTACGATGCCGGTTATGGAACTATTGGCAAAAAAACCGGCGTGGTTCTGGTGTGTCGCAGTTGCAGTGGCAGTATTCCTCGTCTACGCCCCGACGTTGGGCCACGACTTTTCCCTGATGGATGACGCCTATTTCGTGACGGAAAATCCAGTTGTTCAGGGTGGATTGACTCTGGCGGGGGTTAAGGCGGCTTTTACGGGGGTCTATGCCAGTTATTGGGCACCATTGCTCTGGTTGAGTTTCATGGTGGATCAGACCGTCTCCGGCGGTGCGCCATGGAGCTTTCACCTAACGAACGTGGTGTTGTTTGCACTGAGCGCCGGGTTGTTGTTTCTTTTGGCCATGAGCTGGACGGGGGGGCGGTTGGGGGTGTCATTGGCTGCTGCCTTGCTTTGGACATTGCACCCGATCCGGGTCGAAAGCGTGGCATGGATCACCGAACGCAAGGACGTGCTGAGCGGCATATTTTTTCTGCTGGGACTGTGGTGCTATACGCGGGCCCATTCGCCGGTCGCATCATCCGTGCGCCGGATTGTCCTGCTCGGGTTTGCCTGGTCCAGCATGTTGCTGGGGGGGATGGCCAAACAAGTGATCTTTGTGATGCCGGCGGCATTAGTGCTGCTGGATATCTGGCCATTGCAGCGCACATCATGGGATCGGCTCGGGCGAGACCTCTGGCGGTTGATTGCGGAAAAGTGGGCCTTTTGGCTGCTCACTGCTGCATTTGTGGCCTTGGCTGTTGGCAGCCAGTCGTCGGAAGGCGCAATTGTTTCCATCCCGCTGTCCGTGCGGTTGAAGATGCTGCCAGTGCATTATCTTTTTTATGTGCAGAAGACGTTGGTGCCGACAGCACTGGCGCCGTTGCAGGCGGACCTGCCGCCGGATGTCTGGCGGATGATTGTTGGGCTGGGGTTGTTGGTGGTGGCGACCGTTTGGCTTTGGGTGTTGCGGAAACGAGCATCTTGGGCTCTCTGGGGTTGGTTGTGGTTTGTGGGGTTGTTGTTCCCATTGAGTGGGGTGGTGTGGACGGGCTCGGAACGAGTGGCGCTGCGATTTCTTTATTTGCCGCACATTGGTCTGAGCCTCGCGCTGCTGATGGGGCTGAACGCAGTGGCGCAGCGGCGGCCGGCCTTGCATGCCTTGGTTCGCGGCGGTGTGGCTGTGGTTTTGCTTTTTGCCGCCGGCGCCACGCTGCGTACCCAGAATTATTGGCGTGATCCCAATGCCTTTGGCTTATGGATTTACGAGTGCCACCCTGAACAGGGCGGCGCCTGCGCGATGGGCGGCGACACCTATCTGGCCGGTGGCGCATGGGACTTGGCGCTTGATGCCTTTGCCAAAGGCGTTGCGATGCAGGATCGGTATTGCTTCATTCGCCAATGTTCCGTATGGAACCAGTTGGGTTATCCGGAACGCACCGCGCAGGCGTGGCCGGAGTTTGAGCGGGCATTGGGCAAATCGCTGGCGGAGTTTGCGCCTTGGGAACGGCCAACCGAACGCGAGCTGTTTTGGCGGGTGCGGGGACAAGCCCTGCTTGCCCTGCGCGATTACCCTGCTGCCATTGCCGCGCTGCGGGAGGCTGTGCGCTGGGAGCCTGATCCCGGTGCTTTTACCATCGCGGAGTACCTGCGCGCCTGCCACGAGGCCGGCCACCCGGAGGAAGCCAGCGCCGCCGCTGCCGCCATGGCGAAGGCCACCGGCGTTGACGTTCGCGAATGGAGAGATCTCCTCCCGTGCTATGTTGAGCTCTGGAAAACCGGCGCGCGCGGCTACGCCTATCGCTTTTTTACGGCCTATACTGAACGCTTTCCCGACGATTCCATGCCGCTAAGCTTTCTGGCCTGGCTGCTGGCGACCGCGGAGCCCGACGGCCACGATCATGCGCGTCAAGAGGAGTGGCCGCAAACGGCGCTGCATTGGGCGGAGCAGGCCCTGGATCAAACTCAAAACCCGCCGGCCAGCATGTGGCTCACATTGGCCACCGCCCGGGCCAATGCCGGCCATTTTTCTGAGGCTGTGCCGGCAGCGGAAAAGGCGCGCAAGCTCGCCAAGGACAATGGGGATAACGCGTTGCTGGAGGTCATCGAAAAGCAGATCATGAACTATCGCCTCGGCCTCGCTTGGCGGGAGTAGGGGGGGTACACGGAGGGTTCAGGGTTCGGGGTTCAGGGGTTCAGGGGGAGGCCGGAGACAGGACTTGTTCGATTCGACGGTTCCGCCCTGTTCTGAATGCTGACCTTTGCTCTCCCCAAAAGCGGACCGCCCGAACTCCGGGCGGCAACACCGCTCAAAACAGTTGCCCGTGCCAACCCCACAGCATAGAGTGTGGCGGCATGACCCGATGGTTAGCCAGTGAACGCGGCCGGATGGCAGGCGCTTGCCTGCTGGTGATGGTCGTAGCCTTCGCCCTTTATTTGCCGACCATCCGCTACGATTTCGTCACCCTCGACGACCCCATGTACGTGGAAAACAGCGACGTGGTCCGGGATGGCTTCACCCGCGAAGGCCTCCAGTTGGCCTTCACCACCGCCCCGGAAAACTACTGGGCACCGCTGCTCTGGATGAGCTTCATGCTCGACAAGGAAATCTCCGGCGGTCCGCCTTGGAGCTGCCACCTGACAAATACCATTCTGTTTGCGCTCAATGCGGGGCTCTTGTTCCTCTTGGTTTGGCAATGGACCGGGGGACGTGCCGGTGTTGCTTTGGCCACGGCGCTGCTTTGGGCGTGCCATCCCACGCGGGTGGAAAGTGTGGCCTGGGTCACCGCCCGCAAGGATGTCCTGAGCGGTCTCTTCCTGTTGGCCGGGCTGTGGTTTTATACCACCGCGCACCAAGCCGGCCCGTCCAGTCAAAATCCCGCCGCCCGTATGCGCCACCCGGCACTTTTTCTGGGGCTCGCTTGGTTGTGCATGGTCGTTGGCGGCATGGCCAAACAGGTGGTCATCATTATGCCGGCTGCGTTTGTGCTGCTGGACGTCTGGCCCTTGGGACGAACGGATTGGGATCGCATTTGGAAAGATGGCTGGCGGCTGGTCGCGGAAAAATGGGCGTTCTGGCTGCCGGCCGTGGCCTTCGCCTCGTTGCCCATCATCTTCCACGTGGAAACCAAGGCCGTGATGGATGTGCCGGCATGGCACCGTGCCATGATGATCCCGGTGCACTACCTGTTCTACTTGAGCAAAGTGCTCTGGCCGGCGCGTCTGATGCCGCTGCAAGCGGACCTGCCCTCGTGGTGGGAGTTGCTGATGGGGGCAACCCTGGTACTCGGGGGGCTTACGTGGGGGGCGTGGCGATGGCGAAAACGCTTTCCGCTGGCGCTCTGGGGCTGGCTATGGTTCGCCATCCTGCTGTTCCCGTTGAGCGGGGTGGTTTGGGCCGGCGCCGAGCGCGTCGCCACCCGTTGGCTCTATATCCCGCAAATCGGCCTGTTGCTGGCGGCCGTGGCCGCTGTGGCCGAAGTCCAACGCGCGCGTGGCTGGAAAATGCGTTGGAATGTGGCCGTCGCCGCCGTGGTTATCGCCGCGTGGGCGGGGATGTCGCTGCGCCTGTCCCGCCATTGGCGCAGCCGCGATGATTTCGGCATCTGGGCCTACACCTGCAATCCCAACCACGCCGTGGCCTGCATGCTCGGGGGCGACGGCTACCTCGCCAAAAAGGACTGGGCCCAAGCAGCCAAAGCCTATGAACAGGGCAGCTCGTTCTGGGAAACCCACAGCTTCCTCCGGCTGTGCCTCATCTGGAATTGCTGCGGATTCCCCGAACTGACCGATGACGCTTGGCCGCGCTTTGAGAAAGGCCTCGGCAGATCCCTGTTGGAAGCCCTCAAAGATCAACGCCCCTTGGAACGCGAATTTCTTTGGCGGGTGCGGGGCCAGTGCATGCAAGCCCGTGGCGACCTGGCCGGCGCCATCGGCGCTTTCAAGGAAGCCCTTGCCTTGGATGAAGACCCCAACGCCTTTGTGGTGGCCGAATATCTGCGCGCCAGCCACGAGGCTGACGCTTTCGACGAAGAAGCCCAGGCCGTCGCCCGACGCATGACCGAGGCCGCCGGCGAGCCGCGCATGACCTGGGCCGATCTTTTCCCTTGCTACGCCCAAATATGGCGTGATGGCGCCCGTGGCTATGCCTATGGCTACTTCCTGGAGTTTGCCCGCCGCGAACCCACCAACGCCGTGGCCTTCAACAACATGGCTTGGCTGCTCGCCACCGCCAAGCCAACAAAAATCAACCACCACCGCGAAGAAGAATGGCCTGCCAAGGCCTTGGAATGGGCGGAAAAAGCCGCGAATTCTGAGGAGGGCAAACAGGCCGCGACCGCGTGGGATACGCTCAGCGCCGCTCGGGCCAATGCCGGCGATTTTGCCGGAGCGATTGAAGCCGCCCTGCGCGGCGCCCGTTTGGCCCGTCGCGACGGCGCCAAGGAATTGGCGGCGGAGATTGAAAAGCGGCTGGCCGAATATCGCCTTGGAAAACCCTGGCGTGAATAGCTAAACTGCCCGTAATAATACGGCGAATAGCTATAAAATCCGGAAGGAAATCAATAATAGCAATTGGCCAATAATAATGTGTTAATTATTTATCGAATAATTAATTTACGTAGTGATTATTGCTTTTCGCATTACCTGCGCCTTTTGTGTTGATCTACTCGTCTCGCCAAGCCGCCAAGGCCGCCAAGAAAGCCAGAATTAACGCAAGCGTCGCTGACGTCGCAAAAGCCCGCAAAAGATTCACCTGAGTTCCGAGTTGCCCGAAATTTGCGTCGTAACTCTTTGATAATCAATGTGAGAATTTCATTTTGGGGTGTCCCGGCCCCAAAAATCGAATATTTTGCGATAGTAATTCCAGCAAAAAAACAGTTCGCCAATGGCTGATTTGATCGAAAATGTATGGGCGAATCTGGAGAATTCCCGTCAAAACACCGTTTTTGGTCATTTTGCCCATGCGCAAGACTTGAGAACCGACAAAAAATCTGCTCAGCAAGGATCTTTTCTCACCATTCCGCACTTGACGCTCATATCGAGAGGCGTTTTTTGGGGTTTTACTCAATTTCAGAGCACTTTTTTCATAAAAACTCAGTGAGCCTGCTGGGTGTCCCATTTCGGAACTCAGGAATTAACGCAAGCGTCGCTAACGTCGCAAAAGCCCGCAAAAGATTCAGAAAATAGAAGTCCGAGGATAGGGGAACAGCCAGAAATACTGCTGGACGTTAGTCGGCAGTCGCTCCGCGTCGCTCTTTGCGTTAACCTACTCGTCTCGCCAAGCCGCCAAGAAAGCCAGAATTAACGCAAGCGTCGCTGACGTCGCAAAAGCCCGCAAAAGATTCAGAAAATAGAAGTCCGAGGATAGGGGAACAGCCAGAAATACTGCTGGACGTTAGTCGGCAGTCGCTCCGCGTCGCTCTTTGCGTTAACCTACTCGTCTCGCCAAGCCGCCAAGAAAGCCAGAATTAACGCAAGCGTCGCTGACGTCGCAAAAGCCCGCAAAAGAGCCTAAACTGAATCATTCATCAACACGGGTGAAAACATCTTTACCCATTGAGGGTTGGCATGATGCCGCTGTTTTGAAGGCCACTGTTACCAGCCCCAGCGCGGCTGTTCGTCCTTTTGCGGCGCTTGCGTCTTTTGCGTTAATGTTTTCCGGTTTGCTGTCCCCGTGTCTGGTGAGTCATCGAAGACGGCACGCCTGCTGCCAACCCGCTTCAGGCCAAAGGGTTGACAATAGGCCAAAAGGCCTCGCCCAGAAAAAACGGAATATTCGCAAAATATGGCGAATAATGCCGAGAAAAACGGTTTATTAGAATTTGGTTAGTTCCTTGACACAGCAGGGGGAATAGATGATCTTCTATATATACAACTATGGCTCGAACTGTGCACAGAGGTTTTCAGGGAGGAACGCCGACGATGAAACGCCAGCGTCGTAGCCGGAGAATACCGAATGCTGCATGTGCGATACCGCGACTAGCCCGCCGGTATGCCCAAGCCATTCGCCAAGACTTGACTGATCAGGTGCGGTTGATCGCACTGTATGGTTCGCGTGCCCGTGGCGATGCCCATGCCGGTTCCGACTATGATTTTCTGGTGGTGTTGAGTTCGCCCACGCAGAAAGAACGCGAAACCGTGACGGCTGCGGGCGCGAAACTATTGGCGGAAACCGATCAACTCTGCACCGCGCTGGTCTACAGTCCGGAGCAATGGGAGCGCGTACAGCAGTCGCCGTTGGGCTGGAATATTCTGCGGGAAGGGGTGGAGTTGTGACCCGCGTCGCATCCAGAACTGTGTTGCGCCAAATGCTGGCTAAGGCAAGGAGAAAGTTGGCGGCGGCCAGACGCGAACTGAAAGCCAGATATTTCGAGGAGGCAACCACCCACGCCTACTATGCAGCTTTTCATGCCGTAACAGCGATTTTGGCGACTCAGGGACTGGCCTTTTCATCGCACGCTCAAACAATTGGGGCGTTTAACGCCCGTTTTGTCCGGGCGGGTTTGTTTGACAAAGAGTTTGCCAAAATTCTGCATCGCTTATTTGGAAACCGCCAACTCGCTGACTATGACTGGATGTTTGCCGGCGATGCGAAGTCAGCAAGAGAAGACGTCCAAGATGCGGCCGCTCTGGTTGCACGATGCCATGGCTTTATCCGGCAGTTTGGAGTGGAACAAAAGACGGTTGCCGCTTTGCGGAGCACAAAATCCGCCCCGTCAAAGGTGATTTCTGCCAAGAAAAAGTCGAAGGAAGGGCGGCCATGAACTGGGACGCACCAACCGCGGTTTACGCGAGTCAACGCGAAAAAGTTCCGGCCTCGGCGAGGCCGGCTACAGCGTGCGGAATGGCTTTGACTGTAGGCGGGGGCGGTGACCCCGCGAGCGAAAAGCGGATGAAAGTTCAGACCAAAGCGGGAGGGCAGCGATGAATCGAGCCCTGCAAACGACAAATCTCACGGATAGGCCTGAATCCCGACGCACCTTGGGTTCCGTCCAACTGGACGCCCGGTTGATTGCGCCGATTGTAGCCGCGATTACGGCGCACAAGCCGGTGCGCCGGATTTGGCTGTATGGCTCACGCGCGGCGGGGGTGGCGCGCGCCGCGTCCGATGTGGATCTCGCCATTGAGGCCGACAACTGGTCCGATTCGGACACGAATTTGGCGCACGACCGGCTGGAGTCGGAGGTCCCGACCGCGCTGAAGTTCGATTTGGTGAATGTGAATGCGGTGACCAAACCCCGTTTTCGTGAATCCATCCAACGCCACGGGAAGGTGATTTATGAAGCCTGACCGGGTCAACGAATTGCTCACGGATTACCGCGCGGCGCTGGCAGTGGCCATATCCTACCCAAGGCTGGCAGCCGATTTAACGCAAGTGGCGCAAACGGCGCAAATGAAACGCAATCGGGAACAACCGCAAGCCGGAGAACCGGGACTCTCGCCAAGACGCGAAGAGCGCCAAGGACACTACGCACCTCTCGGTTCTATCAATCCCGACTGGGCCATGCAGAAAATTTATAGGGCTGACCGTTTATGGGAAAAGACACCGGCCTCAGCGAGGCCGGCTACAGGGGGCGGAATGGGTTGGACTGTAGGCGGGGGCGGTGACCCCGCGTGGCTTGCAGGATTTAGCGCCTTGAATAAAGCGGAGAAAACAGCGGTGGCGCCATGAAGGTGTTAAACGAAAACATCCCGCCGGCTTTGCGGCATCCGTCAACAGGATTGGCGCACTGCCTGCGTGCGTTGGGGCAAGCGCGGCCTGTACAGCGTGTTGTGTTGTTCGGTCCCTATGCCCGCGGTGAACAGCGACCGGACAGCGACGTGGATTTGTGCATTGTGGCCGAAGGGGCCGAGGACCAATTGGCTGCCGCCCGCGACTTCCGCCGCGCCCTGCGAAACGTCAGACCCAAGCCGGCGTTCACGCTGATTCCCATCACCCCGGCGCGCTTTGAGGAGAAAAAGGCTGCCGGAGATTATTTTTTCAAAACCATCCAGGAAGAGGGCATTTGTGTTGCCGAGAAAGTAGCGCTGGGAGAGCGGAGACGCCCGGCCCTCTCGCCAAGACGCAAAGAACGCCAAGGGGTAGCGCCATGATTTTGCGGCAGGTCCAGCAGTACGTGGATCATCTGGTGGAGCAGTTCCGTCCGGAGCGGGTCATCCTGTTTGGCTCCATGGCGGAAGGCCGGGCCACGGCGGACAGCGACGTGGATCTGATGGTCGTGATGGCGGGAACGCAAAACACCACCGATAGCGCGTTGGAAATTCGGCGACGAATTCCGCGATCGTTTCCGCTGGATTTGGTTGTCAAAACTCCGGGTGAAGTGCGGCGCGGCATGCAAGGTCGCGATGGCTTCATCTGTTCGGTGTTGGAGCGGGGAAAGGTGCTGTATGAAAAGCGCCGTTAAAGCTTGGTTATGCAAGGCTGAAGCTGACGCGATTTCCGCGCGCCGGGAATTCCGCGCGCGGAAGCGCCCAAACTTTGACAGTGCCTGCTTCCATGCCCAGCAGTGCGTCGAGAAGACCATCAAGGCTATTCTGGAATCAGCCAACTGCCCGATCCGCAAGGTCCATGATCTCGTGGTGTTGTTGACACAATGTCCGACCGGAGCGGCACGGACAGAATTGCTGCGCGATGATTTGGAATTGCTGTCGCAGTATGCCGTCACTTTCCGCTACCCTGGGGCTGACGCAACAAGGGAACAAGCGAAACTGGCGATCAGCGCAATGGATCGTTGTCGAGAGCAGTTGTTGCCGCTTTTATCCAGTTCGCGCGGTGCAAGGGGGAAGAAGAAATGAAACCGTATTCCTTTTGTAGGACCGACCGTTTATGGGAAAACGCCCCGGCCTCAGCGAGGCCGGCTACAGGATGCGGAATGGGTTGGACTGTAGGCGGGGGCGGTGACCCCGCGGGCTCGGGGGTTTTTGGATCTGGAACAGCCCCGGCCTCAGCGAGGCCGGCTACAGGAACAGCCCCGGCCTCAACGAGGCCGGCTACAGGGGGCGGCATGGGTTGGACTGTAGGCGGGGGCGGTGACCCCGCTGTTGCGCGGATTTTGGGATCTGGAACAGCCCCGGCCTCAACGAGGCCGGCTACAGGAACAGCCCCGGCCTCAGCGAGGCCGGCTACAGGGGGCGGTGACCCCGCGGGCAAAACAAATCGAGCAGATGGAAGAATTTATCAATTTAGGACTACCCCTTTGGAGTGAGACCATGAGAACACGACACACCTCCGGGACATTGCGGCCTTTTTGGATGAGGGCTGCGGCTTGGCTGTTGACGGGCGGGCGGTGCGCCGCGCCTGAGCGCGGTCAGTCCGGACAGGCCACCCGCGACAAGCGGGGCGGGAGGGGTGTGGAGTCGCGTCGTGGCACGCGGGGCAGACTGGCGCAGTGGGGTTTGGCGGCAATGATCCTCGCGACGGGCTTGATGCCTCGCCAGACCGAGGCGGCGTATGAAGGCTCCGGAACCTTCAAGCTTATTACGAATACGAACGATATCACCTCTGGCGGGTATTATGTTTTTGTGGGTGCGCCTTCATGGGCATCGACGGCAATGGGAACCGGGCGGATGACCGCGGCATCAACCGCCGCGCTATCCACCTATGCGGTGTCCTATGCCAGCGGTAACATAGTGAACCCCGCTGCAGGAATCGTCTGGAGGATTGATGCTACATCATCTTCTTGGTCCATCTATAGCGAGGCAGCCAGCTTCTACGTTGGGCAACCCAACGCCAACGGTGTGCGCACCTCCACGTCCGTGGCTGGAGATGATTATCGGTGGTCATTTGCCAGCACAGCCTCCAGCGCCTTTGATATCCGAAACGTCGCGACGGCCGCGCGCATGTTGCGCTACAATTCGGGTTCGCCTCGGTTCGCCTGCTATTCTACCGGGCAAAACCCCATTCGCCTGTACAAGATGCAGGCGGCCACACCTTCGATCACGCTTTCGGGTTCGACGACGGCGTTCAGCACGCCGGTTGGGACGCCGTCGGCGGCGCAGTCGTTGACGGTGTCGGGGAGCGATTTGTCCGGCGACATTACCGTGAGTGCGCCGACGGGGTTTCAAGTGTCCAAGTCGGAGAGCTCCGGTTATGCCGATTCGATTACGTTTACGCCATCTGGTGGTACCGTGTCCAGCAGCACGGTTTATGTGCGTTTGACGGGAACTTCGGCGGGATCATATTCCGGGAATGTGACGGCCAGCAGTACGGGGGCAGACAATAAAACAGTTGCGGTTTCTGGTACGACCGCTTCGATCACGCTTTCGGGTTCGCCATCGGCGTTCAGCACGACGGTTGGGACGCCGTCGGCGGCGCAGTCGTTGACGGTGTCGGGGAGCGGTTTGACCGCCAATCTTACGGTCACTGCACCCTCGGGATTTGAGGTGTCCAAGACATCGGGCTCCGGTTATGCCAGTTCGATTTCGTTTACGCCTTCTGGCGGTTCCGTTGCCAGCAGCACAGTGTATGTGCGTTTGACGGGAGCTTCGGCGGGGTCATTTTCCGGGGATGTGACGGCCAGCAGCTCGCCAGCAGCCAACAAGACGGTTGCAGTTTCCGGCACGACTTCCGCGGCGGGGTGTGGGGACTATCACCACGCATTGTATAACCGGGGGACGCCGGTTTATACGTATTATTTGGGGGATAAGTTGCAGTACCAGTTTGAATTTGCATTGAATCAAGATACGACCGGCTACACAGTGGAATACGGTCTTGGGCGGAACACGACGGGTACGGGCTGGACTTGGCGTGATGCAGTCTGGTCGCGCCTGGATGGTGATGGGAATGTCAACCGCGTCTGGATATCCAAGCAGAATGAGCAGCAGTTTACGGACACGGGCAACTGGTATTACGCGGGGCGGTTCACATCTGGTGGTTGCACCTGGTATGCGGATGGGGATTGGGAGCAGACAACCGGTGGCGGATTTACGGCGAGCAGCTATTTCACGGTCAATGCGCTGAACAACCCGAGCGGGCAATCGGCGACGCTCCAGTTCGGGGAGCCCGACGAGTCAGATTGATTTGTCGTGGAGCAAGAACGCGCAGGGGCACAATGTGATGGTGGTGCGCAAGCCGGCGGCATCATCGTGGACGGAGCCGACGCAGGGCACGAGTTACGCAGTGAACGCGAGCTTGGGGGCGGGCACGGTGGTGTATAACGGGTCGGGGACGGCGATGAACAACACGGGGCTGACGGCGGACACGACGTATGACTACAAGTTTTACAGCGTGAACAACAATTATTATTCGGCGGGGGTGACGGCGCAGGCGAGCACGATGGCGGCGGAGCCAGCGAGCAGCCCGACCTCGCTGTCGTTCAGCGCGATTGGCACGTCCGGCCTGACCATCAACTGGGATGGGGTGAGCACAAAGGTGTTGGTGGTGGTGCGGGCGGGGAGCGACGTTTCGGCCGATCCGGTGGATGGCACTACGTACACGGCGAACGCGAACTATGGCGGCGGCGGGTCGGCGCTGGGGAACGGCAAGGTGGTGTACGAGGGGACCGGCACGAGCGTGGAGCTGTCGGGGTTGAGCGCGGGGACGGTTTATTATGTGCGGATTTACAACTTCAACGGCGGGGATGGCGCGGAGAATTACCGGACGACCAGCCCGCTGGCCGGCAGCAAAATTACCTGTCCGGCGGCACCGACGGTGCAGGCAGCTTCGGCGGTGGGGTCTGATCGCTTTACCGCCAACTGGTCGGCGGTGACCGGGGCAAGCAGTTACCGGCTGGATGTCAGCACGAGCCCGACGTTCACGGGCGGGCCGGTCAATCTGATGACAAATCCGGGGTTTGAGACAGGGGACTCTACCGGGTGGGATACAGTAGAAACACAACTTAATGTTTCATCGTCGGATGCCAACTCTGGCACTTATTCGTTGTATGCCGCCCCAACGGCCACCCGCAAACTGATGCAAAAAGTGAGTATAACCGGCGATGGCACGACACAGTACGAGATCAGCTACTGGTACAAGGGAACAGGCAATGTTAGAATCTGGGCTTCGTGGTCCAGCGGTGGGGTTGTGACAGGGGATAACTTGCAGCCTGGTAGCTATAATGGCGACGCTGCAACTTGGACCAAGATGACTTATACGGTGACGCCTCAGAGTGGAAACAATGTGTTGGATTTTGAGGTTCGTTTTTATAACGGAGCCAAGATTTATGTGGACGATTTCTTTGTCGGTGTGAGTGGGGGCGGCGGGGCGGCGTTTGTGTCGGGGTATGAGGATTTGACGGTTTCGGGGACGAGCCAAATCGTGACGGGATTGGAGCAGGACACGAAGTATTACTACCGGGTGCGGGCGGTGAACGATTCGTGCGTGAGCGAGTACTCGGGCACGCAGGATGTGACGACAATGACGGCCACGCCGGACATTGCGTTGGGGAACAACGGCACTCAGGTGGCGGCGGCGGAGGTGGGCGCGGGCACGACGGCCCATGTGCTGCATAAATCGCAGTTGGCAGTGACGACGGCGAAGGCGGTGCTGACGGGCGTCAGCTTCACCTCGGCGGGGACCTATGCCGCGACCGACATTAGCAACTTCAAGGTCTGGTATTCGGCGGACAACACGTTGGATACGGGCAGTGATACGCCGCTGGGGACGATCTCGACAAGCCTGGGGACGGGGTCGCATTCGCTATCCTCGTTGAGCCAGACGATCAACGCGGGAAACACGGGTTATATCTTTATTACGGCGGATATTGCGGCCTCGCCGACGGGCGGGAAGACGATCAGCGTCAGCGCGTTGACGACGGGTGATTTTACCTTCGCCGCGGGCAACAAGAGCGGCTCGACCAGTGCCGGCGGGGCGCAGACGATTGTGGTGTTGCCGTCGTTGAGCTCACCAACAGCGTCGGATATTGGCCCGACGGCCGCGACGCTGGGGGCGAATGTGACAAGTTTGGGCGGGGCATCAGCGCTGACAGCGCGCGGGACGGTTTACAACACCACGGGTTCGCCGGTGACCCAGAACGGAGCCGCGGCCACTGGCACGGGCACGGGTGCCTTCTCACATGAACGCACCGGCTTGAGCCAAGGCACGAAGTACTACTACCGCGGATACGCGGAGAACGCGGCGGGGACAGCCTATTCAGCGGACGGCAGTTTTTACACGGAACCGGGGCAGGCGAGCAGCGTGGTAATTGACTCGCTGAGCGCGACGGGAATGAAGGTTACGTGGACGGCGGGGGTGAACAGCGATGGCGCAATTGTGGTGATGCGGGCGGGGAATTCAACGGTGACGGACCCGACCGACGGGACGCTGCACAGTGCCAATGCAGCGTTTGGGAGCGGCGATAATCTGGGCAGCGACAGCTATGTAGTGTATCGCGGCAGCGGTACCTCGGTGGACGTGACGGGGTTGACGCCGGGCACGACCTATTATGTGGAGGTGTTTGCCTACAAGGGGACGGTGGCGGACAGCGGCAACGACAAGGGGATCAATTACCGGCAGGCGAGCCCGGCCACGGGCAACAGCCTGACCTGCCCGGCGGCGCCGACGATTGCGGCGGCCAGCAGCGTCGCCGATACGTCGTTCTACGCGAACTGGAGTTCGGTGACCAGCGCGACGAACTACTATTTGGACGTGTGGACTGAGGATGGGGGTGGGGCACCAACCACCCATATTTCAGAAAACATCCAGAATTGGACATCTGAAACCAGCTATGGAAATTATCAGGAAGTCATATCTGCTGGCACAGTGAACATGACCGACTGTATAGTGGCGCCTACTGCGGGTGCAACCTCGCCAGCAACTGTAGGTTCTGTTCAGATAAAAGCAACAACTGGCATTCTTGAACTTCCTGCGGTCAATTCGGTGGGCACAGTTATTATTAATATTCGATCGGGTGGCACCAGCCGCACAATTGATCTGGAAAAGAAGGTGGGGAGCGGTTCTTGGACAAAGGTTGGCACGATCTCCATAGCTACGGCAACGACTATTGGTTATACGAATGATGTCAATGACACGAGTGCAAACATTGCCTTGCGCTTGGTTAACGCCTCCCATGCGCTATACATCCACGACATTGTCGTCTACTCAACGGGCGGTGGCATTACCTATGTGACGGGGTATAACAACAAGCTGGTGGGGAATGTGACGACGTACCAGGTGACGGGGCTTGATGTGGACACGGAGTACTTCTATCGAGTGCGGGCGCAGAATGCGGTTTGCACGAGCACGGATTCGGCGACGACGAATGTGACAACGGCGGCGGCGACGCCGACGGTGGCGCTGGCGGACAACGGGACGCAGGTGGCGACGGCGAATGTGGCAGCGGGCACGACAGCCCACGTGCTGCACAAGTTCAAGCTGACCGTCGGCGTGGCGCAAACCACGTTGACGGCTTTGCAGATCACGACGGCGGGCCATGATGCCGACGACCTGACGAACCTGAAGCTGTGGTATTCCGCCGACGATTCATTTGAGAGTGGCAGCGATACGACCATTGGCACCATCAACAGCCCCGGCGCATTCGGCACCAAGACCTTCAGCAGCATGACGAAGGATTTGGCCATTGGCACACACTACTTTTTCATTACGGCGGATATTGCCGGTACGGCCACGGCAGGCAACACCGCCAGTGTGGGGGCGATTGCGAACACGGCGGTGACGGTATCGGCGGGCACGAAGTCCGGGGGGCCGACGACGGCGGGTGGGGCGCAGACGATCACGTCGGCGGTGACGATCAGCAATACCGGCACCCCGGCGGCGGGCAATGTGGCGGCGGGCACGGCCAATGTGGTGCTGTTTGGGTTCCAGATTTCGCCGGCGACGGGCAGCATTGATTTTACCGGGCTGAAACTGACCACGGCGGGCAGTGCCACCGCGAGCGATTTGAGCAACTTCCGGGTGGTGTATGACGCGGACAACAGCGGTACGTACAACGGCGGCGACAGCGTGGTATCCGGCGCGGGGGTGGCGTTGGCCAATCCGATCAATTTCACGATCAGCAGCCAGACAGGCATCAGTGCCGCGCGGCGCTATTTGGTGATTGCCGACGTGGCGAGTTCGCCGACGGCCGGGCGGACATTCACCGGTTCGATTGCCAGCGCCGGAGATGTGACGACGACGGGCACGGAGAGCGGCACGGCGGCGGGCAACGCGCAGACAATTGTGACGGTGCCGACGGTGACGACGCCGACGGTGACGGATATTGGCCAGACGGCGGCAACGCTGGGGGCGAACGTAACGGCCAACGGCGGGTTGACGCTGACGGCCCGCGGGACGGTGTGGGGGACGAGCGCGAATCCGACGGGCAACGCTGCTGCCGAAGGTGGCACGGCGACGGGCGTGTTCTCGCACAACCGCAGCGGATTGAGCCAGGGCACGAAGTATTACTACCGCGGTTATGCGGTGAACTCCGTGGGGACGGCCTATTCGGCGGACGGCAGTTTTTATACGGAGCCGGGGCAGGCAAGCAGCGTGCAGTTTGCGAATGTGGCGCACAACGCCATGCGGATTAGTTGGACGGCGGGGGGGAGCAGCGACGGAGCGATCGTGGTGATGCGGGCGTCGAGCGCGGTGGTGAACGATCCGACAGACGGCACGCTGCACACCGCGGATGCGGCATTCGGGAGCGGCGCGAACCTGGGCAACAACAGCTTTGTGGTATACCGCGGCAGCGGCACGCAGGTGGATGTGACGGGGTTGAGCGCGGGGACGACCTATCATGTGGCGGTGTACGCGTACAAGGGGACGGTGGCGGACAGCGGCAACGACAAGGGGATCAATTACCGACAGACGAGTCCGGCCACTGGCAGTCGCAGCACCATGGCGGCGGAGCCGACCACGCACGCGAGCAGTTTGAGTTTCAGCAATGTCGGGGCCTATGACATGAAGGTCGGTTGGACCGTCGGCAATGGCGCGGGGCGGATTGTGGTGGTGCGGCAGGGCAGCGCGGTAAGCTGGACGCCGACCGATGGCACGGCGCCGACGGGGGTGAGCGCGGACTTCTCCGCGGCGGCGGACCAGGGCAGCGGCAACAAGATTTGCTATAGCGGCACGGGCAACAACTTCACGTTGAGCGGGCTGGACCCGGAAACGACCTATTATGTGAAGATTTTTGAATATAACGGGAGCAGCACCGAGATCAATTACTACACGGGCGGCACACCGTTGGCGGGGAGCCAGGCGACCACGGCGGCGGCGTGCGTGCCGGCCGAGGTGAATATCTTGCAGCGGGCGGCCTATTACACGACATGGGAATCCGGCGGCGGCATCTTCAACAACGGGAGCAACACCAACGAACTGGGCCAATGGGCGAACACCGGCGACAAGCAATCGGTGGCGTGGCGCAAGTTCAAGACCAACGGCAACGGGACAGGGGACGACCGCGAGTTGCAGCCGGGCGACCGGTTCCGGATCAGTGTGTGGGGCTACTCGCCCGCCGGCATTTTGGGGGTGTCCCTCAACGATGGCGCAGCGACGGGTTCCTGGGCCAACCGGCATAGCAACACCCGCGGTTATATCCAGTGCGGGAACGGCTCCGGCGATCTATATGTGACGGATGCGAACGGATCCTTAAGCTGGTCCGGCATTCGTCCGTGGGACACCACGTTGACGATGGAGTTTCATATTCTGTCTTCGAAGGAATTTACCGCGAATATTGTGGGGCAGACGCCCAAGTATGATTTGAGCATGTTGAACAGCCCGGGGGACACTGACCGGGTGGACGGCTACTCGATCTACTACAACGACGGCGGTTCGGACGTGTACTGGAAGCCGGAAACCGCGGTGACGAATTTGGGATACGTGGAGTTCGGGGCGGACGGTGGCACGCGGACGATTTACGGCAAGATCACGGACGGCACGGATCCGCATTGTCCCGAAGTGACGAGCCCGAACTACTTGAAGAAGTCGGGGTCGGGCACGATTACGCTGAACAACGCGAACAGCACGTACACGTTGTACACGGACATTGCGGGCGGCACGTTGCAAATTGCGGCGGACGGGGCCTTGGGCACCGCACCGGCCACGGCGCAGGCCCAGCACATCCGGCTGGCGGGTGGGGCTGCGCTGGTGCTCACCGACAACCTCACGCTGAACGCCAACCGCGGCATCACCCTGTACGGGAATAATGCGTTCCTGGCGGTGGCGGACAACAAGGTGGTGGACTATGCCGGCGCGATCACCGACGGCGCCAGCTCCTACGGGCTGATCAAAAACCAGGGCGGCGAACTGATTCTGCGCGGGGCCAGCACCTACGACGGCTGCACCTATATTGACAATGGCACGCTGACGGTGAGCAACGCGAGCGCGCTGGGCACGGGGCAGGTGGATCTGGGGCAGGGGTCCGGGTCGCCCAGTTTCCCGGCGACCCTCAAGCTGGTGCTTTCCGGCATGACGCTGGCCAACACGCCCATCACCATCAAGGACAACAGCTCCGGGGTGAAGACCATCCAGGCGGTGGAAAACGCGACGTTGAGCGGCGCCATTGCGATTGATGAGAAGTCCGACGACCAGTTTGCGGTGGATGTGGCCAATGGCAAGACGCTCACGTTGAGCGGGGTGATGAGCGGCGACACCGGCGGGGGCAAGATCACGAAGACGGGCGCGGGCACCGTGGTGATTTCGGGCAACAACACGCACGATAAGAAGGTGCAACTGAACGCGGGGACCGTGGCGATTTCGGCCTCGCGCAATTTGGGCGCGGACCCTGCCGGTGCCTATGCCAACAAGGTGTATTTCAACGGCGGCACGCTCAAGGCCACGGACTCGTTCACGATGCACGCGAACAATTTGACCACGCTGGGGGCGGGGAACGGCACGGTGGAAGTGGACAGCGGCCGGACGCTGACCTATGCGCCGGTGATTTCGGGATCGGGTACGCTGACCAAGACGGGCGCGGGCACGTTGATTTTCTCCGGCGCGAATACGTTCAGCGGCGCGCTGACGGTCAGCGCGGGCACGGCGCAAGTCGGGGCGGGCGGCACGAGCGGAGTGGTTGGTGCGAATATCGTCAACAATGCGACGCTGGTGTGGAACCGGTCGGACAGCCTGACGTATAGCGGCGTGATCAGCGGCACGGGCGCGATGACGAAGAACGGGGCGGGCACGCTGACGCTTTCGGGCACGAGCACGATGAGCGGCGCGACGACAGTCAGCGCGGGCACGCTGCTGGTGAGCGGCTCGCTGGCGAATTCGGCGGTGACGGTGTCCTCCGGGGCGACGTTGATGGGCGCCGGCAGGGTGGGGGCATTGACCGTGGGCGGCACCGTGGATCCGGGGAACAGTGCGAACGCGGTCGGCAAGCTGGAATGCGGCGCGTTGACGCTAAACGCGGGCGGGGCGCTGCGGGTGGACATGGCCAACGTGTCCGGCACGGCAGGAACGCACTGGGATCTATTGGCAGGTGGCGCCATTACGGCCAACGCCAGCGGCACATTCACGATCAACGTGGCGGGGAATCCCACGGGCTGGAACGCGACGGCAGGCTACTCGTGGACCATCATCAGCGGCAGCTCGGTGAGCAGTTTCAGCGCAGGACGCTTTACGGTGAACACCGCCAGCTTCACGCCGGGGTTGGACGGCGGAAGTTTTTCGGTTGAGAATGTGGGGAATAACATCGTTCTCGTCTTTACGCCGCGCAAGCCGGCGGTGCCGCAAGCGTTCTCCGCCAGCAAGGCGGGGGCGGATTCCGTCACGCTGACCTTTACCCGCAACGCGCAAAGCGATGATGTTATTATTGTATATGATCTTGACGGCACGTTCTCCGACCCAGGGGGGACGGCTCCGGCGGTTGGGCAGTCGTTCGCGGGTGGCACGGTGGTGTACAAGGGCGGCACGTCGCCGCAGACCCATGCGAGCCTCGCCGCCTGCACCAAGTATTACTACAAGGCGTGGAGCTACAAGGGCACCAACTATTCGGCCACCGGGCTGACGGGGGATGCCACGACCGACCCGCCGGCCGCGCCGGCGACCATCTGGGCCAGCGCCACCAACGAAACCGATTTCACTGCGAGCTGGGCCGCGGCTTCTGGCGCCACCGGCTACCGGCTGGATGTCAGCTTGTATGAAGACTTCCAGACGGCGGGAGGCGACACGGACCTGATTAGCAAGGAAACAATGGGAACTACTGGAACGGCCGGCAGTTCCATTGCCACGCACGAAACCAACAACCGGTTTGTCAACACCGCTTTGACGATGAGCGGCACGGGCGATATGCGCAATACGTCAGAGTCCAGTGGGTACACCGGGGCTTCCGGCGGATTCAATGTGATGCTGAATACCAGCGGCGAAACTTTCATCATGGAGGGGATCAACTCTTCGGGCAAGACAGGGATGAAATTGTCGTTTGGTGTGCGCAAGAATACCAATGCGGAAGATGGCAGTACGATAACCGTACATGCCAGTACCAACGGAACGACTTGGGTGTCCTGCGGGTCACCTACGCTCCCGACCGGGGAAAACGGCTGGTACTACCGGACCTTGGACGTTCCGAACACAATGGCGGGTTCCAATCTGCGGATTCGTTTCACTTCCTCCTCCACAGTGGAATGGCGTCTGGACGACATTATTCTGACGGCCAGTGGCGCGGCAGAGCCCTCGTTCGTGGACGGCTATAACAACCTGCTGGTGTCGTCGGGGACGAGCCAGTTGGTGGAGGGTCTGGCGGGTGATACGAAGTACTACTTCCGGGTGCGGGCGGAAGGCGGGGACGGGGCTTGCGCGAGTGCGAATTCGTCGGTGGCGAATGTGACAACGCTGGTGAGCAGCACGGTCGCGCTGGCGGACAACGGGACACAGGTGGCGGCGGCAGACATTGCGCCGGGCAGCACGTTCCACATCCTGCACAAGTTCAAGCTGACGGTGGGGACCAAGCCGACAACGCTGACCGGGGTGAAGTTCACCACGGCGGAGGGTTACGCGGCGGCGGATGTGAGCAAGTTCCAAGTATGGTACTCGACGGACTCTTCGCTGACGTTGGCCGATACCAAACTGGGCAGTGACATCACGACGAGCCTTGGGCCGGGTGAGCATTCGGTGAGCAGCTTGACGCAATCGTTGAGCGTGGGCGATCACTACATCTTTATTACGGCGGACATAGCGGCGGGGGCGACGTTGTGCAACGCGCTGGCGGTGAATGCAATCACCACGGGTGACGTGACCGTTTCCGGCGGCAGCAAGTCCGGCAGCACGACGGCGGGCGGGGCGCAGACGTTTGTGGCGGCAAAACCGGCGGCGCATCCGACGGGGTTGACGTTCAGCGCGGTGGGCACGACGAGCATGCAGGTGGGGTGGACGCTGCCGGATCCGGCGCCGGCGGGCGTGCTGGTGGTGGTGCGGCAGGGCTCGGCCGTGAGCTGGACGCCGACAGACAAGGCGCTGGTGAGCGGCATCAACGCCAACTTTGGCACGGCCACGGATCAGGGGAGCGGCAACAAGGTGGTGTACAACGGCAGCGGCAGCAGCGTGACGCTGAGCGGGCTGACGGCCGAAACGACGTATCATGTGGCCATCTATCCGTACAACGGCAGTGGCAGTTGTTTGAGCTATTACACTGGGGGCACGCCGCTGACGGGCAACCACACGACAGCCTGCATGGATGTGACGGCCAGCCTGTATGCCAACGCGACGAATTACACGGAATTCACGGCGACATGGAGCGCAGTGGCCGGCGCGACAGGCTATCTGCTGGATGTGGCGACGGATCAGTACTTCACGTCCGGATTGACAAGCGTCCTTGAGGAGGATTTTGTCAAATTCACCACGGCAGACAGCACCGAGATCACCAGCTCGCTGGACACCTACACGCAAGTATCAGGGTGGAGCGGAGAAAGGGTCTATTCTGCGGCAGCGAAGTACATGGCGAAGCTGGGGTCCTCCACCGCCCGTGGCGTTTTGATCACTCCCACGGTGGATTTGTCGGGGAATAGTGGCGCGGCGACTGTTTCGTTCCAAGCTGCGGCCTATGGGACAGACAGCACGGTGATTCAGGTGTTCCATGCGGCGAACGGCAGCGACTTTACCCAACTGGGCGCGGACATTACGTTAACGGGTACGATGACGACATATTCCCGGAATATTACGGGCGGCACGGCTTCGTCGAAGGTCAGGATCATGGCCAAGAATGCCACCAGCTATCGCTTCTATTTGGATGACTTCCTATTGGAGGCGGCCGGCACGGGGTCGTTTGTGCCGGGGTACCAGTCGTTGGCGGTATCGGGGACGAGCCAGGTGGTGGCGGGGCGGGGATGGCTGGGCGGTGGGGGGGGAGGAGGAGAAGAGAGGATTTCTTTTGCATTGGGGCGGCGCGAAAACCAAGGGTCTCTTTTTCAATCTGGCGCGTCGCTGCCGACCGCTCGCGGACACGAGTCCAGCGAGGGTCGGCTTCAACGCGCCATCTTCGAAAAATAGCCGCCTTATTTTCGCGCAACAGCCCCGCCCCAATGACAAAAGAAATCCTCTGCTCCACGTCCTGCGGACGGCGGGCACGGGGAGGGCGTTTTATTGAAGGGCCTTGCTGCAACCGTGAGGGGGTGGCAGGGGCGAGCGTAAGGCACCGAAGGGGCGGCAAGGGGGCGTTGCGGGGGCGGAGTGCAAAGCGGCATCATCGAAAAATCCGGCGGTTATTTTTGCGTGGAAGCCCGGCAAAATCCTAACGAAAGCCTCTACACCACGTCCTGCGGACGGCGGGCACGCTACCGCATGGTCTATAAGGGGCCTTGTTGCGACCGTGAGGGGGGAGCAAGGGCGAACGTAAGGCACCGAAGGGGTGGCAAGGGGGCGGTGTGGGGGGCGATGGGGCGAGGCGCAGCCTTAAGCACACCGGCGCAAGGCCGGTGGATGGGGTGGCGGGGGGCGGGGAAGGGCAAAGGGGGGAACTCTGCGCTCGGTGAGCGCAACTACAGAGTAGCTGAACGGCCTTTCGGCGGGGGAAGGCCGCTGGTCCCGTGTGAACAACCGGAAGAGCTGTCTGCGCTCAACGAGCGCAGCTACAGAACAGCCGGGCTAAATCTTTTGTGTAAGTTTTAGTAAGGGGAGGGGGAAAAGTGAGGTTTTTAGGTTTTATGGAATGTGTTTATTTTGTTTTTTGGATGTGGAATATTGATTGTGATTTGTGAAAGATGGTTTTTGGTTTGTAAAATCAGGGGCTAAACTGGTTATTACAATATGTGGTATTGGTTTTTGTAATAATTGAAATATGAATTCTTTTGATAAGGATTAAGATAAATTACGTTTTTAAATAAAGATGATGGGAAGTGGGGGAAAGGGTTCAGGGTTCGGGGTTCAGGAGGGAAGGCACCGAAGGGGCGGCAGGGGGGGGGCCAAGTGGAATGCTGGAGGGGGGAGAGGGGGCGGAGGTGGTGCAGGGAACAGCCATTTAACGCAAGAGACGCGAGGGACGCAAAAGGAGCGCAAGCGTTTTTTTTGTTTTTCTTGAAACCTGGAACCCTGTGGAGAGGTCAGAGGTCAGAGGTCGGAGGTCAGGGAGAGGAGGGGTGGAGGGGTCAGGACATAGGTGACATTTGAGGCTCAGGAGATGGGTAACACTTTTGGGGTGGTTTGTACAGCCTGAGCGTCCTTCCTCCGGGCGGCATGCCGCCCGGAGGAAGAGCGACGTGTTTCTCGTTTGCGTACGATTGGGAGGAACCGGAACGTATGCAAATCGATATGACCCAGACGAAGATAATCAAACCAGACGTCCAAACGATCGGCGAGTGGTTGCAACCCCAGCGTGAAGCCACCGACCGCTTTGGACACGTGTATGGTGTGATTCAAAAGACAAATCGCTCCCTTTGGCATCACGCGCCGTTCCAGCCAATCCGGCGGATAGTTCAGGTCCGGGGGGCCGGGTTCATAGACGGTTTGGGAGGGGGCGTAAATTTTTCCCGGGACCTGCATGTTGAGTGCCTCATGTGGCCGTACCCAATTGAAGTCGTGACGCCATTGGTCGAAGAGCGCCTGTGAGGCCTCCATTCCATTCGCCGGGGATAGTTGCAGTTCTGCGCGGATGTCTCGATGGATGCGTTCATGGGCGCCGTTCTGATCCGGGCGTCCCGGATCAATGCGGTCCAGACGAATGCCCAGGGCCACCCACCAACTGGACAGGCGGGTGAGACCGAGAGGGGCTTGATGGGAAGCAAATGGCGAACCGTTATCCGAGCGGATGGACTCCGGAAGTCCATAACACTCGAATAAACGCTCAAATGCGCGGCGCACGGCGCGTTCGGAGGTGCTATCCATGGCGCGCAAATCCAGCAGAAAACGACTGTAGGCGTCCCGAACCGTCAGCGGTTCGCAACGAGCCCCGTCCCGAGTCTTCCACCATCCCTTGAAATCGACGGTCCACTGTTGGTTGGGCTTGGTGGCCACGATGCCTTCCTGGATACGTGCGGGCGCATCCCGGCGGGGACGTCGGCGGCGCTGGACAAATCCCGCGCGGTCCAGAATGCGCTTCACGCTGCTCAATGACGGGGCGTGAGAAGACCCGTGCAGCCGTTCATACAGGGCTAGCACCTTCTTAGGGCCCCAGTTTGATGCGGAGGTGGTCTTAATCCGTATTAACTCGCAGACGGTGGCTTCGTCCAGCGCCGAGGAACTGCTGTGCGGGCGACGAGAGGCATTGCGCAGGGCGGGGAGTCCTCCCTGCTTAAAACGCACCATCCACTTGTAACCGGTCTTACGGCTGATGCCGTACTCCTTGCATAAGGCCGAAAAATCCATCACAGGACTCATCGCTTTCAACACAAACTCTTCTCTTAATGTCACAACGTTACTCTCTTTCCATGGCATGCCCATCTTCCTCCTGTAGGGCAGACCTTATCACCCCAAAGTGTCACCTATGTCTTGAACCTTTCGTGTCACCCATGTCTTGAACCCGTACCAGAGCCGAACAGCTGAACAGCCACACGGACGGACACGGACAAACACGGACGGACACGGACGGTTGGAGAGGGCAGAGGTCAGAGGTCAGGGAAAACAGGAACAGCCGAACAGCCATTTAACGCAAGAGACGCGAGGGACGCAAAAGGAGCGCAAGCGTTTTTTGTTTTTCTTGGAACCTGAAACCTGAAACCTGGAACCTGAAACCGAAGAGAACAGCCTCTGCGCTCGGCGAGCGCAGCTACAGTTCGGCGGCGGGAGGGGCGAGGGAGAAGCGTTTTACTGGGGTGGGTGATTTTGGTGTGCAAGTTGCTTGACGGTTTATGGGTTTTAGGGCAGTTTATTATATAGACAAATTATGTAGGGAGAGCTGTGCACACGTCTGGAAGAATTTGTTCGGTTGAGGTTGCGGGCGAAGGGCGCGGGACGGGTGTCGGGAATGGTGGAGAACATTTTGGGTCAGACATGGGACGTAATGATTTCAGCAGGAATCCAATCAGGGGGATGAACATGCAACAACAAACAGCGCATCTGGCGGGCGATCAACGGGTGAAGTTTTTCACGGGTCGCTTGTGGAGTCACTTATTCGGGCGGACGTCGGGACGACGGCGGCCAACAGCCGGTCATCGGGCCGGCCGTGCCGACGGCGCGCCGGCCGTACGGACTCCTTTGGCTTTTCTTGTGCTGGGTCTATTTGTGGCGGCAGACGCCTTGGCCGCAGGCACAGCTACTGTGACCTTGCGGCCAACGCACGTTGACATCTCCAGCACTACGTCGCGACAAGCTGTGCTGATGACACTGAGTGGCTATACGGCCGGCAGCCTTCCGCGATATCGCATTTACAATGGTAGCTACCAATACGCGCCTTGGAATGCCGATACGGGCGCGTTTGTGACATCAACAAGCTATTCCGCTGGCCCCCTCGTTCCTGGGGACTATGTGAGTGGGACCACATTCTGGATTTTGTGCCAACGCAACAACAATGCGAGTGTGACTGCTACATACCGCGACCGTCTTACTAGCTACACGTCAAATAACAACACGGTTGCTCTGCCCGGCGCTACGGCGATTTCATCACCTTTCACCCTGAATGGTACCTTGGTGGGCGGCAGTTGTTCTTATGGCCTTGATGTCAGGTATGTGATACTGGGCTTCGATTCGACTTCCGGCGGGACGCTTTTGTGCACGTCGTTTTCAGACGTTACAACCGGATCGTTTTCTCTGGTGTGTCATGGCGGCCATACGATTCGGCGCGTTGAGGTGAGGACGATAGATAACACGACCATTACCGCGGCAACCCAGACGGGAACATGGACGGCCACAACCGCCCTCGGGAATGTTAATCTTTGCGTTTCCACTGTGGCGCCGACGGTGACGAGTACGGCGGCGGGCGGGATAGGGGCGGGCGGGGCGACGCTGGGGGGGAATGTGACGGCGGATGGGGGGGCGACGGTGACGGATCGCGGGGTGTGCTACAAGACGTCAAGCGGGGTGACGATCAGCGACAACAAGACTTCCATCGGCACGGGGACGGGGGTGTTCAGTCAGGGTATTACGGGGCTGGGCGTGAATACGCGGTATTATTTCAATGCGTTTGCGATTAACAGCGCGGGGACATCGTGGGGCACGGAATTGAACTTCTGGACGCTGGCGAATGTGCCGGGCGCGCCGTCGGTGTCGAATCCGACGACCTCGTCGCTGAACGTGGGGATTAACGAGAACGGGAATCCGGCGACGACGTCATTTGCGATTTACGAAACGACGCAGAACAAGTGGGTGCAGGCGGATGGCTCGCTGGGGGCATCGGCGGTTTGGCAGACGAAAGCGCAGTGGGGGACGAAGACGGTGACCGGGTTGTCGGCCGGGACGCAGTACACGTTCCAGGTCAAGGCGCGCAACGGGGCGAATGTGGAGACGATTGCGAGCGGAACGACCAGCGGGACGACGCTGGCGGCGGGGTGTTCCAGCTTCTGGCACGCGCTGTATAATCAGGGGACGCCGCTCGCGACGTACTATTTGGGGGACAAACTGACAAACCAGTTTGAGTTTGCGATCAGCCAAGACACCACTGGCTGGACGGTGGAATACGGGCTGGGGACCACCACCAGCGGTTCGGGCTGGGCGTGGCGGGCCGCCGAGTGGTACCGACAGGTCGACGATAATCGCGAGTGGAAGTCGAAGGCGAACGAGCATCAGTTCACCTCGGTCGGGAACTGGTACTATGCGGGGCAGTTTATAACGGGCGGTTGCATCTATTACGCGGATACTGGTTGGGAAGCGACCACGGGCGGGGGGCTGTCGGCGGGCAGCTATTTTACGGTCAACGCGTTGAATGATCCGGGGAACCAGTCGGCGACGGCGGCGGGCACGACCAGCATCAGTTTGGGCTGGGCCAAGAACGGGCAGGGGCACGATGTGATGATTGTGCGCAGCACGGACAGCAACTTCACCGCTCCGACGGGCGGGACGACATACACGCCGGGGAGCAGTACGATTGGCGGGGATTTGGTTGTCTACCGCGGCGGGAATACATCCTTTACGGATACGGGGTTGGACCCCAGCACGACGTATTACTACAAGTTTTATTCGGAAAACTGGAGCTACTATTCGGTGGGCGTGACGGCGAGCGCGACGACTCATACGCCGACGCCGACGATTGTGCTGGCGGACAACGGGACGCAGGTGGCGGCGGGGAATGTGGCGGCGGGGACGACGGCGCATGTGTTGTCGAGTTTCAAGGTTACGGTGTCGGTGACGACGGCGAAGCTGACGAAGGTGGCGTTCACGACGGCGGGGACGTACCAGACGGCGGACATCAGCAATTTGAAGCTGCGCTATTCGACGGATGCGACGCTGGACACGGGTGACGCGACGCGCTGGGGTTCAACGACTTTAGAGAGGGCGAACCCTCTCCGGCTTGTCCGCCCGTGGCGGAATGAGCCGGGCTTTCGGGGCGGGGAATTTCAATATTCAATATTCAATATCCAATGTCCAATATCCACTGTTCAAGTGGCAGGAGTCATTTCTCACGCCAAGCCGCCCGCCTTCGCCAAGGCTACGGTGGGCAAGCCAAGACGCGAAGGGGAATCCTGGCAGGGATGCCTTGCCCGGCTTTTCGACCAACGATCAACGACCAACAACCAACGACCACTGCCCCCAACCAATTTCAATTGCGCACTCAACGGATGACGGAGGAATAATGCCATGAAATTTTTCAACATACTCTTGGGACGCGGCAACGCCGCTGTCATTGGATCGGGCGCGCGTCCGTGCGCACCGCCTCCCGCCCACCGCCCAAAACATCAATTTATAGGACTGACCCCTT